>VFSW01015197.1_pt1 | contig 10596 bp, 9 predicted proteins | sample 5358111 | NCBI WGS metagenome assembly VFSW01 (sample SAMN11554181, study PRJNA540505) | mine drainage metagenome | isolation source: sediment from site ElyBrook_90M | place: USA: Ely Copper Mine, Vershire, VT | collected 2017
GGCGCGCGGCGGATCACGCGCGTGCTGTTCTCGGCGATCTGGATCCTCCTCGTGTTGGCGGCGATGCGCCCGCAGTGGCTCGGCGAGCCACTGCCCTCGCCGACCACCGGGCGGCGCATCCTGCTTGCCGTGGACCTGTCCGGCTCGATGGCGACCCAGGACATGGCGAACGATGCGAGCCGCCTGCAGGTCGTGCAACAGGTCGCCGGCCGCTTCATCGACAGCCGTCGCGGCGACCAGGTCGGCTTGATCCTGTTCGGTACGCGGCCCTACCTGCAGGCGCCGGTGACCGCGGATCTGAAGACCGTGCATCGTTTCCTCGATGAAGCGATGGTCGGTATGGCCGGCCCGCAGACCGCGATCGGCGATGCGATCGGGCTCGCGATCAAGCGCTTGCGCGCGCAGCCCGGGCAGCCCGCGAGCGGCCGCGGCGCCAAACACACCGTGCTGATCCTGTTGACCGACGGCCAAAGCAACACCGGCGCGCTCGGTCCGATCCAGGCGGCCCATTTTGCCAAGCAGGTGGGGCTGAAGATCTACACGATCGGTGTCGGCGCGCCCGCCGGCAGCGGTCCGTTCGGGCTCGGCGGCAACAATGACCTCGATGAGCACGCGCTGCGGCAGATCGCCAAAATCACTGGCGGGCAGTACTTTCGAGCCACCGATGCGCACACCCTGCGCGCCGTCTATCGACGCATCGACCAACTCGAACCGGTCGCCGGCCGCGCCCAATGGTTGCGGCCGACCGACGAGTGGTTTCTGTATCCGCTCGCGCTCGCGCTGCTACTCAGCGTGCCCGCGGCGGCACTGGGGGCGCGTTCATGGCTATGAATGCGTTCGCTGAATTTCATTTCCTCTACCCGCGCTGGCTGCTGCTGATCGTGCCGCTCTTGCTCATCGCCCTGTGGTTCGGCTGGCGTTCGCGGCGCGCCGGCAACTGGGATACGGTCGTCGATGCCGACTTGTTGCCGGCGCTGCGTCTCGAGGAGGGCGCCCACCGGCACTCGCCGTGGCTGCCGCTCAGTCTTGCCTGGATTTTGGCGTCGATCGCGCTCGCCGGTCCGGCTTGGAGACGTGTCGAGAGCGCGGCGTATCGGGAGCCGGCCGACTGGGTCATTTTGCTCGACTTGTCGCCGTCGATGAACGCGGCGGATTTGCCGCCGAACCGGATCACGCGGGCTCACTACCTGGTCGAGGACTTGCTGCGCGCGGCCCAGGATGCGCACGTCGGCCTGATCGTGTTCGCCGGTGAGGCGCACACCGTGGTGCCGCTGACGAGCGACGTCGCGACGATTCAGTCGCTGCTGCAACCGCTCGTGCCGAGCATCATGCCGGAGTCGGGTCACCAAATCGCACCGGCGCTCGATCAGGCTGCCTCGCTGTTGAAGCAGGCCGGCAGCCGCAACGGGCGCATCATCGTGTTGACCGACGGTTTCGATGACCCGGCGGCGGCGTTTTTGGCGGCACAGCGTGTGCACCGGCTCGGCGCGCGCGTGGATGTCGTCGGGGTCGGCACCGCGAGCGGTGCGCCTGAACCCGACGCCAGCGGCGGCTTTGTCCACAACGCCGCGGGCGGCATCGTGATTTCCAAGTTACCGCTCGACTTGTTGCACCGCCTCGCGGCGGCCGGCGGTGGGAGTTATTGGTCCGCCAGTTCGCTTGGCCGACTGATCGACCTGCTGCACGCAAAGAGCGTGAGCCCGTTGGCCCGGGCCAAGGCCGCGAACGCCGAACGGGTCGATGCGTGGCGCAATGAAGGCTACTGGCTGTTACCACCGCTGTTGCTCGTCGCCGCAAGTCTCGCGCGCCGGGGGTGGTTGTGAGCGCGCGGCGTGGCTGGCGCCCGGCGTTGCTGGCAGCGGCACTGTTAGCGAGTGTCGAGGCGCATGCGATGAGTTGGGCGGGCTTGTGGTCGACGCCGGACCAGCGTGCCGAGCGATTGCTCGCGAGCGGCCATGCGGCGGCGGCGGCACGCTTGTTCCGAGACCCGCGCCGCAAAGCCTACGCGCAGATCGAGGCCCATCAATACGTGGCCGCGGCCCGGCAGCTGCAGCCATTCCCGGATCCTCTCTCCCAGTACAATCGCGGTAATGCGCTGGCGCGAGCCGGCCAGTTGTCCGCGGCGCTCGGCGCCTACTCGACGGCGCTGCGGAAGGCCCCGCCGCACAGCCGGCTGTATCGGGATGCGCTCCACAATCGCGATCTGGTCGCCAAGCAACTGCAAAAGCAAAAACAGAAACAGAAACAGCAACAGAAATCGTCTGCTGGTGCCGGCAAGCAAGGCAAGCAAGGCCAGGGCGCGAAGCCGGGTCAGAGCAAGCAACAGCCACAGGGCGGGAAGCAAGCGCAGGGCGGGAAGCAAGCGCAGGCTGGGAAGCAAGCGCAGGCTGGGCAGAAAGCGCAGAGCGGTCAGCAGGCGCCGCAGCCGGCCGCGACGCCCGCGAGCAGCGCGCCTATCGGGGCACGAGCAAAAGCGGCGCAGGCGAAACGCGATGCCGCGGCGGCGCTCGGGCGGGCGCCGCAGGATCAGGGCGGTAAGCGCTCGCCGCCACACCCGGAGTCCGAACGCACCATGTCGCTCGATCAGTGGCTAAGGTGGATCCCGGATGATCCTGCAGGTCTATTGCGGCGCAAGTTCATGATCGAACACATGCTGCAGCAGCGCGAGGAGTCGAAACCATGAGCCGCCGCCTCGCTTGCACGCTCGTGTTGCTCGCACTGGCGGGCGGCACCGTCAATGCGGCAGTGCGGGCGTCGCTTGACAACAATCGGATCGGTCCCGGCGATACGGTGCAGCTGACCTTGCAACGGGATGGCCAGACGAGCGCGCAGCCGGACCTTGCGCCCCTCAAACGGGACTTCGATGTGCTGTCGGTCGGCAGCAGCGATGAAGTTCAGATCATCAACGGCAGCATTTCGTCGCAAACCGTGGCGCAGATCGAGCTGTCGCCGAAGCATACCGGCCAGCTGACGGTACCGTCGATCAACTGGGGTGGTGAGAGCAGTCCGGCGCTCAGCTTGACGGTCGGTGGCGGTGCGACCGCGGGGGCCGGTACCTCGAGCGGGTCCGGCACGGCGAGCGCCGCCGCGGGCAGTCCGGTATTCGTCCAGACCGTCGTCGACAACACCCATCCTTACGTGCAAGCCGCGGTCGACGTCACGGTGCGTGTCTACACCACCGAACAACTCTACCAGGCGTCCTTGAATTTTCCCGCCGATAACGACGTGCTCATGCAGCAGGTGGGCGGCGACACGCACAGCACCGCATTCAAGAACGGCCAGCAATACGACGTCGTCGAGCGGCATTACCTCATCTTCCCGCAACGCAGCGGCACGCTGCAGATCCCGGGGGCCGTGCTCGCCGGACAGGTGGCGGTGCGCCTGCGCGATGACCCGTATAGCGACGATCCGTTCGCCAACTTCTTCGGTGGCGCCGCCGGCGTCATGAACGGCACCAAGCCGATTCGCGTGCACGGCGATCCGATCACTCTCGAGGTACGGCCGCGTCCGGCGGGATCGGGGAGCGGTGCCTGGTTGCCCGCGCAAAAGGTCACCGTGACCGGCAAGTGGCGGCCGCAATCGCTGCACGTGCCGGCCGGCGATCCGATCACGCTCGACCTGAGTGTCACGGCCGACGGCCTGACAGCCCCGCAACTGCCCAATGTGGCGGCGATGCTCGCACTGCCACCCGGATTGCATGCGTATCCGGACCAGGCAAAACTCAGCACCTCGGCGCAGGGTGATGTCGTCGTCGGTACGCGCGATCAGAGTCTCGCCTTGATCGCCGATCACGCCGGCCGTTATGTCCTGCCGGCACTGCATCTGTCGTGGTGGAACACACAGACCGATCAGGCGCAGACGGCGGACCTGCCGGCGCAGACCATCGAGGTGCAGCCGGTGCCTGGCGGCGCCGCCAGCGCCGCCGCGCCCACGGCCGGCTCATCGGCGCCGATCCCATCGGCCGCCAGCGCGGGTGCGCGCCACGCCGGCATGCACGCGAGCAAGCAAGATCAGCGCTGGATCCTGTTGAGCGCCGGGCTTGGATTGTTGTGGGTCGTGACCCTGCTCGGTTGGTGGATCTCGCGCCGCCGCGCGCCGGCCGTCGCCCAGCGCCTGACGCCGGTCATGCCCGCACAGGCGCCGCTCGTGCCACCGGCATCGACCGTGCCGGCGGCATCGACCGTGCCGACGTCGGCGGCAGCGCTCTCTTCGGGTCCGGCGCGCCCACCCAACGGAGCGCCACCGAGTGCGTCGCGCGCTCGTGCGCAGTTTCAAGATGCCTGTCGGCGCAGCGATGCGGCGGCGGCACGGCGATCACTGATGGCGTGGGCCGCGGCCGCATGGCCGGATGCGCACGCCGCAGGACTCGGCGCACTGGCGAAGCGCTTCGCGGACCCGCGGGTCGGTGAGGCGCTCGCTGAACTCGATAGGGCGTGTTATGCCGGCGCCGCATGGGAGGGCGGGAAGCTCGCGCAGCTCTTGCAGGACTTGCCGAAGCCGGGCGCGCGCGGCACCCAGGAATCGCCGATCGCGCCGCTTTATCGTTGAGAGCAGGTAAGCCGGCCGGCGCGGTACCGTCCCATAGGCTCAGCCTGCGCCCTCGGCGCTATAACGCGCGAGCAGGCCGCTGCGTACGGCGTGCCGGTAAACGCGGGCGTAGATCCAGGCGGATACCAGCAAGCCGGTGACGGCGAGCAAAGCACCCGTGCCGAGCAGCTCGAGCGGTGCCGGCCGGCCGGCGAGCACCGCTCGCATGCCTTCGAACACGTAGGCCGGCGGCAGGCAATGCGCGACGATGCGCATCCAGTGGGGCAGCGTCGAGAGCGGATAGAACACCGCCGCGAATGGGGCGAGCATTGCCGGGATCGGCCAGAGCAGCCACTCGGAAGCCGGCCCGTGCCGCAGCACGATGGCGGTGCCGAGGATCCCGAGGGTCACGCCGAACGTGAACAGGATCGCCAGGAAGGCCGCGAGCGCAGCGCCCATCGCAAGGAAATCGAGGCCGAACACCAGCGTCGCGAGCAGCAGCATCACGACCAGCCCGAGGGCGCTCGTGAGGATGCTCGTGAGAATCAGGCCGAGCACGTATTCGGCGATCGAGAGCGGCGAGGCGAACAGGTTCAGGAAGTTGCGCGACCACACGTCCTCGAGAAACGCGGTGCTCACACCCTGCATGATCCGCGTGCAGAAATCCCACAGCAGCACCGCACCGAGCAGCGTCGGCACGAAGTTCATGCCGTGGCCGCTGATTGAGTTCAGGTAGCGGCTCATGAACCCCCAGAGCACGATGTCGATCGCAACCCAGGTGACCATGGGAACGAGCCGCACCGGACTGCCGCGCAGCAGGTAGACCTGGCGCAGTACCACACCGGCGACCGGCCGCAGCTTCACGCCAACCCTCCGCTGTGCGCCGATAGCGGCTCGCGTGCGATGCGGATGAATAGGTCCTCCAGCGAGGCAGCGCCATGGCGTTGGGGCAGTGAGCGCGGCTCGCTCTCCAGCAGGACTTTGCCATGCGAGAGCAGCAGCACGCGGTCGCAGACCGCCTCGACCTCCTGCATGTTGTGCGAAGTCCAGAGAATGCCGCAGCGCCGGATCGCCGCGAGGCCGCGGATCTCTTCGCGCACGAGCTGCGCGGCCGACGGGTCGAGGGAAGCGGTCGGCTCATCGAGCAATAGCAGCTGCGGCCGGTTCAGCAGTGCTTTCGCGAGCGCGGCCCGGGTTTGTTCGCCCGAGGACAATAGGCCGCACTTCGTGTCACGGAACCTGGACAGTTCGAATTCCTCGAGCAACTCATCTATCCGCGTCGCGCAATCCGCCACATCGTACAGCAGCGCGAAGAAGCGCAGGTTCTGGCGCACCGTCAGGTTTCCCGGCAGCGTCGAGTAGACGGCCGCGAAGTTCGTGCGGGCGAGCGCCTGCTCGCGGTGCGTGCGCAGATCGATCCCGTCGATGCGCACCTGACCGGCCGACGGCTCGAGCAGGCCGAGGATCATGTTGATGGTCGTCGTCTTACCGGCGCCATTCGGACCGAGGAGGGCGACGATTTCGCCGCGATCGACGTTGAACGAGACACCGTCGACCGCGGTGATCGCGCCATAGCGCTTGTGCAGATTCTCGACAGCGAGCGCCGCCGAGCCGCCGCCGGACGCCGGCAAATTTAACGTCTTCGCGGACGAGGCAACGGTATCCGGTTGGGCCATGGAGGCCGGCAGTGTAATCGAAAAGCGGCCGGTCGCCGCGGCGCCTTGCTCCGCATATCTGCGCGAACCGGGAAATTTCATCCGTTCTCGCGCCCGTCGTGTTCGCGGACACTGTCTCCCGCGCCAAGTGCGCGGCAATTCGCCCCTCTCTTTTCGACCAGGAGAAAGTCCATGAACAGCTTTACCGTCACCGCGATCGGACAACTTGCCAAGAATCCGGAACTGACCGTCAAAGACGAGGTGTCCTACACGAGATTCTGTCTGATCGGCAACGATTTCATCGGCAAGGACGAGTCTGGAAACGCCCGTGAGGCGACCACGAGCCTCTGGTTCACGGCGTTCGACGCGCTCGGCGAGGTTATCGCAAAAAACGCCCGCACCGGCGACCAACTGATCGTGCATGCGCAGATTCGCGCCAGCAATTGGACGGATCGTGACGGCGAAAAGCAATACGACCACTCATTCATCGTGCAGAGTTTCAAGTTCGGCGCCCCCGGCAAGGTGAAGCGCGAAGAGCTCGCCGCCCGCCGGGACGATCGACACCACGAGGTTGCCGAGGCGCGGAACTGAGCGGCCCCGACGGCCCCACCCGATTTACCTACAAAGTCCGAGCGAACAGGAGTTGACCATGCGACGACAAGAATCCGTCACCCGGCGGGCCGCGACGCCCACACCCCGCGGCGCGCCGTTCATCGTGCTGCTCGGTGCGTTGCTCGCCATGGCGCCTCTCAGCGCCCTGGCACAGACCTCGCCATTCATGACCGGCGCGACGGCGCTGCAGGCGAATCTGCTCGCGTGGCTCACGCCCATCGCCATCATCTTGATCATGGTTCTCGGGGCGATGGCGATGGCGAACCGCATGTCATGGGGGTGGGTGATCGGGGCGATCCTCGGCATCGCCATTGCCTTCGGCGCGCCGCAGATCGTCACCTGGGTGCGTGGCATGTTCGGCGTCTGAGGGGGGGGTTGCCATGAGCGCACGCAACGAGGGATTGACCGCGGACGCCTTGTTCGTCGGCGCGACCCGGCCGCCGATGCGCTGGGGCGTCACCTACTCGGCTCTGCTCGCAAACCTCGTGTTCACGATGGAAGTGTTCCTCGTCACCAAGAATCTGTTGACGCTGCTGCTGTGTCTGCCGATTCACGCAGTCTGCGCGCTGCTCTGCGCGCACGATGCGCGCTTCTTCGATCTGTTGTTGTTATGGGCGCGAACTAAATTACCCTCGCTCGCGGCGAATGCCCGATGGTGGCGGGCCAGCAGCTACAGCCCCTTGCGCCTCGAGCTGCCTGGCGCACGCCAGGGCCGGTCACGGCGCGAGCCCACGCCGTGGGTTTCAGTGCTGCGCGCCGGGGATCCGGCATGCTGAGCCGGCGCCGCCAGGCGATCGTCGCGCGCGAGTTCGACGCGGCCCTGCGCATACCGTATGCGGCGCACGTCGCCGAGCGGGTCGTGAAGACCGTTCACGGCGACTATGTGCAGGCCTTCCGTCTCGCCGGCATGGGGTTCGAATGCTGCGACGACGCCCAGTTGAACGCCTGGCATGAACGCCTCAACGTCCTGTGGCGCAACCTTGCCAGTCCGCAGCTCGCTCTATGGACGCACTTCGTGCGTCGCCGCGGGGAGGCGGGCGTGCCGGCGCAGCCGAACCAGGCGGTCGCCGCCGCGGACGGTGCTACGGGGATGTCCGATTTCGCCGTCAGGTTGGAACGGGACTATCGACGCCGGTTTGCACCCGAAACCCTGTTGACCAACGAATGGTACCTCGCGTTCGTTCACCGTCCGTCGGCCGATGCCACTTCCGGCTTGCTGCGCCGGCTCATCGAACGGCGGGATCCGTACCATGCTGCGCTCGATCAACGCGATGCGCTCGATGCCTGCGCAAAAATCGCCGGGGAACTGTGCAGCTCGCTCGCGCGATACGAACCCGTCCCGCTCGGCACCTACCGCGAGGGCCCGCATCTTTGCTCCTCGTTGCTCGAATACTTCGGCTTGCTCGCCAACGGCGAATGGCGCCGCATGCCGGTGCCGCGCGCCCCGATCGCCGAAGCGTTGGTCGGCACTCGGCTGCTGTTTGGCCATGAGGCGATTGAATACCGGACGCCGACCGAGACCCGCGTTGCGGCCATGCTCGGCATCAAGGAGTATCCCACACCGAGCGTCGTCGGCTTGTTCGATCGGTTGCTCTCGGCGCCGTTTCCGCTGCTTGCAACCCAGTCCTTCACCTTCCTGACGAAACCGACGGCTCAGGCGTTGTTGCAGCGCCAGTTCAACCGTATGGCCAACGCCGGGGACTTCGCGGTCTCTCAGGCACAGGAATTGAAGGGCGCACTCGATGCCCTGACGAGCAACGAGTTCGTGATGGGTGATCATCACTTTTCGCTGCAGGTATTCGCCGAAGCTAACGACATTCTCAACGGCGCCCGTCCCGACGATAGACTCAAACCGCTGACCGATCGCGTCGCAATCGCACGCAGTCTGCTCGCGGACACCGGCATGTTGGTGGCGCGCGAGGACGTCGCGCTCGAGGCGGCATTCTGGGCGCAGTTGCCTGGCAATTTTGCGCTGCGGCCGCGCAAGGCGCCGATCACTTCGCGAAATTTCGCCGCCATGGCATCATTCCACAATCACCCCTGCGGTCGTGCCAGCGGAAATCATTGGGGCGATGCGCTCGCGCTGTTCGTCACCTCGGCGCGCACGCCGTATCACTTTTCACTGCACGCGAGCGATCCGTCGGACCCGACCGGCGGCAGCCGCCGGGATACCGGACACACCTTGATCTGTGGCCCGACCGGTTCGGGCAAGACCGTGTTGATCGGCTTTCTGGTCGCCCTGCTGCACCGGCGTGGGGTCACGCAGGTGCTATTCGACAAGGACCGCGGCCTCGAGATTCTCGTGCGCGCGCTCGGCGGGGAATATCTGGCGCTCGCGGGTGGCGCACCGACCGGATTCAATCCCTTGCAACTGCCTGCGACACCGGCCAACGTCGAATTCCTCAGGAGCTGGCTGCAACATCTGGCGACGCGGGCCGATGGGGCGCGCGTCGCCACGCTGTCGGCACGCGAGCAGGCGGATTTGGAGCGTGCGCTGCGCGGCACGCTCGCACTGGAGACTCCGATGCGGCGCCTATCGCGCCTGGTCGAGTTCCTCGATCCGACCGACCCGGAAGGCGTTCATGCGCGGCTCGCACGTTGGTCGGCGCGAAACCGCGGCGAGTATGCGTGGGTGTTCGACAACCCGCAGGACACGATCGTGCCGCGGCTCGGCGCTTCTGCGCTGATCGGCTTCGACGTCACCGAATTCCTCGCCAACGAGGCCGTCCGATCGCCGGTCACGCTGTATCTGTTCCACCTGGTGCGTTCGCTTCTCGACGGTCGCCGTTTCGTCTGTTGGATGGACGAGTTCTGGCGCCTGGTCACGGATCCGGCTTTCGAGGACTTCGCGCGGGATGCGCCGAAAACCTGGCGAAAGCTAAATGCGGTGATGTGTCTCGCGACGCAGAGCGCGAGCGACGTGCTCGCCAGTCCGATCAGCCGCACCTTGGTCGAGCAGACGCCGACCAAAGTGCTGTTCCCCAACGTCGATGCCGATCATCGTGAGTATACCGAGGGCCTGGGCCTGAGCGAACGCGAGTATTTGCTGATCAAGCGGCAGCTGGAACCCGGCTCGCGTCGATTTCTCATCAAACAATCCCATCACGCGGTGGTTTGCGAGCTCGATCTCGCTGATTTTGCGGCCGATCTGTCGGTCATTTCGGGACGTCGAGGACAGCTCGAGCGCATGCATGAGCTGATCGGCGCGCTTGGTTCAGACCCGGCCGACTGGCTGCCCGCATTCCTGAATCCGCAACAACCTGTGCGAAGGAGCCGATCATGAACCGCCTTCACCGTGCCTGGATTCCGTTCTCCATGCTATTCATCGTCTTCGCGGCGCCCGCGGCGCACGCCCAGTGGGCCGTGATCGATGTGCAGGCTGTGGCGCGCCTCGCCCAAGAAGTGCAGACACTCCAACAGGCTCTCGCGACGGCGCAGCAACAACTCCTACAGGCGCGGCAGACTCTGCAGTCGATGAGCGGCACGAGAGGCATGGAGCGTCTTCTCGCCGGTACTCAGCGCAACTATCTGCCGACCGACTGGAACGGCATTGTGGGCCTGGCGGACGGCACCACCGGCACTTATGGCGCGCTTGCCGCGACCGTGCAAGGCCTGGTTGCCGCCAACGCAGTTTTACCAACCGCGGCGCTCGCCTCGCTCGCGCCCGCGGATCAGCAACGGCTGATCGCGAACCGCCAGCGGATCGCGACCGATCAGGGCGTTTTCCGGAGCGCGCGCGCCGTGGCGGGCGCGCGTTTAGGGGCGGGGGAGCCCATGGTAGAAGGGGGTGGCGCCGCCCCCG
>VFSW01015198.1_pt1 | contig 10596 bp, 9 predicted proteins | sample 5358111 | NCBI WGS metagenome assembly VFSW01 (sample SAMN11554181, study PRJNA540505) | mine drainage metagenome | isolation source: sediment from site ElyBrook_90M | place: USA: Ely Copper Mine, Vershire, VT | collected 2017
CCGACAGCAGGAATAACACCAAAAGGTCTGACAGCCGTGCAGACCCGCCTCCTCCACGCGCACTAACCCGTCCAAACAGACTAGCCATGAAGATGCGAAGTCTCCCAAGGGTCTTATGACTGCCTTGTGATTGCCCCGACTCTCCGTTATGGCTCGATTGTATGGCTCGCTTCTATGGGGCCTTGTTGGGGGCTCCCCGGCGGCGAGGGAACCTAGGGGGGGGGGCGGGAGTTGGAGCGAGTCAGATTTTCATCCGGAGGTTGTCTGGGTGGTCAAGCGTGCGATCCCTCTTCCTGTGATTGTTGTCGCATCGCCTCAGGTGCCCTGAATACCTCTGCGCGCTAATTATCTCCCTTCAATTGCGTATCGACATGGGGAGCCAAACCGCGAGCGAAGATTGATTTGCTATCCCGGAACAACAAGCTGACCGTCGTCGAACTCAAGAGAATCATTCTCGAACATACCGTGGGTCGAGTTTCAAAAAAGGGAGGGACATGGCCGACCCGAAAAGGGTCCGCCATCGTAGTCACGCTTGGGCCGTGAGGCCTCCGCGCCTACTGCGTCGTGCTTTCTTCTGTTGATTGAGAGGCCGCCGGTGCTGCTGAAGAACCCTCAACGACTTGCCCGCTTGCAAACCGCTCTGAGACTTGGGTCACCTTGATCCTTGCGCTTTGACCCATTTTTGTCCCAGCCACAAAGAACACGAACCAGTCGAACTTGGCAATCCCTTCTCCTCGCCTGCTCGTGTCGGAGATAGTAACATTGTACTCCTTACCGACTTCGACTGGCTTCTTGAAGGAACCAAAACCTCCTCCTCCGCTTCCTCCTCGACTACCGAATCCTCCGCCTCGATTTCCGAAACTCATCATATTCACTCTTCCTACCGTTATTTCATCCAGTAAAGCTAGCTTGGGAGGTGGCCTTAATAAGCATATGCCAAAGTGTCAGCAAACGATACAACAAGGTATCATGTACTGTACTCTAGTAATAAAAACCTATATAGCGTAATGTCTGCTACATATTTTGAAATAGCATGACTACCCAAATGGCAGCAACTCAAATGTATCCGACGACCGTCTTTGCGTCGGTCCAGCCACGAATGCTCAACGAAGTGTCTGAGCAACTCAAGAAGATCAGCGGGATTACCTACTTCTCGCCGGTGATCGGCAGGTTCGACTTTGCAATCGAGCTGAAGGCAGCCGAGCAGCAGAAGGTCTATGAGCTTGTGAACAAGATCAGATCCTTGAACGGGGTCACCTCCACAAGGGCATACACACCAACCATGTCCGTCTCGAGCCCAAGGACCGTCCAGGCAACCGACTCCCTCGCACTAGTGCTCCTCCAAGTGAGCGAGCCAGCGCAGAAGGTCATCGCGTCGCTACAGCAGCACCAGAACGTCCGCAACGCATTCGCCGTCTCAGGTGAATTCGACATCATCGCGAGCATCTACGGAAAGAACCAAGACGAAGTTCTCTCCCAGGTCTCGAAGATCGCCGAAGTCCAAGGCGTCAAGACGAGCGAGACTCTGATAGCCTACAAGCCATCCTGGCAGTAGGCGCCGACTTTTTTCCGGCGCGGGCGGCAGCAAGAACCAACAGGGATCAAGCTGCTGCTCGTGCGTACGGCCCCCGTCTCTGGACGGAGTGAGCTTCTCGACGCGCGAGTCGCAATTTGGAACTTGAAAAATAGCAGCGTGCCTATTCGGTCGTGGCGGTCCTGCTTCTGTCGATCTCTTCCCGCAGTATCTCGTACGCCTTCGGGCCTTCGTCCCTGTCCAGGACAATGATGGTCTCTTCCCCGATGTAGGTCTGGTGTATCCTTATCCCGTGGCGATATAGCAACTCAGTGAGGAACAACCCGAACTCAGGAGTGGTCTCGACTTCAGGAGAGAGGTGGATGTCCAACCTGGACAATTTGGTGGTCTCTTTCGCGATGTGGCCTTTTCCGAGAGAACCCCTGATTAGAGCGATGTACTCGGCTTCATCCGCGGTAAGCTTGATCGAGTTCGAGAGCTGGAACAGGTGAATCGGCTCGTTCAACCCCGAAGACAGCTCTGCAATGAGCTTGACCATGGAAAGCAGCTCCGACTTCTTGGTCTTGATGGTCACATCCACCACGTCGCTAGCCAGGGTTATCCGCGCGGCCTGCAGGACGCGCAGGGCCCCCTTGCTCTCTCCGCGTGCCTCTCTGATCGAGTCGGAGAACCTCATGATCGCGACCACGATGGTGTTGACCGTCGTCGGCTTGCCCGCCTTCTTCTCGACCTCGGATTTGATGTTCGCGGCGAGCGCGTGGTAGTTGATGAGCTTCCCTTTGAGGCATTCATACACTGGCGGGTTGTGCGTGATAATCGACGCGACCACCGCGGGTATCGACGGCTTGCTAACGAGCGCCAAGTCTCTCGCCGCTGGGAATGTCGAATGTAATATTTAATCGTTGACTAGAGGCAGATATATATACTGCGTAATATCCATTACAATCAGCGAATAGCAATGGTCACAGCAAGCAATCAGGCAATGATGGTGCCGCAGACGAATTTGGGCACAAGATTCATCAACTATCTGAAGCGCATTACGGCGAAGTTGCGCAAGTAAAGACGACCGAAAAAAGTGAGCGCCCTTGTCAGAATCTTCGTTTGTAACCACTTCGGGAGGACAGCAGGTCCTCGTGTTGCGAGATAACAGCTCCCAGAGCCGGGGTAAGAGGGCTCAGAACAACAACATCGCAGCGGCCAAGCTCGTCGCAGAGCTGGTGAAGACCTCGCTGGGTCCGAGAGGCATGGACAAGATGCTCGTCGATTCCATGGGAGACGTGACGATAACCAACGACGGCGCGACGATGCTCAAGGAGCTCGACGTCCAGCACCCGGCAGCGAAGATGATGGTAGAGATAGCAAAGGCGGTCGACGGCGAGGTGGGCGACGGGACCACCTCCTCCGTGATCCTCGCTGGGGCGCTCCTCGCCAATGCGGAGAAGCTCCTAGAGAAGGGAGTCCATCCTATGCTCATCGTAAACGGCTATAGGAAGGCCGCGCACCAGGCCCAGAAGATTCTCGACGAGATCGCGATCGGCGTGGAAGGAGAGGACAAGGCGACGCTGACAAAGATAGCGAGGACGAGCATGGCCTCGAAGCTCATCTCAAACGACAGCAGAGATCTCGCGGCGCTAGTGGTGGACGCCCTCCTCCAAGTCGTCGAGAAGGCAGCCGAAGGAAAGAACGTCGTCGACCACGACAACCTGAAGGTCGAGAAGAAGGTGGGCGGCTCGCTCAGGGACACCTCCCTCATCAGCGGGATCATACTGGACAAGGAAGTGGCTCACTCTGGCATGCCGAAGCGGGTCGAGAAGGCGAGGATCGCGCTGGTCAGCTCGGCCTTCGAGATAGAGAAGACCGAGTTCGCCGCCAAGATCAACATCAGCAACCCGGCCCAGATGCAGCAGTTCCTCTACGACGAGACCAAGATGCTGAAGAGCATGGTCGAGAAGGTCTCCGAGTCAGGAGCCAACGTGCTGATCTGCCAGAAGGGGATCGACGATATGGCCCAGCACTACCTGGCCAAGGCGGGCGTCCTGTCCGTGAAAAGGGTGAAAGAGTCTGACATGGTCAAGCTCGCAAAGGCCACCGGTGCAAGGATTGTGAACGGACTCGATGGGCTGACCAAGTCCGACATAGGGCAAGCCGGTCTGGTCGAGGAGAGGAAGATCGAGGACGACAAGTGGACGTTCGTCGAAGGCTGCAAGAACCCGAAAGCGGTCACCGTCTTCATCCGCGGCGGTAGCCAGAGGGTAGTCGACGAGGTCGAGCGCTCCATGCACGACGCCATCATGGTCGTCAAAGACGTCCTTGAGAACCCCGCGATCGTCGGAGGCGGCGGCGCGGTCGAGGAGGAGCTCTCTTATCGCCTGATGAAATGGTCTGGCAGGCTGGAAGGAAGGGAGCAGCTCGCCGCCGAAGAGTTTGCGAAGGCCCTCGAGGCCATCCCGATGGCGCTGGCGGTAAACGCCGGGTTCGACCCGATTGACATCCAGGTCGGGCTCCGAGAGAAGCACAGCGCAGGGAAGTTATGGTATGGGGTGGATGTGCTCGGGAGCGGCGTCCAGGACATGCTCGCGAAGGAAGTCATCGAGCCGGTCGGCGTCAAGGAGCAGATAATCAAGTCGGCGACGGAGTGCACATGCATGATACTGAGGATAGACGACGTGATAGCGAGCAGCAAGAAGGGCCCTTCGATGCCGCCAGGCGGGATGGGCGGCCCTGGCGGGATGGAAGGGATGGAATAGATGGTCTGTCAAGTCCTCGGCCTCTGTAGTCTGTAAGTCGTTCACTGGCAAGCCAGCCGCTGAACGAGGCAGAAACGACGGCCTGCCGCCAACGCTGGAGTCGGTCGTCCTTGCCGGGTTCTCGGCGATGAGAATCGTATACGCGTCTTATATTTGGCGCGGGGCTCTTCCAGCTGGCGATTTGGAGATGGCGCAGCTTGGCTCCTTCTTCCGTTCTCAAAGCCGTCATCAGGTGCATAAGCTGTGCATCATCCTCTCGAAGGGCACGCTGGACATGGCTTATCCCGCTTTCATGCTAGCTAACGCGGCCGCAGCGATGGGGGATGAGGTCCATGTATTCTTCACTTTCTGGGGAATGGACGTGATCAGCGCGAAGAGGGCGGGCTCGCTGAAGCTCTCGCCGGTGGGCAATCCCGGCCTTCACATGCCGAACATACTCGGGATGATCCCGGGGATGACTGCGGTGGCAACAAGCATGATAAGGGGCAAGGTTGCGAAGCTCAAAATCCCGCCGGTACCTGAGATGATGAACACCGCGCACGACATGGGCGTCCACTTCCACGCCTGCTCGACCACGATGGAGATGATGGGCGTGAAGAAGGAAGACCTCGTACCCGAGGTCGAGGATGTGGTGGGGGCCGCGACTTTCATCGGAATGAGCGAAGGCGGTCAGATCATCTTCATCTAGGAGGGTCATCTGCATGGAGAGCAACCTGCAGAAGAAGGTCGTGGACTCGAGGGGCAGCTTCTGCCCGGGCCCGCTCACCGACCTCTTCAGGGCGTACAGGGAGGCCAAGCCTGGCGACGTCCTCGAAATCTGGGCCACGGACCCGGCGGCAGCCCCGGACATCAGGGCGTGGGCGGCGAGGACAGGCAACGAGTTCGTAGAGAGCGCTCAGGAGAAGGACTACACTCGGATAACGGTAAGAGTGACCGCCAAGAAGTCGTGACCGGTCATGAAGAGGATAGTGATTATCGGGGCCGGCGCGGGAGGGACGATGACGGCAAACCTCCTCGCGAAGAGGCTCCATCGAAGCATAACGAGGGGGGACGTATCCCTGACATTGGTCGGAGAGGGACCGGACAACTTCTTCGAGCCGGGCAACTTGGACATAGCCTTCAAGGGCAAGAACCCTGACAGCATAGTCAGGAAGGAGCGGTCTCTGCTGCGGAGCGAGGTGAAGTTCAATCCTACTCCCGCGGCAAGGATCGACCTCCAGACTCGGGTCATTGCCCTGCGAGACAGCAGCGCGCTGGACTACGATCACCTTGTGATTGCGACTGGCGCGGTCCCCGTGCCGGAGATGATGTCCGGGCTCAGCGAAGGTTCGCTCAACTTCCACACGTCGGCGTACGCGGCTGCCAAGATTTGGGACGCGCTCGGGCGCCTAAGACGCGGGAAGGTCGTCGTCGCCATAACGAGCGTCCCGTACAAGTGTCCGCCATCCCCAAACGAGGCGGCGTTCATGGTAGACGAATATTACAGGAACAAGGGGCTGAGGAAGGACATCGAGATAAAGTTCCTGACGCCCTACCCGCGCCCCTACCCTGCGGAGAATGTCTCCGAGGTGGTCCAGCGTCTCTACGAGGAGAGGGGGATCGGGACGATCCCGTTCTTCAACGCTGACCACGTCGATCCCGTCGCCAAGAAGATCTTTTCAATGGAGGGAGAGTCGGTCGATTTCGACCTCCTCATCGCGGTTCCACCCCATGTCGGCGCGGAGGTGGTCCGGGCCTCGCGCATCGGCGACAAGGAGGGCTGGATTCCAACGGACAAGCACACGATGGTCATGAAGGGCCACCCCGAGGTCTACGTCCTGGGGGATGCCGCCGACATCCCGATCTCCAAGTCTGGCGTCGTGGCGCACCTCCAGTCCAAGGTTGTCGCCCACAACCTGGTCTCTGACCTGGAAGGCTCTTCGGAGATCCTCGAGTACAACGGGAGGATCAACTGCCCCCTGGAGACGGGGCACAGGCGGGCGCTCTTCGTCTCTGGAACGTACGATTCGCCCCCTCCAAAGCAGAGCCCAACTCTGGTCAGGTACGTCATGAAGAAGGGCTTCGCATGGATGTACTGGTCGGTCCTGAAGGAGAGATGGGAGGGCCTGTTCGACGTTTATTTCGGCGAGACTTCGCGTCGTGTCGAGCGAGGGGCCATGACGGTGCCCGCCGAGTCAGCGGAGCTCAAGACGAGCGCATGAGTGGACGCCTGGAACCAGAGCGTGCCTGAAACCACCGTTCTAGGTTCGGCGGCCGAGATGAAATGGGTTTTCGGGCCTGGTTCCGAAGATGACGTGATCCGCATTCTGAGCGGTTCCGAGCGCAAGTGATAAAAGCAGTGACGGCCGCTCGACCCAATCGAAGGGCAGAATGAGACCCACCGTCAGAAGGTTCGTCACCGACGTAATCCTCTTGTTGGCCACGGCGATACTGCTCTTCTATCTGAGCAAAGCCTTCACAGGATACGAGGAATACTTCAGGTACGCCTACGCAGGCCTGATTCTCTCGGGAGGCGTCCTCGTGGCGAGGGCGCTCTCCCGGGTCATCGCCGTCGAGCTCAAGTCGGGGCTAGGCAAGAACGCGCCTGTCCTCAGCAACGCGGTCGCCGTCCTCGGCTACGTGGCCGCCGTTGCGGCCTCTGCTTCCTACCTCTCCTTCTCTCCCACTGCCCTCCTCGCTGGGGCGGCCTTCAGCGGTCTAGTCCTCGGCCTGGCCCTCCAGCCCACCCTCGGCAGCTTCTTCGCGGGGATACTGATGCTGCTCTCAGGCGCAATAAGGCCGGGGAGCCATGTGCGGATACTCACCTGGCACATACCGTTTCAGTGGGCCTTCACTCCGGGCTACAAGTACTTCTCACCGGACTCGGTCTACGCCGGCTACATGGGGGAAGTGAAGGAGGTCGGGCTCTTCTTCACCAAGATTCTGACAGAGGAGGGCCAGATGATGAAGATCCCCAACTCCATCCTCGCGACCGACGCGGCGATCTTGTCATACACGGAGGAGGACTACTTCTTCAATGTAAGGTACGAGTTTCCGAACCGGTTCGACCCCGAGATGGTCCTGCGCAGAGTGGGAGAAGCCATAAAGGACTTCCCAGTCGTCAACCTCTTCGTCAACGAGCAGAGCGACAAGGAGTACTACATCGTCAAGGCAGTGTTGAACGCGAAGGACAAGGACCACGCGCTCCTAAAGTCGGACATACTCACCCGCCTCGTGAGGCTCCACAGAGAGCTCGAGGCGGCGGATCCCAAGGTTGTCAAGCCATAACCCCCCTTGCGCAAGAAGGTCCCGTCACCACGACTTGAAGATTAGCGCGATCTTCTCGGACTACGACGGAACCCTCGCGCCAGACGACGTCTCCGTGGAATCCTCCAGGGTCCCCAAGAAAATCGAGGGGCTCCTTTCCAGGCTCGGATCCCAGGTCCCCATCGCCCTGGTGACGTCCAAGGACTACGGCTTCATCCGTCATAGGACCGCGTTCGCCAGCGCATGGGCGTGCGTCTCGGGCCTAGAGATAGTCCTCTCAGACGGCACGGCATCACGGACGCAGCGGGTGAGCGGCCGCCTTCTTGAAGGCCTCCTATACGTGAAGGAGCACGAGAAGCCTGGGCTGACCTTCGAGCTGAAGCGCAGCACGAACGGAGAGCTCCTAGGGTTTTCGATTGACTGGAGAAGGGGATCGGCCCCCTCCAGCCGGTTCGTCAAGACCACGAGAGCAGAACTGACGGACATGGGACTTACAGTGGTCCACGACCCCACCTGGACTTACGTCGACGTCTTCGGAGCGAGACCGGACAAGGGGAAGGCCGTGAGGGAGTTGAAACGGCTCCTCAAAGTGACAGGGAACGTCTTGTTCCTGGGCGACTCTACGGCCGACAACCCTGCGTTCGACGAGGCCGATGTTGCGATATGCGTCGCCCACGGGCAGAGCCTCGAGAGCTTATCGTGCAGATTCGCGTTCAACCATGAGCGTCTCGGCGCATTCCTGCGCTCGCTGATTGATGACCACCTTGCCCTGGATCTTCGCGCCCTCGCTCGGAGATGACCGCAGATTTGAGGCATTTTGGAGTTCGGTTCGCTAGGTCGCTCAGAATTTCATACTAGACGATTCTTACGTGGAATTATTTCACATGTGTTTTTATACAAACGCCGCGTATATTTTTCGTCCTGCCATGACGCGATGCGAATTGGCGGATACGTTGAAAGTAATTATCCGCCCTTACATCGGGCGTTTGCTTACATCAGGTGTGGGATAGAGTTGCTCAGAATCGGCGTGATAATGTATCAGACCAGCCTCACCAAGGGGCAGGAGCTGGTCGCCCAGAGGATGGTAAAGGAGTTCCGCAGGCAAGGGCACGACGCCTTCCTGATAACCAGCATCTACCACGACTCTGAGCAAGCCGTCGACCCCGAGGAGGTAAAGAGGAAAGGAGGCTACGTCCATGTCTTCGACAGAGACCTCGGGATACCGGTAATCAGGGTCAACAGCGACAACACCACCTGGCCTCCGAGGAGGATCGCCTTCGTCGATTTCGTCGGCGTCTTGACCAACATCGTCGACGACCTGAAGCTCAACGTCATCATCACGCACTCGACCCTCTGGAACGGGCCCGAGGAAGTGGTGAAGTTCGTGGCATGGAGAAGGAAGATGGAGCAAGGCGGCGCCCCGCGCTCCCCGCTGGTCTTCTGCCACATGAGCCACTTCCAGGAGCCGAACGACGAAAGGTATGCCATCGTGGAGAGGTCATACAGGCAAGCTTGGAACGACGTCATCATGCCGCAGGTGCTGGCGGAGGCGGACCTGGTCCTGGTCACCACGCCCTTCGAGGCGAAATTCATGAAGGATCTGGGAGCGAAGGACGAGAAGACCTTCCTCTTTCCGGGCGGCATCGATGACGAAGACATTGCCTCGTTGGGCAATGTGGACCTCTTCAGGGCCAAGTTTGGGCTCCCCATGGAGGCGAAGCTCGTCTCATTCCTCGGGACCTTAGAAGAGAGGAAGAACCCGCTCGTCCTTCTCGAAGTCGCCAGAATCATGTCGAAAAGCAAGGACGTGCGCTTTGTCATAGCGGGAAGAGCTGAAGGAGAATACGCGGACGGCCTCAAGGACGCCGCGAGCAAGCTCCCGAACGTCTCGGTCCTGGGCTCGATATCAGACGAAGAGAAGGCGGCGCTCATCAGGACGTCCTTTGCCAACATAACCATGAGCAGGTCCGAGGCTCTCGGCATCGCCCAGCTCGAGTTCATGTCCGCCGGAGTCCCTGTAATCACCTCCGGGGTGGGAGGCCAGTCTTGGATAGTCGGCGACGGCGCGAACGGGATAATCCTCGGCGGCCCTGAAGATGCAAACGGGGCAGCGGACGCCATCACGAGCCTGGCCGACCGTCCTCGGCTCAGGCGCAAACTTGGGAAGGTCGCGAGCCGCACGGCGTCCGCATACTCTCTCACGCGCTTGGTAGACACCCTCTCGACGCGGCTCCAAAGGGAGATGCGAAAGTCCATTGACGACACCTCCGCTCTCGAAAACATGCCTGGAGACGAGCGAATCATCGAAGCCTGGGTGCACAAGGGCAAGAAGGTGGCGGCGACCTCAAAGCGCCTGATCGTCAGGTCGGCTGAGAGCGGAAGAGAAGTCACCACGATCCTCTACAATGACATCGCGCGGATTGAAAGGCACGCCGAAGCGCCGTGGGCCTTGCTGGCGCTCGGCACGCTGGCAACGGGGGGCTTGCTCGCGGAGAGGGTGCTGGGGCTTGGGCTGCTCCAACTCCTCGGGCCTGGAGTCTGGTCAGCCCTGTCAATCCTGGGGCTGTCTGGGATAGCCGGGACGGTGATCGCCGTGCTCCCGTTCCTCCCCGTCCTCGTGGCCGCGGCCGCGTTCTTGCCCGCCGTGAAGAGCGGCTACCTCGTCCACTACGGGTCCTCCAGGACGCTCTTCCTTCCGGAAAGGTTTGGAAAGGCCCTCAGGCTGGCAGACAAACTGACCCCCAAAGACCTCTTCAGCGTCGACGGCGAGCCGATCGCCAAGAGCATCTGACGCGTTCACCCTCAAGACCTCTATGGGCGGGGTCAAGAAGACATAGTCAAAGAAACGCAGGCAGGAACGCGACGAGCCCTATCGCCAGCTGCAAGACCACCGCTCTACGGACCGACATCCCGCTCCTGCTCACCATCAACAGAGCCAGCAGGTTCGCAAAGGACGAAATCGGGTCGATGTTCCCCGCGAGGCCAGCGTCGACGGCGAGGATCGGCGCGGCGTGAGGTGTCACGGCGGCGGTGCTCAAGCCCAGCTGCGTGGCGGGGACGTGGCTGCCG
>VFSW01015199.1_pt1 | contig 10596 bp, 6 predicted proteins | sample 5358111 | NCBI WGS metagenome assembly VFSW01 (sample SAMN11554181, study PRJNA540505) | mine drainage metagenome | isolation source: sediment from site ElyBrook_90M | place: USA: Ely Copper Mine, Vershire, VT | collected 2017
CGGCCAAGCTGTTCGAGCCATTCGCGACCGGCCGGCCGGACGGCACCGGGCTCGGCTTGGCGATAGCGCGCGAGCTCGCCAGTGCCCATGGCGGCCGCCTGGTGCTGCGGCGCGCGGGTGGGGCACAGCCCGGGAAAGGGGCCGTCTTCGCGCTCGAACTGCCATGCCGACCATCCTGATCGTCGACGATGACGCGGCGCTGCGGCGCGCCGTGGCGACCACCCTCGCCGACCTTGGACACGCGGTCGCCGAGGCCCGGGACGGGGCCGCCGCCCTGGCGTGGCTCGCTCGCAACCGCGCGGACGCTGTGCTGCTGGATCTGCGCATGCCCGGGATGGATGGCCTGGACGTGCTCCGTCGCATCCGGGCCAGCGACGGCGCGCCGCCGGTCGCGGTGCTGACCGCGGTGCCGACGAGCGACAACACCATCGAGGCGATGCGGCTCGGAGCCATCGACCATCTCGCCAAGCCGATTGGGCGTGACGGCCTGCGCAGCCTGCTCGGGCGCATGCTGGCGAATGCCGATGCCGCTCCGGGCGCGCCGGCGCTTCGGCTTGCGCGCGAGGACGAACTCATCGGCATGAGCAGCGCCATGCGCGCGGTGCAGAAGGCGATCGGGCTGCTGGCCGACAGCGACGCCACGGTGCTGCTCCTGGGCGAAACCGGCACCGGCAAGGAGGTCGTGGCGCGCGCCATCCATCACCATGGCCGGCGGGCCGAGCGGCCGTTCGTCGCCGTCAACTGTGCCGCGATCCCGAAGGAACTGCTCGAGAGCCTGCTCTTCGGCCATGTGCGTGGCGCGTTCACCGGCGCCGTCAGCGACCGGCCGGGCTCGTTCCGCGAAGCCGATGGAGGCACGCTGTTCCTCGACGAGATCGGCGACATGGATCTCTCCATGCAGGCCAAGTTGCTGCGGTCCCTGCAGGAGCGCGTCGTCACGCCGGTCGGCGGCAAGCCGGTTCCGGTCGATGTCCGCATCGTCGCCGCAACCCATCGCGATCTCCAGCAGGCGGTGCGGGATCGCCGGTTCCGCGAGGATCTCTACTACCGTCTCGGCGTCGTGCCGGTCGCTCTGCCCCCGCTTCGCGAGCGGCTCGCGGATATCGTCCCGCTGGCCGAGCATTTCCTCGGCCTTGCCGCGGAGGGAGGGCTGGCGAGGCGCCTGTCAGCCGACGCCGCTGCCCGGCTGCTCGCCCATTCCTGGCCCGGCAATGTGCGCGAACTTCAGAATGCGATGACGCGGGCGGCGACGCTCGTGCGCCGACCGGTGATCAGCGCAGCCGATCTTGGATTTCTGCCCACCAGCGCGGACGAAACGGGGGCCGAGGCCGCGCCGGCGGGCTGGCTCGCCGGAACGCTGCCGGAGGCAGTCGCGCGTGTCGAGATCGCGATGATCCGGCGCGCGCTCGCGTCCGCCGGCGGCAATCGCACGCACGCCGCCGAGCGCCTCGGCATCCGCCGGCAGCTCCTCTACCAGAAGCTGGCCCGGTACGGGCTGGAGCCACCCGGGAATGGGACAATCGATGACGCTGACAAGGACGGCCAGGGCTGACAAAAGCCGTCAACCGACACGGTTTTCAAATGCTGTCGATTTTTGCATTTGCTTTGCTCTCCATCCCGGTTCCGAAGCCTCGACCGGGAGAGCGAAATGAATTCATCGCGGTGCGTCCGGCGCCACCGGATGCGCCGGAGCCGGTCATGGACGCGTCCATCCCCTCCCCTCCCGATCGACGCAGCGCCGGCTTCCACCCAGCCTCACGCGACGCGCTCGATGTGCGGCGCGCCGATGCAAGCCGCGCTCGGATCGCCTCTGAATTTCCTTCTTGTTCCGTAACGGAATTGGGCCCCGTCCAGCGTCGGGCTGGTCACGACGATCGGCGGCCCGCTCGGCCTGGCGCTTCAGACGTCGCCCGGCGCGGCGTTCGGCGCGACCCGCGCCTGGCGCCGCAACTGCGTGTTCAGCTCACCCTAGAGCGTGATCGCGTCAGGCGGAATCGCCGGAAAGCGCGAATCACGCGACCAAACACAGAGCTGGAGCCTGATCGGCGCGCCGATCGATGCCGATCAGACTCTCGGTCGACGTTCATGCCAGTCCGTCGCACGCTGCCAGAACCGCCCGGCGCGCAGCAGCACCGCTTCGTTGAACCAGGTGGACTCGAGCAGTGCACCGATCGGCAGGCCGTCCCTTGTCAAGCCGCAGGGCAGCGAGAGACCGGGAATGCCCGCGAGCGCGCCGCCATAGGTGAAGCGCGTGGCGTGGCGTGTCGAATCCTCCAGATGCAAGCCGTCGTCGATTGGCGGCGCGGTAAAGGGGGTTGACGGGATCAGCAGAACATCCGCCTGCTGGAACACTTGCCGCAGCGTGCGCCGCCATTCCTCGCGGAAGCGCATCGCGCGCGCATAGTCCACGCCACTCAAAAGCCGCCCCTTGCTCATGCGCTGGTAGATCTCGGTGGAGAACGCGCCCTGCCGATGATCCAGAGCATCGGCATGCAGCTCGCATGCATCAGACAGGATGATGGTGCTCGCATGGTGGTGCGCGACCTCGGCGCCGGGCAGATCCACCTCGACGATCACCGCGCCCGCCGCAGCCAGGGTGGCCGCAAACCCGTGTACAGCATCCGCCACCTCCGGGTCGACATCATCGAAGTAGAAATTGCGCGGCAAGCCGATGCGCACGTCCGCTACGTCCGCCGGCCCTGTCAACAGGCTCGCCGGCAGTGGCGCATCAACCGATGTCGGGTCAGCGGGGTCGGGGCCGGCCATCGCGACGAACAGGCGCGCAACGTCATCGACGCTGCGCGCCAACGGTCCGATCGGGTCAAGGGACGCGCTCACCGGCAGCGAGCCGCGATTCGGCACACGCCCGTGCGTTGGCCGAAGCCCCGTCACACCACAGAACGCCGCTGGCACGCGCACCGATCCACCGGTATCCGAACCCAGCGTGCCCTCGCAAAAATCGAGCGCGACCGCGGCCGCGGACCCGCCGCTCGATCCGCCGGGCACGCGCTGGTCATTCCAGGGATTGCGCACCTGGCCGGCGATCATGTCCGTTGACCGCACGCCGAAGCACAGCTCCATCAGCGCCGTCTTGCCAACGATGACGGCCCCTGCGTCGCGCAGCCTCAGCACGACCGGCGCATCGGCATTCGGCACGCGGTCCGCGAACAGGGCCGAACCGCAGGCGGTGCGCAGCCCGGCGGTGTCGATGCTGTCCTTCACGCCAACGAGCATGCCCTGCAGCAGACCGCGCCAGCGCCCAGCCCGCGCCGCCGCATCGGCCGCCAACGCGGCGCGACGGGCGCCATCCTGGTCGATCGTCGCGAAGGCGCGAAACCGCCCGTTGAGCCCGGCGATCCTTTCGAGCGCCGCATCCAGCCGCTCCGTCGCCGTCATGGCGTGAACTCCTCGTGATGCGCGTTCCACCAATTGGCGATGTCGATGCGGCGCGTGAACAGCACATGCCCCTTCCCCAAGGCATACTCGAAGAACGCGCGCAACGCGTCGATGCGGCTGGCCTGGCCGATCAGACGTGGGTGCAGGCCGATCGACATCATCTTCGGATGCGTCTCCCCTTCCCGCCAGAGCTGATCGAAGCCGCGTTTGAGATTATCGAGAAAATCCCACGGCCCGCCATAGGACGGCACCAGGCCGAACTTGGCGTCATTGTACGTGAAGGAATACGGCACGATCAGATGCCGTCTACCCTTCACCGTCACGTAGTAGGGGAGATCGTCGTTGTAGGCATCGGAATCGTAGACAAAGCCACCTTCCGCCACGACCAGCTCGCGGGTGCGCACCGAGGCGCCATAGCGGCAGTACCACCCGAGCGGACGCTCGCCGCAGGTCACCTTGATCGATTCGATCGCGCGACGGATATGCTCCGCCTCCTCGGCGTCGGACAGTTTCCACACTTCTTCCCAACGCCAGCCGTGGCAGCACGGCTCGTGCCCGGCTTCCTGGATCCAGCCGGCAACCTCGGGATTCTGTTCGAGCGCAACGGCGCAGGCAAAGAAGGTCGCCGGTATCTTGTATTCCGTGAGCAACCGCTCCAGCCGCCAGATGCCGGCCCGCGAGCCATATTCAAACACCGATTCCGCCGCCAGATCGCGATAGGACGGGTCCATCGTATAGATGACCTCGGTCAGCCCATCGTTTCGCCCATCGCCGGCAGGATACGAATACTCGGAGCCTTCCTCATAGTTGATCACGACATTGATCGCGACGCGCGCACCGTTCGGCCAACGCGCGCGCGGAGCGCGGCGGCCGTAGCCGACCATATCCCGCCTCGGTCCCGGCACATCACGATACGTGAAGGGCTGATGGCTCATGTTCTCTCCCCCCTTGGCGGCGATGCCCTCCGTGGCACCCCTTCCGCGGTTGCCGAGCCGCAGCCCCGCTGGCCCGAATATGTCCTAGCGCCACGGTGCGGTAACGGCGGACTCCGCGCACCGACTGGAAGCTGCGCCGTCCGGACTGCATCGCATCCCCCCGCTCGCGCATCCGCGCCGGCCTCCAGGCCACCACCCCGTCATCCCGCGCGATCCACCTGGACTGGTCCGCCGGTGCGACTCGATTCCATGACGGCATCGAGCACCGCCATGCCGTGCAGCACGTCCTCCTCGCTCACCGGGAACGGCTGCCCGCCGCGGATGGATTGGGCGAACGCGCGCAACTCTGCCTGCACCATGTCGAATCCGGGGAATTGCAGCCGCTCTGCCAGCGGCGGCGTCAATGGACCGGACGGCGGCTCCGTGGGCGCGAACAGAAAGGCGAAGTCGTCGAGCGCCGGCCCGCTGACTTCCGCCACGCCCTTGGTTCCATACACCGCAAAATGAAACACCGGCGCGGTCGCCATCGAACAGAAGATCGTCCCGCTGATGCCGCTGGCGAAGCGGAGCAGCACGTTGGCCGTATCCCGGCTGCCCCGCACGCCCGCGCCGACCGCCGCATGCACTTCGCTGATCGGCCCAGCAAGTTCGATCATACCATCGATCAGATGCACCCCAATCGCGTTCATAGGCGGCAGGAAGCGCATATCGGCATCGCGCCGCCAAGCACCCGGGCCGAGAAATGGCATGACGCCGTTGGTTTGCTGCGCATTGATCGACACAATGTTTCCCAGAGCGCCGGAGCGCACCCGTCGCGCTACCTCCCGCATCGATGGGTGGAAGCGCCGGCAGAAGCCGACAGCAAGCACGACTCCTGCCCGACGCACCGCAGCAATCGCCGCTCTTGCAGTCACGAGGTCGAGCGCGAAGGGCTTCTCGACGAACACATGCTTCCGCGCGGCAGCCGCCTTTTCCACCTGCGAGGCATGCTCCCCATCGGGCGTCGCGAGCACCACTGCCTCCACGCGCGGATCCGCCAGAAGAGCCTCGAAGGTCTCATGCTGCGTAATGCCATGCTCGTCGCAGAACGCCGCGGCGTTGGCGGGAGTCCGAGTATTGGCTGCGCAGATATCGAGACCAGCGCGCTTATCCGCCGCCGCACGCACGATCGTGCGGCCCCATCGACCCAGCCCGGCAATCCCCGCGCGGATCGGCCGCTCGGGCCCTGATACGATCGTGTCTGACATCCGCAAGCAGCTCCCACAGGATGAAGGGGCAACGACCGCATCACAATATGCTCGCGATATCACGCCTCGCAACCGCAAATGCGCCGACCTGCTCACGTGGTTCTGGTCTGCAGCCGCGCCACCCAGATACCTTGGCGGTGCACCGCCAGACCAGGCAGAATGTGTGTGCGGCGCAGATTTCTTCTTGCGGCGCTCGCGCGCCGGGTATTAGACTTCCGCAAGGCAGTTCCGGTCCTACCGCCTTTCCCCCTTGCCGCTACACGACACGGTGCGATCGCACCACTGGCGGATAGCACGGGGCGGCAGTTGCCGGTTCCCGCTGCATCGTTTCTAGCCGCATACGACAACTGCCGCAGTTGCACATGTGGAAGCAAGGACCCGGACTCCACACGCAACTGAGGTATCCAACCTTTCGTTCGGCTAACCCGAGGTGCTGTGAGGTATCCGTCTGTGGCGGCAGTTCACGCGACAAGCACAACGGTTCTGAGTTTCGGTCGAAATGTCTCCGTGTGCCGTTCCAATGAACAATGCGCCATCGCAGCGTCTACGGAACGCCGCCACACCACGGCACCGCCGTTCCCATTCCTGACGCCCCATTCAGCGTTTCTCTCCCCACCGGGCCGTCCTTCGGCGGCTCACAACTCGCAGGAGGCCTTGTGATGATCGATGTTTCCGAGCGACGCCGTTTCCTTCGTAGCGCCGCCGCGGCCGGCGCAGGACTGACCGCCGTCGGTCTCCTGGTCGGCCAGTCCGGGACCGCGGAGGGCGCCGATGGCAAGATGGCGAGCACGGCCGGCATGAAGGTCGGCGTTGTGCTTGAAACATTGTCGCATCCGCTGATCAAATACTGGGGCGACGAATGTGCCCGCCAGGGCGCGGGCTTCGGCATGCAGGTCAGCGTTCAGGATGGCGAGCGCAATGTCCAGAAGCAGACCAGCCAGATGGAAGCCTTCATCAGTCAGAAGGCCAATTTTCTCGTCCTGCAGGCCACGGATGCCGCTGGGCTTACGCCGGTAACACGCAAAGCCGAGAAGGCCGGCATACCCGTCATCACGCTTAATCAAGACGTCGCAGGTGCGCACACCGGGTTCGTCGGCATGGGCCATTACGCGATGGGCGTTCAGGTGGCGGAAGGCATCGCAATGCAGCTGGGCAAGACTGGCAGCATCGTAGTCCTTGAAGGTGTCCAGGGGACGGGTGCCAATATCCAACGCATGGCCGGCTTCAAGGACACGCTAACGAAATATCCGGATATGAAGATCGTCGCGGACCAAAGCGCCGCGTTCGATCGCAAGAAGGGCCACGATGTCTTTCAGACAATCATGCAGGGGCAGTCTAAGATTGACGCGGTGTTCGGTGTGAACGACGAGATGGCGATCGGGGCGGCACAAGCCGCCGTAGAGGCGGGGCGGCGCGGGAATATCAAATTCTGGGGTGCCGATGGCGAGCTCGACATGTACAAGGCGATCAAGAGTGGGCTGTGCGACGGTGTCTCCGCGATCGCGGCAAACGCTGTTCCGGACACCGTGATGTTCCTCGGCGCCTGGCTGATGACTGCGATGGTCCCGGGTGGGAAATTCGCCGGCCGGGTGGAGCTGCCGCCCTATATCGTCACGCGCGAGAACATCGACCAGGTGCCGTGGCCGGCCGCATAGTGCGCGAGCATGGGAGGACCGATGGCTGACGGGAGCGCTCCGGCCGCAGCGGTCGCACTCGATCCCGCCCAGCAGGCGCCGCTACGTCGGCGTGTGGAAGCGGCCATCGCGCGCGCACGCACCCAGGGGTTGGCCATTGTCGTCCTGCTCCTCCTCGGGGTCTTTGCCGCCCGCGCGCCGGGTTTCGCCACATTCGACAATGCAGACGACGCGCTCCGCGACCTGTCGATCCTTGGCATCATCGCCATCGGCGAGACTTTCGTCGTCATCGGCGGCGGGATCGACCTTTCGGTTGGTTCCGTCCTGCTGTTCGCCGGCATCGTCTCCGACGACCTGATCCGTCTGGCAGGACTGAATGCATTGCCAGCCGTTGGCGTGGCGCTGGCTGCGGGCTGCCTGCTGGGCGCAGTGAACGGTGCTCTTATTAGCCGTCTGCGGATCTCTGCGTTCATCGTCACATTGGCGTCGCTCTACATCATCCGCGGCATTGGGCTCTCGCTCTACCGCTCCGACGTGCATAATCTGCAGGCGACAATCATCTCCGATGAAGCTTTCATTTCGATCGGCCAAGGTGACATCTTCGGCGTGCCCGTCTCCTTCGCCATCTTTGCCGTCCTGCTCCTCATCGGCGGCTTCCTGCTGCGCAGGACCCAGTTCGGCTTGCACCTCTACGCGCTCGGCGGGAGCGAACTCGCCGCGCGGCTCACCCGCATCCATGTCGCCCGGATTCAGGTAGCCACCTACGTCATTGCCGGGCTCTGCTCGGCTCTTGCCGGGGTCATCCTCACCGCCCGGCTGCAGACGGGGGCGCCGGAGGCTGGCTCGGGCGAGGAGTTCGACGTGATCGCGGCCGTCATCATCGGCGGCGCCAGCCTTTTCGGGGGGCGCGGGACGCTGTTCGGCACCCTGCTCGGCGCTGCCTTCATCACCGTTCTGGCGAAAGGTCAGACGCTAATAGGCGTGCCGTCGAATTACCAGTCCTTCACGCGTGGCATCGTCATCCTTGCTGCTGTCAGCCTCGATGTTCTGAGCCAGCGCGGCGTGGCCGTGCCAGGGCGACTTCGGTGGGCGCGCGGGTTCACGCCTGCGGAGAACGCTCCGGAAGCCCGGCCCGCAGAGGATGCACCGGCACGAGCCCCTACCACCGCCGGTACCGCGGTGTTGCAGACGATCGGGCTGCACAAATCCTTCGTCGAGATTCGGGCCGTGAACGGCGTCGATTTCGATGTCCTGCCGGGCGAAGTCCACGCCATCGTCGGCGAGAATGGTGCCGGCAAGAGCACGCTGATCAAGATGCTCGCCGGTGTCCTGCCGCCGGACAGCGGCGAGATACGAATCGACGGCGTTACCGTCGCCCTGGACAGCGTCGCTACCGCGCAGGATCACGGGATCGCCGTCATCTATCAGGAGCGCGCGGTGGTTCCTGAGCTGACCGTCGCGCAGAACATCATGCTCGGCTACGAGCCGACCGTACTCCCGGGTGTAATCGACCGCACGGCGCTGCGGCGGGCGGCGGAGCAGATCTGGGCGATGCTCGGCAGCCCGGCCGCGATCGATGCAGTGGTCCGCGAGCTGGCCCCCTCCGTACAACAGCTCGTTGATATCGCCCGGGCGCTCGCGGTCAAGGCCCGCATCGTCATCATGGACGAGCCGACCGCGGCGCTGACGCGCCAGGAGACGATGCGGCTGTTCCAAATCATCCGCGAGCTGCGCCGCCAGGGCACTGCGATCATCTATATCTCTCATGACCTGGAGGAGATTTTCGAGATCGCCGGGCGGGTTACGGTGTTGCGCGACGGCGTTCGCGTCGGCACCCTGCCCGTGGCGGCGGTGACGCGCGGCTCGCTGATCCGGCTGATGATCGGGCGCGACATCGACGAGCGCGTCCGGAGCAGGGCCACCCTCGCCACCCCGGCCGTACTGACCGTCAGCGACCTCCGCCGGGGCATCATCCTGGACGGCATCAGCTTCAGTGTCGATGCGGGTGAAATTCTGGGCATCGCTGGACTCGTCGGATCGGGGCGTACTGAACTGCTGCGCGCGATCTTCGGCGCCGACGCGCTGGATGGTGGGAGGATGACGCTGGGCGCGCGCCCCTTCGCCCCGCGCTCGCCCAAGGATGCCATCGCGGTCGGTCTCGGCCTGGTCCCCGAGGATCGCGCCGGCGAGGGTCTGGTGCCAGCGTTCAGCATTGCGGAGAATCTGTCACTGCCGAATTTCGACCTCATCGCTGCCCGCGGAGTGTGGCTGATCCCCGCGCGGGAAAGGCAGCTCGCGTTGCGGATGATTGGAAGAGTTCGGATCGAGCCGCCCGTGCCACGCTGGCAGACGAGCCATCTGAGCGGCGGCAACCAGCAGAAGGTCGTGCTCGCGAAATGGCTCAGCCGCGAATTGCGGCTGTTGCTGATCGACGAGCCGACACACGGCGTCGATGTCGGTGCGCGCGAGGAGATCTACCGCGCGATCAGCGACCTTGCCGCGGCTGGCGCGGCGGTGATCGTCGTCTCGTCTTACCTACCGGAGATTCTCCGGATCAGCGACCGCATTCTCGTAATGCGCGAGGGGCGCATCGCGCTGGAGATCGACCGTACCGCGGCCAGCGAGGAGATTCTGCTGCAAGCCGCGACGGGCGGGGCGCCATGAGCGGCGCCGCGAGCCCCGAGGTCCGTCTGCGCCAGGGGCGGATGACGCCTGCCCGCACGCTGGCGCGGTACGGCTTCTACGGTGCACTTCTCGTCTTGCTGGTCTTTTTCTCAGCTCTTTCGCCGCCGTTCCTGACGGTCACCAATGGCCTCAATATTCTGCAGCAGACTTCGACCATCGGCATCATGGCGATCGGTGAGACACTCGTCATCCTGACCGGCGGGATCGATATCTCGGTCGGCTCGGTGCTCGGTCTCGGCGGCATGGTCGCAGCCCTCGTGATGCGCGAGCCAGGAGCGGGGCCGGTCGCGGCGGTGGCGCTCGGAGTCTCGGCCGGCATTTTGGTTGGATTGTGCAACGGGCTCCTCATCGCTCGCGTCGGCATCGACCCGTTCATCACCACGCTGGCGATGCTGAGCGTGGTGCGCGGCATCGTTTACATCATCTCGAACCAGTATAACGTCGACATCCCCGACGGTCCCGGCTTCCTATGGCTTGGGCGCGGTCATATCGGGCCGGTCCCGGTCGCGGTCGTCATCTTCCTCGCGCTGTTCCTGGCGGCAATGGTGCTGGAGCGGCGCACAACCATCGGCCGGTCCATCCACGCGATCGGGGGGAACCGCGCGGCATCCTATCTTTGCGGACTTCAGCTTGCCGGCGTGCGCACCGCGACCTACGCGCTTTCCGGCGCCGTGGCGGCGTTGGCGGGCATCATTCTTA
>VFSW01015200.1_pt1 | contig 10595 bp, 12 predicted proteins | sample 5358111 | NCBI WGS metagenome assembly VFSW01 (sample SAMN11554181, study PRJNA540505) | mine drainage metagenome | isolation source: sediment from site ElyBrook_90M | place: USA: Ely Copper Mine, Vershire, VT | collected 2017
TACTTTAAGGAACAACAATGAAAGATATCCGCGAAGACATCGCCTGGGCCAAGATCAACCAGGACGTGATGAAGAGTCTGGAGAACCCTAGACCGCTTTACTGGGTGATCCTGTTTTTTGCCGTGCTGGCATTTGGTATCGGCATCGGCTGTGAGGTTTATCAATACCAGACCGGCATGGGCGTGGCGAATCTGGACAATCCGCATGTATGGGGATTGTATATCGCCACCTTCATCTTCTGGATCGGCATGAGCCACTCCGGCACGCTGCTGTCGGCGATTCTGCATCTGATGCATGCCGACTGGCGTAAACCGATTTATCGTTTCGCCGAGGCGATGACGACGTTTTCTCTGATGACAGCGGGCTTGTTCGTGATGGTGCATCTGGGCCGCCTGTGGCAGTTTTACTACGCGGTTCCCTATCCCAATGAAAGATGGGTGTGGCCCAACTTCCAGTCACCGCTGTTGTGGGACGCGATGGCGATTTTCACCTATCTCAGTTCTTCAGTATTGTTTTTGTTTGTCGGCATGATCCCGGATCTTGCGATTGCGCGCGACAACATTCAATCGGGATGGCGCAAAAAACTGTATACACTGTTAGCGCTGGGCTGGGAAGGTACGGACAGGCAGTGGCGCAATTTCCGCGTGACGTATCTCACGATTGCCTGTTTCCTGATTCCACTGGCGGTATCGGTGCACTCGATCGTGGCGTCGGACTTCGGCATGTCGCAACAGCCGGGCTGGCATGTGACTTCCTTTCCGCCTTACTTTGTAGCAGGCGCGCTGTATTCCGGCTGTGCGGCGATCATCACGCTGTTCATCATCCTGCGCTATGTGTTCAAGTTTGAAGAATACATGACCTTGCCTATCCTGAAAAAGATCGTGCGCCTGACTTTTGCAATTGCGATGGTGTGGACTTACTTGAACTGCGTTGAATTCGCATCTGTCTGGTACAGCCATGATGCGGTGTCGAAAGACTTGCTGATACAGAAAATGACGGGCCCCTATGCGCCGTTCTGGTGGGCGATGATCTTCTGCGGATCGGTCGTGCCTTTCGTCTTCGCGATCAAGCGCTTTCAGACCCATATTCCGGTGCTGTTTGCGACTTCGTTGCTGCTCAATCTTGGCATGTGGCTGGAGCGCTGGATGATTGTGGCGCCGACCTTCTCGCACGGTTACTACCCGTGGACCTGGGATCACGACCAGTGGCCGTCGATGATACAGTGGGGCATCGTGTTTGGCAGTTTTGGCTGGTTTACCTTGCTGTTCATGGTGTTCTGCAAGGTGTTTCCATCCGTGTCCATGTATGAAGTCAAAGAAATGGTTTACCACCGCACACTGCACTCGAAAAATAGTGAAATCGGTGAAACCGCTGAACAGGGAGCGCACTAATCATGAGCAAACGTCATTTACTCGCGTTGTATGGCGACTTTGATCAAGCGGAAGCGGTCGTCAAGGAGTTGCGCAACACACCGATTGTGGGGTTCGATGTCAATGATGACCTGGTGGTCAAATCACCGATCGAACATCCTGAAGTGGTGAGATTTCTGGGTGACAAGCCTGTCTATGTGCAATGGTTCACGCTGGTCGGCGCGCTGCTGGGCGGTTCACTGGGGTTTCTCGGAATATCGAGTGCGCAGGCCAACTTCTTCATGCAGATGAAGGGCGGCAAACCCATCGTGCCGTTGCCGCCCAATTTCGTACTGACTTATGAGCTGTTCATTCTGGGCGGCGTATACATCACGGTGCTGGGTTTTCTGATCTGCGCGGCGCTGCCGGCAAAACGCTCGCCCTTGTATAACGCCAAGGTGTCGGTGGACAACATCGGTATTCTGGTCAAGGCTGAAGATGCCGCTATGGGTGTTCTGAAGGCTATATTCACCAAGCATAAGGCTTTGGAAATTCAGGAAGAGGCAGGGAAATGAAAAAGTTATCCTTAGCGGTTTTATTCATGTTGACACCTTGTCTGGCAGAGGCCTGGCCGTGGTCAATGGACATGGCAAACCAGATCAGCGTCAAGCCTCAGGAAAGCCCTGATCCGGCGCATCCCGGTATGTATCCTTTCCCGGCGCGTTCAGTGCCGGTACCGGGTACCACCGTGCTGGTGCAGGATCTGGACGCGGCCAAGAAGATGGTCAACCCCGTGGTTGCGGATGACAAGTCGGTTCAAAAGGGCAAGCACTTGTTTGAGATTTACTGCACGCCATGTCATGGATTTAAAGGCTATGGTGATGGTCTGGTAGGCAAAAAATTGATCATGCAGCCGTTTAATCTTTCCTATACCAATACCATGCATAGCTGGAAATCTCCGGATTATCCCGACGGGTATATCTTCGGTTACATGACTTTGGGCGGGGCGGTGATGCCAAGTTATGCCAATGATCTTTCACCAAACGAGCGCTGGAATGTGGTGAACTACGTGCGGAAAGTTCTGCAAAAGGAACCTGCGGGTTATGTTGCAGCGCAGTCGAATTAGGGAGCAGATAAAATGTTGACATACAGTAATTGGGCTGTTTTGACGGTAAGCTTCGTCGTGGTGTTGTCTCTGGCGTTGAGCGGCGTGGTGTTTTGTTCGGTGTTGCATCTGGTGGGTGCCAAGTGGCGTTACAACGTCCGTAATCTGGCGACTTCCCTCTACGCCTTGTTTCCCCTGGCGGCTGTGTTGCTGGTCATCCTTCTGGCGGGTGGGGCGCATACCTTTCCGTGGTGGAACGTGCCGGTCAATGAGGATTACCATATGCCAGGCTGGTATCAGCCTTACTGGCTGATGTCGCGTGAAGTGGTCGGCATGATGTTCATGATGGGTTTGTACTGGGTGTTCATTCAGCGCCAGGCGGTAAGCGACAACGGTCCAAAGGAATATGCAAGTTTCCATAAGGTCGCAACCTGGATACCTTTCTTCTTTGTGCTCTACAGCACCATGGTGGCATGGGATTTTGAAATGACGCTGGTGCCGCATTGGCACAGTGCGATCTACGGTATGCAGCAGTTTGTCAGCAACTTCGGCATGTTCCTGGCGTTTCTGGTGATCTGGATCTATGTGCTTAACAGCCGCAACAAGCTGGTATCGCCGGTTCCCGAAAAGATTTATAATTACCTGGCGCAGATGTTGCTGGCTTTCACCTTGCTGTATATATATACTTATTACGCGCAGTTTCTGACCATCTGGTATGGTAACTTGCCAGATGAGACTGACCGTGTATTCGGCATGATGTACGGCGACTATGCATTTATCTGGTGGACAGTGCTGGCGTTGAAGTTTGTCATACCTTTCGCGTCGCTGTGTTTTCCCGCGACCCGACACAGTATTGCAGCGATCACTGCGGTTGCGACGTCCATCATTCTGGGCACAATTTGTGAGCGCTTCATCTGGATTGCGGGGATATACGGCAGTGGAAGCTATCCGGTGGGTGCGGCTATCGTGGTGTGGAGCATAGTGGCACTGGTAGGGTTTTTCCTGGTGCGCGCTTTTATGCAGAGCAGAAATTTAATTAAGGGGTAAGAAGGTAATGATGAGATTGTATTCGGGGACGGTTTGCCCCTACAGCCATCGATGTCGTATAGTTTTATACGAAAAAGGCATGGATTTTGAAGTGATTGATGTCGATCAGATGGACAAGTCAGAGGATATTGCGGCGGTCAATCCTTATAACAAGGTACCCGTACTGGTTGAACGCGATCTGATTCTGACCGAGGCCAATATCATCAACGAATATATCGATGAGCGCTTCCCGCATCCGCAACTGATGCCGGCTGATCCTGTGATGAGGGGACGTGCGCGCCTGTTCCTGCACCGCTTTGAACAGGAGTTGTACAGCAACGTGAGCGCTATCCAGCAAGGCGGCAAGCCAGCGGAAAAGGCACGTGCGATTATTCGTGACAATCTGACGCAACTGGCACAAATTCTGACCAAGCAAAAATTCCTGCTGGGCGGCGAGTTTTCAATGCTGGATGTGGCGATTGCTCCGTTGCTGTGGCGTCTTGATCATTATGGTATCCAGATGGGTAAGGACGCTGCTCCGTTGCTGAAGTACTCGGAACGCCTGTTTGCCCGCCAAGGGTTTATTGACTCTCTCACGCCTGCTGAAAGAGCAATGCGCAAGTGAACGATTTGTCCACGCGTCCCTACCTGATACGCGCCATTCATGAATGGTGCGTAGATGGCGGTTACACGCCCTATCTTGCGGTGCGTGTCAACGATCAGACGGAGGTGCCGGTAGCTTACGTCAAGGATGGTGAGATTGTGCTGAACATCGGTTCCGGTGCGGTACGCAATCTGGAGCTGGGCAATGAAATGATCACGTGCAGCGGTCGCTTTGGCGGCGCTTCATTTGATTTGATGGTGCCTGTAAATGCAGTTATCGGTATTTTTGCCAAGGAGACTGGGCAGGGCCTGGTATTCCAGCCTGCAGATGCCAACCCGCAGCCACCGGCCCCTGAAAAAAAATCTGCGCCGGCCAAACCCCAGCTGAAAATAGTCAAATAGTTTTCAGGCAATAAAAAAACCGCATAGCGGTTTTTTTATTGCCTGAAAATCCTCAACCTTAAGCAGCCGATAGACTCGCGTGCATTTTGCTCATCGCCTTCTGCTCTATCTGACGGATGCGTTCGGCCGACACGTTAAATTCAGCAGCTAACTCGTGCAGCGTGGCACTGCTCTCTTCGTTCAGCCAGCGCGCTTCCACGATGCGGCGACTGCGCTCGTCAAGGCATGATAGCGCCTGGGATAAGCCTGCTGTGCGAAGATCATCACGCTCCGATGTTTCCAGTATATTCGAAGGCTCGTGATCAGCGCTGTCTGCCAGATACTGGATCGGTGCGTAGCTGTCTTCCTCATTGGAACCCGTGGGTTCCAGGCCAACTTCGTGTCCTGCGAATCGGGCTTCCATTTCAACAACATCGTGTTCGCTGACGTTGAGTTGACTGGCGATCTCACTGATTTGCTGTGGCTTGAGTGAACCCAGATCCCGTTTCAAGCTGCGCAGATTGAAAAATAATTTACGCTGCGCCTTGGTGGTTGCAATCTTCACCATGCGCCAATTGCGCACGACGAACTCGTTGATTTCCGCGCGTATCCAGTGCAGTGCAAATGACACCAGGCGAACACCGAAATCAGGGTCGTAGTGCTTGACTGCCTTCATCAGGCCGATGTTGCCTTCCTGAATCAGATCAGCCTGGGGTAAGCCGTATCCGGCATAACCGCGCGCAACGCTGACAACTACGCGCAGGTGTGATAACACCAGCTGACGCGCAGCATCCAGATCATTCTCATTGCGAAAGCGTGTTGCCAGCGCAAGCTCCTCCTCCTGCGTCAGCAGCGCATAGCGTTTGACCAGACTGATATAGCTGTCCAGACTGCCAACGGCAGAGGGAAGTGATAGGTTGTAATTCATCGTCATTGTCTCCTAGGAATTTTAGTGCCGACGATCTAAGAGTTTCAAAATTGGAATAGGTTCATTCTGCAAAACTATCGGGCAACACATACGGCGAAGCAAGCGCTACATCAAGTCGAAGCCAGTCCTCTCCTGCTTGCCGGAGGTGCCGGCAAAAATCTGCGCGGTTTATTCTTTAGGTATCGGGCACTCTGAGTTCATCACTTTGCCTGCGGCGATACCGGCAACCCAGATGCTGACGATGACGCCTATAATCCCCAGCTCCTTGCTCATGAAGAACCCGGATACTATCCATAAGGCAACAGCGAACATTATGGGCAGTACGAGTGATTTGCAATCTGGCTTGTTCATCAATTTCTCCTTCGGTTTAAGTGCATAACCAATGCGCTTGAATGGTGTCATTGTTATGAAAAAATACCCGCGTGTCAACAAGCTTTCATGTGATACATGGACGGAGAATAATCAGCGCGGCTCAATCTCTGACAAGTGGCGCGTAACCGACAACCATGCACCTATCCAGCCGAGATACAGGGAGAACAGCATGAGCGTAAGACTGTCGCCCGGCGATAACGGATGCAGGCTGAAATTGCTGGCATAAAGTTGCGACAGGGTAGCCAGGGGTTGTTTGAGTAAATACAGGCTGAGGGTAATGATCAGCCATGCGGTGATGCCGCCAAGCAGTCCTTGCATCGCGCCAAAATATAAAAAGGGTCGGCGTATGAATGTGTTCGTCGCACCGATCAGTTTTGCAACTTCAATTTCGTTGTGTTGCGTCATGATTTGCAAACGTATCGTGTTGAAGGTGATGGCAATCAATGCCAGGCTCAACAGGCTGGCCAGTATCAATATCAGGATGCGGGTAAATTCGAGTATTGCTTCCAGCTTGTAAGCCCAGGCAGAATCGAGTTGAGCCAGTTCAACGTGGGGCAACGTCTGAAGTTCGCTGCGCAATTCGTTCAATGTTTTGGCACGGGCTGATTTTGGTGTGATGACAAACGCATCCGGCAAGGGGTTGCTTTCAAGGCCTGCGATGACATCAGTAAGTCCGTTGCTTTGACCGAGATTTTTCAGTGCAACGTCACGCGAAACAAAGACGGCATTGTTGATGGCGCTGTTTTGCATCAGGCTTTTGCGCAATTGGGCGATTTCTTCCGATGTTGCGTCCAGTGTCAGGAACAAGCTGATTTGGGGTGGGCCGGAAACCTGAGTGACCAGACCCTGTACGTTTTGCAGCAATACGTACATGCCTGCAGGCAAGCTGAGTGCAATTCCTATGACCAAAATATTGAGAAATCCCGATACGGGGGATGAGAACATGCGCTGCAAGGCGGTTTGTGCGACTCGGATATGCGGGTTAAGTAGACTCATCATGCCTGCTCCGATTCTGTCGAAGTAGCCTGCACTGAGCCTGTCGAAGTAGCCTGTGCTGAGCCTGTCGAAGTTGCCTGTACTGAGCCTGTCGAAGTTGCTTGCGTCTGAATCTCGCCATGTTTAAGGGGGATCATGCGCACATGGCTGTTTTGCAGCATGCCGGTGTCGTGGGTGGAAATCAGCAAGGTTACGCCAACCTGATGAAACGAATTGAATATCTTCATGATTTCCTGCGCGTATTCCGCATCCAGATTGCCTGTGGGTTCGTCCGCAAGCAGTATGGAAGGGCGGTTGACGATGGCGCGGGCGATGCACAGGCGTTGCTGCTCGCCGCCGGATAGCGCGATGGGGTTGGCCTTTTCGCGATTGAGCAGTCCTACTTTGTCCAGCGCCGCGCGCGCACGTTTGCCGGTCTCCTTGTGATCGAATCCGCAAATCTGCAGTGGCAGTTGCACATTGTCGAATACGCTGCGATCGAAAAGCAGTTTGTGATCCTGAAAGATCATGCCTATATTTCGGCGCAGATAGGGGAGGGCTGCGCGCTTGAGCACGCTGACATTCTGGTTGTTGACCAGCACTGCGCCGATGTTGGGGCGCTCGATGGCGGCGATGAGTTTCAGCAAGGTGCTCTTGCCGGCGCCCGAATGGCCGGTCAAAAAAGCCATTTCGCCCTTGGCTAATTCAAAACTGACATTTTTAAGTGCCTCAAAACCTCCGGGATAACGCTTGCTCACCTGATTGAATGAAATCATGCGGATTCCCCCAGCAGTGCCGTGACAAATTCTTCGGCAACAAACGGGCGCAGGTCATCCAGCCCCTCGCCCACGCCGATGAAACGAACCGGTATCGGATGTGCGCGGGCAATCGCGGCAATCACGCCGCCTTTGGCTGTGCCATCCAGTTTGGTAAGTATCAGGCCGGTTACACCGAGTGCCTGATCGAAGGCTTTCACCTGGCTCAATGCGTTCTGACCGGTGTTGGCATCGAGCACCAGCAGCACTTCATGCGGTGCATCAGGCAGTGCTTTGCTAATGACGCGTTTCACCTTTTTGATTTCTTCCATCAGATGCGCTTGCGTTGTGAGCCGTCCTGCCGTGTCGGCAAGCACCACGTCGATGCCTCTGGCTTGGGCTGCATGCACCGCATCAAAAATCACGGCAGCAGCGTCGCCGCTTTGCTGTGCAATCACCGTCACGTTGTTGCGTTCGCCCCATGTCATCAGCTGTTCACGCGCGGCAGCGCGGAAAGTATCGCCTGCCGCGAGCAGCACGGACAGGCCCTGTGATTGCAGATACTTGGCCAGTTTGCCGATGGAGGTGGTCTTGCCCGCACCATTGACGCCGACCATCATGATGACGAAGGGCTTGCGGGTGCCGGCCTGCAGCGGGACAGCCAGAGGGTTCAGCAGTCTGAGCAAGCAATGTGCAAGCGCTGCCTTGAGATCTGTCGCCTCGGATAATTTGTGTTCTCTCACATGGCGACGCAAGTCGGCAAGCAGTGAGTTGGTTGCATCCATGCCGACGTCGGCAGTGATGAGTATGGTTTCCAGTTCTTCGTAAAGCTCGTCATCTATCTTGCCGCCGCGACCGAACAGGTCGGTCAGCTGGTTTCCGGTGCGGGCAAGGCCCGATTTGAGGCGTTCGACCCAGCTGCGCTTTTCGACGACAGCGTCGGTCGTTTTATCGGGCGTATTTTTTTTTAGAAAACTAAACATTTCGGATACGTTCCAGTGGCAATAGTTGGGGCATAATACGCATGGCCACGCGATGTGGCCACTTTCGCTATTTTATGCCGATTAGGCGTGTCGAGGTTAGGGATTATGCGGATATATCTGTTTTGTGTTGCACTGTTGGTATTCTGGGTGCCGGCTCAGGCTGAAGTGTTTGAAAAAACGCTGTCAAACGGTCTTAAGGTTATCGTCAAGGAAGATCACCGTGCGCCTGTGGTGGTGCAGCAGATCTGGTACAAGGTCGGCAGCATGGACGAGATTACCGGCAAGACGGGTGTCGCGCACGCGCTGGAGCATATGATGTTCAAGGGCACCAGAGGCGTTCCGGCCGGAGAGTTTTCACGCCTGATTGCGGCGGCGGGCGGACGCGAGAACGCGTTTACCAGCGATGATTACACCGCATATTTCCAGCAGCTGGATAAGACAAAGCTGCCGCTGGCGATGAAGCTGGAATCCGACCGGATGCACAACCTCAATCTCTCGGACAAGGAGTTTTCGAAAGAGATCAGGGTGGTGATGGAGGAACGGCGCATGCGTACCGATGACGATCCTCACGCCTTGTTGCAGGAGAAAATGATGGCGGTGATCTACGAGGAGCATCCCTACCAGCATCCTGTGATCGGCTGGATGAGCGATCTTGAGCAGCTCACTGTCAATGATGTCAGGGATTGGTACAAAAAATGGTATGCACCCAATAACGCAACGCTGGTCATTGCAGGCGACGTCAAGCACGATGATGTCTTCGCGCTGGCACAGCGCTACTACGGCAGCATCCCTGCACACGTAGAACCTGCGCGCAGAAAATATACCGAGCCGGTTCAGATTGGCATCAAGCGCATGGTCGTGAAAGCACCCGCCGAATTGCCGCTGCTGGTGATGAGTTACCATGCGCCCAATGTGATCGACCCGCTGCGGGACTGGCAGCCTTACGCGCTGGAGATGCTCGCCGGTGTGTTGAGCGGCAATGATGCTGCGCGTTTAAACAAGCATCTGGTGCGCGAGCAGCAGGTTGCAAGCGATGTGAGTGCAGGGTATGACTCGACATCGCGTGGCCCTGCACTGTTCACGCTGGAAGCGACACCCAGCGAAGGTAAGACGGCAGCCGATGTGGAGGCTGCGCTGCGCCGCGAGATCGCGCTGATCATAAAGGAGGGTGTGAGCGAACAGGAGCTCGCGCGCGTCAAGGCGCAGGTGACGGCAGCCGAAGTGTACAAGCTCGATTCAGTGTTCTATCAGGCGATGCAGATCGGCCAGATGGAAAGCATAGGGTTGGGCCAGAAGGCCATACCCTTGATGCTGGACAAATTGCAGGCGGTGACCGCCGGGCAGGTGCGTACTGTCGCGCAAATGCTTTTGCAGGATGATAACCTGACCGTTGCAGTGCTCGATCCGCAACCCTTGTCAGGCAAGCCCAGGCACCAATCAGGAGATTCAAGCCATGTCCGTTAAACATCCTGTTTTTAAATTGTTTGGCGCAGCTGTGCTGTGCTGTGTGGCCAGTATCGCTTTTGCCACGCCCAATATTCAGCATTGGCAGAGCGAAAGCGGCGCAAAGGTGCTGTTTGTGGAAGATCACGACATCCCCATGCTGGACGTGGCGGTGAGCGTACCTGCGGGCAGCCGCTATGATACAAAGTCGGGTCTTGCCGGCATGACGCACGAAATGCTTGACCTGGGTGCGGGGGATTTGAGCGAAGATGCTATTTCCAGCGGCATGGCAGATACCGGTGCAGAACTAGGCGGAGAGATCGATCAGGACATGGCGAGCATCTCATTGCGCACCTTGAGTCATGCGGCGGAACGGGACAAGGCATTGGGTATCATGGCAAAGGTGCTGCAGCATCCGGTGTTTGCGGACGCGATCCTTGCGCGCGAAAAAACGCGTGTGATCGCAGCCTTGAAAGAGGATGAAACCAAACCGGAGAGCATTGCCAGTCGCGCTTTTTACAAGGCTGTGTTTGGGCAGCATCCTTACGCATTGCCTGTGTCGGGTGACGTTGCCGGTGTGGAGACAGTCAACGATCAGGACGTGAAAGATTTTTATCGCGCTCACTACAATGCCAGCCGCGCTGTGGTTGCCATCATGGGCGATGTGACGCGCAA
>VFSW01015201.1_pt1 | contig 10595 bp, 13 predicted proteins | sample 5358111 | NCBI WGS metagenome assembly VFSW01 (sample SAMN11554181, study PRJNA540505) | mine drainage metagenome | isolation source: sediment from site ElyBrook_90M | place: USA: Ely Copper Mine, Vershire, VT | collected 2017
CATCAAACTTTCTAGCTTCACGAATCTGTGCCAGTTTCTTGGAAAGAATGGTACCACAATTACTGCAATGAGACTTGTCCGCGCTGTTGCCCTGATGGCAGTGTGGGCATATCTTTGAGAACAGTACTGATTCACTGTTGTCTTCTTTTTTCAATCCGTGCAGCTTCAGGATGGCATCTTCCTGGTCGGAATCTGCCAAGTGCGTGTACTTTTGCAACATTTTACTTCGTGGACTCCAGTTGCCATAAACGGCAGCCACACGGCCAAGACGCTTGACATGTTCTGTAATACTCGTATGCCTGAAAAGGTAGAGCCAGATTCTTTTCTTTATCCCAGCCTTTTGAGCTGAACGTTTTACTAGACGCCATAATTGCCAGTATGACATCCTACCTTCCTCCTTGTCTTCCCATAAAAGGTAGGCTCTTGGGTTTTCAGCATCGGGGTGCTCCTGTATCCATTCTTTCATTGGTACGAAGCTTGTTACCAAGGTGAGTCTTTTTGGGCCGGTCTTACCGGTTGTGTGAACCCTCACAAAATCACTCCCAAATTCGATGCCACCCATTGTGATATTGAGAAGCTCTGCAGGCCTGAAGCTTCCGTCAAGTAATAGAAACAAGACAAGAATGTTTCTCTTTACATATTTTCCTCCCATTTTCTTGACAGCATTTATCATGGCAAGAATTTCATTATCTTTTATCAAGTCTTTTGATTGGATTTTCTCATATTTGTCATAGAAAGAACCAGGTGTAATCCAGGCAACCTCCTCGCAATAGTCTTCCCTGCCCTTTTGAATCAGTTTCTTTGTCTTGCACCAGTGTACCAAACGCTTGATGGTACGCAAGTGTCCTTCTTTTGTAGCGTTAGATATGTTGGTAATTACAAACTTTTTTACAATCTCTTCACAGTCATCGCGAGTCCATGAGCTTATTGGTTTATCGTCCTTGAGCTGAAGAATTTTCTGGCATGAATAAGCATAAGTTGCAATTCGAATCCAGCTTCTGCCTGACAAAAGTAACGCATCCAGAAATTTTATACAGTCAGAACCGTTCTTGAATCTCTGTAAGATATTTTTATATCGCTCGACATCCCTAGCAGAATTGTGTATGTCATTGTTTGCTATTCTCTTGGATTCACTCATATGATATCATACACCAACACGATTTAAGGCGCAAATTTTGTTCAATGTGACCTATGAGATACGTCGGGCTCCGAGTCACTGAATTCACAATCATCTTTTCATCATGTCTCTAACTCTTCTTCATCGCCTGACTCATCATGTTTGTGAAAGTAATATAATAACTAATTGAAATAAAATGATGATTTTAGTGATATAAAATACAAAAAAGTGGGTTCTCCGCTGTGTATCCCTTTAACTTCGTTGATAGTCGTTTGGTAGTGGTTTCGCTTTCAGCGACCTATTTTTTGCAGAAAGTAAAAATAGTCAAAAAGGGGTTTCGCTTTTTTTTGAATGTGTAATGAAAAAAAAGCATAATACTTGATGGGGAAAAAAAGGAATTGACTGATATGATGAGAGGGTGAATGAAAATAGTCAGGCGAGATCACTGGATATTGAACGCCTACTTCACATACAAGATGTCCTTGATGAACATTCTATTGTTTCAATAACTGATAAAAATGGTATCATCACAATGTAAATAATGAATTTTGCAGAATATCCAGTTATGCCGAAAAGGAATTTTTAGGGCAAAACCATTGCCTAATAAAATCAGGATATCACCCACCAGAGTTTTACGAGTGTCTTTGGAAAACAATTACAAGTGGTCATATCTGGAAAAGTGAGATTAAAAACAAAGTAAAAGATAGATCTTTTTACTGGGTGAAGACAATCATTGTTCCATTTTTATATGATGAGGGTAAACCAAAAGAATATTGTTCAATTCGAACTGACATTACAGAACAAAAAAGGATGCAAGAAGAAATTATTGCTTCAAGAGAAGACGGCATAAAAAATGAAAGATTAAGTACAATAGGAGAACTAGCATCCAGAATTGCGCACGACCTAAGAAATCCTCTAACGGCAATTAAAAACGCCACTGCGTTTCTCCAAATCCAACCTAATAGCATACTGAATGAAAAAACCAAGAATTATCTGTCTGTGATTAATGAATCAGTCTTATGCATGACACATCAAATTTAGGATATATTAGATTTTATAGAATAAGAGAATTACAACTAGAAAAAAATTCTATAAATGATATAATTCATTACGCTCTCCAAGCCATAATCATTCCAGAAAATATCATGATAAATCTTACTCAAAATGATGTCTATTTACAATCGGATAAAAGGCAATTAGAGGTATTGATGAGCAACTTGATTTCCAACTCTGTAGATGCCATTGGTGAAAAGATAGGAATTATTACCATTAGACTTGAGGTGGATTCACAAAATACAGTCATAGAAGTAGAAGATTCCGGTTCAGGAATACCTGATGATATATTGCCAAATATATTCAAGCCTCTTTTTACTACAAAACAAAAAGGAACAGGATTAGGTCTGGTAAGTCGTAATAACATAGTAAAGTCTCACAAGGGTACAATTTATGTAAAAAACAACCCAACCAGATTTAGAGTAATTCTTCCAAAAATTATGACGTAAGTGAGGAACAGGATTGGCTGGGACTGTTATTAGACCCGTGCTTTGCAGTTGACTAAAAAACATTAGAATATCAAATTAGGTCTACATGATCCTGATTCTCGTCAAATATTTCATTCATAGCTAACAGTTTTTTTTATTCATACCAAAAAATCAGTGCAAAATCTGAACGTCTAACGTATACTCCGTACAAAAAATGGGATCGGCCGGATTTGAACCGACGACCTCAGGTACCCAAAACCCGCATCATACCAAGCTAGACCACGATCCCGATGTTGATTGCACAAAAAAGTCCCCAATTTAAGCTTCTCATATGAGATGATGATTTTAAATAACAAATCTTTTCAATGATAAACTAATGCAGGTTCAAGATTACATTAATGCAGGTAAAATTGCTGCCGAAGTAAGAGAAAACGCCAGAAGAAAATACCATGTAGGCTCAACACTGCTAGAAGTTTGCGAATCAATTGAAAAGGAGATAGAGCAAAAAGGAGGAAAATGCGCCTTTCCTGTAAATACCAGCTTAAATGAGATCGCGGCGCATTATACTGCAGAACCAAACGATAGTGTCGTTGTCAGAGAAACTGATCTGCTTAAAATTGATTTAGGCGTGCAGATAAACGGATACATTGCAGATACTGCAGTAACAGTGTGTTATGATCCAAAATATGATTATCTTGTACAAGCCGCAGAATCTGCCCTAAGAGAAGCAATCTCCACCATACGAGTCGGTACAAAATCAAGTGATGTTGGAAAAATTATAGAAAATACTGTAAGACAGATGGGAGGTATACCAATTGCAAACCTTAGCGGTCATTCTCTTGAACAGTTCACCATTCATGCAGGAAAATCGGTTCCAAACATATGGTCGATTGGATCATTTTCTTTCCAGTCAACAGAAGCATATGCATGTGAGCCATTTGTTACAACACGAGACGGCTTAGGGTTTGTGCGAGAGGGTAGGACAAGAAATATTTTTTCACTAGCTACAAGAAAGCGTTCAAAAGACGATGATGTGAACAAGCTCAGTGATTTTATCTGGCAAAGATTCAACATGTTGCCATTTGCATTAAGATGGTTTATGCCAGAATGGGATGAAAAAACTGTTAGAAGTCTTTTAGATAAATTGATTCAGAATAAAATTGTCAGATCATATCCTGTTCTAGTAGAAGCAAATAACCAAAGAGTGGCTCAAGCAGAGCACACATTCATACCTCAGGAAAATGGAGTTACCGTAACGACTATTTGACTACTTCACCGAAGATTTTCGATATAGATATCTGCCCATTATTGCAAGAGGAGCATGTACCAATAATCTTAAAGACATAATCACCTTCTGCAAATTTTCTTTTTTTAGTCATATTGCATGAGGTACATTGTTCGACACTATAGGGATTTATGATCTCCTGTTTTTTCCTAAAAAATATCACTGTGATACACCCATTGTATTTCCAACACCGATTATCATAACAGATTGACCTGTTTTTGTATTTTCTTTTATCATATCATAGATTTGAGACGTTACTTTCTCAGAAGTATCAGCAATTTCTTTTTTCATCAATGTAATGGCCTCTTTTATTGACTGTTTTATCACAATTGCGTATATCGGAATACCGTGTTTGGTAGCTACCTCTTCAATTTGGAATTTTTCTGTGCCAATGCCACCAATTGCCGCCCCAAACCCCTGAGATACAGATCCAGTTACTTCCCCTTCTAACTTCAGAGCTGCATCTATCATTATAATGATATCAGGTTTTTTTTCAGATATGATTTTTTCAGTTGCTTCCCCCGGTCTTCCCACAGTGCAAGTTGGACCGTCTGCTTTCATTAGCAAGAGTTTTCTGCCCTCTAATTCCTTTTCGCTCCAAATTGTTTCATATGCTGCTTCCATTTTCTTGGTATCAAGCATCATTTTACCTACAATCATTGGGCCTATACCATCGCCAATTGGTTGACCTTGTTTGAATGCAGGTACTGCAGTTCTAAGAGCTTCTGCTTCTTCCATGATAAAAGGTATCATCATTTGCAGAGGCAGAATCAAAGGAAAATTATTTTGTTTTTTTGCAGTTAGAAATAGGTGTCTTACGCTCTTGTAAAGCATGTGTATTGTCGCAACTACTTCAAGTATGTTTGCTATCTTGCTTACTTCAAGCAGGTTCAATTCTGGTGCCAGTGTTTTAATTTGTGCTCTTGTAAAGTCCTCACGTGTCCTCATGATATGCCTGATTTTAGAAACAATTCCATTTGGATCCATATCGACAGGCATTATCGTAAAGTACTCAAGATATCTGTCAAGCCTAGGCGATATATCCCAATTTGATTTTACAGTATTTTTGATGTAATCTATCAATTCTTTTCTGGTATCATCCCGATATGTTTTTAATTTTTCAAGAGATTTGTTAATTTCAGAGGAAGTGATCTGCAATTGGATCTTTTGCCCGTAAAGCATGAAGACAAATATTGGAACAATCCACACCAGCCACATCAATGGATTAGAATTATCATTAGGATTGAGAAGACTAGCTACGTTAATCCCTAGAAAATTCAATATGAAAAAAGATTATACAATCTAAATTAAATCTTTGTGAGAATTAAATTGTTTTTTAACCCAGGACGTCAAGAAATAACATATTGCTACACCATATAGGTAAAAAACTTGCAAAAATCACATCCTGTAAGATGTTATCGGATAAGCAAACGCTAGATCTCTATTCGGTAGATTCCAGCTCTTACAGTGTAAGACCGTCCGCAGTGGCTTTTCCAAAGAATGAAAAAGAGATCATCGAGATTCTCAGATTTGCCCTGCGGCATAAAATTTCTGTTACGCCAAGAGGTGCCGGTACTGGTCTTGTTGGCGGAGATCTTGGGACTGGGATTATTTTAGATATGAAACACTTTGATAAAATCAAAATTGGACAAGGATTTGTACAGACTGGAAGTGGTGTTTTCAAGGGAGATCTAGACAATACACTAAGAAAACATGAAAGATTTTTTGGTCCAAATCCATCAATTGGTCCATTCTGTACCATTGGTGGAATGATAGGAACCAATGCAAGCGGGAGTCACTCATTAAAGTATGGCAGTACCATAGACAATGTGATCCAAGTGAGAATGGTTACATCCAAGGGAAAGATCATGACTCTTCCCAAGAAAGATCATGCAACAAAAAAAATTCTTGGCATGATAACACCGCAAACTCAAAAACGATTTCCGCGCGTATCAAAGAATTCTTGCGGTTACAGAATTGATAAGGTTACATCATATTCAAACGTGCAAAAAATCATGGCCGGTTCTGAGGGAACCCTTGGAATAATCACCTCTGCCAAGCTCAAGACTTTCTTGCTTCCAAAACGAGTGGTTCTCATGATAATTGCATACAAGACACTAAAAGAAGCAGTTATAGATGTACCAAAAATTCTAAGACTTGATCCTTCGGCTATTGAAATGATTGATCACAATATCATCCAACACATTACATACAAGATTCCAAATTGGACAAAATGTTTGCTCTTTGTAGAGTTTGACGATGAAATACTAAAAAAGAGAGTTAAAACACAACAGATATCATCAGGTAAAACAATTTTGACCGTTACCAGACATAATCAGATAGCCCAATGGTGGGCTTTTAGAAACTTGGCATTAACATACAGCCTGAATAGTATTTCAAAACAAGAAATAGCCTTTTCCATAATAGAAGACGCTGCAGTTCCTGTACATCGACTGCCACTTCTACTTGATCTAGTCAAATATTTAACATCTAGATACCCAATGAGAGTTGTAATTTATGGCCATGCCGGCAATGGAAATTTACACATAAGACCAATTTTAAAGAAGAAAGACAGCGTGCTTATCAAGAATATCGCGCGAGAATTTTTCTCTGGCGTTATAAGCATAGGAGGAACCATAACAGGCGAACACGGCGATGGTCTTGCAAGATCAGAATTTGTAAAGACACAATACGGAGATGATACATATTCAGTTTTTAAAAAAGTGAAACAGTTCTTTGATCCTACCAATACACTCAATCCAGGCAAGATAATCATCCCATAGAATACAACTAGTGGTTAAACAATTTACTTTATCTTGGTCCCAAGAGGAACGTCTTCGTTCACTGTAAGCCAAAAAGGTTTGTCGTTTAGATCAGCAGCCAAAAGCATTGCGTTAGACTCCACACCCGCAATCTTTCTTGGTTCCAAATTTGATATTACTATGACTTTTTTGTTTATCAGTTCTTCCGGTTGATAGTATTCCGCACCTCCAATTATCACTTGCCTTTTTTCATAGCCTAAATCTATAATGCCTTTTATGATTTTGGACTTGCCTAGGATCTTTTCTACTTCAATTATTTTTGCCACGCGAATGTCTAATTTGGTAAAATCATCATAAGTTACCGTATCCACAGAAAACCTTTTTTCACCTCATTAAAATTGATTTCGAAACATGCACCAGACTTACGACTAGGATTACATATGATTTGCATCTTTATTCTAGATCCATAACATGATTGATTAAATATACCAAAACAGAACGTGGTTTCATAGTACTTGAACCAATGATTTAGATAATTCCATAAAATATGATCAGTTATGGACAGAACACGGATCAAGTCTAATGATCTAAAATCAGTTGGCTATGATGAGTCAGATCACATACTGGAAATAGAATTTCACCATGGAGGAATCTATCAATACTTTGGCGTGCCAAAAAAGATCTACGATGGACTGATGAAATCTGTTTTATCCCATGAGCAGTATCATACCAGATACATCAAAAACAGATATCGACATGAAAAGATTCTCTGAGGATGATTCACAAATGACTCTTTACATACGGTTATTAGTGATGAACACGTATACAGTAGATGTCAGAAGTTACATTATTTCCTGATGAGCCAGGAAAAAAATTTGCAAGGCGTATTGATAATCAACTTTCAAAAAACGAAAGACGTGGAGCATCGGCAAAGGACATCTTTGACAAAAAAAAGGTAATGGACGATGTCTTGGACAGAACCTCGATAATGACTCTGTCCAAGTTGATAAGTTCAGGCACCATATCATATGTCAACGGAATAGTTGGCTCAGGTAAGGAATCCAAGCTGTATTGGGCAGTGGATCCTAATGGGAATAACATCGCTCTCAAGATATATCTAGTAACAGCATCAAATTTTAAAAAAAGACAGCCCTATCTTGTAGATGATCCAAGGTTTTCACGTATAAAAAAAGGCACGAGAAACTTGGTAGAGATTTGGGCACAAAAAGAATTTCGGAACCTGACCCAATGTGTTAAAAGCGGCATTCCGTCAATCAGGCCAATCCGTGTTCTAAAAAACGTTTTGGTATTAGAATTTGTAGGAAAGAATGGAGTTCCGGCAAAAACTCTTGTAGAGTCAGAAGTTGATGAAAATGACTATAAAGATGCAATTTCAATCATTTCACAACTATACAAAAAAGCCGAGCTTGTGCATGCGGATTTCTCAGAATACAATATTTTCAAAACAGAAAACGGTTTGGTTCTTTTCGATCTAGGATCAGCTGTTGACATACGACACAGAAATGCAAAAGAATTTCTTCAAAGAGACATCACAAATATTTCTAGATTCTTTGTTAAAAGAGGCTTGACTGTGGAACATCCATCTGACATAATGACAAGGGTGACAAATTGAGTTTTCGTCGTATGAATCAGCTATCTTAACTAGTATCGTCACGTACTAGTGTAAGGGATAAGAATGATAAAGAATTTTTTCAAAACCTTGTTGAAATCCAAAAATGAGGAATCTAAAGAAAAACATCAAACTGAACAAGAAGAAATGAATGAAGAGACGCACGAATTAGAGCAAGTCGAGCAAGATGCTCAAGAAGAGATTAGGGAAACAGAAGATGAGGAATGACTGTTCCACAACAGTATCAAAAGATCTACCTGATTCAAGGGGTCAATAATTTAATGGAAGCCGACCATTTTTGGAGGCAGGATATGTGCTCTGATTGTAAAAGAGCGAAATGCAAAGATGGATGCAATTGTGATTGTCATTGGGACAGAAGCAGATAAATCATGGAATCGTTATCAAAACTACTTTCAATCATCAAGCAACTCTAAACAATAATTATGCTGGGTAGTCATTGTCATCTTCAAATTCGTTTTTACATTATCTACAGATCTTTTTAAATTTGTTTGGTGACTCTGCTTGCAGGTAACATGTAATACTTATGATATGCTTGATATTATTTTTTGAAAAATCTGGGCTTTGAACCAAAGAATGTGATTCCCTTGGTTACTGCCAAAAATCCCCCAATTATACCCAACATTCCACCTATGACAAAACCTCCAATTCCAAAGAAACTCAGACTAGAGAAGAACCAGATCAGCATTCCCCACTTTCTAATATGAATAGGCTGTGCATAGATCATGATTGCACCTATAATGACCATGATGCCGCTTACAATTCCGACTATGGATGTAATATCAACATAGCCATGGAGATAAGTCCCAGCCATCCACCCCATATCTGGAAAAAATGCAATGTGCTTTATGGATAAGATTGCAGCACCAAGTATGATGACTCCAGCAACTAGTGACAATTCTGACGCAAAACGATATTCTAATCTTTTTGAAATTTTGGCACTTGGAATGTTCAAGACACGATCCTGACCATGGACAAGATATTACCTGGGCTTTTTATAACGCTTATGCTCATCAAGGTTCTTTTTACATCACCTATGTTCTCCAAGATTCTTTTTATAATCTGGTGGTGGTTAATGGATCTGTTTAGCATCAACACTATTGTTCCCTTTTGAATGGGAACGCAAATAATTTTTGAATTTCCTCTCTCTGTTACAGTATATTTGACAGCACCAAGATCCTCATCATAATCTCCCTGCATTGAGGTGTTCAGTGCATTCATCATAAAAAACATCTCTTTTTGTTCTTTTGATAAATTGATTTCATTTTTACATGCATGATCAAAAATGTGACCCTGTTTATCTATAAATCCAGCAAACTCTACCCCTAATCCCAAGATATGATTTGCATCAAAATATTTTGTTACTACATGTTGTGTCATGTGTGTTCTTATTTTACTACGTCGTCATCTCTAATAAAGTGGCAGTGTACCCTAATCCAAGCGGAGTCATTTTCAATACGAGTCAGAGTCTAAAGATCGTCATCAAAAAATAGCACGATGGACTGTAATTTACAACCAGATGATAAAACCATCAGATCAATTCAACATGCGACATGTTCTTCTTGACTTTATGCATTGTCTCACTTATGATGCTTTTTAGCTCTTCGCGTGTCATACTTTCTACATTTCTACCTAAACTCTCCTCAATCTTGCAAGTCAATTCCTTCTTAATATCACTGAAAATATTTTGTTGAAGATTGTAAGCAATTATACCGTCCTCTCTGACTGTTTGATTAAAGACTTGTTCGATTACATCCCATGAGATTTCTTCCATAGCTAATTCTTGTACCTACGCTACACATGTAGATGTCAGGTTCATGACAGAGAGAACTACTTCCATATGCAATATTTCCCTGTTCATTATTTCTCTTAATTCGACCTCTGTCATATTTTCCAGTTTTACAAGTATGTCATATTTTCCATGCGTTTTCTGAATCTCCTTTACTGATTTGAGGGTTTGAAGTTTTCTCATTACAAGCCTTTCTTTTCCTGGCTGGCATATAATGAATGCAAATGTTGGACGCATTTTATCGTCTCGAGTTTTTTTATCTTGTTCTACGTCAAATTTAATTTGTATTTCTTGTGTCATGGCATAATTCCTCTGATCCTGTGCGTTCTCGTCCCTAATAAAGCGGCGTAATGTATCATTTGTAGATGCAAAAAAGATATGTGCTTCATTTGAGAAAGCAATCACATTAAACCTTCGGTTTTTAGCACTTGATTGGTTTATTGCAGATTGAATTATCACTAGGAGTTACGCACTTGGATTTTACAAGTTAGCCTAAAGGTCTAGTTCACCAAT
>VFSW01015202.1_pt1 | contig 10595 bp, 12 predicted proteins | sample 5358111 | NCBI WGS metagenome assembly VFSW01 (sample SAMN11554181, study PRJNA540505) | mine drainage metagenome | isolation source: sediment from site ElyBrook_90M | place: USA: Ely Copper Mine, Vershire, VT | collected 2017
GCGCGACCGGTGACGTCTACCCCTCGGGATTCCTCCCCGTGCCGCTCGGCAATCTGCGCAACGCGTCGCTGATCGACATCTATCGTGACACCCCCTTGATGAAGTCCATCCGCGAAGCGGAGTTCGTGGGGATCTGCGGGGAGTGTTCGTTCCGTCAGTTGTGCGGCGGTTCACGTTCACGTGCCTACGCGTCACGTGGCAACGCCCTTGAATCAGACCCGGCGTGCATCCTCGTCAGCTCAACGTCGACCCTTCGTTAGGACCTGTCCACCGGGGACGAGAACAAAACCGACGTACCTCGTTCCAGATCACCGGAGTTCGCCGCGATTCCCTCAATCTAGATACACCTGGAGTTGACCGCGACGATCTCTCTCTCGTTTTTTGTTGATGGCAATTCGTCTCTATCTAGAGCAGTGATTCGTTGGCCGGCCCCAATAAAGTTAAGCGACGCGTTCCAAAATGGGGACGTCGCCAAAGGAGCCACTTTATTTGACCCAGATGGGGCCGAGATAACCATATTTCTCAAAATTGTGGAGGGTTCTGGTGATCACTATGTCCGCCCGTACGGCCGACGCGGCGCTTCGCGCTCATCGACCTCGGGCACTAAGGCATTGTCATCTCGCAACTGATATTGCGAAGTCGGTCGGTACTTCCTATGTAACAAACGAGATGGACGTCCCACCGATCTTCGAGTGATCTCCCGGGCTCAGTCGCGTGCGATGATGTCGGCCAGTTGGAGACTGAGAGCGACTCGCCAACACGGGTCATCGCACCTTGGTTCGACGCCCCACTTCGTCGAGTGAGGAACTCGACTCAGCGCGAACCCATTGCACCACGCGACCTCGGATCGCTGCCCGACACGAAGTGTCGAACACGAGTGGCGTCGCTCCTAGTGCGCGAACAGATTTCTTCACGCCCCCGCGCTCGTGCGTCGTCGTGAATAGGGGCGGCGCGGTAATGACCCGCGTCGGAACGCCAAGGGACGTGCAGAATCTGTCGCGCCGACGCAGGGACGTCCGAACGAATGACACGTGTGAGATTCGAAACTCTCAATATGGTGTTGATCAGGACTGGGACTCTCTGAGTTGATCAGCGGTGTCGACCAAGAGTGCGTCAGCGCGTCGGGGTCCAATATCGCGGAGCGCACTCGCCGACGCCAGTCACAACGTCAGCACAACTTTGTCACAAATTTCTCATTTGACATGGTGCCTGGTAGGTGCCATGCTCTCAAGCGCAAGGGCGGAGAGGCGGCGCAGATGCGCTTGATTCGAGTGATCACACCGCGTTGCGTCAACTCTCACTCTCGGGTTGATGCTTCTCGCGGGAATCGCGACCGCATGGCTACGGCAGCCTCGCCCCAGTTCTCCCTCACGCCATCGCCGGATCAGTTCGGTCGTACACATCGATGCGCTCAGGTGTCGGGACAATCCCCTCGGCCCAGTCGGCACAGTTGCGAGCCCAAGGTCGCGTCATTTCGGTTGTACCAGGTGTTGTGGTGTCGAGGCGTGGGGTGTAATTACCCGACGCGTCGACGTCACATCAATGGGGAGTCTGCATTATCGAACTCCCCGGCAGTAAAGGGTGGTGTGTTGATCCACGGGCCACGTTTGGTCGCCCAACCCGTGGGGAGCGAATGGCGAACCCGACTCCCGTATTGGAAGTACATCCAAATTCAATCCAAGGAGAAGAAATGCATCGTCATTTAATACCGAAGTTGGTCGGAGCCGTCGTGCTCCTGGTTGCGCTGGGAGGGGGAGCTGCCTCGGCCTTCACGGCTACAAACACTGCGCCAGTGTCGTATGCCGGTTCAGGTGGGAATACCATCTCGGGCTACCAAGTGAACAACATCCACTACACGCTCGCCCCCAGCGTGAGCATGCCCGGCACGGCTAAAATTGTGGGTGTGTCGTTCAGCTTGGACAAGCAAGCCACGACCGTGGGCTACGTGTTCTACGACGGAGCCAACGCCGTCGGCGGTGGTGGTGGGGGTAACGGCAACGGAACCTGCGTCGAGACCGCAAATACTTATGACTGGACCTGCACTGGGGGCTCTGCGCCAGAGGTTCAGGAGGTGACGTGGTTGAACGTCATTGCGGCCCATTAGTAACACTCGTCGAGTTGCCGGAGGGGTGTTCTGCACCCCTCCGGCCATCTCGGGGGTGAAATAATGGCTCGGCCGAGGAGATTGCGAGCGTGGAGTTGGTTGTGGGTCACGTCGGCGGCGGCAGCCATCTTCGTCGCGGGTCTGTTCTGGATTAATTTTGCTCCGCCACGTATGGGGGGCGATTCGATCTACGTGGTTACGTCGGGAATCAGTATGGAGCCGCGCTTCCATACTGGAGACCTCGCAGTCCTACGACCCGCCAGCTACTACCACGTCGGCGAGATTGTTGGATACCAAGCACCCGTCATCGGTATCGTGTTACACCGGATCATTGGTGAGGTCGATGGACACTTCTTGATGAAGGGTGATAACAATAACTTCGTCGATACGTATCACCCCACCCCGAGAGACGTGGTGGGTCGGCTGTGGTTGCACGTGCCCAAAATTGGACGACTGATCAATTCTCAAAGAGATCGTGAAGCCAGCGCGGGCGTGGGGGTCATCGCCGTGATTGGAGTGTTGGGAATGCCAATTGAACTAGATCGTCGACGTCGGCGAGACAAGCTTCGACACTCGGACGATTCGACGAACGCGGCGAGTTTTTCTCGTACACCCCCGACGCAATCAAGTGGCGGAGGGTTGCTAGCTGGCGTGTTGGGTCTGCCCGGGCAACTGGTGGCCACTGTCGCTCTGGTTGCCGCCCTGGCGGCGCTCATCCTCGGGGCATTATCTTTCACTCGTTCGACCACGGCGCTCTCAAGCGATCACCTGGCGTACCAACAAGTTGGCACATGGACGTACCGTGCCCCCGCCAAGGGTAACGTCTACGCGAACGGCGCCGTCGCGACTGGCCAGCCTGTTTATTTCGCTATTGCCCCACTGGTCACGTTCGGTTTCGACTACAAGTTTGATTCGCTGTTGCCGGCGAACCTGAAGGGTCGTGCGGGATTGACAGCGGTGCTGTCTAGTTCTGATGGATGGACGCACACCATGGCGCTAGGGCCGATGAATCACTTTTCGGGTTCGAGCGTGAACTTGAGTGGCCAACTCAATTTCTTGACCGTCGAGAACTACCTCACGAATGTCCAGGCCCAAATCGGTCAAACGACGGGGGCCGCCGCGACTTACACTCTCACCGTCCAACCCAATGTGAATGTGACTGGAGCGCTAGGTGCCTCCACCCTTCAGTCTACGGTTTTCAACCCCTCGCTGACGTTCTCGTTGATGAATAATCAAGCGCAATTGAACTACGGCCAGCCGGGCTCGTCAATCACATTGGCGCAGGCCCTCGGGCCAAATGTTCCAGGTGCCGTCACCGTGGCACAACCTGCCCCTGCGACCCTTTCCTTCTTTGGCTGGCACCCGGGTGTGTCCGCATCGCGTCGGCTATCTCTGTGGGTGCTGTTGACATCCGTTTTGGCCTTACTGATTCTCGGATTTCTCTTGCGCCGATCACGCCAGGTGGCGGAGACTGCCCGTATCGCCGCTAGATATGGTGCCCTCCTAGTGGCGGTACAACGGCCTGATGCACTGGGTACGGTGGGGACGACGCGGGTGGCCGCTCTCGAGGACCTGGTCAAGATTGCCGAGTTCCAGGGTCGCTTAATTATGCATTGTGAGTCAGCGTCGGGTCGCGACTACTTCGTGCGCGAGCCGACCACGACATACTTATACTCAGTTCACGACGCTGGCGTGGGTATTCCAGAATCGTCCGAAAATGCGCCGCTCGCCGCTTCGATTGGCGCAGTTCCTGGTGTTGAATCTTCGGCGGAGGACGGTGAATGATGCGTCATCGAGTGATATTTCTACCGGTCGTTGGAGTGTTCATTACCGCCATCGGCAGTATCCTCTCCGCCCACACCGCGGGGCTCGCGGTCCCACCGAGTTTCGCGGGTGAGGTATCTGTTCAAGTTAGCGTCCCCACACCTCCCCTCGTCCAACGCCAACCATTCGGAGGCAGCATCACCTCACAGCAGTCCAGTCAAGAATTCAGCGACAAACTGAAGGTCATAGGATCGAACGACCAGGTGACCTACGTGATGACCACGAGTAGTTCATCCCTCGCGGTGAGTTCCGACGGGGTCATCACCATCGTCGGCAAGTCCCTGGGGACGGGCGCCTATACCGTATCCGGCACTGATTCGAACAAATCGCAAGCCACGGGTACCTGGACGTACACCTTGACCGTTACCGCAGGATCCGGGGACAATCATCACCACGGTGACAGCTAGCACGAATAGGAGACCCGTTCGAAGAATCCGTCCGGCGAGAAGGGTGCGGGCGATTCGCGGTGCGCCCCGCGCGTGCCGGCCATGATCAGGCGAGTCTCCCTCCAAGGTTGTTGGGTGATGTTGGTCAACGGCATTCATCATTCGAAGGCAATAATCACCCGGCAAAGTGTTTCTAGAGGGGTATTGACGGATCAAATGAACTAAATTAGAAGACCCATTCGGACAAGTCAAAAAGTAAGTCACTAGCGTTCGAAGAGATCATCGACGAGTAGTTGAGTAAGGAACCGCTCATCAAGGGCACCGTGATCCAAGAACGCCTTGTCACGAACTGTGATTTCGCCTATAGCTTTCAGCGCGTGACGATGTACTTGGCTGTGGCGCGTCCGCGGATCTGTCCGGTGGCGTCTGAGCTGCACCGACGCGCTGAGGTGTTCGGACACCAGACCCAGGTCGGCTGGGGCGGCGAGGGGCGGGGAGAATTCAGCAGGGAGCACGGAAGGTCTACATCATTCACATGACGCTCTTCCACAACCGCGACCCCTTCACCTACTTCACCCACCGCCAGGACATCGTCACCTTTTGAGAGTGTCATCGGCGAGCCTTCGAGCACTTCGGTGGTGCGGCAAGCTTCCTCTACGACCGCACCAAGGCGGTGGTGAGTTGTCACGTGGGACCCGGACCTTTGAGGTCAAGTTCGCTTGGATCTGTTCATGGGAATCGGGTACCCCCTGTCCGGTTTTGACTCTTTTCGAGACACCGAAAACCCAGTGTTGACACAGAGTGGAGACTCAACGAGTGCGTCCCCATAGATTCGGCACGAGAGCACTGCTAGCGAGTCAGCGCTGCGGTCCAATCACACGACGTCATCAAATGTAGGACAAAATAGGCTCAAACCAGCGATTTCACCGATTTCTCGGTGAAGGATAGAAGCGCATTCCCGAATCCTCGGGACCCTGCTCTCGGCCTCAGCTGAGGTGGTTCTCTCCAACATGCCCTTGTGGGGGAGGACCACGTCCAATGTACAGTCACCCATCGCGCAACTGGGTGATGGTCCAAGACTCCCATGAAAGCGAGTCCCGAACGAAAGAAATCACGACGTGGCTTTCTCCTCGTCGCGACCATCGCCGTCCTCGTAGCCAATGAGCCAGTGCACCCCGAATCGATCGACCACTTGTCCGTCCGTCGCCCCCCAGGGTCGTCGTTGCAAGTCGGTGATCACCCGTCCGCCTTCGCAGAGTCGCCTGAACCACGTCGTCAACACGGAGGGTGCTTCGGTGCCTAGGAGTGACAACATCATTCCTTCGCACCGGAAGGACGGCTCCTCCCCCGCGACGTCGGAACCGAAGAGCTGCACGCGACTCCCCACGAGACTCCCGTGCGCAATGGCGTCGCCGGGCCCGTCGCTGCAGCCGAACTCCGCGAAGGTGTGCAACTGCAGCGAGCAACCAAAGACGTCGGCGTAGAACGTCAACGCCTCACGAGCCGTGCCCGCGAAGTGGAGATAGGGCGTCGGACCGGTCACGATGTCCACGGTACTCCTCGGGATTCGCCGTCATCGTGCATTGACTCCCCACGAAGGGGTACCGAGACACTGCGCCCGACACGGCGGGGGCCGTCGATTGCGAGTGGAGTTGAGGTAACAGCACGTACGCGCTCGAGGTTCATCAGTTACAGGGTTCGCGAGGCTGGCGACTCCTCCGGACTGCGCTCCATTGGAGGGACCTGCAACACTGTCGTCGGAGCATTCGTGGACGATTCCCGTCGACGGTCTCCTACTCCTCAGGGCAATCGATCGTGCCTTCAACGACACCAACAGTGCTCTAGAAGTCACTGGGTGGGCCGACCCGGTGAGCCTTACGCTCAACCCTGGGGGGTGAAGAGCTTCCAGTGTCCCTCGGAGATGACCTCAACGGTGTCGTCGTCCACCTTGAGCGCGGTCTGGTCGTCAATCGCGTACGTCGCCACGGGCACCCCGGCGGCCCACCTCTCCACGTTGGCCATGGTGTGGTCCTCGAAGATGGGGTCGGGGTTGTCGACGTGCACCCACATCGTGAAGTCGACGAGACCCATCGCCCCCTCGTTGGCCAACGCCATGTCGCTCCCCTCGGGCACGAACGGGAGATTCCATTCGGCGTCACAGTTGTACGGCGTCGTCACGATGCTCCCGGCGCTCACGCCGACGTAGACCAGCTTCTCGAGCGTCGGTAACAGTTCCGCTAGCCCGGACTGGCGCATCCAGTAGTTCAGGTACATCACGTTGCCACCCCAGACGAGCAGCGCGTCCGTCTCTTGGAGTGTCGGCACCCAGCTCTCTCGTCGCACGCTCGTCAGCGCCGTGAGTTCCAACAAGCCCAGTGACTTCCACCCGAGTTCGCACAGCGGGCTCTTCGCCTCGCCACGGATCGCCTGGAGCGCGCTGGTGCCACCGCCGGGGAACGGGTACATCCCGGTGGGGACGAACAGGGCGCTCGACTCAGAGATCGGCTTGCCCAGCAGGTCGACCAGCGCGTCGTGGATACTCGGGTTCGCGATGCCACTGGACGTGAGCAAGAACTTCACGACGCCCTCGCAGCGCTGGAGCGCCACACGTCAGGTCGCATCAGCGGAGCCCGCCGCATCCATCGGGGTGGCGATCATCCAGCGAATGCCGAAGCGGTCCAGACACGTCGACCAGTACGAACCCCACGACTGGTCGGCCGGGGCGTTCTCCTCGAGCCCGGCGGCGAGTCCCGCGTAGAGGCGATCCACCTCTTCCCTCGTATCGACCTCGACCATGATCGTCGTGTTATTTCCGATTCGGCACTCCATGCCCATCGAGAGCAGCATGTCGGTGGCCATGAGGACGTGTCCGTCGGTGATCTCTAGTTCCATGTGCATGATGCGCTTCGCGTCCTCGGCCGAGAGTTCCGGACCACCCGGCATGGGCATATCGCCGAAGCGAACCATCGGACCTACGAAGGTCGTGCCGAAGAGTTCGCGGTAGTACGTGAAGGCTTCCTCGGTGTTGCCCGGGAAATTCAGATACGTGTTCACGCGGGCCATGGCGATCTCCTCTCAATGGTGAAGTCGCCGAAGTTTACAGCCCCATGCTCTCCCCGACACCGTCGAAATCAGAATCGGCTGGCGGCCAATCTCGATCTGCGTGCGGGCCTCAACTCATCGTCGGGTTGCATATTTCGTCTCTTGCCGTGGTCGGCGGCGCGACGCACGAGACTCCACGTCACCAAGCACAGCGTCGTGGGATGTCAACGAGTTGACCTCGAGGGACACAATCAGCTTCAGTCAATGACATGATCACGGAAAGTGCGCCTCCCCACTACGGTGCCGGTGCCCAGTGTCGCCACGTCCGCCACGATGACCTCACCAACAGTGACCCGCCCGTCGAACACCGCGCGGTCGAACAGATCCTCGACGTCGATCAGGCCATGTTGCGCCATTGATACGTGGCACGATGAGGTGTCTTGTGACCCACACGGTGGCGATGCAGTGACGACCGAGTTGTCAAAGCTCCTCACGAGGTCGGCTCACGGGATCTGACATCACGGTGACGGTTTCGCCAGCACCAGCACCACTTCTCCATCGTTCGATGCCGAGCCGGTTCTCCGTCGACCGGTTCTCCGCGGTTCGGTCGCTCTTTGGTCGCCATACTTTCGCGTGTCGTTCGGCCGCGACGCGACACTCAGGATCACCCCGCACCGCCGCGTCAGACGCGTTCGGAAAGTGAGCGACCGCCAGGTACAACGACGAGTTGGGGTTGACGCAGGATCGATCGAGCGGCTCGTGTGTCACCGCGCAGATTGCGCTCACCGTGATCGACGGGACGCCGCAATCGCTACGTCGCGACGCGGATTCCGCGCGTCACGTGGCCGAACCGAAGAGAGCCCCGATACCGTACGTCACGGCGAGAGCGAGCGCACCGCCGATGCCGACACGCAACATACCGTGGAGACGGGGAGCGTTGCCCAGCGCCGCTCCGACGGCCCCTAAAACGCAGAGCGCCACCAGAGTGACGCCGGCAATGCCCATAACTCGGGCGCCCGCTGGGGCGAGAGCCGCGATCAGCAGTGGAATGGCGGCGCCCACGGCAAAGCTCGCGGCGGACGCCACAGCCGCCTGGAGCGGCCGCGCCGCGGCGGCTTCGGTTTGACCCAACTCGTCACGAAGATGCGCGGCCAGAGGATCCTTTGCTTGCAGGACCGTAGCGACCTCGAGGGCGAGTTCCGGCGGTAGTCCGCGGTCTTCGTAGATCGCGGCGAGTTCGCGCAACTCAGCCTCGGGATCTGCTGCGAGTTCTGCCTGCTCCTGTCGTCGATCGGCCGATTCGGTGTCGGATTGTGCGCTCACCGAGACGTACTCGCCAATCGCCATGGACATCGCCCCGGCGCTCAACGCGGCGATGCCCGCGGTGAGAATCGAGCCGCGACTCGCCCCGGCGGCGGCCACGCCGACCAACAGCGCCGCGGTGGACACCAGTCCATCGTCGGCGCCTAGGACGGCCGCCCTGAGCCATCCAGAGCGCCCCGACCGATGATGTTCCACGTGAGCGCGCATACAAGCAACGTACTCGGCGCGATAAGACCGAGTAGGTGGAACCTGCCCCCGTGGTGGTCCTTGCAGTCAACGAGGACCCAGTGGCACTGCGACCGAGTCCCGCGATCAGGTGAACTTCCTCGTTAGAGGGGACCCCAGAGCATGCCCAGGCTGTAATCGAAAGGGTGACGCACATCGACCCGTTGCCCCAGTTGTCTGCGACCGGTGATCACTGACCCATTGGAGAATATGCCCTAAAGCCAAGGTCAGGCTGGACGCCCAAGGGGGCGGTCCACGGAACGAGATAAACCCTTCAGGTGAACCGCAGGGCCACACCATAGAAACCCGCACTTCCCCCTCCCACTCGCCCTCGGCCTGACGAATGAAGGAACGTCGAGAGTGACGCCAGAGCTAGGACGATCGCGAAACACTCACGAGTCCGTGGTCACGACTCGACTGTCAGCGACCGGTAACGCCGTCGATAGTTTGGCGAATGAGGTCAGCGTGGCCGTCGTGACGGGCCCACTCCTCAATGAGATGGATGTAGATGGACGCGAGTGACACTACCTGCCCTCGCACTTCGATGCAGTGATCGAGCGGCAGATTCTTGACTGCCGTGTCGCACCGCGCCCACTCAGCAGAAAGGTCGGCGATCGCCTGGGGAGCGCTGGCCGAGTCGAGATCGTCGAAGTCCTCGTCAGTATGCGGATAGAGCGGAGCGACGTCTTCGCCGGCGGCCCGTATTCGTAGCCAGGTTCTTTCGACCTTGGTCATGTGCCGGACCAGGCCGAGCAGCGAGAGCGTCGAGGGGGGTACGGGTCGCAGCGCTAACTGCTCGGCATCCAACCCGGCACAAATTCGAAGCAGGGTGAGGCGGTGGTGGTTGAGGTATCCCTGGAGAATGGGGCGAATGTCACCCGTGTCAGGGGCGAATCCGTCGTCGGGCGGCTCAGGAGAGATCCACGTCATGTCCTCACACTAACCAAGCCGGGCCGAATCAACTCCTGAGATACGCACGGCACGTTCCCACGCGTGAAGGTCTGCGAGTGTGGGGAGGCACCGCGCCAATGAGTCAGCGAAGCAGTTCACGCTTCGTCCCGGTTTGACCTCAACCCCAGTCGGTGGACCTTGAGTCAAACGATACGAACCGCTCGGTCTCTCTGCTAGTACGAACGTCGATCTTCCTCGAAGTGTAAATGCTGTCTACAGCAATTCGATGAATTCGCTCACCCTAACGTCAGACTGTCGAAGAACCGCCGCAAGCGTCCCGCGGGCAAGTTCCCGGTGAATCGGGACAATCACAGTTCTGCCGCCATGATTGCGGAGTGTCACGTGACTACCTCGCTGCCCGATCTCTACAAAGCCAACCTTCTTGAGCGCAGTGACGGTCTCTTGACCGGAAACAACGGGTAGTACGGGGTTCAGGCAGGGATCAATACCGTGGTGATGATCGGTGGCTCTAGTGCGTCGGGGAGGTCTTCGCCTTCGAAGTATAAGCTCAGCGCTTCTTCGAGATTCGCGACAGCCCCATCAACCGTCTCACCCTGACTTACTACGTCGACCTCCAGGCACCTGGCGACATACCACGGCTCTTCGTGGGTGACTGCGACAGTGAACTTCATAATTCAAATCGTACCAGCGGCCCGTGCCATCAAACCCGGCTCTTCGAGGAGGAAGTGCTCGGCGATGCCCCATTCTTCAGCCGTGTAAGTATCACCGACGAAGAAATT
>VFSW01015203.1_pt1 | contig 10595 bp, 8 predicted proteins | sample 5358111 | NCBI WGS metagenome assembly VFSW01 (sample SAMN11554181, study PRJNA540505) | mine drainage metagenome | isolation source: sediment from site ElyBrook_90M | place: USA: Ely Copper Mine, Vershire, VT | collected 2017
GTGGCGCGCGCGGCGGTGTGGCCTCCAGCGCGAAGCGCATCGCCTCCGCCGCCGGCGCCATCAGCGCGCAATGAAACGGTGCCGAAACCGGCAGCTTCATCGCCCGCTTGACGCCGCGCGCCTTGGCAATCTCGATCGCCCGGTCCACCGCCGCCGCCGCACCCGAAATCACCACCTGGCCGCCACCGTTGTCGTTCGCGACCGATACCACCTCGCGCCCGGCCGGACCGCTCTCCGCCTCGGCGCAGATCGCACTTGCGGCCTCCAGTTCAACGCCGAGCAGCGCGGCCATCGCCCCTTCGCCCGCCGGCACCGCGCGCTGCATCGCGTTGCCACGCACCCGCAGCAGCAGCGCCGCCTCGGCGACCGTGAACGCGCCTGCCGCCGCGAGAGCGGAATATTCACCCAAGGAATGCCCGGCCACCACTACGGCGCGCTCGCGCACCGCGATATGACCCTCTCGCTCCAGACAGCGCAGCACCGCCATCGACATCGCCATCAACGCCGGTTGGGCGTTCTCGGTCAGCGTCAATTCCTCGGCCGGACCCTCGAACATCAGGCGCGAGAGCTTCTGCTTCAGAACCTCGTCGACCTCCTCGAACACCTCGCGCGCCGGCGCAAACGCCGCCGCCAGATCGCGCCCCATGCCGACCGATTGACTGCCCTGACCCGGAAAAATAAAGGCGTTGACCGCCATGAACCCGTCTCCTGCTTTTCGGCGCGGGGTAGATTGGGACGGCGCGCAAGTCAATTCGGCGCTTGCCACCGCCGTGGGACGGGCGACCCGACGCGCGCGTCCGAAAGGTCTTCTTTTTTGAAAAAAAGCAGCACAAAACTTTTGTTGGTTTGGAACTTCGGCGTTTTTGGCGTCTTTGCCAAAGAAACCACGTGCGGTCTGTTCGCGCGCCGCCGTTCGGCTCAGAAGTGACGTTCAAACACCTGGATCACATCACCCGGCGCGATCAACGCCGTCGCCGGAGCCCGATATTCGGCCGAGCGCCCGTGCCGCACGCGAATGACCCCGACCCGCGACTGCACCGCCCGATAGGTAAAGCCATTGGCGATCGAAACCGCCGTCAGCACCGTCATGCCCGGCTGGAACGGATACTGGCCGGGCTTGTTGACTTCGCCCAGAATCGAAAACGGCCGATAACGCCGCACATCGACCGCAACCTCCGGCCGGCGCAGAATGCCGCGCCTCACCAGCCCCGCCGCAATCGCCCGGCCGAGCCCGGTTGCGGTATGGCCAGCCGCCCGCACCGGTCCGAGCAGCGGCACATCGATCATGCCGGCGGCGCTGACATCGTAGTCGGCACTCAACTGCTTCTGGTCGAACACCGCGACCCGCACCTGATCGCCGGTGCCAAGCCGGTAATTCCGCGCGGATGTCGTGGGCAACGGCGGCAGATTGCCGCCCGTCGCGCACCCGACCAGCGATACGACACCCAAACAACCGATCGTTCGCGCGATCAGGCTGCGACGGCGGCAAGACTCTTCAAGCATCATAATCCACAACCCTCAAGAGCAATTAATTGGTCAACAACTTAAGATTGACATAGCGCAGATTCGCGGTATCAATCATGCATTATTTGTTGCGTCGCACAAACAGTTCGGTGAACCAATTCCATGACGAGCTCGGCTCACGCTGCTGAAGGTCCGTCGTCGATATGAGCGAGATCGGATCATTGTCGCCCGCCGCACCGCCCCGCCCGATCCTGGCCGGCGCGCTGACGCTGTTGACCGCGCCGGACCCGCTGCAACCGCTCCGTGCCATCCGCCGCCATTGGCGCCTGACCGCGCTGATCACCATCGGCCTGCCGGCGCTCGTCGCACTGGCGCTCACCCATCAGCCGCCCACCTACACCGCCACCGGCACCCTGCTCTACGCGCCGCTCGACTTCAACCCGAAACTCCTGCGCGGCGTGCTCGAAACCAGCCAGGTGACCGACACGCTGATGACCAGCCAGATCGCCGTGGTGCGCAGCACCGCCGTGGTCGATACCATGATAAAGCAGCTCGATCTGGTGCATACCAAGGCGTTCGATCCCGCGCTGGCGCCCTCGCCGCGCTGGCGCCGCTGGCTCGGTCTGCCGCCCAGGCACGCCGCGCCGCTGTCGCAGCGGGCGCTCGTCGATCAGGTCCGCAACGATCTCGTGGTGACAGTGCCGTCGGGCTCGCAATTGTTGACCGTTTCGTTCAACAGCACCGACCCAAAACTAGCCGCGCGGGCGGTCAATTGCGCGATGCAGACCTATCTCGATCGTCAGCGCGCGGATAATCTGGCGGTACTCGACCACGCGCAAGCCTGGCTGAGCCGGCGCGCCGCCGCAACCTCGGCAGTGCTGCGCGCGCTCGATATCGCGATCGCCCGCGCCCGCGCCACCGCCGGCACCGAACGCGGCACCGGCGCTGCGCCGCTCACCAATCAGGAAGCCGGCCAGCTGACCGACAGCCTGGCCCGCGCCGAGACCGATCTGGCGGCCGCCAGCGCGCAATTGCAGGCGAGCGATGCCTCCGCCGGAACACCGGCCGCCGCGGCGGCGGCGATTGCGACCAACGTCGCGCCGATGCGCGCGCGCGCCGCCGAACTCGCCGCCCAGCTCGGTGCGCTCGCCAGCACCGAGGGACCGAATTATCCGGAATACCGCGCGGTTCGCCACCAGCTCGCGGCCCTGCAAGGCCAGATCGCCGCGGAGACCGCGCGTCAGGTCGAAGCGGCCCGTGCGACCATGCAGGTCGATCAGGCGCGCGTCGCCACCCTGAAGGCGGCGCTCGCCCGGCTGCGCCACCGCACCGCCGCCGAATCCATCCTCGCCGCCCCGCTCGCGAGCCTGCTCGAACAGCGCACCGCCGAGCGCAGCCTGCTGCGCGACCAGACCGAGCAGATCGGCACGCTCGAAAGCCAGAGCGCCCTGACCCGGCCGGACGCCCGGATCATTTCGCCCGCCAACACACCGAATGAGCCGAGCGCACCGCGCACCGTCCTGATCATCGCCGGCGCCAGCGTGCTCGGCTTCAGCCTCGGCATCATCGCCGCCCTCGCGGCGGATGTGCTGAACAGTAGTTTCCGCTCGGGCGGCGAGATTCGCACCGCACTCGATCTGCCCTGCATCGCGCTGATCCCCGAGGTCACGCGGCGCGCCCGGCGCGGCCTCGCGCTGCCGGACTACACCAGGATGCACCCGTTTTCGCCGTTCAATGAGCAGATGCGCGCGCTGCGCACCAGCCTGTGGCTCGACCCGACCGCGCCGCGCAGCCTCGCGATCACGGCGGCGCGACCCAGCGAAGGCAAGACCACGCTCGCCGTCAGCCTCGCCGTCTCGCTCGCGGCCGGCGGCATGCGCGTGCTGGTGATCGATTGCGACATCCGCCAGCCGAGTTTCGATGCGGTGTTCAACCTCGGCGGCGCGCCGGGTCTGACCGATCATCTGGCCGGTCGCGTACCGTGCGATGCCGCCATCCACCGGATGCCCGATCTGCAACTCGACGTCATGCCCGCCGGCGCGGTCGCGGCCGATGCGCTGTCGCTGTTCATGGCGCCGTCCATGCAGCACCTGATGGCGGCACTACGCGAGCGATATGATCTGGTGATCCTTGATCTGCCGCCGGTGTTCGCGCTCGCCGAAAGCCAGGTACTGGCCAAAGCCGCCGATGCCACGCTGCTGTGCATCCGCTGGGCGGAAACACCGCGCCGGGTGGTTGCCGCCGCACTCACCCTGCTCGATCAGGCCGGCATAAGGGTCGCCGGCACCATCCTGACCAGGGTCGATGGTGCGCGCCATGCCCGGGCCGGGTTTGCCGATTCCGAACTCTATCATCCCCGCTATGGCGGTTATTTCAGACCTTGACGCCCGCGCGGCGGGGCGGCCGCGCACCGGGTTCAACGCCGCCGAAGCCGCCCTGCTGACCGGGGCCACGCTGCTGATGCTGTGGCCCGCGCTCTATAACGGGTTTCCGCTGATCTTCTCGGATACCGGCACGTATATTTCGCAGATGATGGAGCACCATCTCGGCTGGGACCGGCCGCCCTATTACAGCATGTTGCTGCTCGCGCTCGACTGGGGGCGCAACCTGTGGCCGCCGACGATCGCGCAATGCGCCGTTGCCGCCTGGATGATCCGGCGCACCCAGCGCATGGTGGCACCCCGCTCGGGCATCGGCGCCGGTGCCCTGCTGCTGGCCCCGCTCGCGTTGCTGACCGCGCTGCCCTGGACCGCGGCGCAGATCATGCCCGATATTTTCACCCCGCTGATGGTGCTGGCGTTCGCGGTTATGGTGCTCGATGATCGGGTGACGCGCCGTGAGCGGAGTCTGCTGACCGTTCTGATCACCCTCGCGATCATGGTGCATCTCAGTAATCTGCCGATCTATGCGGGACTCTGCCTGTGCGTGCTGGTCCTGCGCCGCCGAGCGCGCCCACGCCCCCAGTGGAGGCGTCTGCTGCTGCCGCTGGCAATCGGCGTCACCGCGCTGATCGGGGTCAATGTGATCGTTTCCGGCACGGTGTCGCCCTCGCCCTATGGCGGCACCTTCGTGCTCGCCCGCCTGCTCAGCGATGGCCCGGCGCGCACCACCCTGGCGCATGACTGCCCGACGCGGCACTGGGCCTTGTGCCGCTATCAGGCCGATCTGGCGCACAGCGCGGATTGGTTCCTGTGGACAGCGGACAGTCCGCTGTATCGCGCCGGTGGCCCGATCCGCCTGATCCGCCAGACCAACGCGATCGTCCGCGCCACCATCGCGGCGCACCCGGCCATCGTGCTGCGCAACGGCGTGCGCGACACACTGCGCCAGCTGATCACCTTTGCGCCGGGAAGCGGCCTGCGCCCATGGTCCGCCACGGCGGCGCCGACGATACGGCGCGATCTCCCGGTGGCCGCGGTAAGGGCGTTCCTCGGCAGTCTTCAAGCCCGCCGACGCCTCGCGATCGGCGAGCCGCTCGCATCCATCGTTGCGACCGTCACGATCGCGGGCATCATCGCCACCCTGGGGTTCGTGCTGCTGGCAATCGTTCAGGCCATCCGCCCCCTCCACGGAATTCGTGCGTTGCGTATCGCTGCCGCGCCGCTCGACGACCGGCTGATCGATGATCGCCTGTTCTTTCTCGCGGTTCTCGTGCTGCTGGCGCTGCTCGGCAATGCGGTGGTCACCGGCAGCCTGTCCGGCCCGCATGACCGCTATCAGAGCCGCATCGTCTGGCTCGCGGGACTGACCGGCGGTCTCGTGCTGGCACGATGCTACGCCGCATGGCGATCCCGGCCGACCAGCACCACCGCATAAAGCCGCCAGCGCGCAAAGCCGAACCGCCGCCGCCAATCGATCAGATGGCTGGCCCGAAACCGCATGCCGAAATGCAGATCGATCGCGGCGAGTTGCGCATCGTTGAAACTGCCAGCAAGCGCCGGCGGCACGGTTGCCAGAAACCGCGCGACGGCCACCGACCGCGCCATGGCCGGTTCACTCGGTCATCCGGTCGAGCGGTGGAAACGCGCGCAGAACGGTGCGCTTGAGCATGATCGGCCCGAGCATGCCCGCCAGCATCAGCGCGGCGAAAAAGGCCGGAAAATGATCACCGTTCCAGCTCGTGACATGAAGCAGCAGCCCCTTGGTCAGGCCGATGAAGATCGTGTTGAACAAATAGATCATGAGTGAATACCGCCCGATGGTGACCAGTGTACGATCGGATGATAACCACGAAATCCTTACCAAAGAATGAAGAGCCGGCATCGCGAGCACACCGAACACCAATAATCGCGCATCGAACGCCCAGCGGTGGCCCGCCAGCGCGATCGCCGCAAAGCCGGTTGCGAACAGCGCGAGCAAGGGCCAGCGCCAGCGATCGATCCAGCCGGTCCAGCGCGTGCCCAGCGCGCCGGCACCGATGCCGAGCGCATAGAACAGCCCGTAGCGGCAGAGATCGGCGAGATAAAGATGCCAGGGCGGGTTTGCCAACTCCAGCGCCGCGAACACCGCGATCACCAGAACCAGCCGCCCGCGCACCACCCAGGCCAGCATCGGCGTCATCAGGCTGAGCACGCACAGCACGGCCAGATACCACAATGAATAGGCCGGGCTGCGCGCAGGGTTCCAGACCAGGTCGATCAGCCCGGCGAGCAGGCTGCGCGGCGCGTTATCGACGAACATGAACCGTGCCGCCAGCATTTTGCCCGCAATGATCAGCGCGCCCATCAGCACGAACGGCACGAGCAGCCGCCGCACGCGGCTCGCTGCCAGCCTGGCCCAGCCGGCCGGCAGTACCCTCACATGTCCGGCCAGAAATGAAACCATGCCGCTCAGATAGAAAAAGAACGGCATGTGAAACGCATACACCGCCCGGCGCAGCGGCTGATACCAGTGCACATGCGCGGGGTCCTGCCGCGCCACGATATGCCCGAACACCACCAGCGTGATCGCGAGCCCCTTGGCCCGATCGATATCGAGCCTGCGCATCAGACCGCGGCCATGCCGTCCTGCGCCTCGATCAGCATGCCGCGGACGAAGCCGCTCGCGAACGCCGCCTTGCAGCGCAGGCTGATTTGGCTTGTGCTGTGCCGCGGCCAGAGCAGCCATGGCGTAAGCACCGCCGCGTGTACGGCCATCCGCCAGGCGCGCGCCATGCGCCGCTCGCCCAGTGCGGCCAGCATCACCGCCTCGGAAACGCCGCTCCAATACTGGCGGCGCACCAGCCAGTCCGGCCGCAACCGCTCGCGCGCGATTTCGTGATGCACCACCAGGGCGGGGTTGAAGCGCACCCGGAGATGCGCCTTGCGGAGGCGGCGCAGAATATAGGTTTCCTCGTTCGACAGCAGCAGCGTGCCGCGCCGGCCGAGGCAGGCGGGAAAGCCGCCGAACCGCGTCAGCACATCGCGCCGGAACGCGATATTCGCGGCGAAGGGTTCGATATCGGCGCACGCGGCGGCGTCCGGTTCGACCGTGTCGATGATCGTCAGCACCGCGCGCAGCGATTGCGGCCACCACGCCGGCAGCAACGCCTGCCATTGCGGCAGGATCATGCCGCCGGTCGCGGCGAGGTCCGGGTCCTGGGCGATGCTCGCGAGCAGCACCGTGACCCAGTCGGAAGCCGGGGTCGCGTCGTCATCGAGGTAAGCGATCCATTGCCCGCGCGCGGCGGCCAGCGCGGCATTACGGGCAGCACTCAACCCGACCGACGCAAGACGCATATGCTGAACCCCGTGCGCCATCGCAGCCCGCAGGATGGCTTCGGCCTCATCGCCGTCCGATCCGGAATCGACCACCAGCACATCGACCGCCGGATGCGGCGGCCCAAGTCCCGCGAGGCACCGCGCCACCGCGTTGCTACGGTTATGCGTGCAAATCGCCACGGTCAGTATCGCCGGCTCGGCACCGGTCGCAGCCTGGGATGATCTTCGCATCACGAAATCCTGTTTTCCCAGCGACATTCAATTAAGGGTTGTGTACTATGGCAGGGAATACAACCGGATTGCAATCGAAATCGATGACCAGACGGCACGAACAGGCCCAGGCAGGAACACGACGGCAGGATCGCTCTGTTGAAAAAAAGCAACAAAAAATGTCCCTGAACCCACGCCCCCGGCCCCACCAGCAGCAATGCCCCAAAGGACAAAAGTTTTTTTGCTTCTTTTTTTCCAAAAAAAGAAGAACTTCCCTAACCTTCCTCCTGTTATCATCTCCCTTGACCGCCCAAGCCCAATCGATCGGCGACCTGCTCCCCATCGCGGTTCCCGGCTTTTCAACCGCCGCCGGCGTCACCGCCGCGACGCGCCTGCATCAGGACAGCATTCCGCGCGGCATCACCCTCGGCATCACACCGGACGATCTGTTGGTCTATCCAAGCCTCACCACCACCGCCGGATTCGACAGCGCCCCCGGTGCGGCTGCCCAGGCGAGTGCGAACATCCGCCTGCAACCCACGGTACGGATCAGCGATGCCGCCCTCGGTCTCGCCGCGTTCGCCGGTGCGGATATCAACCGTTACCCAGGCGATCAGGCGGCCGCGGCCAACAACATCACCGCCGGCATCGGCCTCGATGTGCCGTTCGGCGCCGGCACCCTCACCCTGGGTGGCGCGCGCATCACCACCCAGGAATCCGCCCTCGGCACCAGCCAGGCCGGTGCCAGCGCCCCGTTCGCCATCGTGTTGACCGATGGCAGGGCCGCCCTTCGCCTGCCGCTCGGCGCGTTCGACACCACCAGCCGGATCGAGTTCAGCGACACCACGATCAACCGCACCACCTCGACCCTGCCGGCGCCGTTCCGCGCCCGGGCGCTCCTGCGCGCCTCGGGCGAACTCGCCACCGCGAACGATGGCGTGCTGCGCCTGCTCGCCCGGCTGAACCTCGATGTCGCGCGCTACAGCGGTGCGCTGGCCGGTGCCGGCGTCTCGAACGCCACGACCATCGCGCTGCTCGGCGGGGCCGAAACCGCGCCGGACCGCGTGCTGCGCCTGCGCGCGGTCGCCGGCATCGCCGAGCAACACTTTGCCGGCCCCACCACCGCGCCCGGCACCATCCCGGTCGGCTCGATCGGCCTGGGCTGGACGCCGGACCCCCTGATTGCCGCCGAACTCGATCTCAGCCGCGAGTCCGGCATCGACACCACGCTCGGCACCCAGGGCGAGCCGGTCACCACGCTGCATTTCGCCCTCGCGAACGCCTTCACCCGCACGACGCTGCTGACCGCCGCGATCGATGCCAGCGCCGGCACCATCGCCGGCCATCAGGCGCGCGAGACCAGCCTGCAACTCGGCGCCGCCTGGTCCTGGGCGCGCCATTTCTCGCTGCAACCCAGCCTGTCCTACGCAATCCGCCACAATCTGCCAGGATCGGCGCCGCACGAGATGCGCGTGATGCTGGCGCTCACCTGGGCGCCGTGATCGCGTCGATCCGTCTTGCCGACCGCCCGCATCTGCGCAATAAAATGTCACGCGTGACGATGGGGGATTCGGTGGCGGTGACAATGCGGCAACAACCGGCATGAGCGGCTTCCGCTCGGCAATCGATCGTCGCGCTGCGACCTTCGCGCAGAACCACAGCGCCATGCGTGCCCTGGTCGATCAACTCATGGCCGATGTCGCTACCATCCGCACCGGCGGCGGTGAGGCAGCGCGCGCCCGCCACGTCGCGCGCGGCAAATTGCTGGTGCGCGACCGCATCCGCCTGCTGATCGACCCGGCCTCGGCCTTTCTCGAGTTCTCGCAATTCGCCGGGCATGATCTCTACCCCGAGCCGGTCCCGGCCGGCGGCATCATCACCGGCATCGGCCGGGTTGCCGGGCGGGAATGCGTCATCGTCGCGAACGATGCGACGGTCAAAGGCGGCACCTATTTCCCGGTCACCGTGAAAAAACACCTGCGCGCCCAGGCGATCGCGGCACAGAACCGGCTGCCCTGCCTCTATCTGGTCGATTCCGGGGGTGCGAATTTGCCGAACCAGGACGATGTCTTCCCCGATCGCGAGCATTTCGGCCGGATCTTCTACAATCAGGCCACGATGTCCGCCGCCGGCATTCCCCAAATCGCGGTGGTCATGGGCTCCTGCACCGCCGGTGGTGCCTATGTTCCCGCCATGGCGGATGAAAGCATCATCGTGCGCGACCAGGGCACGATTTTCCTGGCCGGCCCGCCGCTGGTCAAAGCCGCCACCGGCGAGATCGTCACGGCCGAAGACCTCGGCGGGGCCGATGTCCACACCAGGCTGTCCGGTGTCGCCGATCACTATGCCGAATCCGATGCGCACGCCCTCGGCATCGCCCGGCGCATCGTGGCGTCGCTCAACCTCGCCAAGCCACCGGCGCCCGCGCTGCGCACCCCGCGCCCGCCGCCCGGCGCGCCGGACGATATTTACGGCGTCATCCCGGCCGATCCGCGCGCCCAGTACGACGTGCGCGAGGTGATCCGCCTGATCGTCGATGATGGGTCGTTCGACGAATTCAAGCAGCGCTACGGCACCACGCTGGTCACCGCCTTCGCGCATCTCTGGGGCTATCCGGTCGGCATCATTGCCAACAACGGCGTGTTGTTTTCCGAAGCCGCGTTAAAGGGCGCGCATTTCATCGAACTCTGCGCCCAGCGCGGCATTCCGTTGATTTTCCTGCAAAACATCACCGGCTTCATGGTCGGCCGGAAATACGAGGCCGGCGGCATCGCCAAGGATGGCGCCAAGCTGGTCACCGCCGTCGCCACCGCCAACGTGCCGAAATTCACAATCATCATCGGCGGCTCGTTCGGCGCCGGCAATTACGGCATGTGCGGCCGCGCCTATGATCCGCGCTTTCTGTGGATGTGGCCGAACGCGCGCATCTCCGTCATGGGCGGCGCCCAGGCGGCGGCGGTGCTGGCGCAGGTCCGGCGTGACAACATCGAGGCCAAGGGTGGCACCTGGAGTGAAGCCGACGAGGCCGAGTTCAAAGCCCCGATCGCCGCGCAATACGAAACCCAGGGCCACCCCTACTACGCCAGCGCCCGCCTGTGGGACGATGGCGTGATCGACCCCGCCGACACCCGCATGGTGCTCGGCCTCGGCCTGTCCGTCAGTCGCAACGCCCCCGTGCCGCCGACGCAATTCGGCCTGTTCCGGATGTGATGACCATGAACG
>VFSW01015204.1_pt1 | contig 10594 bp, 16 predicted proteins | sample 5358111 | NCBI WGS metagenome assembly VFSW01 (sample SAMN11554181, study PRJNA540505) | mine drainage metagenome | isolation source: sediment from site ElyBrook_90M | place: USA: Ely Copper Mine, Vershire, VT | collected 2017
ATCCAAACTCCTGACGCTGTTCGTCGCTAATCGTGGTGCGCAAGTATTGAACTTCCACCAGTCGCTTGCGGACGAACACGATCTGGGCGACTTCGGCAATGCCGGTGATCCAGGAATAGCAAACGAGTTGCGGATCCAGAGACAGTAGCCCCTCAGGCTCTTCCGGGTAGCGGCTCGAGCTGGTCTTCCACTCCAGCAGACAGCGTGTGCCGTCGAGTTTGCCGATGGCATCGATGTAGGCGACGAAGTCGTTCTTTCCCGCGACTGGCCGGTTGAACTTGATCTGCAGGTTGCGTCGAGGCTGGGTGATCTGAATACGTTCGTCCTGGCAGAACCGGTTCAAGAGCATGAGTCCTTGCCGCAGCATGCGATCCCAGGAGTCTCCGTTGGAGTAGTGCAATCCCAGATTCTGGCACTCAGACCACTCGGCGAACAGGACTGCTCCGGGATCTTCCCGACGAAAAACCGCACCCAGAGCTCGCTCGAAGGCACGACCAAACAGCATCGCCGCCCGGGTGTCCTTCTCCTTCCAGCCATCGAGATAACGATGGCGATAACGCCGCGGGCAGGTCAGGTACTGGCTGATCTGGGTGTAGCTGTAGGTCATTCAGGCCACCTGAGGGCTGTCCAGATTTGCCGGCGAAAGCTCTTCCCACCGGCCACTGGATGCAAACCCATCGAATCGAAGCAGTGAAGCGCCGTTAAACACGATGTGGCTGATCTTGACCACGCCCTTAAGACCAACGAGCTGAGTTTCATCGACCTCATCTCGTCCGAGCATCTCGGTGTCGTAGCCGAAGTCGCGCAGGAACCAATTCAGCTTCCACAAGGCTTTCGGGTTGCAATAGACGCGACTAGAGATGACGTTCCCGGCAAAGCGGCCAGGTTCAAGAACGGCCAGAGTGAGCGTGTAGTAGGGTTTTTGTGCCTGCCGGCGAAAGTAGACTTTTTGCACACGAACCAGGAAGACTCCGTCGGGCACCTGGTCGGCGGCACAGCGATCGGCGGCGTGCAGACCGGTGATCTGGCGTTTCATGCGACACCTTCTTTCTCTCTTGGATAGCTGTTGAGCTGGCAGAGCAGGGCGTTGCGGTCTTTTTCGGCCCAGTCGGCGAGGTGCGCGACGAAGTTTTCCACTTGTTCGCGTGTCGCCTCCCGCAGAGTCTTCACGCCGCAGAAATCAATGGCGTAGGTCTTGACCAAGTTGGGATCGAGCTGATGCCGGCGAATGACCTGGCAAAGACGGTCCCGAACCTTGGGGCCACCATTCTGTCTATTGGCGGCTTGCGGCGGGAGCTTTTTCGATTCTCGGGAGGTTTGCTGTGGTTCGGCGGAGAAACCGATCTCCTCGACCGAGCAGATGCCAATCCCGTACGCCTTGCGCAAGGCGCGATTGACGGCGCGAGTCTCGGCCACACGCATTTCCGCACCGTGGACTAGGAATGAAACGTTGGAGGGATCTGCATCACCGTAGCCGACAAACCCGGACGAGCCTTTGGACGGATACACCGTTGCTTTGAGGACAAACCGACGCACCGTGGAATCGCAAAGTGAATCGACAGCCTCGACGTGGATGCCACTGCATCTCTTTCGACGCGCCAGTCGGAGGAGACCGGTGTGTGTGACATACCAGCAACTATCGATGAATTGGAGTTCTCCGTTGCTTAGGGAAAAGTTGAACTCCTTAGATAAGGTCCTTAGAGACCTAACCACTCGGGTTGACAGGGTCTCACCCAACAGCTGCCGGGCAATCCGTAAGTTTTCTCTTAATGGGTGGCTCGTTTGTGGGTTGCTACCTTTCATGAGGCCTCCATGAAATCATAGTGATAACAAACGATAACATATGATGTGGACATTGTAAATTGAATTTTTGGTTGTCCCTTGGTTTCTGCCACAGCTATAGTCTTTGTCGTGACAACGAAGAAGGGCTTTTTGGCGTTCCGAGTCTCACCCGACCTGAAGAACGAGATTCAGGGGATCGCAAACAGTGAAGCGAGGAGCATTTCGCAAGTTTGCGAACTGCTCTTGTCTGAGGGTGTCCAAGCTTACAAGAAGGAAGGGCCCAAGTTCATGCAACGCCTAGTCGCCAAGCAAAAGGCCCGGGTCAAGGACTCATAGTCCGGGCAAGAGAAGTCCCCTACGGTCACAAAACACGCGAACATTTAGCCAGGTAGCCATCGACCAGGACATCCACTGGGCCGCTCCGAGGTCGAGGATGTCTCAGCGAACAAGTGTTGGAGCGGTACGGTATCGCGCGCGAACGTATCCTTAGGTCAGTGCAGTTCTTCTGCTTCACTGCAGCGGGCCCGCTAAGCGCCCGTGGTGTGAATTCGTCCCTCCTGTCGGCCTGTACCACCTTCCCCTGCTACGCTCGTGTACAACGTCCGACTCCACGGTCGAGGTACAGAGCGTGTCAATTAGGCGGAGTCTTATCCGACCTACAGGCGAAATCGGGGACAGTGGCGAAGCACCCCAAGATACCAGCGCCCTGCGCGGACAGATTAGAAACACCGTCAATTTTTAGAGCATGTCTTTCCGCGTGACTCTATGGGGCCCGATTGGTCGATCCCATCGTTTGCCGCAATCGCGACAGCGCACTTCAGCCCCCTCAGGAAAGGTTTCTCTGCTCCGACAGGAGGGACAGGGCTCTGGTTCCACCTGTTTACGGTACATTGCTGACTCGGCCTGCTCTGCTTGGGCTTTTAGCAGCTGCCGAAGATTCTCGAAGAGGCAGCCCATTTTAATCCAAAGTAGCGCTTGGGAGGTCGAGTCGCACTGGTCATCGAACTTTCCCTTAGGAAAGGTTGTCAACTCGTGCTGGTAGTCGGTCAGCTAGTCGGCCTTGTCTGGCAGGTAAACAAAGCCATCTTCGATCGTGCTGGTGACCGAGTGCAGCCGCATTACCAGTTCATTTTCGGCTCATATCGGGTGGCAACGTGCAGGCCCTCGCGACGGTGTTCTTGGATCAGTTGAGTGCCGGAGCTTTTGTCTTCGATCAGAACTGTCGTCGCATTGTATCTGGTTGCTCGCTCCCGCACCGCGCGCTTCAGGTCGGGGCATTTCATTCGCCGCCGAAGGACATCCAAGAGGTAGAGATTCTGGTTCTTCATTCCCCAGGTTGTGCACACACTGTAATCGTTCAACTGATCGGTTTTTACGGCCGTATCCCAGCTTTGGAAAACTAGGTCGAATTTTGCCGGCTCTTCGCCAACCCTGTAGATCTTGAACCGGTCCAGTTGGACCATGCCTCCACCGAGAGGAGCCGACTCCTGCTGGTATCGTCCTGAAAAGTTGAATTCCCCGAGGTTGTGCCGGATGCCGATCCCGCCGATGCTGATCCGAATTACATCTCCGCTGGCCAGCGTGAAGTTGCTCGCTGGGACAACGCCAGTCCCCGTCATCAAAGACATGCCTTGTGGAATGTGTTGTCGCTGAAAAGCGAAAAAGAGGCAGGGAGCAGCAAAGGGTAATTTCCTGCTCCCTGCTCTCATTGCCGCCCTTAATCGCCTTTTGACGCCAGGGCCGTCATCTACCGGCACCTGCGCAGCGAGGGCCTGAAGGAAGTCCAGTAGGTGCTTTTGCTCCGCGTCCGTCAGGTGAAGTTGGAACCGCAATTTCGACTTGGGGCCGTGACCGGCGCCGCTTCCAAAGGCTCAACTTCGTCTCTGCATTCATTGACTTGCCCATTTGACTCACGTAAGATTTCGCGCCAGTGATCGGCCAAACCATCTCGCACTACCGAATCATTGAAAAGCTTGGCGGTGGCGGGATGGGAGTAGTGTACAAGGCCGAGGACACGCGACTCCATCGTTTCGTCGCCCTCAAGTTCCTGCCGGAGGACGTTGCTAAAGATCCTCAAGCCTTGCTGCGCTTCGGTCGCGAAGCACAGGCAGCCTCGGCTCTGAATCACCCCCACATCTGCACTATCTATGACATCGGTGAGGAAGGTACTCAAGCCTTCATCGCCATGGAGTTTCTGGATGGTGTGACCCTCAAGCATAAAGTCGAGAGCCGGCCGCTCAAGACCGAGGAGTTCTTAGACTTGAGCCTACAGCTCGCCGATGCACTCGATGCAGCCCACACCCGCGGCATTGTGCACCGCGACATCAAGCCAGCGAATATCTTCGTTACGACCCGGGGACAGGCGAAGATTCTGGACTTCGGACTGGCGAAACTAAACGCCAGCCGCAATCTCCGGGCTTCGATGGACGGCTCGACGATCGCAGACGTCAGAGAGGAGCAACTCACCAGCCCTGGCAGCACCGTAGGCACCGTTGCCTACATGTCGCCCGAGCAGGCGCGGGGGGAAGAGCTCGATGCCCGCACTGATCTGTTCTCCTTCGGCGCGGTCATGTATGAGATGTGCACCGGCCAAGTGGCGTTTGGCGGCAGCACTTCGGCGATCATCTTCGAAGCCATTCTCAATCGCCCTCCTACGCCGCCGCCGCAGCTCAATCCCGGCTTGCCCTCCGATCTCAACCGCGTCATTGGCCGGGCGCTGGAAAAGGACCGTGAGTTGCGCTATCAGACAGCGTCTGAAATACGGGCCGAATTAAAAGGATTGAAGCGCGACCTGGACTCAAGCCGGAGTGCCGCAGCGCAAGGTACGGCATCCGCAGCACAGGCGGCCGCAGCTTTGGCTTCCGCACCCGTGGCTCCCGCAGCCGTGGCCAGAAAAGGATGTTCCCGCGGATTAACGGTATTGATCGCCTGTGTGGCCCTCTTTCTGGGCGCGGGGGCAGGCTGGTTTCTCCGTGGCAGTTGGATGCAGGTGTTACAGCCGTCATACCATCAACTCACCTTTCGTCGAGGGACCATTCGGTCGGCGCACTTCACACCCAACGGACAGTCGGTCGTCTACGGAGCTTCCTGGGAGGGGTCTCCGATCGATCTCTTCATCACCAGTCCTGAGAGTCCGCAGTCGCGTTCCCTCAATCTTGTGGGAGCCGCGCTCCTGGCGATCTCCTCCTCTGGAGAAATGGCGGTAGCTATGGATAGCCGCCCTTCGGGGGTCTATGCCCAGGTGGGCACGCTGGCAAGATTGCCTCTCAACGGCGGATCTCCGCGTCCTGTGTTGGAGAACGTGCAGTGGGCGGATTGGTCTCCTGATGGAAATAACCTGGCTATCGTGCGCGATGTCGATGGTCGAAACCAACTCGAGTTTCCCATCGGGAAAGTGCTGTACCAGACCTCTGGCTGGATTAGCCATCCCAGAGTTTCAAGAAAAGGTGACCAGGTGGCGTTCCTGGACCATCCTTTGCCCGGCGATGACTCAGGTTCAGTCAAGATTGTGGACCTGGGCGGAAACGTCAAGACTGTGGCAGCGGGATTTCAAACAGCACAGGGATTGGCCTGGTCTGCCGACGGCGCCGAAATATGGTTTACCGCCGCCGAACTCGGCCTCAAACGTTCCATCTACGCGGTCACGCTCGGCGGCCGCGAGCGGCTCATCGCGCGGGTTCCGGGGACCCTGATGCTACAGGATATTTGGCGGGATGGGCGCGTGCTTCTCGCCAAGGACGCATGGCGGCGAGAATTGATTGGCCTGGTTGCCGGCGAGAACAAGGAGCGTGATGTGTCGTGGCTCGACTACTCATACCCCTCCGACCTCTCGCGGGATGGCAAAGACTTACTCTTCACCGAGGCAGGGGAAGGTGGAGGCCCGAACTATTCTGTTTATCAGCGAAAGATTGGTGAGACCTCGGCCGTCCGGTTGGGAGATGGCATGGCGCTGAGTGTGTCGCCCGATGGCAAGTGGGTGATTGCCAGTACTATCTCCGCGCCCGCCCAGTTGGTTCTTCTCCCAACAGGGCCTGGCGAATCCAAGCCTCTGACCGATGACTCGATCAATCACAGCCGGGCGAAGTGGCTTCCTGATGGCCAGCGCTTTGTCTTCTCCGGCAAGGAACCAGGTCACGCTGCCCGCATTTACCGCCAAGATTCGCCCGAGGGAAAACCGTTCCCCATCTCACCGGAGGGAATCGATCCTCTTGCTTTGGTTCTTTCCCCGGATGGTCAGCAGGTAGTCGGCATCGGGCCCGATGAAAAGGCATATTTTTACCCGGTCGCCGGCGGAGAACCTCGCGCCGTTCCCGGTATTGAGCCGGGAGAGCAACCGATTCAATGGAGTGATGACGCGAAGGCTATCTATTTCTATAAGCCGGGAGACCTACCCGCCAAGGTTTATCGGCTCGATTTGGCAACCGGCCACAAGGCTTTGTGGAAGGAGCTGATGCCCTCAGATTCAGCCGGCGTAAGCCGTATTGGTCCTATCCTCCTCACGCCGGACGGCAAGTCATGCTTGTACGGCTATCACCGAATTCTCTCAGACCTCTACCTGGTAGAAGGACTCAAGTAAGCAAGTCTCTTCTGAGTTTTCAAGATCCACGCCGATAGCCAAAGCGGGGCACGGAACTCCGCTGACGGGGGGACGGCGGTGATCGAGCACGTCAGCCGTGACTTGATCCATGCGGTGGTGTGGAACAAATGCGCGTTAACAATCACGCGCCAGAGCATTAGGTGGAACGGACAGAACATGCGCTGGGAGACGAGTCCACTTGATGTGAGTCGAGGCGCAGGGATGATCGAGGTCCCGGTCCCGCTGCACGTGGCGGGACGGCCTTTGGGACGTGAGAAATACGTCAGGGCGGCTACATTGTTGTTCCGGTCGCTCGTCCGGACGCGCCATGGGCGTCCATTTTCGCCATCGAGATCCCGGCACCATCAGGTTCGCCGGCTGCCGGTCAAAGGCAAGGCCGGCATCGCGCAGATGGAATTGTGCGGCGCGTCGCCCGTCTGCCCCGGCTGCGGAGGGAGCGGAAATCATAGGGCAATGAAAAAGGCGGCGGGGTCACCGCCGCCTTTTGTTGATCTAACGTTTAGATGTGTTGGTAATTCGTGACGCTGAGGCCTTCAGCGGAGATGACACCATCAATTACAAGAATCTTGCCGTGACAGTTGCAAGTAGTGTCGTGGCACATGCCATACACAAGGCAGCGAGTGCCAAGCGGCAGAGGGACTCCTGCATCCAAGTGGCGAGTATATGCCGTCTCCAGAGCTTGCTGGTGGTTGGAACACAAGCAGGGATAAACGTAAGCATTTTCATCGTTGAAGAAGGTGACTGTGTATCCATCTATTTTGCTAGCGGTATTGCTCATCTGAGTTCTCTTTTCGGGTAAAAGTTGACAAAAAGAACGTAACCACAGAACAACGTAACTACGTCCTCAATCTCTAATACCCAACGATTGGAAAAAGCCTGATTAGGAAATCTGTTCCGGGCGCGCTGGTCTCGCCTGAGCTGCATCGTGATTTCTAGGAGCGAGATCTCCCGGAGGAGTCGCGCTCCTCGGGAGAGACGACTTCCCCCCGGAATGGACCGGCGTTGGAGCAGGGCTAGGAGTCCGGCCGGGTTCGGGCCCCACTTGCCGGCGAATGGGCGAGTGATCGAAATCCGGTCGGAGTCAGGGCCACCGTCCACTGGGGAACACCCAGATGTGGACGACGCCGTCGCGGGCGCCAGCCGCGAGCAGCGAGCCGGAGGAGTTGAAGACCACGGAAACGGCGGAATGGTTGTCCAGCGACGCGTCTTGGGCAGCGCCGAGGAGTTCGATGCTGGCCGCGGGGTGCTCGTCCGGAATGAAGTATGCGATCGGCTTGTGGTTTATGACGTCGATGAGTTGAGTGGAGCCCTCGTCACGCACTACGGCGAGGGTAGCGCCGTCGCGAGAAAATGCCAGTGTCGCGAACGCGCTCAGCTGGGCCCACACTCTCCGGCGGGTAAAACTGCGCACCCGCAGGCAAAAAAGAAACTGCTGCGCGCAACGCACTGTTTCCTTCGAATGAAGGGTTAATGCGGTTTGATTCGATAGCCAGAAGCGCAGCCTCGCGAGCTCGATCCGGACTATCGGCCAGGACCTTGGCAGAGTTCGCGGCGAGGCTGGCGGCGAGATTTTGCTGCGATTCTTCGTGACTCACTTGAGTTTGCCGAAACGCGAAGAGGGAGGCAAAAAAAAATGGCGATAAGACCGGAGGCAGCAAGCCAGCGGGCGTGCGGCTGGTTACGAATGTCGGCGCCGTCGAGTTCGTCTTTGGGGCGATTGTGCAGGAGTATCAGCAAGTTGGAGGACGGCTTCGTGAAAGCGCGGCTCGCGCAAGCGCAGCGGCGCGGCGCCTTCGCGCGCCCATTGACTAAAGATGTGCAAAGCGCGCAGCTTGTACCAGGGTTTGGCGAAAGAATGCAAAGCCGATTGAAGGGCGGCTCCAAGCGCGCCATCGGCAGTGTGACGGTTGAATCAGTCGACGCAAAATGCTTTTGCGAATCCTGTTGAACCGTGATAGACTAAACTAAGTAGACTAAGTTCTATGAAGGCACCCATGAAAACAGTGAACATTCACGAGGCGAAGACTCAACTTTCGAAACTTGTAGAAGAAGCCTCAAAAGGGGAGGCCTTCGTTATTGCCAAGGCAGGCAAACCAGTCGTAAAGGTGACTGCCCTTGACGCTCCAACCGGTGCTCAGATACGGCGGCTCGGTTTCATGGCGGGGCAGATCTCGGTGCCGGACGACTTCGACCGGATGGGCCAGGAGGAGATCGAGCGAATCTTCGGCGGTGGTGCATGAAACTGCTGCTGGACACACATCTTCTCCTCTGGGCTGCCGGTGAACCCCAGCGGCTCTCAAAACAAGCTCGACGTTTGATCGACAATCCCGAAAACGAGCTTCTTTTCAGTGCGGCTAGTTTGTGGGAAGTGGCAATTAAGCGAGGGTTGGGCCGGGAGGATTTTAAGGTGGATGCGCGGCTACTGCGCCGCGGTCTATTGGACAATGGGTACGGCGAGTTGCCGATTATCAGCGATCATGTCGTTGCCACCGAGAGTTTGCCGCTGATTCATAAGGACCCTTTCGACAGAATTTTAGTAGCACAGGCGACTGTCGAGGGTGTCACGCTGTTGACCATCGATTCCTTGGTGTCTCGGTATCCTGGTCCTATCAGAACAGTGTAGGAATGCCCGCCAATCCGCCGGAGGCGAGAGTGCCGGATGTGTGACACATTGAGGCGATCTCGTTGCGGTTTGCCGTGTTGTCCCGATTCCGGTACTCCTGAGGTCCGAACTTTTGAGGTGGCCCACTCGACCTTGCAAAAGACACCTGCACTCGCCGCAGCCTGAGGCAAGGCAGGCCTTCGCGTTCGGTGAGGGGTGGGGGCGGCCGATCCCCGCCCCCTTACGAAAAGGACAAGAAAAGTCGAGGTTCCGATCTTTCTGGTGACGCCCGCTTCTCAAAGGTAAGCCTGCTTTCCGAAACGTCCGCCTCCAGACGACTTGGAGGTGTTCTGTGCCTCAGCAAGCGCCGATCTCCTTTCAAATTCGCACGAAAAACGTGCCCATCATCGATGCCAACGAGGCGATGCAGAAGGTGCGCGCCAAAGTGCTGAGAAGCCGCGGAGTTCACGTGCACACGGCCAAGAGCGTCGAGAAGCGGTTCGCCGACTCCGCTGAGCCAGTTCAGTCATAGAGGGAAACGAACCCCCAGCTCTCTCACCCAAGCTCAATAGGGATGACGGCGTATGGATCTTTGAACGGGTAGCGTCCGAGCAAGGGTTAATTACGGGCCGCGTACCTCCCGCCACGACAGTCCGCCGGAGCTATCCAGGATAAAGGCACTTTGCACGCCAACGATGGCGGTCGTGCCGTTCTCGGCTGCTTCGCTCAGCCACAAGTTGATTGAGGGCGGCGGCGCCGCCCTCACACAAACGGCGTGATTGGCCCTCATTCAACCGCGGCAATGAGCTGATGGGACAAAATTGCCGCAAGGGGCCTCGGAGCTTTATTTCAGATCAGACGCCTGTTCAATCTGCCCTCAAATCTGCCAAGGGTTGACAACGGTTACACCGGTTGCCTGGAAATGGCTCACATTCCTGGTCACCACCGTCATGCCATGAACGAGCGCAGTGGCTGCGATGAGAGCATCCCGATCGGAGCGAGGATTTGGCACATGGAGCGATGCGCATCGCTGGGCCACAACGGTATCGATCGCCAGAATTCGTCCGGAGAATGAAGGCAAGACATGACCATCGATCCAGGCTCGAAGGATCGCGCCTTGCTTCCGGTCGCGTCGTTCAACGAGAAGGGTTCCTATCTCTAGTTCCAGTACTGAGACTACGGACAGATAGAGGTTCCCAGCGGGCAGCGCCTGAGCCCAGATCCTGACTCTTTGCTCAGCTTTCTTGCCTTTTCTCAATTCAGAAATTACGTTTGTATCGAGAATGTACATCAGGATAGATCCGCCTGCTCGTGGAGATCTCCAATCAAGCGCGGCGGCTCAAAGTCAATTTGAGCAGCTTCCGGCATGGCCAATAGGTCTACAATGCTTTTCTGGCTACCGGTAATCCTTTTGTATTCCTCGGCTGTGAGCAGCACATGAGATGGACGTCCCCGATCCGTGATGAAGACTGGCCCTCTCTTGGCAGCTCTCTTCGCCTTGCTCGTATCCTGGTTAAACTCTCGGCTGGATAGTTTCGTGATAGCCATATATTCCCAACCTCTAATGTAGCAACGTTGCTACATTATACCACTAAACAGAGCCGCCCAGGCCC
>VFSW01015205.1_pt1 | contig 10594 bp, 6 predicted proteins | sample 5358111 | NCBI WGS metagenome assembly VFSW01 (sample SAMN11554181, study PRJNA540505) | mine drainage metagenome | isolation source: sediment from site ElyBrook_90M | place: USA: Ely Copper Mine, Vershire, VT | collected 2017
AGTAGACGCGCAGCATGATCTCAAGCCCCACCGGCTTGCGCCCCACTTCGCCTTTCGAGTAGTGTGGCGCGATGAGAGCGAGTAACTCGGCCCATGGCATCACGGCATTCATTTCTTCCAGAAACTGCTCGCGCCGCGTCTTCTTCGAGTAGCGTTGAAACTCCGCCTGATGCGCCAAAGTAAGCTGCTTCATCCGTGATCGGTCTCCTCTATCCACATTAACCGCGATAGCTGTGGATAGAGGAGTTCTTCAGAGGTTCACTAACTGGTACTGAAAAACCAGGCCCTTCAGGATTTGTGGGTGGCGCACACGCAGTTGGCTACCTCACCGGGGCATCCATTTTATGAGCGGCTGAACGCGGTGCTGGATGCAGAAGGCTTTGATCGGTTTGTTGAGGAGATTTGCGCGAAGTTCTACGCGCCGCAGTTTGGTCGTCCGTCGCTGACGCCTGGCATCTACTTTCGTTCTCTGTTGATCGGGTATTTTGAAGGCATCGGGGCGGAGCGCGGCATCGCCTGGCGTCTGGCGGATTCGTTGGCGCTGCGGCGCTTTGTGGGCATCGCGCTGGACGAGGACACGCCGGACCACTCGACGATTTCGCGCACCCGGCGGCTGATCGATCTGGATACGCATGCTTCTGTTTTCGCGTGGGTGTTGGATGTTCTGGCGCGGCGCGGACTGATCGTGGGCAAGCGGATCGCCATCGACGCGACCACGCTGGAAGCCAACGCTGCGATGCGCTCGATTGTGCGGCGCGATACCGGCGCAAGTTACAACGAGTTTCTGAGCGGGCTGGCCAAGGCATCGGGAACCGAGACGCCGACGCGCGAAGACCTGGCGCGATTCGACCGCAAGCGCAAGAAGCGCACGTCGAACCAGGAGTGGATGAGCCCTGTCGACGAGGATGCGCGGGTTGCGAAGATGAAGGATGGCCGTACGCGCCTGGCCCACAAGGCCGAACATGCTGTCGATCTTGACTCCGGCGCGGTGGTGGCCGTGACTTTGCAAGCCGCCGACAAGGGCGACACCGCGACGATGGATGAGACGTTGATCGAAGCAGGGATGGCGGTTGCCGAGTTAGTCCGGCGCGAGACCGAGTTACAGCCCGAGAGTAAGTCCAAAGTGAACCTCCACGGCATCGAAGAACTGGTTGCGGACAAGGGCTATCTGAGCGGCGCGCTGCTCAAGCGGATGAACAGTTATGGGCTGCGCAGTTACATTCCGGAGAAGCGGCAGAAGGGCCAGCGGCGCTGGCAGGGCAAGGCCGAGGAGCAACAAGCGACGTATGCAAATCGCCGACGGGTGCGGGGCGACTACGGCAAGAGACTGCTGAAACGGCGCGGCGAACGGGTGGAACGCAGCTTTGCTCATTGCTACGAAACCGGCGGAATGCGGCGCTGTCACCTGCGCGGACGCTAAAACATTCTCAAGCGGCAGTTGGCTCACGTCAGCGCCTTCAACCTGAGCCTGGTGATGCGTCAACTGCTGGGCGTCGGCACGCCGCGAGAGCTGAAAAACAGAGGCGTGCTCTTCGTTTTGCGCCTTTTTGCGTTGTTCGCCAGTCGGAATCGGCCCTACGGCGAGTTTCAACCAGGAACGGCTCCGCATCTCGCGACCGCAGCAAGCAATCGCCAAGCCAGTACCCGGCACCGCACCTTCTGGATTTCAGCTACTTGCACCATCGCTGCTGCTATGCTATGGTTAGACGCTTCGTAAAATCTCGCCATAAGGTTCACGGAGATCGCATAACGAAAATGTGGCTAAGTTAACGATTTCAACCTTAGGAGGACACTATGGATCAGCCTTCATTGACGACGAAGCACCCGTGGCAAAGCATAGAACCCACACATCCAGCCGGCCCCCTCGACCTGGAGGATTTGGATGATGTTATCGGCGGCGGATTATCGCTAGTTAATTGCCACAATAGCAGCGGCTCATCGTCTTGTTGCAATTGTATCGGAAACACAGCCTGCTGCTGAAGGAAAGCCGTGGCGCTGCCTAGCTGTATGGCGGCGCCATTCTAATTCATGCTGGGTAATGCTGTGGCCACTAGCGTGTGCCATCACTTGCAACTCGGTGGCGGGACTTACTCAGTATTGAAAAGGGTTGCAGAATGTCACAATCGGCGGCGGTCGTAGGTCTGGTGGACACGTTAGTGGGCAACTCGTTCTTCAGCGGTGTATTCATCGAAGGAAACAATTGGACCCGGGCACTGCGCGTGGGAGAAATTCTTCATCGAGTTGCTGCCGATGAATTGTCTAAGCCCCTCTTGCAAATAGATCGATCTATCGGCGCAGCCAAGTTGACACAGTGGGAAGCAGACCTGCATCTCGACTCCGCTGAGCTGGTATCCCAATGGGCAGCGGATTACCAAGCAGATGTTAATGAAGTAATTGCGGCCTTATCAATAGAACCACTTGATTGGAAGCCGGCCATGGCTCGGCCCGATTGGCTGAACACCATATCGCTCTTAGTACAAATCTACGATGTGCAGGAATGCCGGGTTCCTGACATTCCTGATTGCACTCCGATGATAAGTGCAATAATTGAGCCATGGGTCTCATGGGCTCGGATCCAGTTATCAGATGATTATCACGTACAAGGCTTAGATAATGATAAGGAGGGCTTAGACGATGAGAGTGGTATATGGTTATCGGCTGATAGCTTGGTAAAACATCTGTCACTCTTGGTAGACCGAACACTCATCCTTGACATTAATTTGCAGCGGATCAATGGTAAGCTCTCCGGCGACACGCCAGAATCTCGGTATGGATATTACTGCGATATTCTTTGGACTCGGTGTGGCGCAATAGAGTTCTGGAGAAAATATGTAGTTCTTGCTAGACTTCTCACTGAAGCCGCTACGATGTGGGTGAACTCGTGCAACGAGACTATTACGCGCCTACATGCGGATCGCGAAATGCTCCAGCACACCTTCGCCGAATCGAGTTCCTTGGGATCACTCCAGTCTGTGACGGTTCTGGGAGATATGCACTGTGACAATAGACAAGTGAGTCTCCTGTCCTTCAGTAATGACGTGTCAATAGTTTATAAGCCACGTACTATGGATCTTGAGGCCGCATTTCACACGCTGTTCAGGGATCAACAGTCACAGGTTGGGCACGAACAGACGAGGATTCCAAGGACTTTGGTTAAGGAAAACTATGGTTGGGTTGAATTTATTCCGTCGCGCGTCAGCGATACGAAAAGCCGTGGGCCAAAGTCTCGACGCTATGGGCATTTGCTTGCATTTTCTTTTTTCTTTGGTGCCACCGATCTGATTGCCGACAACATAATAGAGTCTGAAGGACATCCCATAGTCATCGACGCTGAGTGCTGCCTGAGGGGCATCCACCCTGAAGAGCTTGGACTGGCGTTCGCAACACATCTCAACTCGCTAAGTTCGACGGGAGTGCTTCCAGGGGGACTCATCGGAGCTAATGGCGTTGATGTAAGTGGGATTGGCGGGAGGGGAAGTGAAAATGTTCCGCCATATCCCGTTCTGACGGGCATAGCGAGTGGCACGGATGAGATACGCGTTGAGGCAGTCTCACCTATGGCGCCCGAGAATAGTGGCACCGGCGCACCATCAGTTGATACCGAGTGTGTAATCGAAGGCTTTAATGAGATGGCGAGTAGCATGCTCGCATCATTTAAAACGTTAGCTCGTAATCCCATATTCGTCTCCGCGACAAAAGCAAAGGCTCGCTATATCGCGCGAGGCACACACATTTATGGTAAGGTTTTGAGGGCGAGTACCCATCCCAACTATTTGACAACCGCACCGGCTCGCGAAGCAGTTCTAATGAAGCTTCCCACGAGTAAATTTGATTGGCGCAACAAACTTTCGCGCGCAGAGCGAGATCAACTATGGCGCTTCGATATCCCAATCTTTTGGACAGTGGCACAGACTGCCGATCTGCACACGCATGAGATGTCTTTTCCTGAAATCATGAGAACTACACCACTATCGCGCCTCGAGCGGCAGGTTGCTAATACAAATGAGCGCGATCTAAGGCGTCATGCTCAGAGTATCAGGGCCGCCCTAAATGCACAGTGCCCGTCCCAGTGGATCCCGACGGACGCAGAGAGGGCGACGGGAAGCGGGTTGTACGGCTCGTGCGTTCGGGGGCGTTCCAAAAGCCTTGCACGTTCCATAGGAGTAAGGGTGATGGAGGCGGCAGTGGTCTCAGAAAATGGCGTATCGTGGATGGATTCTAGGCCATATGACAGAGGGGGTTATGCGAACGGACCGATAGGAAAAACGGAATTCGCTCCTTTTGATGATTACCTGTACCAAGGGACCGCAGGTGCGCTGCTTTTTTTCTACTACGCGGCCAACATACTGCAAGTGCCAGAATTCAGTTCGCTCGCTGACCAGTGTCTAGCGGGAATTCTGCAACAGATCTTCCGCGCGAATCCTGCGCGGGTACGGGGACGAGTAGGAGCCTATACCGGCGTGGGTTCGCTCCTCTATTTGGTTGCGTGCCTTAGGTGCGAGCGTGATACGCCTGAATTGGCAGATGCCGGTGAGATTCTTCTTCAATTGCTGAAACGTGCGGTAAAGGAGGATGATAGCGTTGACTTTTTAGGGGGCCTTGCTGGTGCCGCCTGCGTCCTTCTCGACTACGGCCTATTTTTTGGTCACACAGGTGCCTTCGACCTTGCCCATCTCTGTGGCGAGCGGCTTTTACACATGGCAATTCGTTCTGCTGGCTATGCAAGCTGGAATACTGGTAATGAAGTCCCCTTAGTTGGTCTTGCTCATGGCGGGTCAGGAATCGCATATGCATTATCCAAGTTATTCCAAGCAAGCAAGAAGACAGCTTACAGGACCGTTGCTATAGAAACTATCGCGTTTGAGTCACAGTATTACTCTCCCGCGCGGCAGAACTGGCAGGATCGACGTGCGTGGCTGAAGCAAAGGGGCGCAGACCAGTGGAACACGGTGGCGTGGTGCTCGGGCGCACCCGGGATTGGGCTTGCACGATCTCGCATTCAGACTTTGCTCGAGCTTGATCTCGATCTGGATTTACGAGCTGCAACTGCGACAACGCTGGAAAACTCACGCAACTCCGGCGATGATTGCCTCTGCCATGGACGCTTTGGTAATCTCGACATACTTGCTTCAATCCGTCAGTGCCAACCAACTCTCGTTGACAGTGATTTCCTCGATGAGACCTATGGGGCAGCTCTGGATCACGTCGACAGAGAGGGTCTCAACTTCGCGGCAGGTTGTTATTCCCTATCGCTCATGCAGGGGGCCATTGGAAGCGCATGGGCGTGTCTTCGTTACGCCGCCCGAGATAAACTCCCCAATCCTCTACTGTTGGAACTTCCAAAGGAGCCCGTGACTCGCAACAGGTGGCCTCATGCTTGCAACACGGCTTTACGCGAAGAGTTACCCCCGTTGGGGGAAGCGGACAGATCACGGCAGACATTATATCCTCACTCCATAAAGGCTCACGATGCCGGTTGATCAGTATTTTGTACGCAACCCCCTCGTTACAATCATCGCAAATGACTCCGTTCTCATATTTCAGAAGGACGACTCAAAAACTAGCTGTATACGGTCTAGGCCTGAAAATGTCCTGAAAGTGATGGAGGCTCTTCGCACCCCACAGTTCCGGGAAGACATTCTAAAGAAGATTGGTGGCGGACAAGATGAGGCGGAGAATCTCCTCAGACAGTTGACTGCTTCTGGACTTATACTGTCATTTGCGGACATTGACACGGCCGAAGAAGTGCTCAGGCGCAGAGACGCTCCGCCAACGCAACTCCTCTGTAAACGAGTTGTCGTAGGCATTACCGGAACGATACAGGCTGCGTTCATTCTGCCGTTACTTCTCGAGCTTCGTCGCTGGATCGCGGAGCGTGTTGATGTAGTTCTAACCGCGTCAGCCTTAAGATTTGTGTCAGCACAAGCCTTTGAATACTGCGGATTTTGCGTGTGGACGGATGTGTTCGAGCGTCAGAACAACGTCGCTGTACCGCATATAACGCTTGCCATGGAGGCAGATCTAATACTCGTAATTCCGGCGAGCGCCAGTAGCATCAGTCGCTTTGCGTCCGGTGCTTGTTCAGACCTCATTTCACTAATAGTGTCCGCCACAGCAGCGCCCGTTATTTTAGTTCCAAGTATGAACCCAGCCATGCTAGCTTATAAACCCAATGCAACAAATATTCAAGCATTGCGTAATCTTGGAATGTACGTCGCAGAACCAGGCCTAGCATTCGAGCTATGTGAGCTGTCAACTGATCAGCTTCACTTCTCCGGAAGTGGCCTGAATCCATCGAACATAACGCAAAGCATCGAGGCGGTATTTAGGACATACCATAAATGATCCTTATCAACCGGAATTGCGAACCGTCTAAGTCTAAAAGGATAACGTCATATGACCATGTTACAAGTTCTCGTCAGGCAGCTAGTATTTGCGCGGTCTTTCAGTTTAGGCGTCATAGGCACGATTGCTTTGGGGGTAGGAGTTAGCACTGGCGTATTCGGGGTTGTAAACGCGGTGCTTATCAAACAGGTTGCTTCTCCTCACGCTGGTTCTTTGCTTTCGGTTGGAGTGTCCAATCCCGACCAGCCGGTCGATTATTTTTCGTATCCAGACTTCCTAGCCTTCAGCAGTAATCCATCACGCCCGAGAGTGGGTGCCGCTGTGAGCAATGTAGTAGCGATGCCATGGTCGGTCGGTACGCTACAACCGCATGACATAAAAGTGCAATTTGTATCCGAAGGATTTCTTGCGGCGTTAGGTACGCCTCCGATAATCGGAAGGGATTTGTCGCGAACAGATGACATCGTTGGATCTGTTCCAGTCGCCCTCGCAAGCTACTCCTTCTGGAAGTCTGAATTGAATGGCGCAGCTCTTGACAACCTATCGCAGATCAAGATACATGGAGTGCCAATCACTGTTGTTGGTGTCACGCCGCGCTCGTTTGAGGGCGTAGAGCCCGGTAGCAGCACCAGTCTTTGGCTGCCGCTTGTTATGCAGAAAGCTGTAGGCTACACCGGGAGCGCGCAGCTCGACGGCGTCGATAATACAAGGCCCTGGATGACCCAGGAAAATGCTCAGTGGCTTCACGGCTTTTACTATGCACCAGGCGACCCGCGAGGGCAAATCCTACGTAATGATCTTGAACGCTATGTTCAGTCAGATATTGCAGCTTCCCTACAAAAGATTTCAGACCCTGAAGAGCGTGCTTTGCTTCGGCAAGTTCACGCTACTGTGTCATCGTTTGGTACCGGTCTGTCCGAGCTGCGAACAAAAGTACGGCTGCCCCTTAAAGTGGCGTTCGTCATCTCGATCGTGTTTCTCTTAATCGCAAGTACAAATGTCGTCACGTTGACGTTACTACGTATGCTCCGTCGGCTACCAGAGATAAGAATGAGGATACTATTGGGGGCACGGAGGAGTGACCTAGTGATGCTAATCCTATCTGAAGCATGGGTGATGGCAGCTATCGGCACCTGCTTGAGTGTTCCTATCATCTTTGTGGTCAGGCGCATCTTAATCAATTGGCTGTTGCCCGGACAGGCAAAAGATATTACATTTTCGTATTCGGATTGGCGGGTATTTATTTTTCTTGCGACAAGTGTCATTACAGTCACGCTTGCATCAGCAATCCTACCGTCGCTACGTGCTTGTAAGGAAATTGGGGTGCCCTCATCTTCTCGAACGGTTCATGGTGGTCGGCGTCACAGCATGGTTCAACAAGCGATCATGTGCGCGCAAATTGCTGTATCAGTGATCATGATCGCATTCTTGTACCAAACCGCTTCTAGCTTACAGCAATTTCTCCATAGGAATTTGGGACTTGATAACCACAGTCTTTTGACTGTTGATGTGCAGGTTGATGGGGCCGAGCGTTTGTCCGCCCAGCAATTAGTAATCATGTATCGAAGGATGGTCGACGGAGTACGGAAAATACCATACGTTGAGTCAGCTAGCGTAAGTGGATGTGGTCTGCTGAATGGATGTGTCGGAATGGCGCCGATGTCGATCCCGGGCATTACGTCCAAGGTAGATGATGGCTCCTCCTTTGTTCAACGGAATTACGTGGGACCGAACTACTTCTCGACTGTTGGAATGCATATTGTGTCAGGCCGCGGCATCCTCACAGAAGACTCAGTAGACAGTCCGCTTATCGCGGTGGTCAATGCGGCGTTTGATCGGCATTTTATGCGAGGGTCGAGACACCTGGGGGAATCCGTGCTCATCGAGAACAAGAGCTACAGAATTGTAGGAATTGTCGAAGATGCGCGCGTAAATAACGTCCATGACGAGGCAGTGCCAATGCTGTACGGAGCCATCGACCAAGCTCCCGGATGGACGATCAGTCAGATTGTAATCCGAGCACACGGAAATCCCGAGAACTTGAAAAGCAGTGTCATAGCGCGACTGAATGCTATTGACCCACATCTGCGCATCGGAGAAGCTGCGACGGTAGATCATGTGATTTTGTTGAATCTTTCGCAAGAGGTTTTAATCAACAGGGCTGCAAATCTCCTGGGGATACTGGGAATATGCTTGTGCGCGTTCGCTGTATACCTCGTATTATCGTTTAGGATGCAGCTACGTCTCAAAGAAATTGGTATTCGGATCGCACTTGGTGCGTCGCGACAAAGTGTGTACATGCTTGCGTTTAGAGAGATCGCTCCCTCATTGCTGTATGGAATTATGTTCGGCGTTGGAGTAGCCACCTTGGTGGGGAAGGTGGGTACGCAGCAACTGAGGTGGACCGGAGCTGGCAATATGGTTCCTTACTTAATAGCAGTAGGTGTGACGACGCTTGCGGTATTGGTCGCGAGTTTGCCGCCAGTGATTCAAGCATCACAGATCGACCCTTCAGTGACATTGCGTTCAACGGAGTAGAAGGTAAGGTGTCAACATGTACATGTTCTATCTAACTGAGTCTTTTGCGGCAGATGTCGTATGCATAAAACACCCGGTAGAGGGCATCGTGTTCGGGGACACACTCTTAGATGAAGGCATCCTGCAAAACACGCCGTCACTGATGGAGTGGAACTTTCGACTTAGTGGGTGCGGTAAGGATGGCCCCGAGTTGCCTGAAATTTATATCTGTGGACTAGTGGATATGCGGGCACTTGTCATGACGTTGTTACGGCGTAGCAAGGGATCTATTATTAAGATCCTTAAGGAGGAGGCCGCAATTGAACGACTAGGATTGCTCACGCGTCCTCTACGTATCGGAGCTCTTGGGAAACGAGACTGTTACCTCTCTAGCGCTTTTGACTGTATAAAGAGAAGGAATATAAAAGCCGTTAGGCTAGCTGTCATTAACCCGTGGGCGAATGCGGTGGGCGACTCAATTGGCGCACTGACTGTTCTAAGAGAGGTGCAGAGGCAATTTAGATGTGCGGGCATCACGGTAGAGGTTCATCTCTTTCAGGTACCCTGCAGAGCAACGGAATATTTGTACCACGGCACTAATACAAACCAATGGTGCAGTGTGTCTAGCCTGCCCATGTCTGTGGACAAGTTTCAGAAATTTGACTGTTATATCGACCTATCGGAGAGGGTGGAGGCGAAAGAGGCGACGTGGATAGATAGCAGGCTGAGGTGTGCTGGGGCTAATGCGTCTCATATTCAGATGGAGCACAAACGGAACCGGCTTGCGCTTAAGCAGAGCGTGTCAATGAAGCTTGGGCCGATATTTGAGACTCTCCGGAAAGAGGGTAGAGAACTTGTCATATTGCATGGGTTGGCCTCAGCAATGGAGCGAACCATGCCGGAAAGCGTGATGAAACTGTTTGCGCGGGCGATTCTCGCGCATACGGAATACATAATTATTACTGTGGCGCCCTTCGATCTGCGTGACGAGAGGGTAGTGGATTTATCGGGAGTCATGGGAACACTGGAAGCATACATGTATTGCATAAGCCAAGTGGATGCATTTGTTAGTGTAGATACCTCATTGGCTCACATTGCTGATGCATTCGATATTCCTGGAGTGGTGTTATTCACAGTCGAAGCTGTCGGAGGATGGGTATCCTATTACCCCTTTGTTGAGGGTCTTCAGGTCTCGCAACCTACAGGCGACCACAGGATGGATTATGAAGCTATCATCGAGGGCTGGATGCATGTTGATGTAGGGGAAGTACTGACACACTTGAACCGTGTTGTGGAGAAAAAGAGGAAGTCACTGGGACAGCGAGCGGCTGAAGCGTGTGTTGATGAAGCAGGTAACGCCTGATTACCATCTCTTGGCTCGCAAAAATTGGATGCCTAGCGGTCCAGCGGCAAAGCAGCGTGGTGTCACTAGTGTGGCGAGTCATTAGTTCGTTCACAATATTTAGCGAGTGCGGTAAGGATGTCGTCTGATGATTTCGTCCAGCGAAACGGTTTTGGCTGTGCGTTATGATGGTCGAGGTAATTACGGATAGCGTCTTCCAGTTGGTGTGTGGAGCGAAAGCTGCCTCGGCGAATCTGCTTCTCGGTGAGGTGCGTTTGGCAACTTGATTTGGCCCACTATGGCGGTTTAATCTGGCCCACTCCTGGGACGTTGAGGTTGAAGAGGGCCGTTTTCTGTTCTGCTGGAGCGTAGCCCGTAGGGCGAAGCGGA
>VFSW01015206.1_pt1 | contig 10593 bp, 8 predicted proteins | sample 5358111 | NCBI WGS metagenome assembly VFSW01 (sample SAMN11554181, study PRJNA540505) | mine drainage metagenome | isolation source: sediment from site ElyBrook_90M | place: USA: Ely Copper Mine, Vershire, VT | collected 2017
CACGCCCTCGCGCACGGCCTCACCGCCGCCCGACCAGAAGCGCTTCCCGAGGCCCACTGTGATCCGCGTTGACCCCTTCTTTTGCAGCGCGAAGTGCCTGGAGAAGTTCCGCGCTGACCCAGGTCGCTACGTGGGGCCGCCAAAGTCAGCGCCCTAGGCACCCAGCTCCCAAGCCAGCTACACCTGCCCGATGCACCCCCAGATTCGCCGCGTTGGCCCGGGGACCTGTCCCCTCTGCGGCATGACGTTGGAGCCTTTGGTGGTGTCCGCGCACGCGGCGAACACCGACGACGCCGAGCTGCGGCGGATGTCGCGAAGGTTCTGGGGGTCGGTCGGCTTGTCGGTACCCCTTCTCCTGCTGGGCATGTCGGACCTCTTGCCGGAGGGCGCCGTGCGCCGGCTGCTCCACGGCTCTTGGAGCCCCTGGACGCAGCTCGTGCTGGCGACGCCCGTGGTCGGGTGGGGCGCCGCGCCCTTCTTCGCGAGGGGCTGGGCTTCGGTGGTCCATCGACACCTCAACATGTTCACGCTCATCGCGATGGGCGTTGGGGTCGCCTACGGCTTCAGCCTGGTCGCCTTGCTGCTGCCTGGGGCTCTGCCCAGCAGCTCTGGCCACGGGCCACCGCTGTACTTTGAGCCTGCCGCCGTCATCACGACCCTCGTGCTCCTTGGCCAGGTGCTCGAGCTGCGCGCCAGGAGCCAAACGGGCCTCGCCCTGAGGAGTCTCTTGGGGCTCGCACCGAAGACTGCCCTCCGGCTCTCGGCGGGACCGGGGGCAACGGAGGAGGAGGTTCCCCTCGAGCAGGTCCAGGTCGGCGACCAGCTCCGCAAGAATCATGGTGAAACACCCTGTGAGAGGCCAGATGGCATGCTCGAACGTCCGGCGTAGAATTGCTTCGTCATGGATCCCATCGCCATCAACCTTCGTCACCAACGCGCTCCACCGGATCCTCTCCGTAGCACGGGGGCGCGCAGATCTTTCTCTTTGGCCCGGACGGCGACCCCTTCTGGTGCGCCCGCAAGCCCTTTCCGCAGAGCGAGCTGCGCTGAGGCGAAGCCCCGTCAGACCGAGCGCGATGATTTGGCCGGAGCGCTTCAGGCGGGCACGATGATCCAGAGTCCGCCTGAAGGCGTCGCGGCCGTGGGCGTGCCCGAGCGCGTGCCCGTGCCTTGGTGCTCTGGGGCCAGCAAGGTCGAACGGGTTGAGCGCGAAGCTCGACGGCTGGCGTTTCGCGGTCCGCAAGCTGGCGAACCCTTTGGCGCATCGAGTCCGATCCCATTGGAGCTGCGCGAGAGACGTGGCCACGGGCACGAGAGCCACCTGGCGGGGCGAATCCGATGTGTCTGCGCGAATGCTCCGATCAGAACGGAGTCGGCACAGCAAGCATCTTACAAATTGCGCGGGCGGTGCCGCGTTTCAGAACCGCGTGGCGCGGTACCGGCGCCTGGGAGCCACGCGAATTCACCCAAACGTCGTGTCGCCCACCCGCGTGATGCAGAAAGCAGCCGTGGCTGCGGAGGTGCCGCTCCAGTTCACGCCGGCTCAAGAAGCGGCAGCCAGTTTTCGCAAGAGCTTGGCGCGGGATACCCGCAACGCTCGGATAGCATCGCGAGCCATCTCGAACGCCTCGGGGACCGACTCGGATTCAGTGACCAGCTCGGGATCGAGTGGGCTCGTGACCACAAAGCCGCCCTCCTCAGCGGGCGTCAGCGTCAGGACCATCCTTCCGTCAGACACCGTATACGAGCGCGATGCTGCCCGAGACGGGCCACGGTGCGCTGCTGGTCGATGTGCGCGGGGCATGGGCGTCATTTAACCAACCAGGCCCCTGCAAGGCAAATGAAGGCACGGCCCGGCTCTATTCGGGCCTCCGTCTCCCCCGTCCGTCCGGAGAATCAGGGCAACCGCGGACCAGCGCAGTGGTCGCAGGAGCTGGCCTCTTATCCTGTGACGGTGCGGTAGGCCCCCCCGCCCGGTGGGCCGGTTACCGCCCGACCCAGGCTTCGAGCTCGGTGGCCGTCACCGCGACCTGCGCCCCGCGCACCCTGAGCGCTTCGGCCTCTCCGTAGCCCCAGGCGCAGCCGAGGAAGGCGAGGCCCGCTGCGGCGGCGGTGTCGAAGTCGACCGCGCTGTCGCCGACGTACACCGCGTCGGCGGGGGCCACCCCGAGCTCCTTCAGGAGCAGCAGCGCTCCCTCGGGGGCGGGCTTTCGGGCGAGGCCATCGCCTCCGCCGAGGACGCGGGCGAAGAGGGTGGTGGCGCCGAGGCCTTCGAGGATCGTCCGGGCCAGGTCGCCGGGCTTGTTGGTGTGGACCGCCACGCGGCCCCCGAGCTTCGCCGAGACGCGCTCGGCGAGGGGCTGCAGGCCGGGATAGAAGCGGGTGTGCCGCAGGAGGCCCGCGCGGTAGGCGCGCTCCCAGGCCGCGAACGCGGCGTCGAAGACCTCCGGGTGCGGGGCGATGGCCTGCTCCACCAGCCGTCGCGAGCCCTCGCCGATGAAGCTCGTCACCTCCGCCAGCGAGCGCGCAGGTAGCCCGACCGCGCGCAGCGCGGCGTTCACGGCCTCGGCCAGATCCTGGCGGGAGTCGATGAGCGTGCCATCGAGATCGAAGAGGACCGCGCGGATCACCGGTGGCTCTGGATGCGGGCGGTGAGCAGGCTGTGGCGCGCGGAGCGATCGGCGTGGCGCACCGCGGCCGAGAGGGCCTTGCGGCTCCCGACCACGACCACCAGCCGGCGCCCGCGGGTGAGGGCGGTGTAGAGCAGGTTGCGCTGGAGCATGGGGTGGTGCTGCGAGAGCAGCGCCAGCACCACCGCGGGGTACTCGCTGCCCTGCGACTTGTGGACCGAGCAGGCGTAGGCGAGCTGGAGGTGGTCGGTCTCTTGGCGCTCGTAGGGCACGGGCCGTTCGTCGAACATCACCGTGATCTGGTGCTCGCTGGCGAGGGCCACGCGGCCGACGTCGCCGTTGAACACCTCCTTGTCGTAGTCGTTGCGCAGCTGCATCACCTTGTCGCCGACCCGCAGCCCGGACGCCGTGGCCCGCGCGCCGTCGGGGTTGAGCCGCTGCTGCAGGGCCCGGTTGAGCGCGAGCGTGCCGGCCTCTCCCTGGTGGCGCGGGCTCAGGACCTGGATGTCCGCGGGAGGGATCCCGAGCCCCTCGGGGATGCGCTCGGCCACGAGCGCGGCGATGGTCTCGACCACCTCGGCGGGGGAGTTGCGCTCCAGGAACAGGAAGTCGCTCTGGGCGTCGGTCGCGTCGGTCTCCGGGAGCAGGCCCCGGTTGACCTGGTGGGCCGCCTGGACGATGCGACTCTCGGCGGCCTGCCGGTGGATCTGGGTGAGGCGCGCCGCGGGCAGGCCCTCGACCGCGAGCAGGTCGGCGAGGATCGAGCCCGGCCCCACCGGCGGCAGCTGATCGACGTCGCCCACCAGCACCAGCCGCGCGTGAGCGGGCAGGGCGGCGAGCAGCGCGGCGAAGAGGGGCAGGTCGATCATCGAGGCCTCGTCGACCACCACCAGATCCGCCTCGAGGGGGTGGTCGGCGCCGCGCTGGAAGCGGCCGGCCTGCGGCGAGAACTCGAGCAGGCGGTGCAGGGTCTGCGTCGAGCGGCCCGTGGCCTCACCAAGTCGCTTGGCCGCGCGGCCGGTGGGGGCCGCGAGCTTCGCGCGATCGCCGGCGGGATCGAAGGCGGAGGTCACCGCACGCACGAGAGTGGTCTTGCCCACGCCCGGGCCGCCGGTGATGACCACCAGCCGGTGGCTCAGGGCGAGCGTGAGCGCCTGGTGCTGCTCGGGAGTCAGCTCGATCGCCAGCTCCAGGTCCGGGGCGGGGAGGGTGAGCTGCTCGGGCTCGATCGGTGGCGCGGCGATCAGCCGGGCCACCGCCTTGGCCGCCGAGACCTCGGCCGCGTGGAGCGGCGCGGGATAGACCACCTCGCCATCCGAGAGCCGCTCGCGCACCACCGCGCCCCGCTGCGCGAGCGCGTCGAGCGCCTTCGCCAGCGGCCCCGGGGGGAGCCCCTGCGCGCGCTGGGGCTCGGCGAGGAGCTGCTCGCCCAGGGCGAAGACGTGGCCGCGGCTGGCGATCTCCTGCAGCTGGTGGACCAGCCCCGCCTCGGCGCGCGCGGGGGCGTCGGTGGGCATCCCGAAGGCCTGGGCGATACGGTCCGCGATGCGGAACCCCACGCCGTGAATGTCCTGCGCGAGCTGGTAGGGGGTCTTGCGGAGCACCTCCGCGGTGCGCGCGCCGTAAGCCTTCTGGATCCGGGCCGAGAGCGACGCGGACAGGCCGTGGCTCTGGAGCTGGATCAGCACGTCCCGGCTGCCGCGCTCGCGCTGCCAGGTCTCGGCGATGGCTTCGGCCTTCGCGCGCCCCAGGCCCGGGACCTCGCGCAGCCGGTGGGGGCTTTGCTCGATGATCGACAGCGTCTGCTTACCGAAGGTCTTGACGATGCGGGCCGCGAGGGCCGGACCGATCCCCTTGATCAGCCCCGAGCCGAGCGCGCGCTCGATGCCCAGCTCGGTCTCGGGGGTGAGCGGCACGAACCCCTCGACCTTGAACTGCTCGCCGTACTGGGCGTCGTTGACGAAGCGGCCGTGCGCGCGCACCTCGGTCCCCGAGGAGATGCCCGGCAAGCTGCCCACGAGCGTCACCAGCCCCGGCCGCCCCTGGCAGCGCAGGCGCGCGACGGTCCAGAGGCTCTCGGGGTTATGAAAGACGACGCGCTCGATGGTGCCTTCGAGCGCTTCGGGGTCGGCGGTGGCCATGCGCGCTCGAAGCTATAGCCCGCGCCCCCCTCCTGGCTCTACAAGCACAGCCATGGAGCTCCCCGTCCGCCTGCCCGCGCACGTCCGCCCGCGCCGCTACCAGCTCTCCCTGGAGATCGACCCGCGGGCCGACGACTACCGCGGAGAGGTCGTCATCGCCCTCGAGATCGGGGCCCCGACGACCGAGATCGCGCTGCACGCCGCGGGGCTCGTGATCGACGAGGCCCGGCTCGACGGCGCACCGCTCGCGGTGGCGCTCGAGCCCGCGCGCGAGCGCGTCAACCTCAGCCGGGCCACGCCGGTCTCCGGGGCGGCGAGCCTCGCGCTGCGCTTCCGCGGCCGGCTGCAGCGCGGGCTGCGCGGCCTCTACAAGGTCGCGGACGGCCACCGGGTCTATGCGCTGACGCAGTTCGAGCCCGCCGACGCCCGCCGCGCGTTCCCGTGCTTTGACGAGCCGGCGATGAAGGCCACCTTCGAGGTGACCCTCACCGTACCCGCGGATCTCGACGCGCTCTCCAACGGCGCGGCGCTCGAGACCCGGGGCTTGCCCTCGGGCCACAAGCGCATCCGCTTCGCCGAGACCCCGGTGCTGTCCACCTACCTCGTCGCTTTCGTGGTGGGCGAGCTCGCGGCGGTCACCGGCCAGGTGGGCGCCGTGCCGGTGCGCGTGCTGGCCGTGCCCGGCAAGGAGCACCTCGGCGCGCTCGCGCTCGAGATGGCCTGCGCGTTCCTGCCGATCCTGGAGGGCTACTTCGGGATCCCCTACCCCTACGGCAAGCTCGACCTCGTCGCGGCCCCCGACTTCGAGGCCGGCGCGATGGAGAACGCGGGCGCGATCCTGTTTCGCGAGTCGCTGCTGCTCCTCGACGGCCAGACCGCGAGCCTCGACGCCCAGCGCGGCGTGGCGATCACCGTGGCCCACGAGATGGCCCACCAGTGGTTCGGAAATCTCGTGACCATGGAGTGGTGGGACGACCTGTGGCTCAACGAGGCCTTCGCCACCTGGATGGAGTTCCGGGTGGTCGATGTGTGGCGGCCCGGGTGGCAGCTCTGGACCGACTTCGAGCGCATGAAGGCGACGCCGCTGCACCTCGACAGCCTGCAGAGCACCCGGCCGATCCAGGCCGCGGTGCGCTCCCCCGAGCAAGCCAACGAGATGTTCGACGGCATCACCTACAACAAGGGCGCGGCGGTGCTGCGCATGTTCGAGATCTTCCTCGGCGAGGACGTGTTTCGCGAGGGGGTGCGCGGCTACTTGAAGGCCCACGCCGGCCAGAACGCCCAGGCCAGCGCGCTGTGGGCCGCGCTCGCGCAGGCCTCGGGCCAGCCGGTGGCCGCGCTCGCGAAGAGCTGGTTCGAGCGGCCGGGGTATCCGCTGCTCTCGATCGCCGTGGAGGGGTCGAGGGCTCGGGTCTCGCAGCGCCGGTTCTTCGCCAAGGCGGGGTACACCGAGGCCGCCGCGCCCTGGGCGCTGCCCCTGGCGCTCGTGTCCAGGGACGCGAAGACCGGCCAGCTCGTGCGGGTCACGAAGCTCCTCGAGGCCGCCGAGGGGGAGCTGACGCTGCCCGGCCCCCTCGTGTTCGGCAACGCGCAGGGCAGCGGCTTCTACCGCGTGGCCTACGACCCCGCCGCCCTCGGGCAGCTCCTCGCGAGCGCGGGCGATCTCGTCCCGGTCGAGCGCGTGTCGCTGCTCGCCGATCAGTGGGCGCAGGTCCGCGCGGGCGCGCCGCTGCGCGCGCACCTCGGCCTGCTGGATCGGCTGGGGCGTGACTCGCAGCGCACCGTGCTCGAGACGGCGATCGCGCAGCTCTCGACGCTCGACGACGTCGTGCTCGCCGACCCTGCCCGCGCCGCCTTTCAGCCCTGGGTGCGCGAGCTGCTCGGGCCCCAGCAGGCGGCGCTCGGGCTCGACCCGAAGCCCGCGGAGGGACCCGAAGCGGAGCTCTTGCGGCCGCGGCTCGTCGACGCGCTGGGGCGACTCGGCGGGCACGCCGGGCTGCTCGCCGAGCTCTCCGCGCGGATCCGCAGGTGGCTCGCGGGCGAGCCGGCCTTGCCCCACGCGCTGGTGGGCGTGGCGCTGCGCCTCGAGGCCCGGGGCGGAGATTCGAAGCTGTGGGAGGCCTTCCTGAGCCGCATGCGGGGCGCGATCGCCCCCGAGGAGCACGATCGGTTCCTCGCCGCGCTCGCGAGCTTCGAGGCCCCGGAGCTCGTGGCGCGGACCCTCGGCCTCGCGCTGTCCGAGGATGTGCGCAGCCAGGACCTGCAGATCCTCTTCGGACAGCTCTTCGGGAACCGCCAGGCGCGCGGCGCGACCTGGCGCTACCTCACCTCGAACTGGCCCGCGGTGTCGAGGAAGGCGCCGGTCTTCGGGCTGCGCCGCATCCTGGGGGCGACCGCCGCGCTGGTCGACGAGCGCTGGCGCGCCGAGGTGGCGGCGTTCTTCGAGGACCCCGCCCACCACGTGGAGGCCGGGGAGCGCGAGCTCAAGCAGGCGCTCGAGGCCATCGATTTGGCGCTTGGGCTTCGGGCGCGGGAGCGAGAGAATCTGGGCTCCTGGTTGCGCGAGAGGGGCTGAACGGGTCATGCGGAATCTCAGACACGGGCTGGTCGCGGCCGGGCTGGTGCTCGGCGCCGCCGGCTGCCCGTCGTTCGTGAGCTTGCAGACCGCGCGGGCGCTCGACGAGGGGCAGCTCGAGGTGACCGCGGCGCTCTCGGCGATCGGCCTCACCGACAACGGCACCCTCGCCAACGGGACGCGCCAGGCCGGCGGGGCCGCTCCGGACTTCTATCTGGCGACTCGCTACGGGGTGACCTCGGGCCTCGACGTGGGGGTGAAGATCCAGCCCGCGACGGGGTTCATGGCCACCTCCACGCTGCAGATCCACCACGGGGACTTGCTCGACCTCGCGCTGACTCCCGATCTCGGCTTCTACCGGGTGGCCGGGCCGATCCAGATCGGGGTCAACACCAGCACGACCCAGTACGCCACGCTGCCCAATTACACCCTGGTGCCGGTGGACCTGCCCCTGCTCATCGGCGTGAACCTTCCCCACGAGCATCAGCTCATCCTGGGGCCCCGGATCTCCGGGTGGATCTCGGTCCCGCAGCCGGTCTACGCCGAGGGGGCGGTCACCACCGGCGGGCTGGAGGTCTTCGCGGGGGCGGCCCTCGGCCTCTCGCTCAAGGTGGCGAACAAGGTGCGCGTGATGCCCGAGCTCGACGTCATGAAGCCCGTGGCCTGGACCGGGCAGTCGCCGGCCCTCTGCGGCGAGTACTCGTGCGCGCCGTACCCCACCGCGGGCTTCATCTGGCAGTTCTCGCTCGGGATCACCACCGGGCTTCTGGGAGGAGACGGCTTTCTATGAAGCAACAGATCGCGCAGTGGATCGGGCTGGGGCTGTGGCTCGCGGCGTGTGCCGCGGGCAGCGGCGGGAGCACCTCCAGCGGGACCACGGCCGGCAACGGCCTCCCGCCCGGCTACACGGGCAACACTGTCCCCGGCACGTGCACGCCCGCCGCTGGCTATGGCGGAAACTCGCTGCATGTCGGGGCCTACTGCACCCAGGGCGGCGGGCAGTGCCTCCTGTACAGCCCGAACCTCATCTGCTCGCTGGACGTCGACCCGGCCCAGATGTCCCCCTGGTGTCTGCTGCAGTGCACGACCAACGCCGACTGCGCCGAGGACGCCTGCTGCCACCCAGACACCCAGCACCACACAAGCGCCAAGGGCTGCGTGCCGCTCGGGTGCCCCGACGGAGGGCCGCCGTATCCGACGCTCTCGCCCGATGGCGGCTGCCCGGGCTTTTGAGCCGAGGTCCACGTGATGCGCCTCCTGCTGGTCGCTGGCTGTGTCGTCGGAGCGTCGCTGCCCGCGGCGGCCTCTCCCCTGAACGCGAGTCTCGGCGCGCCGCGGCTGTCGCTGGCGCTGGCGCTCGGGCAGACCCCGCCGCCGGTCGTCCTGCCGGACGCGCCCGCGACTCCCGACGCGGTGGCTCCCGGTGGGGGACCGGTCCCGAGCTCCCCGGCCCCGTGGACCGATGGCCTCGATCACCTCCGCCTGCGGGACGGACGGGAGCTGCGGGGCAGGATCCTCTCCGAGGTCAAGGACGGCTACCTCTTCGACGACCGCGGCAGCAACACCACCTTCGTCGTGCCCTTCGACCAGGTCGCCGACCTGCAGCGCCCCGGGGTCCCCCCGCGCTCGCTCGCCCCCACGCTCACCCCGGGCTCGTCCAGCGAACGCCGCTTCCTGCTCGAGGCGGAGCTCCGGGATCTCAGCGCCCGCTACGAGGCCGTGACCATTCGCCCTGGGATCGAGGAGATCGCCGCCGGCGTCCTCGGCCTCGGCCTCGGCGCGGTCCTCTTCGCGGTGATCGGGACCTCCGACACCGTCAGCCTCATCTTCGCGGGGCTCGCCGGCGCGACCGGCGCGATCTCCCTCATCGGCGGGACGGTGTCCCTGGTCAGCGCCGAGAATCAAAAGGCCGCGCTCTCCGGCGACATCGCCAAGGTGCAGGACCAGCTCTCGCGCCTCCCGCCGCTCGCCCAGGGACCGCCCCTGCGCGGCGAGCGGGCGGTGGCGTTCCGGTTCTAGGAGATCGCTGGGAACTTCGAGGTCCCCCCTCACCCTCGCCCTCTCCCGGCCGGGGGGGCGGGGAAGCTCGCGACTCTATTGAAGGCCGGGGTGAGCCTGCTGACGCGAAACCGAGACCCTTTCGAGCGGATTCCCCGTCTCTCCCTTGGTCACATGACGGCAGCGCTCATCCGCCAGCGCTTACCCCGCGATCTTCTTCGCCGCCGTGGCCTTCTTCGCCTCGTCGGTCTCGCCCGCGCCGGCCTCCGCGTCGGGGGGCTGCGCGAAGAGGAGCAGGTCGCCCTTCTTCATGAAGCGCCCGTCCGAGAACGCGGCGTAGAAGTCGTCGAGCATCGCGTCCACCGTCGGGTAGCGGGCGTCGCGCTTGTCCTGGGTGAGCTTGTCGAAGATCGGATCGAGCTTCACCGGCGAGGACGGGTTGGCCTGGGACGGCAGCGGCGAGCGGCGTCCGGGCAGCGTGCCGGTGAGCATCTCGTAGAGGATCAGCCCGAGCATGTAGAGGTCCCCCTCGGGGCCGAACTCCTTCTTGCCGCTCAGGAGCTCGGGGGGGAGGTAGCCCATGCCGCCGGTGCCCAGGAAGACCTGGGGCATCTGCTTCGCGACGTTGTCGGTGTCCACCACCCGGGTCAGGCCGAAGTCGCTGAGCTTCACGTTGCCGAGGGCGTCGATGAGCACGTTCTCGGGCTTCAGGTTCTGGTGCCAGAAGCCGGTCTGGTGCGCGGCCCGCAGGGCGTAGGACATCTGCAGGAAGTACCGCAGGGCCTGCGAGGCAGCGAGCGGCTTGCCTCCGAGCGCGTCGAGCTTCTGGCGCAGGTTGCCCCCCGCGGCGAGCTCCATCACGAAGTAGGGGCGCGCGACCTCGGTGTTCTGGTCGAGGATCTGCAGGACCCCCGGATGGCGGAGCACGGCCTGAGCGCAGATCTCCTTCTTCAGCCGCTTGATGACCTCGCCGCGCTGCAGAAAGGAGAAGTAGCCGAAGATGTCGCGGAGCTCCTTGATGGCCACCTCGATCCCCAGGGCCGCGTACTTGCCCCGGTAGACCATGCCCAGCGAGCCGCCGCCGATGGCGTCGTACTTGGTGTAGCGCAGGTCGAGCTCGGTGCCGCGCGGCTCCTTGCCCCCGACCGCGTCGGTGATCCGCGGCGCAGGCTGCTCGACGGCGCGCAAGCTCGGCGCGGTCTCGGCCCGCACGGGCGTCGCCGGCTGGGCCGCCGGGGGCGCGTTGTCG
>VFSW01015207.1_pt1 | contig 10593 bp, 13 predicted proteins | sample 5358111 | NCBI WGS metagenome assembly VFSW01 (sample SAMN11554181, study PRJNA540505) | mine drainage metagenome | isolation source: sediment from site ElyBrook_90M | place: USA: Ely Copper Mine, Vershire, VT | collected 2017
CCGCGCTGTTCAATCCGATCTGGATCCACGCGGCGCAGGACCGGGCGAACGTGGCCGCGATCACCGGCTGGACCCGCGACGACGTCGCCCGGGTCACCGACGCCATCGTCGTCGATGTCGTGATCGGGCCGCCGGTCTTCGACGTGACCTCGTCGACCGGAGGACCGGTGCTCGACCCGGGGGAGCAGGGTCACATGCGAGACGTGTTCGCGGTGCTGCGGGGGTTCATCGTCGTGGTGCTGCTCCTGGGTAGCTCGGGTGGCTGGATCCTGTGGCGCCACCGGCGCGATGCGGCGGCCTGGAATGCCATCGCTCGGGGCGCGGGTGGGCTCGCCATCGTCGGCGCTGTCCTCGCCGTCGTGGTGCTCGTTGCCTTCGATACGGCGTTCCAGGTCTTCCATCTCGTGTTCTTTCCGGGCGGCAACTTCTCCTTCGACCCGGCGACGGAACGGCTGACCCAGCTGTTCCCTGACCAGTTCTGGACCGAATCGGCGACCGCGGTCGTCCTTCTCGGGATCCTCCTGAGTGCCATCAGCTGGGTCCTGGCGCACCGCCGGGCTGCTCGCCTCAACGCCGCGGCAGGGCGCTGATTCGCGACTGGACCTCTTCTTAGCCTGGGCTCATCTGCTGCTCAGGTGGCTGCCCGATGCTCTTCCTAGCCACTCCCCCTCGTGTGGCCAGGGAGCCCCGATGCCGGATGCTGGATCTTGCAGCCCAACGCGCTGCGCCGACCAGCGCCACAGAAGCCCTCCTTCGTGGTGTCGGAAGTCCCCTCGCATGCAACGGCCGTCGCCCTCCCCCCAGCGACGCCTCGGCCATCCGGCCGCGCGCGACGGCTGCGGGCGGTCGATCGCCACCGTCGACCCGCGCCGGGCATGGGTCTCCTTGGGTCGCCGTCGACATGGCCGTCCGCCGTTCATGATCCGGTCCGCCGAGCCCTTCGCTGCGGTCGCTGGTGAGATGGGCTCAGACGACTGGGGCCGCGGCCTCGGCGACCTCGCAGATCCCCTCCGGGATGGACGCCCGTGCGGCCGCGCGCTCGGCGTCGAGCTGGGCCTTGATGTCCGGGTACGCCTCCGACAGGCAACACGAGCAGCTCTCGTACCAGCGGCGCATGCCGTCGTCAATCACCGGCAGCCCCTTCGGGACCGTGGCAACCGCGAGAGCTGCTTCGGCCGCAGTGATGTAGACGCCTGGGCTCTCGACGAACAATCGCCGGCAGCCGCGACCGCAGAATGCCCACGTGCGGCCATCATGCTCCAGCAGCAGCCCGGCCGCCTCTGCTCCATCGACATCGACGGTCATCCCGCAGACGGGGTCGGCCAACTTCTTGGGACGCGCTTCCTGCATGGTGTCTCCCTTCAGGCAGTGAGGGTGATGAGGACGTAGGGGTGGACGCCGAGGCCGCGGATGGGTAGGACGGCGTGCGCGACGTGTCCCTGGTCGAGGCCGGCGCGCGCGGCCAGGCCTGCGAGCTCGCGGGCCGAGTAGGCCGCAAAGCGGACATCGTAGACCCTGGCTTCACCGCCGGCACGAAGCACGCGGTCGAGCTCGCGCAGGGCCGCGGCCCGGTCATCCCAATGGTGCATTGCGCCTGCATCGCGGTGAACGCTTGATCTGTCAACCCGGTCATCGGTCCTCCACGGCTTCTGCTCCCCGGATCCCTGGCGCGACGCTTCGCCCTCAGGCGATCCCGAGATTGAACAGCCCGGCCAGACGGCCGAAGGCGCCGGTGAAGACGAGGACGCCGACCACCGTCACGAGGCCGCCGGTGACGGCGTCGGCCGCTCCGCGATGCCTCGCCAGCCAGCGCGCGAGACTGCCGAACCGACGATACGCGAGCAAGACCGCGAGGAAGGGCACCGCGAGCCCCAAGGCATAAGCGACGAGCAGGAGGGTGCCGACCGCGGCCGACGACCCGGAGGCGGCCATCGTCAGGATCGCCCCAAGCGTCGGGCCGATACATGGCGTCCAGCCCACGGCCACGCCCGCGCCCAGGAGCATCGGCGCGCCGGTCCGTGCGGGGTGGATCCAGCGCGCGAGCCCGAGCATCGGGTGGCGGCCCGCGATCATGAGCAGCCCCATCGCAACGATCAGGCCCCCCGTGACCTGCCGCAGGAGCGGGACCGCCTGGAGGAGCGCGAACCCGACGAGCCCAAGCGACGCCCACAGGAGGACGAAGACGCCGAGGAAGCCGACGAGAAAGCCGATCGCGCGCCACGTCGCGCCGCCGGCCAGACTGGGAGACTGCGCGCCGCCTTCCACCACGCGCTGCGGAGGGCCCCCGGCGACGTACCCGGCGAAGACCGGGATGACCGGCAGGACGCAGGGCGAGACGCACGAGACGAGCCCGGCCAGGAAGGCGACCGCGAGGGTCACGGCGAGCTGCTCGGTGTTCCGCCGGCGAGGAGTTGCTCGGCCATCGCTCGACGCGGATCGGACGGCGCGACCGAGAGGAAGCGCAGCACGTCGGCACGAGCCTGGTCCGTCGACCGACCGTCGAGTTGGTACCGCGCCAGCCCGCGGTAGATGAGGGCGTCGGGCTGGTCGGGGTTCTGGGCGAGGACTCGGTCGAACACGGGTCCCGCGTCCGCCGGTCGCCCCGCGGACAGCAGGATGACCCCGACCTGGAGGAGCGCCGGGACGTTGTTCGGGTCCGCGCGTAGCGCCCGCTCATAGGCGCTGATCGCATCGCTGCCACGATTCGCAGCGAGATACGCATCCCCGAGCGCAACGAGGGCGGATGCGTCGGTGGGATCGGCCCGGACCTGGGCCTCGAGAGCCTCGATCGAGGGCGTGGCCTGGACCCCAGCCGCCGTGCCCGTGATCTGTTGTCCGGCCAGGCGCGGACCGACCGCGACGACGAGCGGCGCGGCGATGGCGCCAACGATGGCGATGAGGACGACCGTTGATCCGACCCGGCCACGCCGGCCTTCGGTGGACGGGCGCAGACCGGGATCCGCGGACCCACGCCGAGCTCGGGCCCGCATCGCCACTACGCTCGCGCCGACGACCACGATGACCGCCGGCGCGAGCCACAGCGCGACATCGGGTCCCGTCGTCGACGGCGCCAACAAGATCCAGCGCCCGTAACGTTCGACGAAGTAGGCGCGGACCGCGTCGTCTGACGAGCCGCGCGCCAGCTCGTCGTGGACCACATCGCGCATCTGCTGGGCGAGGACCGCGGGCGAATCGGCGATCGAGAGCCCCTGGCAGACCGGGCAGCGAATCTCCGATTCGAGCTGGCGCGCCCGATCATCGAGCGAGAGCGAGCGCGGCATGAGAGCGCTCCAGACGAGGGCTGCCCCGATGAGCAGGGGTACGAGCACGAGGAGAAGGTCCGCGCGCCCGAGCTGCAACCTGTCAGTCACTGGACGATGGCCTCGACTTGACGCTGCAGGCTCGCTGCGTCGAGTGGCCCCGTTTGCTTGGAGACGATGCGACCTCCGCGATCAATGAAGAACGTCTCCGGGATGCCAAAGACGCCATAGTCGAGCGCGGTCCGCCCATCGGGGTCGAGAAGGCCCGGGTAGGTCTGACCGTAGCGGGCCATGAAGGCGCTCGCATTCTCCGCGCTATCCTGGTACACGACGCCCAGGACCTGGAGACCCTCCGCCTGATAGTCGACCGCGGCGGCGGTCAGGAGGGGCGCCTCATCGCGACATGGCAGGCACCATGACGCCCAGAAGTTGACGACCAGCGGTCGGCCCCGGAGGCTGTCGAGATCCAACGTTCCGCCGGTGAGCGTCGTGAGGCTGAATGCCGGCGCAGGGCGGCCGATCAGGGGCGAGCTGACCAGGCCCGGGTCGCGCGTGAACCCGACGGCGAGCATTGTCAGGACGATGCCCGCGGCGACGATCATCCCGAGTAGGAGCCACATCCGCCGTGGGCTTCGTGAGGGCGCGGCAGGGAGAGCCGGTGGAGTGTCCATCGCTAGTCCTCGGCTCCCAGGCTCGCGAGGGCGGGCGCAGGCTCGCCGGCAGGCTCGGTGGTGGTCTCTCCGGCCAAGCGGCCTCCCAGCTGGCGCCGAGCCGGCCAGACGGCGACGAGCCCACCGAATGCGGCAATGCCGCCGCCGAGCCAGAGCCAGGACATCAACGGATGGAGTCCGATCCGGAACGTCGCCGTGCCGGCGGTCCGGTCGACATCGGTCAGCGTGACGTACAGATCGCCCGCGACGCTCGAAGAGATCGCCGGCGTGGCGATCGCCTGGGTCGAGGTCGCGAAGAGGCTGAGGCTCGGCTCCAGGGTTGTCGTCCCGCCCGGGCCGCTCGCGCTCGCGTCGGCCAGGACGACCGACCGATCCGGACGCGTCTCGTCCCTGAGTGCGGTGAACGTCACTTGGTATGAGCCGATCAAGACGGTCTCGCCCGGCCGAAGCGTCGCCACGGCTTCACGACGGCCGACCCCCGCGGCGACGATCGCCAGCGCCATGACCGCGACCCCGACGTGAACGACCAGGCCGCCGAGAGAACGTCGCCGCCGGGCCAAGGAGCCGAGCGCGCCGGGCGACTCGGGGCCAGCGACGGTCGGCGGACGGAGCCGGTTGACGATGTACCAGAGGGATTGAGCGAGGGCGAAGCCGGCAGCGGCGACGCCAGCGACAAGCTCCGGCGGGCTTCCGAGTGCGGCGAGGGCGACGGCCCCGATCGTGGCCGCCATCCCGCCCGGCAGCAGCCGCCTCCGAGCTCGCGGCGTCCAACCGCCCCAGGGCAACGACGGCCCGATGCCGACCAAGACGATGAGCCCGACCGCGAGCGGTCCGATGACCCGTTCGAAATAGGGTGCGCCAACGCTGACCTGCGATCCTGAGACGGCCTCGACCAGGAGCGGGAAGAGCGTGCCAATCAGCACGGTGGCCGCGACGGCGACGAGGAGGACGTTGTTCACGAGGAATGCGGTCGCGCGCGTTCCAAGCGGAGCGACACGGCCATCAGCGGCCGGTAGGCGCAGCGCGACGACGACGGCCGAGCCCACGATCGTCACCGCCAGGAGGAACAGGAACAGCGGCCCGATCGCCGACTGCGTGAACGAGTGAACGGAGTTCAGGATCCCGCTTCGGGTGATCATCGTCGCTAGGATCGTGAGGGCAAACGACGCGACGACGAGCGAGACGTTCCAGGCGCGGAGCGTGCCGCGACGCCCGCCAACCATTGCCGAGTGGAGAAACGCGGTGGAGGTCAACCACGGCAGCAGCGCCACGTTCTCGACCGGATCCCAGGCCCAGTAGCCACCCCAGCCGAGGACGGCGTACGACCACCACGCACCGGCGACGAGGCCGAGGGTAAGGAAGATCCAGGGCCCGAGCGTCCAGCGACGAACGGCCCACAACCAATCGTCGTCCAGACGGCCGGTGAGGAGGGCGGCAATCGTGAGCGCGAACGGCACGGCGAGGAACGTGAACCCGATATAGAGCAGCGGCGGATGGATCGCCATGAGCGGATGGTTCTGGAGCAGTGGATTCGGCCCGGGGCCGTCGAGAGGAGCCGGATCGAGCCGCCGCCACGGGTTGCCCGGGACCAGGACCACGAACGCGAAGAACGACAGGAGGCCGAACAAGACCGCGAGGCTGACCGGCAGCAGCAGGCGGTCACGGTCCGAGATCCGGACCGTCAGCAACACGGTGGCGAAGGCCAGGAGCGCCGCCCAGAACAGGATCGATCCCTCGAGCGCACCCCATAGCGACGCCACGGTGTAGAGCAGCGGCGTCGCCCGGCTGCCGACCTGGGCCACGTAGGCGATGCTGAAGTCGCGGCTCACGAGCCCGAGCACCATGAGCAGGTTCGCGGCAAGGAGCGCGCCCAACACCAGGCGGGCGGTCACCTCGGCACGGACTGGATCCTCGCGACGCCGAACGGCTTGGAGGCTGAACAGCAGCCCCACGAGCGACCCGACGAACGCAATCGCACTGGCCGAAAGGCCGGTGAAGCCGATCATGGCGACGCCTCGGGCGCGCGGATCTGCTCAAGAATGTTCGGTGGGATGGTCTCCCCCGGGCGCAGTGGTTGGTAGACCTCGGAGTGTTTGACGAGCAGCTCGTCGGCCGCGAAGTGGCTGGCGTCGGTCACCTGTCCAACGAGGACGACCCCGACCCCGTCGCGTAAGAGGGCCGTCGGCAGCGCGGTTGAGCTGACATCGACGGTCGTCGTCCCATCAGTGACCTGGAAGACGAGCGTCCGCGAGGCAGCGTTCCATTCGACGGAGCCCGCGACCACGACCCCGTAGAGTCGGACTGTAGTCGACGGTCGAGCGCCGGCCAGCTCGGTGGGAGTGACGTAGTACACGAGGGCGCTCGTGAGGCTGATCGCAACAAGGATGAGGAACGCAGCCACGACCAGCCCGAGCCCGACCAGGGTGGCGATGCGCGGTCGCCGCGTCATGGCGATTGGGGATCGGATTCGGTCTCAGGCTCTCTTGCCGGAACGACCTCCGGTCGGGCCGCCGTGTCGTCGTAGCGGGATTCGATCGCGCTGAGGCGGCGAGCCGCTCCTCGGCCGCGACGGATCAGGCTGATCGCATAGGCGAAGAGCCCGCCGAGCACGACCGCGTAGGCGGCGATGATGAAAGTCATGTCGCTCATTGGACGTCCCCGAGCCACGATTCGGCCCGGTCCCGCATCGCTTCGAGATCGATCCTCCGCCGCAGCAGGTAGGCGAACAGAAGAGTGAAGCTCGCGACGTTCACGAGGAGAACGGCCAGCAGGAAGTGATCGATGGTCGGGTCGCCCGGTCGGATGATCGTGGGCGGTTGGTGAAGCCCTCGCCACCAGAGGACCGAGAAGTGGACGACCGGGACGTTGATGAAGGCGACGATCCCGAGCACGGCGCTGATCCTGGCGCGTCGAATCCGGTCGATGAGCGACGAACGGAGCAGCAGATACCCCGCATACACGACGAACAGCACGGCGGTCGTAGTGAGTCGTGGGTCCCAGTCCCACCAGACGCCCCACGTCGCCTTGCCCCAGATGGCCCCGCTCATGATCGTGATCCCAGTAAACAGCAGACCGAGCTCGGCGCTCGACGCCGCCAGACGATCGAAGCGGAGCTCCCGCCGCCACAGATAAGCGGCGCTGCCGACCATCGTCACGAAGAAGGCCAGGTAGGCGAGCCAGGCGCTCGGGACGTGGACATACATGATCCGTTGGACGGCGCCCTGATCGCGATCGGTCGGCGCAACGAAGAGACCGAGGAAGACCGTCATCGTCACGGCGGCGATCGCAATGGGGGCGAGCCTGATCGGGACCCGTCGCCTGGCCGCCGCTACGTTCATTCTGGCGTCGCTGCCGTTTCGTACACAAGCAGACCGAGACCGGCAAAGAGCGCGGTCTGGGCGACCAGGAGAACCAGCCAGCCGACAGACTCGGCGGCCCGACCGTCGAGCAAGGCGCCGCTCGCCTGTACGCCGGCGAGGAGAGTCGGGACGAGGAGCGGAAGCAGGAGGACCGGCAGCAGCAGCGCTCGCTGGCGTGAGGCGGCGACGAGGGCCGACACTGTCGCGGTCACGCTGGCGGCGCAGGCAGACGTGAGCAGGCTGAGAGGAATGAGGCCGAGCAGCGCCGGTCCGGCTACGACGTTCAGGAGGCCCGCTGCCAGGACCCAGAGCCCGATCTGCAGCGCGGCGAGCACGACCGTCAGGCTCAGCGCGCGCCCGACATAGATCGATCGCCGATCGGCCAGCGTGAGCCATAGCGCGGAGAACGCGTCGTCGCGGCGGTCGATCTGTTCGAGCCGATCGGCCATCGCCACTGCAGCGTAGAGGAGGGCGATCCAGGTCAGGCCTGGTGCTAGGGCGCGAAGGCGGACGAGGTCAGGACCGGCGGCGAGGCCGACCATCACGAGCGCGATCGCACAAAGTGCGGCACCGGCCGCAAGCGAATCTCGCGTCCGCAACTCGATCCGCAGATCCTTCATCGCCAGGCCGAGGGCGTCCGCGAGCAGTGTCACCGGGCAGCCTCGAGCGTTTGGCGCCGCTTGGTGGCCGCCACAAGATGCCCAGCATCTAGCGAGACGATGCGCGTTGCGATCGATCGGCTGCGCACGTCATCGTGGCTCGCGGCGATGACGAGCCGGCCCCCGAGAGCCAGGTCCGCGAGGAGGGCGGCGACGACGTTTCCCGCCGCCTGATCCTGCGCCGCAAACGGCTCATCGACGAGCAGGACGTCGGGGTCGGTCGCAATAGCTCTGCCGATCGCGACCCGCCGAGCCGTACCCGCCGACAGCTCACCGCACCGCACGGCCGCGACGGCAGCCAGGCCGAGACCATCGAGCACTTTCAGGAGGTCAACGTTCTCGGCGCGGGCGAGCCGGGCCGCCAGCCGGAGGTTCTCGAGCGGCGTCAGGGCGTCGTACAGGTGGCCGGCATGACCGACAAAGGCGAGCCTAGGTCGCGATCGTCCGGCCTCGGTTGCCCAGATCACCTGGCCGCGGGTGGCCGCGGTCAGGCCCGCGATGACCCGAAGCAGCGTCGACTTGCCCGATGCGTTCGGGCCATGCACGACGACCAGCTCCCGCGACGCAGCGCCCAGATCCACGCGCCAAAGAGCGACCGTTTCGCCGTAGAGCTTGGTGAGGCCGGTTGCGGTCAGGCCGAACGTCGGCCGCGTTGAAGCCGACACGGGTTCCAAGTGCGGCCCTCCTGATTCGGGCAATGGGGCAGCCGAATACGACAGGCGCGTAGTATATCGGACTGCTCGGACCGAGGTCCTACGCGACGGTCGGCAGCAGCACGGCGGGTGCGCTCCTGCCAATCAGCCGAAGGGCGACAGTCCGCTCACATGGCAGGCGAGGACGACGATTGCGATCGCGGCGACGGGAAGCCACTCATATGGCAAGCGAGAGGAATCGACCTGCTCAGCGCCATCGGCGAGAGCGACCAATGTCCGGAGGCGTTCCGCCGATGCAGCAGCGAACGATGCGCCGGCAGCGACGCTCGCGTCCGTCTTGAGGAGCGCGCGCGCGCGCGCGGCCGGATCGGCTCCCCCCCGAAGCGCGGCCGCGTCAGCCTCCACCTCGAGGTCAGTCAGGCGGTTGAGCAGGGCAGCACGGGCCGGTGCCGCGCGACCCGCGAGGGTCAGCCAGGCTTCGAGCGCGAGGGCCCGGAGCGGGGCGAGCGTGCGCCGGTGGTGTTCCTCATGCAGCAGGACTGCCCGCAACTCGTCCGTATCGAGGGTCGCCAAGAGCTCGTCCCCGATGTAGATCTTAGGCCTGATCGTGCCGAGTACAAAGGCATGCCTGCCGCCTTCGCGGACGACTCGGCACGGGACGCCGGTCGGCGCGTCAAATGCCGATCGACGATCGAGCGCTCGCGCGAGCAGCCGACCACGGAGGGTCTCCCGCAGACCGATGACTATCCAGATTGAGAGGACTGCGACGCTGGCGACTTCGACGCCCAGGAGGGGATCACCACCTCGAGTCGGCGCGATTGCTAGGCAGACCACCACGACCGCGCCGCCCAATGCGGCAACGACCATCCCCGGTCGAAGGCGACGAGTGTTCACGACGATCGCCGTTTCGCCAGGTCGATGACACGCCTCTGGAGCTCTGGGTCGACGTCGGCTAGCCGAGCGGCGAACTGCCGCAGGGCGGTCGAGCCGTAGCGAGCGAGGAGGTCATCTACCGCGCGGGCGCTGAGCTCTTCGAGGAGTGCTCGCTCGTCTCCCTTGGTTCGATACACGAACTGGCGGCCCCGCTTCTCCCGTGCGAGCAGCCCGCGTTCGAAGAGCCGGACCAGGATGGTCATGACCGTGGTATAGGCGAGCGGCCGGTCTCGATCGGCGTTCAACGCGCCGACGACGGTCGTGACGCTCGACTCGCGCTGCGACCACACGACGCGCATGACTGCGGCGCCCAGCGGACCAAGAACGTCTTCAATGGCGGGATCGCGTGGGTCGCGCTGGTCGGCAGTCGGGGAAGACATCGCGCGAAGGCTAGCAGACGGCCCACCGGTCCGACTCGTGGTGTAACGACCCGCCCGTGGTGTCAGATGCACGATGAACCTTGACCCCCGGCGCTTCAAGGCGGCGTGCGGCGCCCGACATCTCAGGTCACACTCACCTGGCGCTAAGGTGTGTGAGCCAGATTGGGCCCAAGCTGGTCGCCAGCCGTGCGATGGGGCCGGACATGCGGAAATGCCTGGGATGAGCTCAGTGCCCGGAATGAGCCACTGATGGAGGCCAGCCCGCCGTGAGCGACGCCACTCGCATCCTCGTCATCGACGTCGATCCCAAGATCAGGGCGGTCGTGCGCCGTGGACTGGCGTACGAGGGGTATCGCGTCATCGAGGCGGCCACGGGCGAGGAGGGCCTCGAGAAGGCCCGTGAGCACCTCCCGGAGCTCGTGATCCTCGACGTGATGATGCCCGGGATCGATGGCCTGGAGGTCACGCGCCGCCTGCGCGCGGCCGGCGATGAGGTCGCCATCCTGATGCTGACAGCGCGCGACGAGGTCAAAGACCGCGTCGAGGGGCTCGAGACCGGTGCTGACGACTACCTCGTCAAGCCGTTCAACTTCGAGGAGCTGCTGGCCAGGGTCCACGCCCTGCTCCGGCGGCGGGCGACGCCGGCCGGCGAGGTCCTGCGCTTTGCAGACCTCGAGT
>VFSW01015208.1_pt1 | contig 10592 bp, 5 predicted proteins | sample 5358111 | NCBI WGS metagenome assembly VFSW01 (sample SAMN11554181, study PRJNA540505) | mine drainage metagenome | isolation source: sediment from site ElyBrook_90M | place: USA: Ely Copper Mine, Vershire, VT | collected 2017
CCCCCGCGGGGGGGGGGTGCCGGGGGGGGACTGCCGCCGCGCCCTTCGGGGCGGCTGTTGGCACCCCCGGCCCCCGACGTCGTCTGCGGCGTCGTGGGACAACGTAGGCCTGCTGGTCGGCGACCCCGCCGCGCCGCTCGCGCGCGTGCTGCTCACCATCGACTGCACGCGCGAGGTCGTCGCCGAGGCCGCCGCGGGCGGGCCGGGGGGGGCGATCGTGGCGTACCATCCCGTCCTCTTCGAACCGCTGAAGCGTTTCGTCGCCGGAGCGGTCGCGTTCGAGGCTGCACGACAAGGCCTGGCCGTGTACTGCCCCCACACTGCGCTCGACGTGGCCGAGGGGGGAACCAACGACGTCCTGGCGGACGCGATCGGCATGCGCGATCGGGGGCCGCTGCGGGCCGTCGACGCTGGCGACGCGACCCTGAAGCTCGTGACGTTCGTCCCGGCCGAGCACGTCGAGGCCGTCAGCCAGGCGGTCTTTGCGGCGGGGGGTGGACGCATCGGGCAATACACGTCGTGCAGCTTTCGGTCGCCGGGCACCGGCACGTTCTTCGGCGAGGCGGGGACGACCCCCGTGGTGGGCAAGGCCGGACAGCTCGAGGAGGCCTCCGAGGTGCGCCTCGAGGTGGTGATACCCGCCGCGCAGACCGGTGCCATCGTGAGAGCCCTGCGGCGCGTGCACCCGTACGAGGAGCCGGCGTTCGATCTGGTGCGCCTGGCCGCGCCGCCGGCAGGGCTCGGCCTCGGGCGCATCGGTCACGTCGACGCGGCTCCGGCGGGCGTCCACGTCGAGCGCGTGAAGCACGCGCTGCGACTCGAACACGTGCTCGTCGCCGGTTCGCTCGATCGCGAGGTGACGCGCGCCGCCGTTTGTGCCGGTAGCGGCGGGGACCTCATCGGCGATGCGCTCGCGGCGGGGGCCCACCTGCTCCTCACCGGCGAGGTCCGTCACCACGACGCACTGCGGGCCGTGGCGCGCGGTCTCGTGGTCGTGTGCACGCGGCACTCCACGAGCGAGCGGGGAGCTCTCGCCGCGCTCGCCCGGCGCCTGGCCGAGCGGCTGCCGGGCGTCGCGGTGGCCTCGAGCGTCCGCGATCAAGACCCGCTCGCCTTCGCCTGAGCCCCGGCGATGGCGCCGCGGCTCGACCGACTCGCCCCGCTCCTCGGTGGCCTCCTGCTCGCCGCGCCGGTCCTCGCGGTGCCGTGGCCGCCGTCGTCCGATCTGTCGATGCACGAGGGGATGGTCGCCCTGCTGGCCCGCTGGGGAGATCCCACCTTCGAGCCCGCAGGCCTGTACCGGCTCGCCCTCGGCCACGGCAACCAGCTCTTGTACTTCCTGGCGTGGCCCCTCGCGCGCGTCGTGGGCCCGTCGCTCGCATGCCGACTGCTGCTCGCGGCGATCATCGCAGGGACCCTCGTCGCGGCGGGCCACCTCGCGGCGCACCTTGGCCGCACGCGCATCGCCGCCCTGGCTCTCGCGCCGGCGGCCCTCGGGTGGGCCTTCTACTGGGGCTTCGCACCGCAGATGCTCGGTTTCGCGCTCTGGCTCGCGGTGCTGCCTCGCCTCGATCGCGACGCCGCGGATCCGGACCTGCGACGTGCGAGCGCGTCGGCCTTCGCGATCGCGTTCCTCGGCCTGGCGCACGTCGCGAGCATGCTCTGCGCATGCCTCGCGAGCGCCGTCTTCGTCCTGACGCGCCCCCTCGATCGCCGTACGCCGCTGCGGCTCGCGCCTGCGGCGGTCGGCGTGCTGATGGCGGTCCTCGAAGACCGCTGGGAGCGCGACGTCGCGACCCCGCTCGCGCAGGTGTTCTCCAGCCGCGTGCTCTGGCACTCGCAGGCCACCAAGCTGGCCGAGCTCGTGGCGCACCTGGCGGGCGCCCACGGCATGATCACCGAGGCGACCCTCGGCCTGCTCGTCCTCATCGCCTGCGCCCTCTGGCTCACGTCGCGACGCCCGCCACCGGGTGCGCCCGCGCAGGGAGCTCGCGCTCGCCTCGAGCACCACCGCTTTGCGGTCCTGGCCGTCCTTCTCTTCGTGCTCTACCTGGCCGCGCCGTACTCCGTGAACTTCGGCGCCTTCCTCTACGTCAGGTTCCTGGCCCCCGCGTTCGCGCTCGCGGTGTTGCTGGCCGCGCCCTCGCGGGACGCCGGAGGTGCGCTGGTCATCGCACCGGCGCTCGCCCTGCTGCTGGCACCCGTCGTCGCCGCCTTGCCCCAGCTGGCCGCCGCGGCCGAGCAGACGCGCGCCCTCGATCCCCTCGTCGAACAGGTCGAGCCCGGCCGTTCGTTCGCGGTCCTGCACTTCGGCAAGTTCGACCACGGCCTGCTGTTCGACCCTACGGCCCTGGGCAACCGCGTACTGGCCGAGCGGGGCGGACGGGAGCTGGCCTCGTTCGTCGAGTACCCCATCGCGCCGGTCGTGATCGCTCCGGAGATGCGGTGGGACTCCATCGTTCTCCGCGTGTCGGCCAAGTCGGGCTCACTGGAGCCCGCGAGCGACCTCACCCGCATCGAGTTCGTGCTGGTGCACGTCCACGACGCAGCGTTGGCGCCGCTCGTCGTGCGCGCGCTCAGCCCCGAGGCGGCCTTGGTGGACGCGAGTGGCGAGTGGCAGCTCTTCCGCTCACGGCTCCCGCTGCTGCCCGTCACGGCGCCGGACGCTCTCCCCGACCCGAGGGCCGAGACCCTGCAGGACCGCGTGACCCGGCAGCTCCGCGGCGACGCCCCTCCCTGACGACTTGACGCCCGGCAGCGCCCGCGGCATGTTCCATCGGCGTATCAGGATATGTCGATGACAACCCTCGGGACCGCGGTCGACGTGCTCCAGCTGCTGGGCGAGCCCACTCGCGTGCGGCTCATGGCGCTCCTCACCACGGGCGAGCTCACCGTGGCGGAGATCGTCGCCGTCACGCGCCTGGCCCAGTCGAGCGTGTCGACCCACCTCGGTCGCCTGCGCGAGGCGGGCCTGGTGCGCGACCGCAAGGCCGGGGCGTCCACGTTCTACGCCCTCAACGAGGCCGCCATGCCGGGACCGGCACGCAAGCTGTGGGAGCTGGTCCAGGGCGAGGTGCGCGACGCGCTCCTGGAGGACGACAGGACTCGCGCCGCGAAGGTCATCCGTGCCCGCGAGCGCGCGGCTGGGTGGCCGGACGCCGCGGCGGGCGAGATGGACAGGCACTGGTCACCCGGCCGCACGTGGGAGTCCCTCGCGCGCGCCGTGGCCGGGCTGGTCCAGCTGGGCGACGTCGTCGACGTCGGCTCGGGCGACGGCTCGGTGGCGCAGCTGCTGGCGCCCCGCGCTCGCAGCTGGACGTGCGTCGACCGCAGCGAACGCTTGCTGTCCGCCGCCCGCGCCCGCCTGGGCAAGCTGCACCAGGTGGCGTTCGTCACCGCCGATGCCAGCGCGGTGCCCCTTCCGGATGCGAGCTTCGACGCCGCCCTGCTGCTCCACGTGCTGGCGCAGGTCGAGAGCCCCGCGCGCGTGCTGACCGAGGTGTCGCGCGTGCTGCGCCCCGGAGGGCTGGCCGTCCTCGTCACGCTCGACGCCCACGACCACGCCGAGGTCACGGCCGCCTACGGCGATCTGCACCCGGGTTTCGCCCCCGCGGCCCTGCGCCGCATGGTCGTCCGCGCCGGCCTGGAGGTCGGCTCGTGCGAGATCACCAGCCGGGACGTCCGGCCCCCCTCCTTCCGCGTCGTCACGGCCTTCGCCACCAAGCCATCCGGGCACTGATCCAGGGAGCTCATGAACGACACCGCCGGCATCCTCCGCGAGCTGCTCGACCGCCGCGTCCTCGTCCTGGACGGCGCGATGGGCACCATGATCCAGCGCCGCGGCCTCTCCGAGGCCGACTACCGCGGCGCGCGCTTCGAGAAGCACGAGCACGATCTCAAGGGCGACATGGACATCCTGGCGCTCACGCGTCCGGACGTCATCCGCTCGATTCACGACGCCTACTTCGAGGCCGGCGCCGACATCGCCGAGACGAACACCTTCGGGGCGACCACCATCGTCCAGTCGGAGTACGGCCTGCACGATTGCGCCTACGAGATCAACCTCGCGGCGGCGCGCACCGCGAAGCAGAGCGCCGCCGAGTGGACCAGGCGCACGCCGCACAAGCCACGCTTCGTCGCGGGCTCGATTGGCCCCCTCAACAAGACTCTGTCGCTGTCTCCCAGCGTGGCCGATCCGGGCTTCCGCGCCGTCACGTTCGATCAGGTCCGCGAGGCCTACGGGCAGCAGGTGAAGGCGCTCATCGAGGGCGGGGTCGACATCCTGCTCCTCGAGACCATCTTCGACACGCTCAACTCCAAGGCCGCGCTCTTCGCCATCGACGAGGTCTTCGAGGCGCACGGCGTGAGGCTGCCGGTGATGATCTCGGTCACGATCACCGACAAGAGCGGCCGCACCCTCTCGGGGCAGACGGTCGAGGCGTTCTGGACGTCGGTGGCGCACGCGCGGCCGCTGTCGGTGGGCGTCAACTGCGCCCTGGGGGCGCGCGAGATGCGGCCGCACGTCGAGGAGCTGTCGCGCATCGCGGACGTGCTGGTGAGCTGTTACCCGAACGCCGGGCTGCCCAACGCGTTCGGCGAGTACGAAGAGACGCCGGACACCACCTCGACCCTGCTGCGCGGGTTCGTCGACGAGGGCCTCGTCAACATCGTCGGCGGCTGCTGCGGCACGACGCCCGATCACATCCGCGCCATCGCCTCGCGCGTGGACGGAGCCGAACCCCGCAAGCCGCCGCACCCCGAGCGCTACACCCGCTTCTCGGGCCTCGAGCCGCTCGTCGTCCGGCCCGACACGAACTTCCTGATGATCGGCGAGCGCACCAACGTCACCGGCTCGAGGAAGTTCGCCGACCTGGTCAAGGCCGGCGACTACGGCAAGGCGGTCGAGGTCGCGCTCGACCAGGTACGCGGCGGCGCCAACATCCTCGACGTGAACATGGACGAGGGCATGCTCGACGGCGAGCGTGCGATGACCACCTTCCTCAACCTGCTGGCGAGCGAGCCGGAGATCTCCCGCATCCCGGTCATGGTCGACAGCTCCAAGTGGACCGTAATCGAGGCGGGTCTGAAGTGCCTGCAGGGCAAGGGCATCGCCAATTCCATCAGTCTCAAGGAGGGCGAGGCCGACTTCCTCGCCAAGGCGCGCGCCGTCCGCCGCTACGGGGCCGGCGTCGTGGTCATGGCGTTCGACGAGAAGGGCCAGGCCGAGACGGTGGAGCGCAAGGTGTCCATCTGCCGGCGCGCCTTCGATCTCCTCACCAAGCAGGCCGGCCTGGACCCGACCGACGTCATCTTCGACCCGAACATCCTGGCCATCGGCACGGGCATCGAGGAGCACGCGGCCTTCGCGCGCAACTACATCGAGGCCACGCGCATCATCAAGGACGCCTGCCCGGGCGCGAAGATCTCCGGCGGCGTCAGCAACCTGTCCTTCTCCTTCCGCGGGAACAACGTCGTGCGCGAGGCCATGCACTCGGCCTTCCTGCTGCACGCCATCCGCGCCGGCATGGACATGGGCATCGTCAACGCAGGCCAGATCGTCGTCTACGAGGAGATCCCCAAGGACCTGCTCGATCACGTCGAGGACGTCATCTTCGACCGGCGACCCGACGCGACCGAGCGCCTGGTGACCTTCGCCGACACGGTGAAGGGCGCGGGCAAGAAGCGCGAGCTGGACCTGGGCTGGCGCGACGCGCCAGTCGAGCAGCGGCTCACCCACGCACTGGTGCACGGCAACGTCGACTTCATCGAGGTCGACGTCGAGGAGGCGCGCCAGAAGGTCGCACGCCCGCTCGAGGTCATCGAGGGGCCGCTCATGGACGGCATGCGCGTGGTCGGCGACCTGTTCGGCGCGGGCAAGATGTTCCTGCCGCAGGTGGTCAAGAGCGCGCGCGCGATGAAGCGCGCCGTGGCGTACTTGCTGCCCTTCATGGAGGAGGAGAAGCGTCGCCTCGGTGACATGTCCAGCAACGGCAAGGGCGCCGGCAAGGTGCTCATGGCCACGGTGAAGGGCGACGTCCACGACATCGGCAAGAACATCGTGGGCGTCGTGCTCGGCTGCAACGGCTACCAGGTGGTCGACCTGGGGGTCATGGTGTCGTGCGACAAGATCCTCGATACGGCGATCGCCGAGGGCTGCGACCTCGTCGGCCTCTCGGGTCTCATCACGCCGTCGCTCGACGAGATGGTGCACGTCGCCAAGGAGATGAAGCGGCGCGGGATGCACCTGCCGCTGCTCATCGGAGGCGCGACCACGAGCCGCCAGCACACCGCCGTGAAGATCGCCCCCGAGTACGACGAGCCCGTCGCGCACGTGCTCGACGCCTCGCGCGCCGTGGGCACGGTCTCCTCCCTCATCGACCCCAAGCAGAAGGAGGCGTTCGTCGTCGAGACGCGCAAGGACCAGGAGCAGCTGCGGCGTCTCCACGCGCACAAGCGGGACAAGCCCGTCGTGGCTCTCGCCACGGCCAACGAGCACCGCCCTGCCGTGGCCTTCGGCCCCGACACGGTCGTGGCCCCGCGCGTGGCAGGCCTGCATTCGCAGATGGACATCCCGCTCGCCGAGATCGTCCCCTACATCGACTGGACGTTCTTCTTCACCGCGTGGGAGCTGGCCGGCAAGTTCCCCGCGGTGCTCGACGATCCTCGTCACGGGGCCGCGGCGCGGGAGCTCTACCAGCACGGCAAGGCGCTCCTGGACCGCATCGTGCGCGAGAAGAAGCTCGTTGCGCGCGCGGCCTGGGGCATCTGGCCCGCGCAGAGCGACGGCAACGACATCGTGCTCTACGAAGACGACGCACGGACGCGGGAGCGCACGCGCTTCTGCATGCTCCGGCAGCAGCAGGCCAAGCCGCAGGGCGAGCCGTACCGGTGTCTCGCCGACTTCGTGGCCCCGAGGAGCTCGGGCGTCGCCGACTGGATCGGGGGCTTCGTCGTCACCGCGGGGATCGGCGCGCAGGAGCTGGCTGCGGCTTTCGAGAAGGAGCTCGACGACTACCACGCGATCATGTCCAAGGCCCTCGCCGACCGTCTGGCCGAGGCGCTGGCCGAGATGCTGCACGAGCGTGTGCGGCGCGCGTGGTATGCACCCGACGAGAGGCTCTCGCCCGAGCAGCTCACCGCCGAGAGCTACCGCGGCATCCGCCCCGCGATGGGCTACCCCGCGTGCCCGGACCACACCGAGAAGGCGAAGCTCTTCGAGCTGCTGCAGGCGAGCGCCGTGGGCGTGGCGCTGACCGAGAGCTTCGCGATGATGCCGGCGGCCAGCGTGTCGGGTCTGTACCTCGGACATCCCGAGGCGCGGTACTTCGCCCTGGGTCGCATCGGTCGCGACCAGGTCGAGGACTACGCTCGCCGGAAGGGTCAGCCCGTGGGCGAAGTCGAGCGCTGGCTGGGGCCTAGCCTGGCGTACGAGCCCTCGGGCGCCTGACTCTGGTGCAGCCAGGCGTCGATCCCTGCCTTGGTGCCCATGGACGCCGCGGCGGCCACGACGAAGACGGCCGGGGTGGCGATCCCGCCCGTGAGCGTGATGAGCAGCGCGGCCGCGGCCGTTCCGGCAGCGGTGGCCGCGGCCCCCGCACCGGCCTCGCGAGCGACGTGCATGGCGGCCTGCTCCCGCGTGATCTCGCCGGCGCGCACCCGGTGGATCGACCTGTAGAGAGCGAGGCCTCCGTCGAGCAGCGCTCCGGCGGCGGCGGCTCCGCCGACCCCTCGAAGCAGCGTCCGGCCGGCCGCGCGCGCGCCCTGCGACGCGATGATGGGGGCGGGGCTCGTCTCCAGCGCGCGCGACGCCATCCCGACGGCCGAGAGCATCCGCGTCGTCTCCCGCTCGACGGCTCCCCGCACCGCGCGCTGCACCGTGGGGTGCAGCAACCTCCGTCCGCCCGCGTCGAACAGGGCCCGGGCCGCAGCGCCCAGCGCGACCGCGCGCGAGCCCGCGATGGCGCCACGGATCGCGTCGAGACGGCGGATGCGGAGGGGGTTCACGTCCGCCATCCTACGCGGCTCCCGAGGCCGCCGCGCACGCCTCGCACACGGCCTTCTTGCGCGCACCGCTGCGCCCCATCGGCTTGTGGCACTGCGTGCAGAACGCGACCGTGGGCCCGCAGGCCTCGCAGTAGAAGACGCCCCAGCGCTCGAACGACTCGATGCGAGGCTCCTCTTCGCAGTGCCCCGGGGTGTGGCACGGGCGGGGGACCTTGACCCCGCACCCCGCGCACACGCACAGCGGATGCTGCTGCACGAGGCGAGTCAGCTCGTCGGTCACGCCGCTGAACGGGGCGATGCCGGTGCCGCGGCACAGGGGGCACGCGGTGGAGAGCTGGCGCGCCACGGCGCTGCGAATGAACTCGCTCTTGTTGGGCATCGCGTCGAGCAGTGCGGCGAGATCGGCCTCGACCTTGAACGCGACGATATGCTTGCTGGGCTTGGGCTTTCGAGGCACGGCTGAGGCTCCCGTATGACGAATTATAACGCGGGAGCGAAGAAGGTCGAGGCCTGAGCCCGCTACTCCTCGTCCGCGCGCAGCTTCGCCATCACGCTCAGGTCCTCGAGCGTGCTGGTGTCGCCCTTCGAATCGCCGCCCGCGGCGACGTCCTTGAGCAGGCGCCGCATGATCTTGCCGCTGCGGGTCTTGGGCAGCGAGTCGGTGAAGCGGATGACGTCGGGGCGGGCGAACTTGCCGATCTCGCGATCGATGTGCGCCGTCAGCGCGTCCTTGAGCTCGGGCCCCGCCTTCTGGCCCGCCTTGAGCGTGACGAAGACGCAGAGGGCCTGACCCTTGAGGTCGTCGGGCTTGCCGACCGCCGCCGCCTCGGCCACGGCGGGATGGCTCACGAGCGCGCTCTCGATCTCGGCCGTGCCGATGCGGTGCCCGGCGACGTTGAGCACGTCGTCGATGCGCCCCACGACCCAGAAGTAGCCGTCCTGGTCGCACCGCGCCCCGTCGCCCGTGAAGTACACGTCGGGGATCACGTCCCAGTACGTCTTGCGGTAGCGCTCGTCGTCGCCCCAGAGCGTGCGTGCCATGGACGGCCACGGCCTGCGGATGACGAGCTTGCCGCCCTCGTTGGCCTTGCACTGCTCACCACGATCCTTCACGACCGCGATGTCGACGCCGAAGAACGGGAGCCCCGTGCTGCCCGGCTTCGTGAATGCGGCGCCCGGCAGGGTGGTCAGCATGATGCTGCCCGTCTCGGTCTGCCACCACGTGTCGACGATGGGGCAGCGCTCGCCGCCGATGACGCGGTGGTACCACATCCACGCCTCGGGATTGATGGGCTCACCCACGCTGCCCAGCAGGCGCAAGCTCGACAGATCGTGCTTGCGCGGCCACTCGTCGCCCGCGCGGATGAACGCGCGGATCGCGGTGGGCGCCGTGTACAGGATGCTCACGCCATGGCGCTCGATGATGTGCCAGAAGCGCGACCAGTCGGGGAAGTTGGGCGCGCCCTCGTACATCATGCACGTCGCGCCGCACGACAGCGGGCCGTACACGATGTAGCTGTGGCCGGTGACCCAGCCGATGTCGGCGGTGCACCAGTACACGTCGTCGTCGTGCAGATCGAAGACGAACTTGCTCGTGAGGTGCACGCCGGCCAGGTACCCGGCCGTGGTGTGCTGCACGCCCTTGGGCTTGCCGGTGGAGCCCGAGGTGTAGAGCACGAAGAGCGGGTGCTCGCCGTCGAAGGCCTTCGGCAGCTTCGCGAGGGCGAGCGCGTCGACGCTGGGCGGACGGCCGAGCAGATCCTGCCACCAGATGTCGCGGCCGTCCTTCATGACGACGGGCGCGCGGGCGTGGCCCATGCGCTCCAGGACGATCACCTTCTCGATCGTCGGCGTCTGCTCGACGGCGCCGTCGGCCATCTTCTTGAGCGGCACCACGCTGCCCCGGCGCCACGCCCCGTCCTGCGTGAGCAGCACCTTCGCGCCGCAGTCGTTGATGCGATCGCGCAGCGCCTCGGAGCTGAAGCCGCCGAAGACGACCGAGTGAGGAGCGCCCAGGCGCGCGCACGCCAGCATCGCGACGACGGCCTCGGGCACCATGCCCATGTAGATGGCGACGCGGTCGCCGGCGCGGACGCCCAGATCGGTGAGCGCGGCCGCCAGGCGCACCACCTGCCGGTGCAGCTCGAAGTACGTGAGCGTGCGGGTATCGCCCGGCTCGCCCTCCCAGATGAGGGCCGCCTTGGTCCGGTGCGGCGTGGCCAGGTGCCGGTCGAGGCAGCTCTCGGTGATGTTGAGGCGCGAGCCCACGAAGAAGCGCGCCCTGGGCAGCGCCCACTCCGAGAACTTCGTCCACGGCGTGCGCCACACCAGGTCGGCCGTGTGCTCGCGCCAGAACGAATCGGGCTCCTCGAGCGACTGCTGGTGCATCGAGACGTAGGCTGCGTGGGAGCCGATCCGCGCGCGCTCGCTGAAGGCCTTGGGAGGCGGGAACTTGCGCTCTTCCTTGAGGCGGGACTCGATGTGATCGGAGGCGTCGGAGCCGTGGGAGCCGTGCGACATGGTGGGAGCATCGTGGTCAAAGGCCCGGACGTACGCAAGTGTTGCGAAGCGCGGACCTTTCTGCGGTC
>VFSW01015209.1_pt1 | contig 10592 bp, 8 predicted proteins | sample 5358111 | NCBI WGS metagenome assembly VFSW01 (sample SAMN11554181, study PRJNA540505) | mine drainage metagenome | isolation source: sediment from site ElyBrook_90M | place: USA: Ely Copper Mine, Vershire, VT | collected 2017
GAAGTTAAGCGCTTAATTCAGGGAGCTCCCCATTTAGTACATTGGTTTATTATTGATGCCAGTGCTATTACTGATATTGACTATTCTGCCGCTCGATCCTTGGGTGAACTGTGTGTAGATCTACGCGACAAAAAAATTAATGTTGTGTTCGCTCGCGTTAATCCTTATTTACGGGATGATTTAAATCGGCATGGGATTACATCCTTAATTGGTCCGGAACGCATTTGCGCCACCCTTCATGAAGCTTTGGCCATGATGGAATACCCGCCTAAACGCAGATAATATCTGTTTCTTCTTATGAAAGATAATAGTAAATTAGATTTCCTGATTGCCTTTAATTATATAGGAGGGGTGGTAAATGAATAAAACATGGAATTTTTTCCGAGCAGGTGGATTTGATCAGGTTCAGTTGTCACAAGTTGACGATTTAATATCATTAAAAGATTTAAATCAAAAGCTCTGGATGGCTTTGGCTTGTCCTGTCCGGGGGGTTTTTTTTGAACCCAAGACGTTGGCCTATCTGGATTCTGATCTTGATGGATATATCCGTCCTCCGGAACTGATTGATTCTATCGATTGGATGGTCAGCCGACTGTCTCAGCCGGCTTTAGTGGAACAGGCCCCGCTAGGTCTGCGTTTAAGTGATGTTAAACCTGATGGTCCAGAAGGTGATGTTCTTTGTGAGCGGCACAAAGAATTACTGAGTTTGCTGGCTAAATCTGAAGAGGAGGTCATCACTACTCAGGAATTTGATGCGGCTCAGAAGGCGTACTTTGCCCAGAAAAATGCAGTTTGGCTGTCCAAGCAGGTGTTGCCATTAGGGGAGGCAAGTGAAGTCGCTTGGGGGATACTAGAGACGGTGCGAGCTAAGGTGGACGATTATTTTTTGAGGGTCAGTATGGCACAGTACGACCAGGATTCGCAAAATCAATTACGAGGGGCAGCGACCACTTGGGACGCTATTGCGCAAATGGAAATCTTATCTCCTGCCGTACTGTCTTCCTTGCCGTTGTCCAAACCTAGAACAGACGGGGTTCTGGTTTTAACTGAAGGCATCAATCCCTTGTGGCGGTCTTCGATGCAGGATTTTAGGGATAGGGTAGTTAAACCTATTGTGGGGGATGTCGATCAAATTAGTGAAATAGATTGGCAGACGATTTGCTTTCAGATGAAAGAATTTGGCTTGTGGTTGAATCAAAAACCCAGTGCTGACGAAGGGGATGGGCCATTGTTAGCACTGGAAAAACTGGCTTATTTAACGCGAGACATGTTCTCTTTTGTGAATAATTTTGTTTCATTTCCTGGGTTTTATCGCCGCAGTGGATTGTCCACATTCCAAGCAGGGACTTTATATGTCGATAATCGTTCTTGCGATTTGACCGTTCAAGTGTCGGACGTTGCCCGACATTCTTCCATGGCGAGCTTATCTCGTCTGTACTTGATTTACTGTGATTGTGTCCGTTTGGGACAAAAAATGACTATTGCTGCGGCCATGACGGCGGGAGATGTTGACCAACTGCGTGTGGGTAGAAATGCCGTGTTCTATGATCGTTTGCAACAGGACTGGTCAGCCACAGTGGTAAAGATATTGGATCAACCCATTAGTTTACGGCAAGCATTTTGGTCGCCCTATAAAAAAACCATACAGTTTATTGAAATGCAAATTGAGAATTGGTCTAATGCCAAAGTCAAAGCCCGAGAAAATTCCCTTACTCAAGGGGTTGGTAATGAAAAAAATATTTTGGAGAAAGGAGGAGTGGCTCAAGCATTCGATGTCGGTAAGTTCGCTGGTATATTTGCCGCTTTCGGGTTGGCTCTGGGAGCATTAGGAACGGCATTAGCGGCTGTGTTGTCGGGTCTTTTTGCATTGGCATTCTGGAAAATTCCTCTGGTCATTATCGGGATATTTTTCCTGATTTCAGCACCCTCAGTCTTTTTGGCTTGGTTCAAATTGCGGACCCGATGTTTGGGGCCGTTATTGGATGCTAATGGCTGGGCGATTAACGGCCAGGCGGCGATTAACATTCCTTTTGGAACTTCCCTGACGCAACGCGCGAAATTACCTGAAGGGGCACAACGGAATATTCAAGATCCCTTTGCTCAACAATCTAATAATGCCTGGATTTATTGGATATTGATAGCCGTGGCTATGATTTTAGGTGGTTTGGTTTGGAGATTGTGGGGTATTAATCGCTGATCACATTAATACACCCATTCTGAGAATGGGTGTATTTTGGACACCAAAGGTTTAGATTACATTAACAATTGATTGAGGCGTTTAACAAAAGTGGCCGGATCTTGCAGCTGACCTCCCTCTGCCAGTAACGATTGGTCAAAGAGCATTTGACTCCATTCTGAGAGTTTTTGTGCATCAGTCTCGTGTTGCAAACGCTCAATCAGGGGGTGTTTGGGATTGATTTCAAGAATTGGTTTAGCTGAAGGAACATTTTGACCAGCCGCTTTCAGCATGCGCTCTAAATTACCAGACAGGGCTCCTTCATCGGATACTAAGCAAGCGGGCGATTCTGTGAGGCGGTGGCTCAGACGAACTTCTTTGACTTGATCTCCCAAATGAGTTTTGAAAGATTCCAGCAGAGACTTAAAGGATTCTTGTTCCTCTGTTTTGGTTTCCTCCGCTGCGCTCTCACCCAAGTCTAGATCCCCTTTAGCTACGGATTGAAGGGTTTTACCGTCATACTCATTCAAATGAGAGACTAGCCATTCGTCTACACGGTCGGATAATAGCAATACCTCAATGCCTTTGCTTCTAAAGATTTCCAGATGAGGACTGTTTTTGGCCGCGGTAAATCCGTCGGCTGTCACATAGTAGATATGTTTCTGGTCTTCTTTCATACGGCCCACGTAGTCTTTGAGTGACACCGTTTGCTCGGTGCTGTCGTTGTGGGTGGATGAAAAACGAAGTAGTTCAGACCACTTATCTTTCTGTGCGCTTTCTTCACCAGCCCCCTCTTTAAAAACCTGCCCAAATTGGCTCCAGAAAGTTTTGTAATCCTCAGGTTTGTTTTGTGCGACATCATCTAAAAGTGTTAAGATGCGGCGCGTACACCCGGTTCGGATGCTGTCCATGTCCTTGGATTCTTGCAGGATTTCTCTTGAAACGTTGAGTGGGAGATCCGCTGAATCGACAACCCCTCGAATAAACCGCAGGTACTGGGGTAAGAGTTTTTTGGCGTCTTCCATGATAAAGACCCGGCGCACAAATAATTTCAATCCTTGGCGAGGTTCTCGTTCCCAAAGATCGAAAGGAGCACGGGAGGGGATATAAAGAAGAAGGGTGTATTCTTGCTTTCCTTCGACACGGGCATGAGTCCAGGCCAGGGGGTCTTGGAAGTCGTGACTGACTGATTTATAAAACTCCCGGTATTGTTCTTCACTGATTTCTCCTTTAGGGCGCGTCCATAGGGCACTAGCCTGATTGAGTGTTTCAATGGTTGGGGTGGTGTCATCTTTGCCTGAGGGTTCTTTGTCCATTAGAATGGGCAGTTGAATATGATCCGAATAACGCCGAATAATTGACCGCAAACGCCAAGAGTCCAGAAAATCGTCTTCTCCTTCTTTGAGATGGAGGGGTAAGAGTTGTCCCTCGTTTGTGCTCGGTGCTCTCTAATGTGAACGTTCCGTCTCCAGTGGATTCCCATCGTGTACCTTGAGAATCATCTGATCCGGCCTGGCGGGTTACAAGAGTGACCCGGTCGGACACAATAAAGGCAGAATAAAACCCAACGCCAAATTGCCCAATAAGCGCAGAGTCTTTAGCCTGGTCTCCGGAAAGACGGCTTAAGAATTCTTTGGTTCCTGATTTGGCGATGGTGCCAATGTTGCTGATCACTTCTTCTCGGCTCATTCCAATACCATTATCTTTTATCGTAATGGTTCTGTTGTTCTTGTCGATGGAAATGTATACCGATAAATCTGGGTCTTGTTCTAGAAGGGCGGGATTCTGAACGGCTTCAAAACGCAATTTATCACAGGCATCGGAAGCATTCGAGATCAATTCCCTCAGGAAGATTTCTTTGTTGCTGTACAACGAGTGAATCATTAAATGCAAGAGTTGTTTGACTTCCGTCTGAAAAGCGTAGGTTTCTGGAGTGCTCATAGTAGTCCATTGGTTAGGTTAATGAAAATCGTTTTTCAAGAATAGGGGTAAAGTTGCGGCTTTCAAGGGGGGGATGGTTAATGGGGTTCGATTTTGGGACCTATTGCTTGAAGCAGTCGGCTAATTCCTAGCCATTGTTGTCTCCAGAAGCTTTGGCCGTAGTCGGTTCCGGTGAGTTGATCATTGATCCCGGTAGCGGGAGTATGGTTTGGGTAACTGCTGGTTCTAAAAAGACGATCCCAAAATGAAAACAAGATGGCGTAATTACAACTGTGTCCTTGGCCTTGGCTGCCCTGTTCAATTCCATGGTGTACTCGATGAAAGTGGGGACTCACTAAGATCCAGCGACCAAGTATTCCAAAGTCTGTTTGAAAATTGGCGTGAGCTAGATTTTGTAGCAGACGGGTGCACATCATGAGAACCAAAAACTGGCTGGGTGGGATCCCAATGAAGAGGCTGACCATGGCTGGAATGGATAGATTGATAAAGTCCTCCAAAATATGAGTTCGATCATCGGTCCAAAGACTCATTTTTTGTTGGCTATGGTGCAAACTGTGCAGAGCCCAAGCCCAATTCCAACGGTGGAATCCTCGATGGACCAGATAGGCCACTCCATCCAGAAGAATCAAATAAACCAACCAGGTAATCACGGGAGATTGATCGAGCCCTGGGATGTAGGTGTCGAGTGGGGGCGGGCTTAAATGGTAGAGTCTGAGAAAAGCATCCAATTGGTTGGATAGGGGCCAAATAATGAGGAATAGAAAAGCGGGAATTAGCCCTAGGCGATGCAGAAAAGTGTATAGGATATCAACGCCAGTCCCTTTTCGGTTTTGCCAATGTTCGACTGGGTTCAGGTTTTCAAGGGGGCGTATGAATACAACCAGGATGAGTAGCTCTACCACGCCGAGCAATACTGCATTAGTGACGTCAAAGGCCATTTCTTGATAAGCCAATGCATGAAAATAAGTCAACAATGGGGTTGCGATATGTTCAAACAAGTTATCGTTGAGTTGAGTCCAAAAGTTTTCAATTTGGTCGAGAAAATTCACGGGAGGGTCGCAAAACAAAATCCACGTTCTTGCAGTCCCGTAATGAGGGGTTCAAATACGTTGGCAAAAGGTTGTTTTCTGGAGCGGATACCCAAGTGCATCATTAAAATATCTTGATCATGAACGTGTTTTAAGGCGTTATTGAGGAGAACAGAATTCGGCCAACGGTCAGAAGGAAGCTCGTCTCCTAAAAAACCGGCGTCACTCCAACCTACTGAAGGAGGGTAACCGCACGCTTTAGCCCAACGTTTTGTGTTGGGCGTGGTTCGTCCGCCTGGGGCTCGCCAGATTTTATTTAAATGCTGTTGAGTGAGTATAAAAAACAATTGATCATTTTTTTGGAGATCTTGACAAAATTGTTGTTGGTCCCAAATTACTGAACGGCCAGTTAGTGACCGGAAAAGCGTGTGGTTAGGATCGATGTCTTTTTTGGCAACGTTATGTGACGCCGTATGATTACCAATTTTATTGCCTTCAGTGAGGCGAGCGCGCCAATAGTACCCCCACCCAGAGTTGAGAGCGGTTCCATGCTGGATGGTGGGTTCATTAGCCACAAAAAAAGTCGCCTTGATATGATGGGTTCTTATGGTTTGCGCAATAGGTTCTGCCTGAGACATGGAACCACTATCAAGAGTTAAATAAAGCGTCCCGGCAGGACAGGAATCGGCACACCAAACAGGAGGGGTGAACAACGCCAGCATAAAAAAAATGATCCTGAAAATTTTTTCCATGGCAAGATGCTGACCTAATCTCTGGCCGCATGGTGTTCAAAAAAGACTCCGTGGGGAGATTTGCCAACAGAAATAGTGTGGATCAGGTTGAAATCAGGCAATTGGTACACTTCTACTTTTTTTATGAAGCGTGAGGTGATCCACAGTTGGGAATGATCCAGGGCGACTTCCATACAGTCTGGCCCACCAGGGACTTTAATTTTTTTGATGGCCGTCAGCGTTTTTGTGTCAATAACTGAAATGGTGTCTTCTGAACGATTGGAGATTAATAGATGCCGGTGATCTCCCATGGGTGTGAAATTGTGCGCGCCCGCGCCAGTGGGGATATGTTTGACGATTTTAGCGGTTTTCAAGTCAACGACTGCGACCTCCCCCGGCCCCATGACTCCTACCAGGACATACTGACCGTCGGGTGTCATGATAACTCCCGCAGGAGTTTCTCCAATGGGGATCTGCCATTGAACCTTTAAGGTATCCAAGTTGATGGCTACCAGTTGACTGGTGCCTTGAAGGGAGACGAAAACAAAATGGCTGTCTGGTGTGAAGGCCATGTGACTGGGCATGGTGGGCAAGGAAAAACGTTTGATCAGTTTGAAGTCAGAAGCTTGATAAATGTCCACAAAATCCAGACGCAGTGAATTGGCCACAAAAAATTTCTTATTCGGGCTAAACCCAATTTGATAGGGATCACTGATGCCGTTGATTTTTGATTGAATATCTCCGGTTTGGGGGTTCAAGAAAACTAAATTATTGCTGGCTGCATTGGCGACGATTAGCGCACTGTTGTCGGGAGTGCTCATCAGGTGATGGGGTTCTCTTCCGACATAGAAATGGTCAATGACTTGGAAGGTGCTGCGATCGATGCGGGTAATGGTACCGTCTCCAGAATCCAGGACGATAACAACCTCAGCAGTAGCGCTTAGTGAGACGATTAGAAATAAAAAGCCAAGAACGTGTTTTAGTGTTGCTGTCATAGAGGACCGTATCAGTTTCAGTGTTATCATTTTAACATTAATCCGTTAGTTGCTAAAGTGTCTAAGACTTTAGCATGATGGTACGGTATTGGAATTTTTTTGGGAGATTAGCAGTGAAAACATTATTGTATTGTTCGGTTTGTTCTGGGGCTTTGTCTTGGGTCAAGCCTCAGGGTGATAACATCAGTCGATCAGTTTGCACCCATTGTGGCGAGGTGCATTATCAAAACCCCAAAATTATTGTGGGGTGTCTGCCTGTATGGAAAGACCAGGTGTTATTGTGTCGTCGGTCCATTGAGCCGAGAAAAGGATTCTGGACGCTTCCAGCCGGTTTTATGGAAAATGGCGAAACCTTGGCGCAGGGAGCGGGGCGAGAAACCGAAGAGGAATCCTGTGCGTTGGTGGATGTTGGGCCCTTGTTTACTGTCATGAGTTTGCCGGGTCATAATCAAGTACATATGTATTTTTATGCGTTCATGCGTTCAGATTGTTTTGGTGTGACGGCGGAGAGTTCCGAAGTTCGGTTGTTTGGCGAGCAGGATATCCCTTGGTCTGATTTGGCTTTCGAGACGATTCGTCAAACATTAGAACACTATTTTTCTGATCGACAACAGGGAGTGTTGGGGTTTCATGTTTTAGATTTAGAGCGAAATCATGACTGATGTTTCTGAGAGTTATGTTATTTCAGCCATTGATCAGGAAGCCAGAGGAGTGACTCGTCGGGAAGGGAAGGTTGTGTTTGTTAGTGGGGCGATTCCGGGCGACAGGGTTACCCTGAAAATTATTCAAAGTAAAGCGAGTTTTGATCGGGCTCAAGTGAAGGAATGGATTGAAGTTAGCCCTAATCGAGTATCGCCTATTTGCGTTCATTTTGGCGTGTGTGGCGGGTGCTCTCTGCAACATGTTGATCCGTTGACCCAAGTCGCTTATAAACAGCGATTCTTAGAAGATAATATGTTAAAAATAGGACGCGTGATCCCGGAGCAGGTCTGGGCTCCTATTCAGGGACAGCAGTGGCATTATCGACAACGTGCTCGTTTATCGGTGCATTGGGATGAAAAAAAACAATCCGCTTTTGTGGGTTTTCATGAGCGGTCTTCAAATATTGTGGCTAATATGCACTCTTGTTTAATATTGTCGGAACCGATATCCCATTGGATTGATCCTTTACGTTTTTTGGTGGGGTCCCTGAGTATCAAAACTCGGGTCCCACAAATTGAGTTGGCTCAAGGGTCAGATGGCGTACCCGTATTAGTGTTTCGAATACTGGAAGAGTTGCGTCCGAAAGATGAGGTATTATTGCGTCAGTTTTCTGATGAATATGGCGCCAGAATTTGGCTTCAACCCAATGGATTGGGTTCTCAGTATCCGTTTTATCCGATAGCAGATGGTATGCTTCAGTACACGCTTCCCGAGTATGATTTAACTTTGGTGTTTTCTCCTTCTGAGTTTACTCAAGTGAATTCAGCTGTGAATAGGGCGTTAGTGCGGCGGGCGGTGAATTTATTACAGCTTCAGCCTCAGGATGTGGTCTTGGATTTGTTTTGTGGAATAGGGAATTTTACGTTGCCTATCGCTCGTTCAGGCGCTCAGGTGATGGGTATTGATGGCAGTCGTGCACTTATTGAGCGCGCGATAGCCAATGCTCAGTTAAACCATTTGATCGCTAATACCGAGTGGTTAGTGGCTAATTTATTTGGGGTGACGGAAGAACAAATTAGCCGTTGGCCAAAGGCTAATAAAGTACTAATTGACCCTCCTCGAGATGGAGCGAGGGAGGTGGTAAAAGCCATGCAATGGTTGCGACCTGAGCGGATTGTGTACGTGTCCTGTAACCCATCAACGTTAGCCCGTGATGCTCAGGAGTTAGTACAGCAGGGTTATCGCCTTCAAGGAGTTGGGATCGCCAATATGTTTCCACATACCACGCACGTGGAGTCTATTGCTTTATTTGTGCTAAAAGGGGTTGGGTAACGGAATACCAGAGTCCGCAATACGGGAATTGTGGCCTGTTGGATGTAGAATAGCCAGGTCGACAGCTGGCCGTCGTCGCCTGCAACATTGTGCTTTAATTCTGTTTCACCAGTGCATTAAACCGGTCAATCGGTAGTGGGTGGCCAAATAAATACCCTTGGTAATGGGTGCAGCCCATGTTCAGAAGCTTGTGGAGTTGCTCCTCTGTTTCCACACCCTCTGCGATGACATCCAAGTTTAAGCTTTTTGCCATGACAATGATGGTATGTACGATGGTTTCATCGTTGCTGTCCACGGCCAGATCGCGCACAAACGATTGGTCAATTTTGATCTGGTCGAGCGGTAAACGCTTGAGGTATTGTAAGGACGAATAACCGGTACCGAAGTCGTCCAATGAAAATTGAACGCCAATTGATTTCAGAGCGTTCATGGTTACAATCACGTTCTCCACATGTTCCAGCAACGTACTTTCGGTTAGTTCCAGTTTGAGCCGCATTGGGTCGATGGCATACCGTTGTACGGCAGTTTGTACCTGGGTCGTGAAATCCATTTGGAGAAATTGTTTGGCACTGACATTCACCGCCAAAACAAGATCGCGAGTACGCTCCGCTTGCTCCCATGCCTTTATTTGGGCACAGGCCGTCTCCAGTGCCCATTGCCCCATGGGCAGGATCAGTCCGGTTTCTTCTGTTAGTTGAATGAATTGTGCAGGAAACACCAACCCCCGATTCGGATGGTTCCAGCGGATCAGCGCCTCTGCACCGATGGGTTGCCGGAATTGATCTACTTGGATTTGGTAATACAACTGGAATTGCTGGGTTTCAAGTGCCAAACGCAGTTCGGCTTCAATAGTAGCGAGTGCGGTGCCGATTTCCTGCATTTGCGGGTCAAAGAACCGTAAGGTGTTGCGGCCGGCTTTCTTGGCCTCGTACATGGCCATGTCTGCTTGTTTCAACAACTCGTCTGTCGACTGTCGATGGTCGTTGAACAGGCTGATGCCGATGCTGCAGGTGCTGTGGTATTCCCGTGAGACAATCTGGTAAGGCTGACTGAGGGACGCGAGAATTTTTTCGCTGATGGATTTTGTTTGTGTTGCCGCTGTCGGTTTATTTACGCTCAGATTTTCTAGCATGACTACGAATTCGTCGCCACCGATGCGCGTTACGGTGTCCTCTTTGCGCACACAGAAAGTCAGGCGCTCGGCCACCTGCTGTAATAACATATCTCCAAGGGAATGGCCTAAGGTATCGTTAATCGTCTTGAAATTATCCAGGTCAATGAAGAGGATGGCCCCCGTGTGTTCGCCGTGCGCACAGGCTGCCAGAGCCATCTGAAGCCGATCCGAGAGCAGTCGCCGATTGGGAAGACCCGTCAGGGAGTCATAGAAAGCCAGGTGATGGATCTTGTCCTGTGCTTCCTTCCATTCGGTAATCTCAAAGATAACGCCATTGATTCTCAATGGTCGGTTCTGGTCATCGCACACTAATCGACCACGGGCAGCGACGTGGTGGATGCTGCCGTCGGGCCAGACGATGCGATACTCTGATTCGTAAGGAACATTCTGTTCGATGGTCTGGGTTAGTTTGATTCGCACGATTTCCTGGTCTTCGGGATGTATGGTTTGGAAGGCCTCTTCCATGGTACCGGTGAAAGTCGCCGGGTCAATGCCAAGAAGACGGCATACTTGAGCATCTAAGTACCGTTTGTTGGCCACAATGTCCCAGTGCCATACGCCCATGCTGGCTGA
>VFSW01015210.1_pt1 | contig 10591 bp, 10 predicted proteins | sample 5358111 | NCBI WGS metagenome assembly VFSW01 (sample SAMN11554181, study PRJNA540505) | mine drainage metagenome | isolation source: sediment from site ElyBrook_90M | place: USA: Ely Copper Mine, Vershire, VT | collected 2017
GGCGCAGCGGTTATGCAGAGCTGCCTCCCCTGGAAAGCAACCTGCTTCAAAATTCCAGCCCTCAAATCGAAAAAGTTATCTTAAACTTCAGTAAATAAAACGAACAATTATGAAAAAATACGACGAAAAAATCGGGAAGGTGCGGTGGATCCACTTTCAAAACCCGAACGGCGACGATATGGTAGAAACGACGTCATTCGTCAAGGTACATCCCTTGATCTTGAAGGAGCTTCAAGGAATTTCCGATCGCAGCAAGATAGAAAATTACGGCAGCTACCTCTTCGCCGTCTACCACCTTCACATCTACGATACAAAAGAAAAGAAACCTCGAAGGACGGAGATCGACATCCTCGCATTGAAAGACGTCATCCTTACTTACACCTATGAAACCATCGAGCCGGTCGACCAGTTCAAATCAGATCTCGCCCAAAAACTCGACGGCAAGATCCAAAATGCTTCCCAAATCATCTATTACCTCCTCCAGGAAATCAACGTCTACTCGCTCCGCCAGCTTCGCCACGTCGAAGAAAAAGTGAACGCCGTCGGCAACCGACTCTTCGATCATGGCAATCGCTACCTTTTGGAAGACATATCGTACATCAAGCGGGACCTCCTTGAATTCGAGATAACCGCCGCTTCCCAAAAAAGCACGCTCGAATCGCTTCTTGCGGTCGGCGAAGAGTTCTACGGCTCACAATCGAGAATTTATTTTTCGGATCTCATGGGGAGCCTCTCCCGGGTTCATTATCTTTTGGAAACGCTCCGAGTGACCGTCATTTCCTACAGCGAAACCGTTTCGCAGGTATTCCAATCCGAAACTTCGGAGGTCATGAGGAGGTTTTCGATCCTCGGTTTTCTCACCTTTCCCCTTTTGCTCTTTACGACCATTGCTCTCCAACCGACCGTGGAACCAACGCTCTTCAGGAATCCCATCGATTTTTGGAACGATCTCCTCGTTGTGGTAGGCATCGTGGCAATCCTCGCGTTCATATTCAGAAAGAAACGCTGGCTCTGACAAAAAATCCAAATGTCAAACATCAAATCAAATCCAAACGATCAAATGTCAAAACATTTGGCATTTGGCATTTGAACTTTGTCATTCACACCTATGTTTTTATATAACACCCTCTCGGGAAAAAAGGAGGAATTTGAAAAACCAGCCGGTCGGCCGGTTACAATGTTCGTCTGCGGCTTGACCGTTTACGATTACCCCCACATCGGCAACGGGCGGACATTCGTCGTTTTCGATGCTTTCGTCAAGTATCTCCGGTCGAAGGGCTGGAACGTACTGTACCTTCAAAACGTAACCGACATAGACGACAAAATCATCAACAGGGCCGCTGAAGAAAAAACCACGTGGCGAGCAATAGCAAGGAAATTCGAGCGTATCTACCACAAAGACGAACGGCGACTCGGCATCGACTCGGTCACCAAATACGCCCGAGCGACGGATCACGTGAAGGAAATACTCCGGCAAACGGAAGTGCTCATGGAAAAGGGGTTCGCTTACCGCATCGAGGGTGACGGCATTTACTTCGACGTTTCAAGATTTCCGGACTACGGGAAGCTTTCCCGGAGGACTTATCTCGATGCCGAGGATTCGGTTTCTCGGATCGATGAAAGCGTCATGAAAAGACACAAGGGCGATTTCGCCTTGTGGAAATTTTCAAAGCCGGGAGAGCCGACGTGGAAAGCGAAGCTCGGCAACGGAAGGCCCGGCTGGCACATCGAAGATACCGCGATCAGCGAAAAGTATCTCGGAAACCAATACGACCTGCACGGCGGCGGCGTAGACCTCAAGTTCCCGCATCACGAGGCTGAAATCGCCCAAGCGGAAGCTGCTTCGGGGAAAAAACCCTTCGTAAAAATTTGGATGCACTCCGGGCATCTCATGGTCAACGACAAAAAGATGTCCAAAAGCCTCGGTAACTTTATCACCTTGGACGACTTCTTAAAAAATCATTCGGGGGACGCTTTCAGGTTCTTGGTGCTCTCCCACCACTACCGTTCCCCCATGAACTACACCGAGGCGCTCATCAAGAGTTCCGAAGACACGTTGAAGTCGCTCGAGATCTTCATGAGCAAGCTCACCTTCATCGCAAAGAAGGCGAAAAACCGATCGATCGAAGGCGACTTCAAGGCGGAAATCAAGAAAGCCGACGAACGCATGGAAGAATTTTTAGACGACGACTTCAACACTCCGGGAATGTTCGGCATACTTTTCGGCCTCGTGGGTTCGCTGGAAAACTCCGTCTGGCAGCTCAGCCGGACCGAAACGCAATTGCTTTCTACGATCATTCAAGCCCGCATGACCCCCTTGGGGTTCAACCTCCATGCCACGAAAGTACCGCTCAAAATCAAGCATCTTGCCGCACAGCGCGAGTTATTCAGGAAGAACAAACAGTTTGTCCAGTCCGACGACTTGAGAAAAAGGATAAAAGTTCTAGGATACTCTATAGACGATACGCCCCTCGGTCCCTTCGTCTACAAGACATAACGCTACGAAATACGAAACGGTACGAATATAACGAAAACAGATTCGTAATTCGCAGAAAAATTCATGCCTAAAAAAGAATCCAATCAATTGAAGCTTCCACCGCAGGATGTGGAGTCGGAGAAATCCGTCCTCGGGGCCCTGATGCTCGACAAGAACGCGATCGTGAACGTCGCGGATTTTTTGGCACCGAGCGACTTCTACGAAAACAAACACCGGAAGATCTACGAGAGCATCATTGACCTGTGGAGCAGGGGCGAGCCGGTCGACCTCTTGACCGTTTCCCACGCCTTGAAAGCAGGAAAACAACTGCAAGACATCGGGGGGATCGATTACCTCACGGAACTCGCCGAAAGCGTACCGACGTCGGCGCACGTTGTCCATTACGCCGAGATCGTCAAAGAACAGCGAGTGCGGCGCGATTTAATTGCGGCTGCTTCCGAGATCAGCGAAAAGGCATTCGGTTTCCAAAACTTCGAGGAACTTCTTGAGATCGTCGAACAAAAGATCTTCGGCATCTCGCAAAAATCGAGACCGCAGAAATTCGTCGCCATCAAAGACGAGCTCCCCGCGGCGTATGAGCGACTCGAAAAACTGCACCGCGGCGAAAAGGATACGCTGCGAGGGGTGCCGACGTTTTTCTACGATCTCGACAAGTTTCTCTCCGGCTTCCAGCCGTCCGACCTCATTATCGTCGGAGCCCGCCCGTCGTACGGCAAGACCTCTCTCGTCCTCGACATTGCGCGGCAAGCTGCCGTTCTGGGCAAGAAATCAATCGGCCTTTTCTCCATCGAAATGTCCAAGGAACAAATCATCGACCGCTTGATCTCGGGCCAAGCCCAAATACCCCTCTGGCGACTCAGAACCGGCAAACTCGCCGATGATATGGAATTCTCCTTGGTCCAAGAGGCCTTAAATGAGCTTTCCAACGCAAAAATATTCATCGACGACGCCCCCTCCCCCACCATCCTTCAAATGAGGTCCATGGCGCGGCGGCTGCAGCTCGAGCATGGCATCGACATGATCATCGTCGATTACCTTCAGCTCATCCAACCCCGAATCGGCAACGATAACATCGTTCAGCAGGTGACCGAAATATCGCGCGGCCTGAAATCACTCGCCCGGGAACTGAACGTGCCGGTCGTTGCCGTTTCGCAGCTTTCGAGGGACGTCGATAAGCGGGATGTGAAAATACCGCGGCTTTCCGACCTCCGCGAATCCGGCAGTCTGGAACAAGACGCCGATGTCGTCCTCTTCATTTACCGCAAAGACAAAGCCGTCTCGCCGATGGAAGATGAAATTGCGGAAGACAATACCGTCGAAATCATCGTTGCAAAACACCGGAACGGACCGACGGGTACCGTAAAGCTCATCTTCGACAAGGAAAAGGTAAGCTTCAAAAATCTGGACACCGCCCACGCATCGCAACCGGAAGCATTTTAAGCATGATCCCGGATGAAATAAAGAAATTCATCGACTACTTTTCGCGGCTCCCCCTTTTCGGCCCGCGGCAAGCAACTCGTCTTGCGTTCTATCTCTCGGGACTCGACAAAAACGAGGTGAAGAATCTTTCTTCCGCCCTCGGAAATCTTGCGGACCTCGACACCTGCGAACGTTGCTTCTTTGTGAAAGTCAGGGGTCAAAAAACGTGCGGCGTTTGTTCCGACCCGGCGCGCAACGCCAAAAACATTGCCATCGTCGAGAAAGAAACCGATCTTCTAACGCTTGAAAAGATGAGAAAATGGAATGGGCACTATTTGATCCTCGGCCATCTCGCCGAGCGGGGGGCCCTAGGACAAAGTGAGCGAGCGAGACTTGAAAAACTCAAGGGCCGGATCAAAAACGAGCTCGGCGGAACGGCAGACGAAATCGTCATCGCTCTTGCCGCAACCGCGATCGGCGACTTCACCGCGGACCTTATCCGCGAAGAATTTAAGGGCTTATCAAAAAAAATAACCCGCTTGGGTCGCGGGCTACCAACGGGAGGGGAGGTCGAATTCGCCGACGAAACGACGCTCCTCCACTCGTTCGAGAAGAGGAGCTAGCCACGAACGGTAATACAGTAGCAATAAATGGCAATATGGTTGCAATGCACTTGCACAATCGTATTATGCGAGCGCGAGCGAGCTTATCACTATCTATTACTACCCCGTTACTTTCGTTATGGAAACTTCGGTGTAGTGCTGCCGATGTCCCTTGAGCTTTCGGTACCTCGTCTTGGAGTGATAGCGGAAGATAATCTTCTTTTCATCGCGGCCGACGGACGAAATGGTCGCCGCAACCGTTGCGCCTTTTACGTACGGCTTCCCGATTTCGGTTTTCTCCCCGGCGACGAGAAGAACGTTATCGAACGTAATCGATTTCCCCGTTTCGCCGTCCAGTTTTTCCACTTTGAGCTTTTCTCCTTCTTTCACCTTATACTGCTTTCCGCCAGTTTCGATGACTGCAAATTTCGTCATAGCCTTGATAGCGTATCATGAAAACGCCCTAAAACGCAACCCCGCCGGCTTATAAGCCGGCGGGATTTCTAAAGTCATTATCTTTTCTACCGCTCCGTATGTTCCCGAAGCTTCCCAATCAAATGCGTTGCGTAATCCTTCCCACCCAAGCCGAATGCCAAGCCGAAGGCGATGGCAAGCATGGCGATAAACCCGGTCACTAAAGCATTCACGATCGCAACTGCAATGCCGAGCTGGGAAAGAGACGCCAAAAAGCCGAAAACGACGATTGCCCACCACGTGAGGGATCCGAGAAACCCGGCGCCGTGGAGCTTGGAAGCCCTGACGGAACCGGAAACGAGATTCCTCAAGAAATGAGCGATGACGAATGCAGCAAGCATGATGAGGACGGCAACAATGACGTTCGGCACGTAGAGCAACACGCTGTTCAGGAATGAAGACAGCGAGTAAAAGCCGAGGATGTCCGAGGCCGCGAGCAAAAAGACCACAACCAAGAACCAATACACCAGCTTCTTGAAGAACTTGCCGCTCTTCAAGGTCATGCCGGCTCTCTCGAAATACTCACCCACTCCCAAATTGGCGAGGAGCTTATCGAGCTGGATCACATCGATGATCCGCTCAACGAGCGTTCCTAAGAGGGACGCAACGATAAGCCCGATGATGAAAACGATGAGCGCGCCGATGATCGAAGCAACCGTGCTCACAAATCCGATCCAAATGTTCTGGAGCGACGCTGCAACGACCGACGTCCAATCTTGAATAAACATCTCTTATCATCTATCATTTTTTAACGACCTTTAGGGTTGATTCCATTATACCATACGCCTACGCCCTCAAAAAGCACATGAAAATAAAAGCGAATCTCCACTTTCACACGAAAGACGACATCGAAGACAAGGAAAAAGCGGCCATGGTGGCCGATTACGATCTTTTTCAAGGGCTCGATGAAGCAAAAAGGCTCGGGTTCGACGCCCTTGCCGTTACCTGCCACGACTTTGTAACCAATGATCAAAAATATTACGAGTATGCAAAGCAGCTCGGCATCAACTTGATCCGCGGCATTGAAAAGACGGTCGAAAAAAAACACGTCGTCATCCTGAACGCCGACAAATCGGCCGAAAAGATCTCAACTTTCAATGATCTGCGCGCGTACCGGAAGGAGCACCCCGAGTCGTTTTTCCTCGCTCCCCATCCGTTTTTCAACGGAGGGGTCTCCTTGGGCCCGAAGCTCAAGGAGCACGCCGATCTTTTCGATGCCATCGAGTATTCATGGTTCCACTTCAAGCTTTTGAATCTGAACGGCGAAGCATGCTTGTTTGCCAAGAAACGAGGTCTTCCCCTCATTGCAACATCCGATACCCACGATCTCGCGATGCTCGCGACAAGTTACGCCGTCGTCGACGCGGAGGACTCCTCGACGGCATCGGTTTTGGAGGCCTTGAGAGCGGGCCGGTTTATCAACGTCTCCCCTCCCGCCCGATTTTGGAGTACTTACATTTGGGGTATAATAGGGGAAACAGCGCTAGGTCTGTTTCAATCAAAAAGGTCGCAGAAAGACAAAAATATATGAAAAAGAACGTTGGAACGATCGACAGAGTCATCCGCATCATCCTTGGCTTGATATTTGTCTATCTCGGCGAAGTGTCGATGGGGGCGCTTTCGATCATTCTTTACATCGTCGCTGTCATTCTCCTCTTGACGGGTCTTTTCGGAACATGCCCGTTGTATTCCGCACTCAAGATGAACACGAACAAGAAATCCGGAATGCCGCCGATGAATTAGGGCATAGAAATAAAACACTCCACCTTAAAGGTGGAGTGTTTTATTTTTGTGGACCTAGGGAGAATCGGCTTCGCCTCTCGCTTACGCTCGGGCTAGCCACCGCCTCGCGTCCGCCGCGGGCGGACATGCTCCGGCGTTCGATTCCCCTCGAACGCAAAGCAGTTTGCGTTCTTAGCTCCACAAAAAATACCCGCTGACGCGGGATATTTTTTGTGGACCTAGGGAGAATCGAACTCCCGTCCCGGCAATGCGAATGCCGTGTTCTACCACTAAACCATAGGCCCTCGGCTCGTATTTTACCCTATTTTTCCGATTTTGCCACCCCCTGCTTTCTGAAGTAATCCTCGATAACTTCGATATCCTTCACGTCCTTTTCCCTTCTCAAAAGCCGTTTCCATTTTAAAACTTCTGCAAGGCGTACAAACGGGAGATTTTCGATGATGTCCGCATCTTCAATAAGCTGATCGATGTCCCACTCTCCCGGTCCCCAATTGGCGCCCATTTCAATGCCGTCTTTTACCAGCGTTTCTCTCCCCCCGACGTCTTTAAGCTCCCATCCTCCTACTCCCTTGTATTCTTCAAAAAGTCCATCGGTCACAATAAGATCGATATCCCGGCACTCTCGGAGCCCCCGAACGGCCATGGGGCCGCTCCCGAAGATGGCATACGAACCGGCCGGAAGCCCCAATTCCTTCACCTTCTCAAAAAGTTCCCAAGACATTGCTTTTATTTTAGCACAAAAATGTGGGTATAATGAATCTGCACATGCCGGAGATTAAAACCAAAACTTTCGAAGAGGCCTACCGCCGCCTCAACAAAGAGCAGCGGGAAGCGGTGGACGCCGTGGACGGTCCCGTTATGGTCATCGCCGGCCCCGGCACCGGCAAAACGGAGGTCTTGGCGGTTCGGATTGCGAACATCATCTTGAAAACCGGAACGCCGCCGGAAGCAATTCTCGCCCTCACCTTCACCGAATCCGGCGTCCACTCAATGAGGCTCCGACTCATGGAACTCATCGGCCCGGGCGCATACCAAGTGACCGTCGCAACGTTCCACGGTTTTGCGAACTCAATCATCCAAGATTACCCTGAATACTTCCCCGACATCGTCGGCTCCTCCCCCATCGACGAGGCAGAACAAATCAAAATCCTCCGGAACATTCTCGATGAGACGCCGTTCGAATATTTAAAAACCAAAAATAACCCGTACTACTACCTTGAAAAGATCAAGCGCGCCATCGAGGATTTGAAGCGCGAAGGCGTTTTACCCGAAGACTTCCGCCACATCGTAGAACACGAAGAAAAAACGTTCTCCGGGAACGGCGACGTTCGAAATGCGGCAGGAAAGGTAAAAACCAAGTACTTGGATGATGAGCGGCATATCGAGAAAAACAAAGAACTTGCCGCAATGTATGAAGCATACGAACGCGAACTCAGGAGCGGCAACCACTACGACTACAACGACATGATCATGGAGGTCGCCGAAGCGCTTGAAAAACGCGAAAATCTCCGCGCGACGCTCCAAGAAAAATATCATTATTTCCTCATCGACGAACACCAAGACACTAATAAAGCGCAAAATAAGATCCTCGAACTTCTCGCAAGTTTCTACGACAACCCGAACCTTTTCATCGTGGGCGACGCAAAGCAAGCCATTTTCCGGTTTCAAGGAGCTTCTATTGAAAACTTCTTCCATTTTCAAAAACTCTACCGCGAGGTGCACCTCGTGAACCTCAAGGAAAATTATCGCTCGACGCAAACCATCCTCGACGCTGCCTACGCCATCGCAAAGCGCGACGAACCCCTGAAAGCCCGCGCGGGGCACGCCGAATCGCCCATCAAAATCTGCGCCTTCGACACCCGCGACCACGAAAATTATTTCATCGCCGCAAAAGCCGCCGAGCTCATCAAAAACGGCGAAAAACCCGAAGAAATCGCCGTCATTTTCCGGGAAAACAAGGACGCCGAACCGATTGCACGGATGTTGGAGAACTTGAGCGTCCTTTCGAACATCGAATCCGAAGACGACGCCATGAGCGACCCCGACTTCGGAAGGTTCAAAACAATTCTTGAGGCTGTTCAAAACTTCGGTGACGATGCTGCTTTTTTGAATGCTCTTTCCGTCGGCTTCCTCGATATTCCCCCGCTCGACATCTATAAACTTTCAGTCGCGGCGGCGGCCGCAAGGCGGGAGGGTAAAAAAGATCATGCCGCCCTCGACCTTGCACGATCGAAAGCGCTTCTCGAAAAAGCCGGCGTCGAACAAATCGGCGTCATCATGGACTTCGAAAGGAAACTTTCTTTCTGGAAAAATGCTTCCGAAAAGGAGGGTGTTTTGAATGTTTTCTCCGACATCGTCCGTGAATCGGGGTTTCTCACGAAGATTCTCGATGACCCGGAGGGCAACGTAAAACTCGAAAAACTCCACGCGCTCTTCAGTCGCCTTCGAACACTTGCGGAAGCGCACCGCGGGTACCGTCTTGCCGACTTCATGGAATATTTACGGCTTCTTGAGGAACATAATGTGAAGATCAAGGGTCCATCGGCGGGTCCCGTTCCCGGCAGGGTGCGCCTCATGACCGCCCACCGGTCGAAGGGCCTTGAATTCAATGAAGTTTTTATCGTGAATGCCGTCGAGGGCAAATGGGGATCGTCGAGAAAACGGCCTGAGCACATTAAACTTCCCGCGCGCGTCTTTTCATTCAACCAGACCGAAGAGGATCCGGAACCGAAAGACAACGAAGAGCTCAATGTGTTCTATGTGGCGCTCACGAGAGCCAAGAAAGAGGTGTATCTTACCTATGCGTTGCTCAAGGATTCCGGCGAGCCGGCCGAGCCAACGCACTTCATCGCCGAAATCAGGCCCGAACTTACGGAACCAATCGACACAAAACGCTACCAAGAGGAACTTGAAGCGCACCTCGAAATTGAGTTCGTAAAGCGGCCGCAACCCGAGGCGCCGCTTGCGGAAAAGGAATATTTAAACCGACTCTTCCGAGAGCAGAGTTTTTCGGTTACGGCGCTCAACAATTTTCTTGCGTGTCCTTGGCAGTATTTCTACCGCAATCTTGTTCGCATCCCCGAGGCGCCGGAGCCAAGTTTAATGTTCGGCAACGCAGTGCATTATGCCATGAAGAATTTTTTTGAAGCCTTAAAGAACGACAAAAAACCCGACAAGGAATATCTTTTGAAGATGCTCCGTTTCGGCCTTGCCCATGAACCTCTCGCAAAAATCGACGAAGAGCGTCTCCTTCGGCGCGGGGAGCAGGCGCTCACCGGCTATTACGAGCACTATAAGGGCACCTGGAGCCCGAATGTCCTCGTCGAAAAGAGCATTAACGATGTGGAGCTCGACGGCGTGAAACTTACGGGGAAGCTCGACAAGATGGAAATGTTGGATATCGGCGGGCGCGTAAACGTCGTTGATTACAAGACCGGCAAGCCAAAGTCGGAAAACGAGGTGAAGGGCCTCACGAAATCGGGCGATGGCAACTACTTCCGCCAGCTTTCTTTTTACAAGCTTCTCCTCGATAACCACAAAACCGAGCGGTTCGTTATGGCATCCGGCATCATCGACTTCATAGAGCCGACCGAAAGCGGCGCATACCGGCGGTATGCATTCGAAATAACGGACGACGACGTGAAGAAAGTTTCGGAAGAGATCAAGAGCGCCACGCAAAAGATCCTCGATCTTTCTTTTTGGAACGAATACTGCGGCGACAAGGATTGCCCATATTGCGCCTTAAGGAGAATGTCCATCGGGAACAAACACTCCTCATTTTTTTGAAAACTTTGTCGGGGAGCCGGGAATTGAACCCGGTCTACACGCACCCGAAGCGTGCGTACTACCGGCATAC
>VFSW01015211.1_pt1 | contig 10591 bp, 9 predicted proteins | sample 5358111 | NCBI WGS metagenome assembly VFSW01 (sample SAMN11554181, study PRJNA540505) | mine drainage metagenome | isolation source: sediment from site ElyBrook_90M | place: USA: Ely Copper Mine, Vershire, VT | collected 2017
ATCCTATATCGTTGAGCTAAATGAAGCATATTCTGATAATGGAGACCGGATCCTTCAAGGTTATGGGAGGGGCTGCCAAGGACACCTATAAAATATACAGGAAGCTTAGGCTCAGGAAGGATTATGACGTCGACATACTTGGCGATTTCTCAAAGATAGATCCATCAGTAAAGACGGTAAGCCAGGCAGAGGCGCTTTCAAAGAATTACGATCTCGTATGGATGAACTCGATAAGGGACGTTGGCTTTGCAGAAAACTACATGCGAAAGCATCAGGGAAATCACGCAAAGTTCCTTTATGTGGACCGTGGAAACATACTGCTCAACTTCAGGAAGGCCGGCATTAAGAAGCTGCTGCCAAAGATGGTCATAAGGAGATACCTTACATCAAGAATGGAGATGTGGCTTGATTACTACATCGCAATATCCACAGATCAGTACTCCCACGCAAAGAGCTTCTTCAGCGAAAAGACCGATGTAAGGTACATAATGATAGCGCCGCATGAGGAGTACAGGGCGCTAAGTGCAAAGAGGAGCTTCACAGGGGCGCTGTCGGTATCGAGACTTGATGAGAGGCAGAAGAAGATAAGCTTCATGATAAGGGGCATTGCAAGGGTTAAGGAACAGCACACGCAACTAAAGAACAAGCTGATGCTAAAGATAGTGGGCACTGGAGTCGACGAGGCTAATTACAAGAATCTTGCAAAGTCGCTTGGCCTTGAAAAGAATGTCAGGTTTGAGGGATTCATGATCGGCGAGGGCCTGATAAAGGAATACAATAACGCAGGCTTCTTCGTATCAACCTCCGAATGGGAAGGCCTTGGAAGATCACTGCTTGAGGCCATGGCGTGCGGCCTTCCTCTGTTGATAAACGACAACATAAACACCGCAATAAAGGCCGATCCGCTGACAAGGATTGTGAAGGACGGATCAAACGGCCTTGTCTATGGGTATGGCGACATGGAGGGATTTGCAAATGCGTTCTACAAACTCTATTCCGACAAGAGCCTCCAGAAGAAGCTCTCTTCAAATGCAATGGTATTCATGAAGCAGTTCCGCTTCGGCAAGGTTGTAAGAAGCTACGAGAAGCTAATAGACGACCTGTAGCGATTCAGCTCTTTCTGAGTATTAGTATTATCAGAAATCCTGCGAGCCACGTCCAGAAATTGAACTGTATGCCCAAATTGAACAGCTCATTGAAGGACCATATCAGAAGGAACGGGCCTATCGCCAGAAAAAGCAGAAAGATAACTCCTATCATCCCTATAAGTCCCATCTCCTTTAGCAGTCTGGTTAAGCTAAAAGCCATTGGCATCAACAATTATTATCTCTGATAAGAATTAAAAGGGTATTCAAAGGTTCTTTGCAAGAAGATACTCCTTTAGCTCTGCAAGTCCCTCATCCAGGCTATACTTCGGAGTATATCCAAGCGCCTTGCCTATCTTTGAGATGTCAGCTATCCTGCTTGGGCTGTCCCCCTTTCTCTTTGGCGCCTTTACTATCTTTCCCTTCCTGCCTAGCGTCTTCTCTATCTTTGAAAGCAATTCGTTAGTCGAAGTCCCTGCGCCTGTACCGACATTGAACTCTCCTGAGACTCCGTCCTTTAGCCCGAGGACAACCGCCCTCGCAATATCCTTTACGTAAACATAATCTCTCTTGTCATCTCCGCTGCCGAATATGGTGACTTCCTTGTCCTTCATCACGCTAAGCATGAAATTGGTCACTGCGCCTCCGTAAGTGCTGTTCTCCCTCCTCGGCCCGTATACGTTGAAGAACCTGAAACATATGCATTCCATTGCATGCATGGCATTGAATGTCCTGCAGTATATCTCCGAGCAGACCTTTGTCGCAGCATAAGGGGACTCGGGTCCATATTCTGCGCTTTCCGATATCACTCCTACTGCCTTTGCGGTGTATACTGCACCTGAAGATGCGAATATGAACTTCTTTATCTTCTTCTTTGAAGCGGCTATGAGAAGGTTAAGGTTGCCTGTAAGGTTTGTCTCATGATAGAGCATGGGATTCTCTATTGACTTTGCAAGGTCCCCCTTGCCCACCATGTTGATTACGGCATCAACTCCATCAACAGACCTTTCGGCAACGGATTTTTCGATTATGTTCCCTTCGATAAATTCAAAATAGTCCTTTCCAACGTGTGCCTTGATGTTTTCGCTCTTTCCCGATGAAAGGTCATCGACCACCCTTACATTGTATCCTGCCTCTACAAGAGTGTCCACTATGCAGCTGCCTATGAATCCGGCCCCTCCCGCAACAAGTATCTTTTTCTTTGTAGCTGCCATAAAATCATCAATCATACAAGCTTCCTGAGGTCTTCAAGTGTGCTATCCAGCATCTCCTTCTTCTTCGCCTCGACGCTTATTCTCAGTACGGGTTCTGTTCCGCTCTTCCTTACTATGAACCAGAAATCCTTTCCTGCAATCTTCAGCCCGTCATTGTCCGTGTCAACTACCTTTCCCTTCTTCTCGTACCTGGACCTTATCTTCGTCAACAGTTGCTCAACATTTATCTCTTTTGTAAGCGGTATATTTATCTTCTCTGTCCAGGATTTCGGAAGTGACTCAAAAAGCTGCGCAGAGCTCTTGTCCTGTGAAGCCAGGAAGTCCAGCATGAGCGCAAAAGCCATCGATCCGTCCCTCACGTACTGGTGCTTTGGATAGATAAACCCGCCATTATCCTCGAATCCCGCAGTCCCTCCAGTCTTTAAGAGCGGTCGCGATACGAACACGCTGCCTATCCTGGTCCACTTAGTGCGCACATCCTTGTCGCTAAGGAACTCCTCTACAAGGTTTGAGCTTGAGAACGGCGTGAATACCACCTTCTTGCCATTCCCCTCCTTGAGGGCTGCCCAGTATGCAAGCAGCGTTCCGCTCCTGTCACCAAGCTGCACTCTTCCCCGAGAATCTATGAATATTGCGCGGTCTGCATCGCCATCATGTGCCACCCCTATGTCCACGCCAAGCTTCTTTGCAAGCGTCGCGGTCTTTCCAAGGCTTGCAGGCGTAGGCTCAGGGGGCCTGTCCGGAAAGAGCGCATTGAGTTCTGTGCTTACTTCATGTAGCTCGCATCCCAGCTCCTTTGCTATTTTAACGCTTGTTATCGATCCCACGCTGTTTCCTCCGTCAACGAGCACCTTGAACTTCCTCTGCCTTATTTTCTTTACATCGACCTGCCTGAGTATCCCTTCAACATATCCCTCAATCATTCCCGAAACTTCCTTTACGTCGTAGTTGAGCTTGTGCCAGTCGACCTGCCTGAACTTGCCGCTGAAGTAATGCCTCTCTATCTCTTCCTCATGCGCGCTTTCGGCCTCAACTCCATCAGAATCTACGACCTTTATGCCATTGAACTCTGCGGGATTGTGGCTTGCCGTAACCATGACTCCCCCGTCATATTTTCCCCTCTTTACATTGAACTGCAATGCCGGAGTAGGCAGTATGCCTGCATAGTAAACCTTTATGCCTGTGCTTAGAAGCCCGCTGGTAAGAGCCCTCACTAGCATGTCTCCCCCTGCGCGCACGTCCCTGCCGACAAGTATCCTGCTTCCCTCCTTGAAGTATGTGCCTATGGCCTTGCCAAGGGTGAGTGCAAGCTCTGCAGTAAGCTGCTTGTTGGTTATGCCCCGTACCCCGTTTGTGCCGAATAGTCTCTTCAATCCATCACCCTATTTCCTAAGCCTTGAGCCCTTTGTGAGCCCGCCCCTGCCAATCTTGTAGTAATCTATTATTGTAGGGGCTATATCAAGAACCCTCATATCCTTCGAATCAACCTTCGCCGAGTTTGAATAAAGCCCGAATATCCCGTAGCGCGTGTGGTCTCCCCTCCTTGCAGGCTCAGGCTCTGCAAACACGCTATCATCCGAATGGTTGAACACATCCATAGTGTATCCCTTTCCTGCCTCTATTATCATGTCTGGCGCAATGAAGAGCTTCGTGTCCTTATAGTACTCCTTGCCTGAATGAAGCTTCGCGATGACATTGACATCGCCGTCGCTAAGTGACTCAAGTTTCTTGGCTATCTCATGAATCAGCTTTGCCTTTGCCTCCCCCTGCACGTTTGGCTCCTTGAACCTGCCATCGTTCGCCCATATGTTGCTTACCGGGTTGTTTGAGAGAGATGCGAATGCGATGGTCTTCTTCATGTTGAATGTCCTCTTGTTTACGAAGTCCTCATAATCCGTCTCCACTATGCTTGCGCATATGAACCTTGTAACCGCCTTCTTTGTCGATGTGGTAAGCTGCTCCTTGTACTTGTTCTCCTTAAGCCCCTCTGACGAAGATTCCTTCCTTGAAAGCGAAACGTCCATCTTAAGCCCTCCCATATTCACCGCAGGGCTCAGTGACGCATAGCCGTTTTGTATCAGCCAGCTGTTAAGAAGGATCTTCTTCTTTATCGGCTGGGCACCGTGGTCAGAGACCAGCATTATCGCAAACTCCTCTCCATTCTTTTCGGCATGGCCCATAATCCACTCTATGAACCTGTCTATCTCCTTGTAAAGCGGAGAGACAAGGCTCTCCCAGTTGTCAAGGCTCAGCGAATAATGCTGTATCCTATCCGCCTCGGTGAAGCATACGAATACCAGGTCATAATTGCTGTCCTTTATCAGGTGCTCTGCCACCTTCGACCTCTTTCTTATGCTCTCAACATAGCTTGCGGATGCCTGTTCCAGGGTGATCTTGCCGTCCTTGAGATCCTGCTCTATTTCAGGCTCTCCCTCGAAGCCAAACTTCTTTGCTGTCTCTTCCATGAATGTGGAGCTGAATTTGGGTTTTAGCGGAAATCCTGTTATCATGTCTACGTTCCTGTTCTTCGATGGCTCTGTTACCATTGCAGGTGTTATTATCAGGCTGTGGATGTTGCTATCTCCAAGCGTATCCCAGAAAGGGGGATTCCTGTCGGTATCATAGAAAGTCAGCTGCCTGTTGTAATCCTTGTCCAAATAGAAGAAGTTCATCACTCCGTGCTGTCCCGGAGTGAGTCCTGTATATATGCTCGGCCATGCTGCCGCGGTTATAGGCGGAAGAGTGGATTCAAGGTCGGTGAGGACTCCCTGAGTCATAACCTTCTCGAATCCATGCATCTTGTATTTCTTTGTCAGCTTGGCTACTATTGACACTGGGGCGGAATCTATCCCTATTAGATATAGAACCTTTTTAGATTTCTTTGACAATAAGGCACCGATTGGTCGTCTAGACAAACACGATACTAGAATATGCAACTACAGATTTATAATCCTTGGTAACGTCGCCAGAATTGGCATATTTCAGCATTGCTGCGCGCATTGCGCCATGCCTCTTAGCGAACATTCCAGACACTGTTATAGGCCCGTATCCGCATGCACTATCTCCTGATTTCTCTATCCTTTTATGGAATTCCTCAAAATCAAGCCTACTTAGGGCCTCTATCGCATGCATGTCCTTCTTCTCTGCTACCTCTGCAGGTTCATAATGGTCAAAATCAGAGCTTGCTATCACGGTTATATTGCGCTCCATCTCCTCTGCACTCTTTATTATTGCATTGCAAAGCCTTTCACAGTACCCAAGGGACTGGTTTCCCATGCATACAAAGCAGCATCTTGGCTTCTTCACAATCCTTTGAAGGAAAGGAAGCTGCACTTCTATAGAATGCTCTAGCCTGTGTGCGCTTTCGTCCATCTCGAAGAGATCGGACTGCGAGGCAATGCCATTGGCAAAATCTTTATCATTGCTTACAACACCCAAAGGTGTCCTCCACTCACAGCCGGATATAGATACCGGAAATCCCAATCCCGTGTGGTTCGGCCCTACGAAGACAAAGGTATCGATCTCTCCAAGGTCCTTTTTCATGGAGAGCGCCTTGTATGTGAATGCCTCCACAATTCCAGAGTAGGCATATCCTGCATGCGGCGCCACATAGGATATCGCATCTTGAACATTCTTACCTTCAAATCTTGCCTTGGCAAGAAACCCGTCGATAGAAGATGAGAGCCGTTTCCTCCCTTCAGGATAGAATTTTCCTGCCACTGCAGGGGCCCTCTCAACGGAAACACTTTTAATATTCAACACCAGATTTGCATATATGAAAACGGATAATAAGTATATAACCACAATTCTCAAAAGGCTCTCAAAGAGATATGGGTACGATCCCCACACCTTACTTGTTCATGAAAACATGATCCATCTTTTTGTGGCCGTATTCCTCTCTCCGCAGTCAACAGATGCACAGGTAAACAAGGCGACTCCAAAACTGTTCAGAAAGTTCAGGACATTCGATGACTATGCGAATGCGAATACAAGGACGCTCCAAAAGTACCTGAGCAGCATAAACTTCTACAAGACCAAGGCAAGAAATCTAAAGAGGTCTGCAAGGATGATCATTGACAGGTTCAACGGCGAAGTTCCAAAGACAATAGCAGAGCTTACCGAGCTTCCAGGGGTAGGCAGGAAGGTGGCAAATGTCATACTTAATGAGGGTTATCGCATAGAGGAGGGCATAGCGGTCGATACTCACTGCGCAAGGGTCGCAGTAAGGCTCGGCCTTTCAAAGCATAAGGATCCATACAAGATAGAGCAGGACCTGCTAAGGGAGATGCCCAAGTCCCAATGGGGAAGGGCGTCAAATCTGTTCATCGAGCTGGGAAGGGATGCATGCAAGGCAAGGAACATGGAGTGCGAAAGGTGCGTGCTAAGGGACATGTGCCCAAGCAGCACAGTACAAGCGAAATAATGCTGCGCAGGCACTTGGCCTGCAATACCAAATTATATATTAATTGACCTTAACATTACTAACGAATCCAATGGAAAGCGAAAAATCAGCAAAATCAAATCCGATGAAATTGCAGAGCGCAATGGAATATTTGATGACGTACGGTTGGGCTATACTGATTATAGCAGTCGTAATGGTCGCACTGTTCTCACTTGGAATATTGGGAGGGTCTCCTCTTTCGACTACATGTATAACCGGAACTGGATATATCTGTCAGACTCCCATATTCAGCGCAGCCACTGGAAACCTCGTTGCAACCATAGGCCAGAGCACAGGAACGAGCTGGGCTACAGCGAATTTTGTATTCGTGCCATCTACTTTGGCATTCGATCAGATAAACATAACTTCGGCAATATCAATCCAAGATGCATTGGTCTCAAATCCATTCAAATCAAACCCCATGAGAAGAAGAACCACCACTTCAACCTCTACTACAACAACCATTGCAACTACTACAACCATTGCAACTACTACAATTGCTACAACGATAGCAACTACAAGCATTGCAACAAGCCTGGCATCCCTTTTTGTCAGCCAGAACGAGGTCATATTGCCAAACGGGCTTAAAAATGGCGCCGAGGCCCAAATGAGCATACCAATCAACGCTATGGTGTCTGGCAAGCCTACATTCAATGTAGGGCAGTCAGTAGCAGGAGCCATCTGGGCACAATACACGCTTAGCGCAGGCTCAACCCAGTATTACTATGCAAAAATAGCTACAGTGAACCTAAAGGCAGTCTGATCATGGCAGGAAGTCCTTGTTCTTTACCTTCTCCCTTATGTAGTCTCCGACGAAGGTGAGACGAGGTCCTTGAAGTGCGTCCTGCTCAAGCTTCTTCTTCGACTTTATCATGCGCTCAAGCTCCACTACCCAGGCCTTGTTCTTCTTTATCCACTCGTAATTGAGCATCTCTGTGGCCCTTTTCAGGTCCACCTCGCTCGCATTCATGGTAAGCTTGTTGAGGAAGTCGTACTTGTCAAGGTCTGACATGGTTACTCCAATGAAGCGCGCCTCAGGTGTTGCAACCTCCTCTCCTATGTGCGCAAGGTTTATGCTCCCGGTCTTTATCGTCCAGTATATGTACCATCCCCATGCATCGGAATCGGTGAAAACATAAATCGGCAGTCCCTTGTCCGCGAGCTTTCGTATCAGCCTGCGCGTGCCCCTTGCAGCCTGCCCTCCAGGAGTTATAAGTATGGCATTTTCCTTCTTCCAGAATCCGTCCTCATTGAGCCTCTGCCATAGAGCATCCTTCTCTACTACTATGACATATTTTGCCTTTATGTCGACGAACTGGATATCATTGTCAACGTCGCTAGGTATCGCCCATCCGCTCCTTCCCTGCTTGCTACAGTCTATCTCCACCATCTCCTCCCCGAACCTGTCCATCACCTTCATATTTCCAGCAAGAACTCCCTTCCTGTTCGCGTTGAGGTTCAGGTTTTCCCTTGTAAGGTCGAGAGACACCTCAAGGTCCTCTATAAGCGGGTTTGATTCAGCCTGCTCGCTGAATATGTTCTCATCGACATCGTCGCCAAGCGAGTACTTGAGCTGGTAATAAAGTCCTCTTATGGTTGTGTGAAGGTTTTCCTTTACGAACTTGTGGCATTTGGCTGCGACTGCTATGGTCTGCATGAACCTCTTTGACTGCGCTACGTTTATGAAGTCCCTTTCCTCCTTTGATTTTCCAAGTGTTAAATATCCGCTCTTGGGATCGAATATTATGTTCGACCTTTTCCTTGCGTAGGTCACGAAAGTAGGATTCTTTCCGGACTTAATGTCCTTGACTATCCCGTTTCCCAAAGCCTCAAGCTTTACACTGGGCTTCTCTTCTTTTTCTTTTGCCATCGATCATGCACCTATGACATTACCCACAAGGTTGACATCAAGAGGCTCCCTCTCCTTGTAGTCAGTTGTCATGTACTTCCTGAGCTTTCCTATCATCAAATCCCTTCTCGAGCTCTTCTTGAGCACGTGTGCAAGAACTTCGGCTATGTTCCTTACAGGAATAACCTTTATCTTGCCCAGTATCTTCTTGTCTATGAATATGTCCTTTGCATTGCTTTCAGGTATTATTACCTGCTTCATTCCTGCCTCTATCGCAGCAACTACCTTGTTTGTTATTCCTCCTACAGGAAGCACATCTCCCCTTACGGAAAGAGATCCTGTCATTGCTATCTCCTGATCCACAGGTATTCCCTCAAGCGCCGATATTACCGCAACTGCAACCGAGATGCTTGCGCTGTCACCCTCCACTCCCTCATATGTCTGTATGAACTGAACGTGAACGTCGTAGTTTGCCATGTCGCGATTCATGTGCCTCTTGATTATTGCGCTTATGTTCTTGACCGCCTCCTTAGCTATCTTTCCAAGCTTTCCGGTAGGTATGAGTTTTCCCTCGGTCCTCGAGCTTGCATGCGTTACTTCGGCCACTATTGGCAGGACTATTCCGGCAGAGAGATAAGATGACCCTATGATCGCAAGCCCGTTGACCCTTCCTATCGCGTATCCTGTGGTCTTGAATATCTTGTAGTCCTTTCTGTAGTCAAGTGACTGCTCAACGTACTGTGCCTCTATGGGCTTTGAGACCTTAAGCGCCTCAAATACATCATCCTTTGTGACTACCTTCCTCTTCTTCTCCTTTGCGATGTCTCCAGCTGCCCTTATCACTCCTCCCAGCTCCCTTAGTATAAGCGTAAGCCTGTTCTTCCTCCCGCTCCTCCTTTTTGCCTCCTCTACTATTGCCATGCATGCATCATAGTCGAACGGAGGGATCTTCCCGTCCTTCCTTACTTCCTGCGCAACGAACCTTACGAGCTTCTCCCTGTTTGCCTCTATGTCCGGCATTGAGGATTCCATGTAAACCTCATAACCATAGCCTCGTATTCTTGACCTGAGCGCAGGATGCATCTTCTGTATGTCCTGAAGGTTTCCTGCTGCAACGAGGAGGAAATCGCACGGTACAAGTTCAGTCCTTACCATCGCTCCAGAACTAAGCTCGCTCTGCCCAGTTATCGCGTATTTCTTCTCCTGAAGCGCTGTAAGAAGCTCCTGCTGCGACCTTGGCTCTATGTCCGCAACCTCGTCTATGAACAAAACTCCCTTGTTTGCCTTGTGTATAAGGCCGCTCTCAACTCTTAGGTGTGCAGGCGTTCCAAGACCTCCGCTCTGCAGCGGGTCGTGCCTTACGTCTCCAAAGAGGTGTCCGGCGCGCGCTCCTGTTCCGTCAAGGAATGGCGCATGCGTAAGCCCTGTATTGTCGACTATGAGCTTTGGCTCATTTGTCTCGAACATACCTGGAAGCATTCCGGCCCTACGGAAGCTTCCTACAAAAAGAAGAACTGATGCGAATACGAGTACTCCTAGTATCACCGCGCCTATGAGCACTATCTGGTATCCCTGCACAAGGCTTGTGAATCCTATTATGAAAAGCAGTATCACTATTACGGCAACTATGGGAACTATGTTGCTCTTTTTTCCTCCAGTATCAAGCCTGTTTTTCAGCTTCTCCCTCTGTACGAGCTGGCGCCCCTGCCCGTCCCCAAGCGGCTTTCCTTCCTCTATCTTAGGATATGTCTTTACGGATTTTATCAGCGGGTGATTCTCATCGTTGGGATTCTTGTATACGAGCACGTCCTCCATTTCAGTGAGGGGAAGAAGCTCCGCAATCGCCTGAGCCAGAAGCGTCTTTCCAGTGCCCGGCTCTCCGATAAGCAGGACGTTGCGATGCTGCGCTGCAGCCTTCTTTATTATATCTACTGCTCCCTCCTGCCCAATAACCTGGTCCACCGTCCTTTTTGGTATGCTTATCTCGTCCGTTGTCCTAAAG
>VFSW01015212.1_pt1 | contig 10591 bp, 6 predicted proteins | sample 5358111 | NCBI WGS metagenome assembly VFSW01 (sample SAMN11554181, study PRJNA540505) | mine drainage metagenome | isolation source: sediment from site ElyBrook_90M | place: USA: Ely Copper Mine, Vershire, VT | collected 2017
CACTGCAGACCCGGGGAGCGTATTGCCGAGCGGTGGTTGGCGACCGCTACCCCGTAACGCAGGACGGTCTCGGTCGAACTGGAGCGCCCGCGGGCGATCGCGAAGATGAGCAGGCCGGTCGCGACCGCTCCCAGGAAGGAGAACAGGGGGAGGAAGAGGTCGGCCTCCGCCTCCTGGAAGCGGTACACGTAGACGATCGCGGCTCCGAGGGTACCGCCGCTCGAGATTCCGAGGAGGAACGGGTCGGCCAGCGGGTTGCGGAAGACCCCCTGGAGCGCCCCACCGGAGAGACCTAGCGCGGCGCCCACGATGAGTGCGAGGAGGATCTCGGGGAGGGCGATGGAGAGAACGATGAACGTCGCGCCGGAACAGCCCGCGGGGCCGACGGAAGCGCCGGTGCAGGGGGAGGGAAACAGCCGACCTCCGCTCAGGGCGTGGAGGAGGATGAAGAGCGTGGCGGCCGCCGGAATGGGGTGGGGTCGTAGCAGGACGGACTCGAGCACCACCGAGCCCACCACGACGCCGGCGACGCTCGCCGCGAGGAGCCCGACGACCCCCAGCGGATGCCGAGGGGGAGCGAGGCGGCGCGGCCGTCCCGTCGCTCCACGTCCTCCGCATCGCGGCGGCCGGCTCGCTCAGGGAGGCGAGGGATGGAACACCGCGAGCAGCGCCGGAAGACCCGCGAGGATCATGGTCGGGTCGGGCTCGGTGATCCAGTTCGAGTCGATCCCCGAGAGATTCCCGTGCTGTACGGCCCCGAAGCTCGACCAGTCGGGTCCTGCGGCGTAGGTGCTCTCGTTGAGTCCGAAGCCGGTCCCGTAGACGATCCAGCTCGGATCCCCGGAGAGCACCTGCTGCGGCGAAAGCTCCGGGTACGGGAACGTCGAGTTCGCCGCGAGGCCCACGGCCCCGGCCAGTTCGAGCAGCGATTCCCCGAACGTCCCGGGGCCGAAGGTCCAGTAGCCGTTCGCATCGACCGAGTAGGTGAGGAGGACCAACGGAAACGACGCCACGGTCGAGGTCGTGTTCGTGGCCACGTAGAGCTCCGTCGCGAGTTGAGCGTTCAGGGCCGCGGCCGCGGTCGGCACCCCAAAGATCGCGCCGAGCAGCGACACGTCCACGAGGACCCCGCTCAGCGTCGGCGGCTGAAGCATGACGACCGGCACCTTCAGTTGGGTCGTGATCTCCTCGACATCGGCGATCGACACGATCGTAGAGGCGAGGACAAGTTGGGGCGCCTGGTCGGCCAGCATCGAGGGAACAAAGGTGGGTCCGACCTGTACGCACATCGACGAGGAGAGGTTCCACAGGGCGATCTGGTCCGGAGAGTAGTCCGCCGAGAGGCCCCCAAAGCTGGCCGCATAACAGTCGACCGCGACGACGTGACTTCGCAGACCGAGGCGGTACATGCTGTCCATGATGCTCGGGCTCAGAACCGCCACCCGAGCCGGATCGGTCGGGACCTGCACGGTCCGACCGAGGTCGTCCGTCACGGTGATCGCGCCGGGGGTAGACGCCGAGGGGTGGGGCGTGAGCGCCGCGGTCAGGGCGATCCCCGCTCCCGCCGCGACCAGCACGAGCGCGACGACCCAGGCGATCGGTACGGTCCGAGGCAGCGGTCCGGCGGGCGGGTTAAACGACATTGGATTTGAGACAAACACTCTTTCTCATAAGCCTTGTGACGCGGGGCCCGCGGTCCGGGGGGGTACGAGCTCGCCTCGGTGCCGACAACAAAGGATAATACCCGGGGCGTGCCGCGGGTAGCTCGGAGGGAGCATAGGCTAATCTGGCAGACCAGCGGGCTCCAGTCAGGGCGGTCGAAAGACCCCCTGGAAATCGGGTCTGCGGAGGGGCGCGCGACGCCCCCATGACGAGTGACTGGAGCGCGCGGAGAGACCCGCATATCGGGGTTCAAATCCCCGTGCTCCCATCTCCTCCGCTGCGGCGATCCCGGTCCGGTTCGGCCGACCGGAGGCCCCCTTAGAGAACCCTCCCTGTAGACCCGGGTCTCCCGGGTCGGAGACCGAACCCGATGTCAGTTACGGCGCCCGGTGTTTACCCGCGAGGTCGGATGCTCCACGTCGAGAAATCTTCGGAGAGCGGCAGCCTCAAAACGCGAATCCGTCTAGCCTCCGCATGCACGATCGGCCGCGGACCGAGCCCCCGCGGTTCGCTCGCTACCGGCCGACCGCGCGGTCGATCCAGGGAAGGCACTTCTGGACCGTACCCGAGGGGGGCGTTTGCCTCTCGACGTTCCTCGTGCTCCAACCGCGAGAGACCTCGTGGAAAGTGCTCCTCGGTAGGCCGGATCACCGGGCTCCCTGGGAGTCGATGGCTACCCTCGAGGACGCGCATCTGCGGTCGATGGGGGATCGATGGATTCTGCCCGCGTCGCATCTGCAGGAGTTCGAGTCCCCACCCGATGCTGCCCTGCGGGTCCTGCGACAGCAGCTCGGGGGACCCGAGATCAGTCTCCAGGGTCCCGAAGTGTTCTCCGAGACGTATCCCTCGGTGATCGACCCGGAATCTGGCACCCACTGGGACCTTCACTTCGTCTTCCGGGGCCTAGTGCCTCTGGACGCGGTGCCGCAGTCCTCCGTCTGGCGGGAGCTTCGATTCGTCGACCGGCGCACCGTAAGGCCTGCCGACCTCGCGCGAGGGCACGCGGACATTCTGGCTCTCGCGGGGCTCCCCGTCGGGGATGCTGAGCCGCGCTGACGTATTCTTTGATTTCTCTCTTCCGACCCCCTCGAGAGCGGGCCTCCGCTTCGACAGGGCAGCCCGTTCCGGAAAGCCGTTGACGGCTCCGTTCAATCCCCAAAGGAACACTTCCTAGAAATCCATGCCCCGGCCTGCCGCCGAACCAGGCTTCGGGCGCCATCCCGCTGCCTTCGGGCCCCCCGAGCCCTCCGTGCATGGGGTTGCCCCCGTTATCCGACTTCCCCTAGAAAACCGTGCGAGAGATCGCTTCTCGCTCTACGAGAAAACGGGCGTTCGACCGTTGGGTTGAGCCCGCCGTGTAACCGAGGGGCACCGGACGATCCTGTTCGAACGCAGGTGCCCCGGTTAGGGGGGAGTTCGGAAGCCTGCCCCCAGCGACCCCTCGGGTGCGAGCCGACAGCCCGCGCCGACCTGCTGGGGTCCGCCGGCTCGAGGTAGGTCGGAGCGCCACGGCGAGACCGATGCCGTCATAACCTCGGGCCGTCAGAGTTCCGCGAGCCCCCCGCCCTCTCTCTGTAGTATGAGCCGAACTCACGGAGTCCACCCGCTGGTCGGCTTGCTGGTCGTGGTGGTCCCTCTGGTGCTGGGAACCTCGGCGGCCCTACCGGGGCTCGTCGGAGGCACCGCGGGTGGGCCCGCCTCCGGACCGCCTTCGTTCGGTGGTTCCCTCCTCCCTCACGCCACCGCTTCCTCGCGGTCCACTGCCGTGGCATCGAGCCCCGCCGCCGGGCCGATCGATGCCGTTCGTCCCACGGCGACGAACAACTCGACGGTCGGTTGCGACGGGATGCTCTGGAGCTCGATCATCTGGTCGACCTACGACCCGAGCTATTGCTACGGACACGACGAGCCGACGGCGAGCTACATCTCCACCGCGCCCGGCTCCGGCGAGGACGCCCGCTTCCGATTCACCCTGCCGTCCGACACCGCGTCGGTCGCCCAGGGCAGCCTGTACGCGACGATCTGGTTCGGCGGCACGGTCTACGACACGCAGAGCACGGCGGGCGGCAACCAGGGGTTCCTCGAGTTCCAGTTCTATCCGGCGCCGCCCGCCGCGACCGGCCCGAACAGCGGGTCGACCGACTGCGCCTCGCACGGGGGGTTCAACTACGTCTTCTCGCCCGGGTCGAACGATTGGTTCGCCTGCGCGATCGTCTGGCAGCTTCAGCCGGGCTCCGAGAACGCCGCGATCGCGACCCCGCTCGACGTGGCCGGTTCCGCCGGCGCGATCCTCGAGATGCACAGCGGGGACGAGATCTACCTGAACTACTCGGGGGTCGCGAAAAGCACCACCCAGGGATGGACGCTCTCCGTCAGCGACACCACCCAGGGTCTCTCGGGGAGCGTCACGCTGGTCAACGGCGGGCTCGTGCTCTCGCCGTACTATTCGACCGCCGCTCCGGGCAACACGCTCCTCTGGGGCGCGAGCAATCCAGGGGCGATCGCGTTCGCCTACGAGATCGGCCACGCCCTGAACCAGAGCATCCCCCAGAACAACGGGTACGGCGCGTGCTATCCCGGGGACCACGTCTGCGCGAGCTACTGGCCCGGGAACTGGTCGCGTTCGGGCCAGATCGACCTCGAGCTCCCCACGGTCGGAAGCGCCGGGTCGGTCACCTATCCCTCGCAGGTGGTGTTCAGTTCCTCCCAGGGAGGGGAGGCCGAGGTCAACAGCACGACGTACTCGAACTGCGGAGGCGCTCCGTCGACCAGCCCTACGACCAACTGCATGTACCCCTACTTCCAGTACCGTAGCGGGTCGTACGGCTTCACGTTCGGCACGTCGACCGAACCGAACGCGACGCACACCTACGGCGGGGAGTATCAGTTCCCAGCGACCCAGAACCCCTCGACCGGGCAATGGAACGGGCGTAGCGTGGCCGCTCCTTGGGGAACGTTGAACACCACGGTCTCCCCGCTCAACGCGAGCGTCGAGTTCAACCGGATCGGCTCGATCGATCGGCTCGTGGTCGCCTCGAACGGCAGCGCCGGGGGCCAGTTCGAAGAGGGGCCGTACTGGCTCAACGTCTCGGCCCCCGGATGCACGGGTCTCTCCGAACGGGTCTACCTCGGGACCGGCGCGTTCGACCGGATCGCCGCCCAGCTGAGCTGCGGGACCGCGACCGCGCTCTCGGCGACGGCCTCCGCCACGCCGACGTCGGGGACCGGGCCCCTCCCGGGCGCGTTCACCGGGGGGGAGAGCGGCGGCGTGGGCCCGTACAGCTACCGCTGGAGCTTCGGTGACGGGGGAACGAGTTCAGGCCAGGATGTCTCGCACACGTACGCTGCGGCCGGTGTCTACACCGCGACCGTCCTCGTGACCGATGCCCACGGGGACACGGCCGGCGCCAGCGTCACGATCACGGTCACCGCACCGCTCGGCGCGAGCGCCTCGGCCAATCGCACGGCCGGGCCCGCTCCGCTCTCCGTTCAGTTCGCCGGTCGTGCTTCCGGCGGATCGCCTCCGTACGCGTACCTGTGGACGTTCGGGGACGGAACGGTCGCCTCGCTCCAGGACCCGGCCCACACCTACCTGAGCGCGGGGACGTACACGGCCACGTTCACGGTGACCGATTCGAACGCGGTCCAGGCGAGCTCTTCGCTCTCGATCACGGTGGCCGCTCCGGTCCTCTACACCACGTGGTTCAACGAGAGCGGGTTGCCCGCGGGGACTCCCTGGGCCGTCTCGGCCGGCGGCTCGACGCTCACCACCCACGGATCGAGCCTGGCCTTCCGGCTCGCGAACGGGGTCTACTCCTACACCGTGAACGTGACGAACTCGAGCTACCGCCCCGTCGGGGCGCACGGGAGCGTTACGGTCGCCGGACAGAACCAGACCGTAGCGGTCCCGTTCGTTCCCGTGGACTATTTCCTGACGTTCTACGAAACGACGCTGCCGGTCGGTTCCGCCTGGGCGGTTCGGATCGGTGGGTCGACCGGGACCGCCACCGGTAGCTCCGTGACGTTCAACCTGACGAACGGCACCTACGCGTTCGCCGCGAACCCGCCCCCGGGCTTCGCGGCGAGCCCGAGCTCGGGGACCGTCTCGATCGCGGGGGCCCCGGTGAACCAGTCCGTCGTGTTCTCTCCCGTGTACCGGGTCGATTTCGCCGAGAGCGGCCTTCTTTCGGGGGCGCGCTGGACGGTCAGGTTCAACGGCACCCTGCAGGCTAGCACCGGAGGGTGGGACAACTTCAGTGCCCCGAACGGCCGTTACCTCTACTCCGTAGCCGGCCCTGCGGGCTACACTCCGGCCCCGTCCGGCGGGAACCTGACCGTGTCGCTCCAGAACCAGACCGTCCCGATCGACTTTGCTCCCACGACGTACGCCGTGACGATCCGGGAGACCGGGCTGCCGAACGGGGCGAGTTGGACCGTGACCGTCGCCGGGGGGCCTCACCGGTCGACAGGGCAGACCCTCGTGCTCGCGCTCGCGAACGGGTCGTACCCGTACTCGGTCGCCGGTCCCGCCGGCTACTCCGCGACGAACGGTTCGGGAACGATCCCCGTCGCCGGCCACCGCGTCGCGCTCTCGATCGGGTTCAGCCCGTCCCCCGCCCCGACCGGTGCCGGAGGTCTGTTCGGAAGCGGCACGTTCCTCCTCGCCCTCGCCGCCGTCGCTCTTCTCGCCGCCGGGACGGTGATCTATGCGGGGGGAGCTCGACGGCGGCGTCGCTAACCGCCCCCCGAGCGGGCGGGATCGAGCCTCGGCGGGTCCCGTGTATCCGCCCTCAGGGACGACCGGGACGGGACCCCGTTCCCGGGCTGATGCCCGTGCTCGGGCCCAGCACGAGCGGTGGAGCTGGGGGCCGCCTCCCGGCGGACTCGGGCCTGCTCGGGATCCGAGCCGCCGGAAGAGCGTGGCCCCGTCCCCCCGGGGACCGCGTTGGGAAGATCACGGGGCAACGGAGGGACCCGGCTCCGGCTCCTCCAGGGCGGCCGACGGGAGGGCGTGGCGCCGTCGGCGCGGGAGCGTCGGGAGATGGGCGAACTTCGCGTGCCGGTGGGGGCCCAGGACCTCCTGGGCGAACAGGATCGTCACCGTCCCGACGACGGTGATCCCCGCCGCGATGAAGAACGCGTAGTGGAACGCGAGGGGACCGGGGAAGATCCCGGCGAACGGCCCGCTCGTCAGGACGTACGTCGCCAACAGGGAGCCCGCGATCGGGGCGCCCACGCTGCCGCCGACGTTCCGGAAGACGTTGTTCATCGCGGTGGCCTGCCCCATATCGCGGGGGTCGACGGTCAGGACGAGGAGGTTGATGATCGACGCGTTGAGAAGGCCGATACCGGCGCCGACGACGACCTCGATCCCCAGCGCCGTAGGGAGCGAAGTGGCATAGCCCTCGAGGGCGAACCCGAGCGCCGTGACCAGGCCTCCGGTGAGCGCGAGCGGCTTGACCCCGACCCGGGAGACGAGGACGCTCGCGGCGAGGGCCACGACCGTCATCCCCGCCGCCAGCGGAAGGATGTCGATGCCCGCGGCAAGGATGTTGAACGAACAGTTCTGCAGCGAAACGCACCCGCTGTTGTAGCCTCCGGACGCGAGCGGGTACTCGAACTGGTAGATCAACGTGAACAGGGCCAGGTACATCCCGAGGCCGGCGACCGTCAGAACGACGTTGGTGACGGTCACGTTCCGTTCGGCCAACAGCTGCACGTCGACGATCGGCTCGCGCCGGCGGACGGTCAGTCGCCGTTCCACCAGGACGAACGGCACGAACATCGCCGCCCCGAGGAAGGCGAATCCGAGGGTCAGGGGGGACGACCATCCCCACGCCTCCCCTTGCGAGAGCGCGGCGACGATCCCCGCGAGGCCGAGCCCGAGGAAGAGGGCCCCGAGGTAGTCGACCTTCGTGCTCGGACGGCGGTACGGGGACTCCTTGACGAGAAGGAAGACCAGGACCGTCATGACGAGGACGAACGGGACCGCCGAGTGGTAGGTCCAGCGCCAGCCGTAGTCCTGGGACACGAGGGAACCGAGCGGGAGGCTGATCGCGAAGCCGATCCCGAACATCGCGCTCAGGATGCCTTGCGCCCGGGGGACCATCTCGCGGGGGAACTCCTCCCGCATGAGCGACATCCCGAGGGGGATGATCGTCAGGCCGACGCCCTGGACGGTGCGCGCGGCGACCATGAAGGCGAAATTCGGGGAGAATCCGGTGACGGTGACCGCGACAGCGTAGGTGAACATCACGACGATCATCAGCTTCCGCTTGCCGTAGATGTCCCCGAGCTTCCCGATCACCGGGCTGAGCGCGACCCCGGCCGCGGCGTAGGCCGACACGATGAGCGTCACCTGCGCGGCGTCGACCCCAAAGTCCGACTGGATCGTGGGAAGGGACGGGGTCAGCATCCCTTCGACATAAAGGACCACCAGGACGACCCCGGCGAGCAGCAGCATGATGCGGTTCGCGTAGTGTTGGTCGAAGGTCTCGGGGGTCTTGGGCGTCGGGTCGACCGCCTCGGGCAGCATCCCCCGGTACGGCCGCGGCGCCGGCCCGGCGAGGGTCGCTCCGGCGTCCGGCGTGACGCTCATCGCGGTCTCCCCCGTCTTGCGTGGGACCGCTCCCGCCGTTGACGCATCTCGTCCGCCACGGCCCGGAGCGTCTTCACGGTAGGGATCCGCAGGTCCGCCGGGAGCTCGTCGGTCGCGACCCTCACGACCGATTCGAACTCCCGGTCGAAGGTCTCGAGGAGTTCGAGGGCCCGCGCCGTGAGCCGTACGACGACCGCGCGGCGGTCCTCCGACGACCGGTGGCGACGTGCCCACCCCTGCGTCTCGAGCGAGGTGACGAGCGCGCTCGCCGCCGGCCGGGAGATCCCGAGCCCGTCGGCGAGGACGGAGAGGCGCAGCCCCCCCGCATCGTGGATCCGGTGCATCGTGAGCGCCTGGCCCACCGAAAGGTGGTGGCGACGCAGGACATGGGCCCCGAGCAGCCGCGTCTCCGCGAGGGTCTCCCGCAGGACGGGCCAGACGTCGGCGTCGGCGGCGTGCGGGCCCGCGCTCCCCATGTGGTTAAGCGGCATTAATGATTAGATAACGCTAACTGACGGGGAGAGCCCGAGGCCGCTCCCTTCGTCCTCGTCCCCGCGGGCGCAAGCCTCATCGGGCGATCCGGGGTGGGGGCCCGGAGATCGGCATGCCGCTCGAGTACGCAGGGATCCGGGTCCGGGACCTCGCCCGCTCCGTCCGGTTCTACTCCGAAGGTCTCGGTCTTCGGGCCGGGTCCTCCGGTCGCATGGCGGCCGGGGGAAGCTGGCAGGAGCTCCTCGACCCGACAACGGGAGCGGTCCTCGAGCTCAACTATTACCCGGGGGACCCTCCCTACCGGGAAGGGGACGAGCTCGACCACCTCGGGTTCCGCGTCTCGGACCTCGACGCCGCGGTCGAACGGCTGGTCCGCCTCGGCGCCCGCGTCCGCATCCCTGCGTTCTCGGAGGGAAACGAGCGCCTCGCGTTCCTCTCCGACCCGGACGGGGTCTGGATCGAGCTCTACGAACGGGGACCGGAAGAACTCCCTCCGACCTCGCGGTTCGGAACGTAGCCGGACGATCCCCTCCTGGACCGACGGGCATAAGAGTCGGTCACCGCCATCCGTTGCCGGTTTTCCGTGGCAGGGACGGCTCCGGCGGCACCGGCTTCGGCCTCCCCGTCCTCCGTTCCGCGCCCCGCGCATTCGCTCACGCTGAGCTCGGGGGTCGTCTTCGCGGCCAGCCTTTCGGTCCAGCTGATCGGACTGATCGGCAGCATCTTTCTCGCCAAGCAGATCGGGATCAACACCGCCGGTCAGGCGCTCCTCGGCACGGCCCAGCTGTTCCTGCTGATCGGCTCTTCGATCAACGGGGTCGGGGACCTGCGGCTCGGCACCGCCTACACCTACTTCCTCGCGCGGGGGAAACCCGCGACCAGCAACACCGCCACGTATCTCGCGGTCCGGATGGCGATGGTCGGCTCCGCCGGCCTCGTCCTGTTCGTGATCGCCCCGCTGTCGGTCTTCGGAGCTTCCCCGTTCGCCGAAGGTCCCGAACAGCTCGCTTCGCTCGGGGTGTTCCTGACGCTGCCGCTGCTCTGGTCGTTCTCGACCGTCTACAACCAGATGTACATCGGGCTCGGGAACTCGCTGAAGGCCCAGTTCCCGTCGCTGGTCGAGGCGGTCGCCCGCCTCCCGATCCTGATCTACGTCTCCTACTACTCGCACTCGATCCTCGCGATCACGCTCGCCTACGCGGTCGGCGCGGCCGCCTCCGCGGTGTACAGTCTGCCGTCGGTGCTCCCCAAACTTCGGGCCGTGCGTCGCACGGAGGCGCACCGTCTCTTTCGGTTCGCTTGGCCGTTGATGGGCAGCCTCCTGCTCACCTACTTCGTGACGAACATGATCCCGCTCCTCATCAGCGCCGCGCCGGGCCTCGGACGGGCCCAGCTCTCGATCTTCCTCGCCGCGAACGGTTGGCGGATCCTCGTCCTTTCGCTCCCGGCCGCGGTCACGACGCCGCTCTTCCCGTACCTCGCGGGCCTCCACCAGCGCGAGGAGTACGAAGAGCTGCGAAGAGGGACCTGGCAGGCCCTGCGCTACTCGACCATGCTGCTCGTGCCCGGCGTCGTAGCCCTCGTCACGTACCGGTACAATTTCCTCAACGTCTTCCAGAACCGGGCGTACGCCGGACCGGGCTCGCTTCCGCTCGCGATCCTCGTGGTCGGGGCGCTGCACCTCGCCCTGAGCCAGATCATCCAGTCCAGCATCAACGCGATCGGTCGGCCGCGTCTCGAGCTCTACATCACCAGCACCCAGGGCTCGGGCCTGTGTCTCGCGGTCCTTCTGTTGATGCCTCCGTGGGGCTTGGGCCCGATCTATCCGGGGCTCGTCGC
>VFSW01015213.1_pt1 | contig 10590 bp, 7 predicted proteins | sample 5358111 | NCBI WGS metagenome assembly VFSW01 (sample SAMN11554181, study PRJNA540505) | mine drainage metagenome | isolation source: sediment from site ElyBrook_90M | place: USA: Ely Copper Mine, Vershire, VT | collected 2017
TCGCGCGCCACGCGCGTCACTTCGCCGGCAAACGCGTTGAGCTGGTCGACCATGGTGTTGAGCGTTTCCTTCAATTGAAGGATTTCGCCAGACACGTTGACCGTGATTTTCTTGGAAAGGTCGCCACCCGCGATCGCGGTCGCGACGTCGGCGATGTTGCGTACCTGCGCCGTGAGGTTCGACGCCATGAAGTTGACGTTGTCGGTGAGGTCTTTCCAGGTGCCGGCGACGCCAGGGACCTGAGCTTGCCCGCCGAGCTTGCCTTCGGTGCCGACTTCGCGCGCCACGCGGGTCACTTCCGATGCAAACGAGTTGAGCTGATCGACCATCGTGTTGATGGTGTCCTTGAGTTCCAGAATTTCGCCGCGGACGTCGACCGTGATCTTGCGCGAGAGGTCGCCGCGGGCCACTGCCGTGGTAACGTTGGCGATATTGCGCACCTGGGCGGTCAGGTTACCGCACATCGCGTTCACTGAATCGGTAAGATCCTTCCATGTTCCGGCGACGCCGGGCACGATCGCCTGACCGCCGAGCTTGCCGTCGGTGCCGACCTCGCGGGCGACGCGGGTGACTTCGGAGGCGAACGAGCGCAGCTGGTCCACCATGGTGTTGATGGCTTCCTTGAGCTGCAGGATTTCGCCGCGAACGTCCACGGTGATTTTCTTGGAGAGGTCGCCGTTGGCGACGGCGATGGTGACTTCGGCGATGTTGCGAACCTGGCCGGTTAGATTGTTGGCCATCGAATTGACGCTCTCCGTCAGGTCTTTCCAGACGCCCGTCACTTCGGGGACCTGAGCCTGACCGCCGAGCTTGCCCTCGGTGCCGACTTCGCGCGCGACGCGCGTCACTTCGGAGGTGAACACGCTGAGTTGCTTGATCATCGTGTTGACGATGGTGGCGGACTGCAAGAATTCGCCGCCCAAGGGGCGGCCATCGACATCCAGTTGCACAGTCTGCAACAGATCGCCTTGGGCGACCGCCGCTACCGCTCGCGTCACTTCGCGTGTCGGCCAGAGCAAATCGTCGATCAGCGTATTGACCGAGCCTTCCATGTCGGCCCATGAGCCGCTGGCAAGGCCGAACTTGACGCGCTGTCGTGTCTTTCCTTCGCGGCCGACAACCTGGCCGACCCGCTCCAGCTGCTGTGCCATCCGTTGATTGGCGGCGACGATCTCATTGAACGTGTCGGCGATCTTGCCTTCGATACCGAGATGATCGCCGGTCATTCGCACCGAGAAGTCACCGCTTCGCATCGCCTGCAATGCTTGAAGCAATTCCTGCGAAGGATCCGGCTTGCCGTTCGTGTACGGTTTGACTTTGGTACGGCGCCGGGTGGATGGCGTGGTAGAGCCGAGATTACTCATGAGACATTCCCCCTCAGGAGCCAAAGGCGCGCTCGACTCAAAGCGGATGCGAGTCGATTTTTCGCAAGATAAAATCGTGCGAACGATCGCGCAGCAAGAGAAAAACCCTAGGAATTACATATTGTTAGAAAGCTGGATTGGAACGAAGAGGATTAATTCCGCAGCGGAACAATTGTTCCCGTGGCGAATTAAAATTATCGCTCGTGAGGTCGGTAGCTCGATCCCAGCAGATCATTGCGATGCTTTTGAGGCTGGTGTCGTGGAGCTGATGGCGTTGAGCGCCGCCGTTTGCTCCTCCCGGGCGGAACCCTTCGCCGCACGCAGCGCGTTGCCGCTTAGGGGAGAGGCGGGAATCATCGCTGCCGTTTTGGATTCGGCTTCCTTGGCGGAGTCGGATTATCGCCGTCGCCGGTTTGTGGGTCAAATTTACGGGTCACCCTGACGGCGGCCTGGCTGATATCGAGAAGCGTGTGACGGCTCTCCTCGATGACGGCGCCCGACTTCCTGTCGAAGGTTTCGGAAAATTCACGAATCGACTTCACCTTCTCGAACAGTTCGTCGAACTTTCCATCCGCGACACCCGGTACGAAGTTGTCGATCTTTGTCATGGCATCGTCGAATCTTGCGAAGGCATTGTCTGCCTTGCCCATGACCTTGTCGATCTCGTCACCCTTGCTCGCCAGCGATGCGGTGTAAGTCTCGAAACTCAGCAGCGCATCCTTGATCGTATTCTGGTTGCCGACCAGGATGTGGTCGACGCTGTGCAGGGTGTCGCGGATCGACTGGATTTCGCTCAAGTCAGCGATCAGGGTCGGAATGCCGTCGACGTCAAGCGGCACCGGAGGCGCTGCCGCGGCGCCACCGGTCAGCGATATCGCCGCGATGCCGGTCAGCCCCTGGAATTCCAGGCCGACGACCGTGTCCCTACGGATTGGCGCGGTGTTGTCCACCATCGTGAGGGCCACGATCTTGCGTGGATTGTCCAGTTTGAGGGACAGAATTTCACCGATCTGAACGCCGTCGAAATTGACGCTGCCGCCCTTGTGCAAGCCGCTCGCGGAGCCCTCGAAAACGATGCGCAGCGGGCTGCGTTGCGCGATGCTGTGGATTTTCCGAAACCCGAGAAGGCCGACGAGCGCCGCGGCGATGACCGCGATCGTCGTGGTTCCGATCATCAGGTTGCTGGCCCGCACTTTCATCCCGGAATCCGGCTTGATTGACTGGGTTGAGGGCCGACGCCCTTTGCCATGTCCCGATTGTACGAGCAAAGCGAATCCGGCGAAAGCCCGATCCTGCGCGCTGTGAGCCAACAGCCCGCCGGTCCTGGCGCTGGAAGGCCCGGCTTTCGACTACCTGCTTGCCGCTTCCTGGCGCAGCCCCGGATGCATGAATTGTCTCTGCACCGCCACAAGGGCTGAAACGGCCTTACGTCAGCGTCCACTGTTCGGCGCTGGCGCCGGCGAGCGCCCGGACACGCGCATCGTCGGCGGCGAGTTCGCGCGCCGTCCCTGAATAGACAACGATCCCGTCGTCCAGCACATAGGCGTCGTCGGCGATTTCCAGGCTCATTCGCGCGTTCTGTTCGACCAGCAGAACGGAAATGCCTTCGGCCTTCATCTGCTGGACGATGCGAAACACCTCGCGGACGATCAGCGGCGCCAACCCTTGCGAGGGTTCGTCGAGAATCAATAGCCTCGGATTCACCAGCAGCGCGCGTGCGATCGACAGCATCTCCTGCTCTCCGCCGGAGAGCTGACGGCCGCGGTTAAGTTTGCGTTCCTCAAGGCGGGGAAACAGCTGATAGATTCGCGCGATGGTCCAGGGTCCTTCGCGCTCCAGTGGGACCTTTAAATTCTCCTCGACGCTGAGATTGGCGAAGATGCGCCGGCCTTCCGGTACATAACCCACGCCCTGGGCTGCGATGCGGAAGGTCGGCCAGTCCGTGGTGTCCTGGCCGAACACCGTGATCTTGCCTTCGCGCGCTGGCGTCAGTCCCATCAGGCTGCGCAGCGTGGTGGTCTTGCCCGCGCCGTTGCGTCCGAGCAGTGCGGTGATCTTGCCCTCGGCAACGCTGAGGCTGACGCCATGCAGGATGTGGCTCTTGCCGTAATAGGTGTGCAGGCCTTCGGCTGTCAGGGCTGGGGTCATGCGGCGTTACCCAGATAGGCGGCCTGAACGGTCTCGTTGGCGGCGATTTCCTGCGGCGTGCCCTGCGCCAGCATCCGGCCCTGATCGAGCACGCAGATGCGGTCGGCGAGGTGAAACACCACGCGCATGTCGTGTTCGATCAGCACGATGGTGTAGTTGCTGTCGCGGTGCAGCCGGCGGATCAGCTGGGTGATGTGGTAGGTCTCCTGGTCGCCCATGCCCGCGGTCGGCTCGTCGAGCAGCAACAGGTGCGGCTTCAGGGCCAGCGCCATCGCAATCTCGGCAGCGCGCTGGTCGCCGTGGGCGAGTTCGCCGACCAGCCTGTCGGCCTTGCCTTCCAGCGATACCAGTTTGAGCGTCTGTTCGACGCTGGCGTGAACCTTCGTGCCTTCCGAACGGCTGATCCAGGGCCGCAAGCGATATCCGCCGGCGACTTCCGCCGATATGCGGACGTTTTCGAACACGGTGAGTTCGGGGAAGATTTCGGTGATCTGGAATGTCCTCGCCATGCCGCGGGTGACGCGCTCATGGGTAGAAAGCCGTGTGATGTCGCGGCCGTCGAACATGATGCTGCCGGAGGTCGGCGGAAAGAATCCGCTGATCAGGTTGAAGAAAGTGGTCTTGCCCGCGCCATTCGGCCCGATGATCGCGCACATTTCGCCCTTGGCAACGTTGAGCGAGACGTCACGCACCGCCACCAGGTTGCCGAACCGCTTGGTGACATTGTTGATTTCAAGAACGTTCATGCCTTGCTCCGCTGCAGGAAACCGAGCAGTCCGCGCGGGAAGAACAGCACCACCAGGACGAAAAGCAAGCCTACGAACGACATCCAGTTGACGGTGATGCTCGACAGGTAATCCTGCAAGATCACAAACACGGCGGCGCCGAGCAGCGGACCCCAGAAGCTGCGCATTCCGCCCATCACCGCCATCATGACGAAGTCGCCGGACTGGCTGTAGTGCAGGCCCCTTGGGTCCGCAAAGTTGTTGACGAGCGCATAGAGCGCGCCGGCAAATCCCATGAAGAAACAGGACAGCGTGAACGCGATCCAGATATGCCGCTCGACGGGAATACCGAGGAAGCGGGCACGGCGCTCGTTCTCGCGGATCGCGATCATGGTGCGGCCGAACGGCGAACGCAGGATGTATGCCATGGCGCCGGCCACAAGCGCGAAGCAGAACAATACGAAGAAATAGAAGCTGTTGGCGTTTGAGAGAATGTCGAGTTTGAAGACGCCGAAATCGATCGGGTGACGCGAGAAGCCGCGCAACCCGTCGTCGCCGCCGGTCAGCGAACTCCACTGAAAGGCGATGTAGTAGAAAACCTGGCCAAAGGCGATCGTTACCATGGCGAAATAGACGCCGCGCCGCCGCACGATCAGGGTGCCGAGAATGGCGCCGCAAACGCCGCCCAGCAGCATTCCGAGAATGAGCGCGAGCGGCGTGCTCGGCGCCAGGAATTTCAGCGTCAGCCCGGCGCCATAGGCACCGAGCCCGAACCAGGCGGCATGGCCGAAGGACAGCACGCCGGTAAATCCCAGCAGGAAATTCACCGACATCGCCGCCAGCCCGAGCACGAGCACGCGGGTCGCGAGCGCGGTATAGCCGCCGAGCGGCACCATCCAATAGGGGGCAAGGATCAAGGTAGCCCAGATCGCCGCAAGGACGATCAGCTTGCGGGTTTGATCGGCGCTCAACTCATCATTCCTTCTTCGCCGAACAATCCGCGCGGACGCAACAGCAGAACCACTGCCATCAAGACATAAATCACCGCTTCGCTGGCCGCCGGATAGAATACGGCCGTCAATCCCGAAGCCACCCCGATCAGCAGGCCGCCCGCCAGCGTTCCCGGCAGGCTGCCGATGCCGCCGACGATGATGGCGATGAAGCTCGGCATCAGGAGCCCCGTACCCATGGTCGGTTCAAGTCCGAGCTGTCCCGCCGCGAGCACGCCGCTGAGCCCTGCGAGAAAGATGCCGACGGCAAAATTGAGCGAACGCAGCATCTGTACATTGATGCCGAGCGCCGCGACGGTTTCGAGGTCGAGCGTGCCGGCACGGATACGGACGCCCAGTCGCGTATAGCGCAGGAGCAGGAACAACAGCGTCACCGCGATCATCACCACGGCCACCATGAACAAGCGATAGCCGGTGATGAAGAACAATTCGTTGCTCAGCGGCTGCGCCAGAAACGGCGGAATGGTGACCGGCTTGCCCTGCGGCCCCCAGATGAACCGCGTTCCATCCTCGATGATGAACGCCAGGCCGAAGGTCAAGAGCAGGCTGTAGAGCGGATCGCGGCCATAAAGCGGCCGGATCAGCACGCGCTCGACGACAAGCCCGATGACGGCCGTCAGGGGCGGCGCCAGCAGCAACGCGCCCCAGAATCCGATATAGGGCGTGATCGTATAGGCGATGTAGCCGCCGATGACGAGAAACCCGCCATGGGCGAAATTGATGACGTTGCTCAGATTGAGAATGAGCGAAAGGCCGAGCGCCATCAGCACGTAAAAGGCGCCGATGATGAGCCCGTTGGTGACGTTAAACAGCAGCAGTTGCGTCATAATTCACCGGAAGAAATCCCCATGCTTCCGATCCGGGAGATGTGAGCTCCCGGATCTCAGGAAAAAAGCTGACTTTATTCTATGCCGGCCACTGGATGGTGCAGCCGGTATCGCTCACCGCCGGCGCCGTCTTGTCGCCCGGCACGACTTCGTCGACGCGATAGAGATCTTCCGGGTCGTCCTTGCCCTTTGATTGCGCCTCGCCGACGAAGGCCGACGTCATCAGCTGATGATCGCCCTTTCGGTAATAGACCTTGTTCGGCTGCAGCTTGATGTCGTCGGGCAGCTCGAAATTCTCAAGCGCGGCCGCGAGCTTGACCGCATCGGTCGTTTTCTGCTGGTTCGCCACCAGCGCAAAGCTCATCGCCGAGGTGTAGCCGAACCAGTGCCGCGCGGTCGGCACGTGCCCGTTATTGACCTTGCGAATATCGGCGACGAATTTGTCGACGCCGGGAATGCCCGGCTGCTTCCAGTACCATTCGAACATCCAGATGCCGATGCGCGCTTCCGGCGGAAGGGCGGCAAGCGATTCCAGCTCCTGCTGCGTTCCTGCCACGTGGATCTGCTTGTTGAGGCCGAACTGCACGATCTGCTTGAGGCAGTTGATCATGTCGGAGCCCTGCACCAGAAGAAGCAGCACGTCCGGGTTGGCGGCACGCGCCTTGATCAGGTAGGCGGAAAAATCCGTGGTGCCGAGCGGCGTGAGTTCGTTGCCGGTGACGGTGCCGCCGAGCTTTTTCAGATCGTCGGTGCAGGCATCATAAAGCGTGTGACCGAAGGCATAGTCGGGCGTAATGAAGTGCCATTTCTTGCCATACTTGCTGAACAGCACACCGGAAACCGAGTTTGCTTCCATCCGCGTCGTGTTGCAGACGCGGAACACGTTCCACTTGCAATCCTTGCCGGTAATCGAATCGGTGTGGCCGCCGGAAACGATATGCAGGATCTTCTTTTCGGCGGTGACCTGGGCGATCGCCGCCGCGATGCCCGAATTGACATCGCCGATCATGAAGTTGACCTGGTCGCGCTCGATCAGCTTGCGCGCCTTTTGCACGCCGATGCCGACGTCATTGGCAGAGTCTTCCACCAGCAACTCGACCTGACGTCCGAGTATGCCGCCCTTGGCGTTGATCTGCTCGACCGCGAGCCTCGCGCCCATCACTTCGTTGCCGGCAGGTGCGGCGTAGACGCCGGTAAGAGGATCGACCATGCCGATCCGGAGCGGCGTCTCGCCGCGTGCCTGAATGAGAAAGGGGGAAGCCATCTGAAAGGCGCCCAGCGCGGCGGCGCCCTTCATCAGCGTGCGCCGATCGAATTTTGGGTTGTAAATATGCGATGTCATAAGTGCTCCCTGAATGTTCGTTGCGTTTCTTGTTGAATGCTTAGCTTCGCCTGCCGCGTTACGGCACCGGGCGCCTTGTCGGGTTGTCTCAGGCTGGCCATTGTATCTTGCAGCCGGTACCCTCCGCGGGACCTGCAGCCTTTTCGCCCGGAACGAGAGTGCGTACCGTGAACATCTTGTCAGGATCGCCTTGCGGCGGGTGCGCCTCGCCGACAAACACGGTGCTCATCAATTCGTGGTCTCCGGCGCGGAACGCTGGCGCACCCGGTTGCAGGGCGATCTCCGGCGGCAGCTTGAATCCGGAAAGCGCCCGCGACAGCTTCACGGCGTCGAGTGTCTTCTCCTGGTTGGCAATCACCGCCAGCGTCTGCACTGAGGCATAGCCGAACCAGTTGCGCGCAGTGGCCGAGACGCCTGTGATCTTCTTCATCGCGGCGTTGAATTCGGCAACGTGCGGCACGCCCGGCTGGTCCCACCACCATTCCATGGTCCACCATCCGACGCGCGCGGCGTCCGGCACGGCGCGGATGCTTTCGAGCTCGAACAGGGTGCCGCCGACCGCCATTTGCTTGTCCAGGCCGAACTGGACGAACTGCTTGAGGCTTGAGACCTGATCGCCGCCGCCCATGACGTTGATCAGCACCTGCGGTCCGTAGGCCTTTGCCTGGATCAAATAGGCCGAATAGTCCGGCGTGCCGAGCGGGACGAGGGACGCTGCAAACGTACCGCCGGCGGCCTTCAGCAGTTTTTCAAAGCCGGCCTGAACCGAGTGTCCATAGGCATAGTCCGGTGTCAGGAAGTACCATCTCTTGCCGAACTTTTCCATCAGAGTCGATGCAATGGCATTGGAGTCCATGGCGGTGGAATTGCAGACCCGGAACACGTTCCATGAGCAGTTGGTGCCGGTGATCGGATCGGTATGACCGCCTGACACGATATGGAGCACCTGCTTCTCGCTGGTGACCTGGGCAATCGCGATCGCAATGCCGGAATTCACGTCGCCGATGATGAAGCTCACAGAATCGCGTTCGATCAGTTTCCGCGTCTTCTGCACCCCGGTGCCGACATCGTTGGCGGAGTCCTCGATCAGGAGTTCGACGGGCCTGCCCAGAATGCCGCCCTTCCTGTTGATTTCTTCGGCGGCGAATTTTGCGCCCACCACCTCGCCTTGCGCGATTGCGGCATAAACCCCGGTCAGCGGATCGACCAATCCGATCCGCACCGGCGTTTCGCCTCTCGCCTTGATGATGAAGGGGGATGAGAATTGCACTGCAGCAAGCGCGGCGCTTGCCCGCAAAATAGTCCGTCGATCGACCGGCCAGGATCGTCGCGAAGTGCGCATGCTGTCCTCCCAGACAAGGTAACGTCCCCTGAAGCCCGGCATTCTGCGATGCCGTTGGAGGCGGGAGCGTAGCCTTTCCGGCTCGTCTTTGCCAATGACCATCCCGGGACAAATCCTGCAACCTTCGGCCTAGCCTGATTGCGCGCCCTGGCTCCGCAGGAAAGCGTGGCCATCCGGACGGATGACCCAACATGCGGCGATAACCGCCGCTCAGGACCTCAAGAAGGAAACGCAGGCCGGAAGCGAGAGCTTTTCGACCACCGGCACCAGATTTCCCATTTCGAGACTACCGGTTCGCGGCGCTTTCGGCGGCCGCGGCATTGTTCAGGACAATCAGAGCGTCGACGGCAACGCCAGTCCTCGTATTGACGAGAAATGGATTGACGTCGACGGAGGCGATCCGGGTCCCCGCGTCCGCCATCATGTTGGACAGGCCGACGAGCGCCTTCACGACGGATGCTTCGTGCAGCGCGGGCTTGCCGCGATAACCCCTGAGCTTCACACCGGCCTTGGTGCGGCCGATCAGTACCCTGGCCTCGGCCGCATCGAGCGGCGCACCGGCGAGTGCAACATCCTTCATCAATTCGATATCGACGCCCCCGGTTCCGAACAGCACGACCGGACCCATTTCGGCATCGAGGGCGGCGCCGACGACGAGTTCAAGCTCTGTCCTGACCTGTTGGGCGATCAGGATGCCATCGAGCTTCGGCTGGTTCTTCAGTTTCTTCACCCGTGCGGTGATTTCGTTGAAAGCCTTCCTGACCTCGGCCGCGCTGTTGATGTTCAGCACCACGCCGCCGATATCGGATTTGTGCAGAATTTCCGCGCTGACGACCTTGGCGACGACGGGGAAGCCGATTTTCATGGCTATCTTCACGGCATCCGTCGCCGTCCGCGCAATCTCTTCCTTCGACACCGGGATGCCATAGGCCTTGAGCAGCTTCTTTGAAGCGACCTCATCGAGCGCCTGCCCTTTGGCGTTCTTCAGCGCCCGCTCCAGCGTCGCGCGTGCCGCCGCACCGGAGCTCGACAAGATATCCGGCACCTCCTTGCGCAGCGAGGCGTATTCGATCAGCGCCTTGATCGCGCCGACCGCCCGGTCGAGCCCTTGCATCACGGCGATATGCGGCAGCGACTTGCGCAAACCCTTGGTGAATTCGGTGAAGCCGATCGACATCGCCGAGATGTACATCACCGGCTTGCTTGCGGCCGACGCCATCTCGTTGACGATACGTAAATTCCGTTCGCGCAGTTCATGCGGCGCCTTGGGCAATTCAGCGTCGATGATGACGATATCAGTGTCGGGATCGTCGATCATGATCTTGATCGACTGCATATAGACGGAAGGGTCGACTACGGCCGCGAACCCCGCATCGAGCGGATTGCCGACGATGGAGCCTGGCCCGAGCATTTTCGCGAGCTTGTCGCTGGCGCTCTGGCTCAGTCGGGCGAAGTCGAGACCCGCCGCCGAGAAGGCATCGATCAACAGGCCGCGCTTGCCGCCTGACAAGGTCACGGCCGCAAGGCGCGCGCCCTTCGGCAGGTCGGCATGGACAAAGCATTCGGTAGTTTCGATCAATTCGTCCAAACCACGCGCACGGATCACGCCTTCGCGGGTCGAAATGGCGTCGAAGGTCTCGATCGAGCCGGCGAGCGCGCCGGTATGCGCCATCGCCGCGGCGCGTCCACCCTCGGACGCGCCGAGCTTGAGGGCGATCACCGGCTTGCCCGCCGCGCGCGCGGCCTTGCAGGCTTCGCGAAAGACCTTGGTGTTGCGCACGCCTTCGAGATAGACCACGATCACGCGGATCGAGGGATCGGCCGCGAAATAG
>VFSW01015214.1_pt1 | contig 10590 bp, 9 predicted proteins | sample 5358111 | NCBI WGS metagenome assembly VFSW01 (sample SAMN11554181, study PRJNA540505) | mine drainage metagenome | isolation source: sediment from site ElyBrook_90M | place: USA: Ely Copper Mine, Vershire, VT | collected 2017
ACTGGATCTGCCCCGCCGAGCAGATGCCCTTCGCCCCCGGTACGGTGCACGGCTGTCCCGCCGTGGGGCACTCGACCGCGCCGCCCTGCACCTTGAAGCGCCAGACGCCGGGTTGGGGCGGGGTGAGGTTGGACTGCGTGCACAGCTCGGTGGAGATGCCGGACATGCGTGACGTGGGCAGCGAGGCGTAGTCCATGTCGGGCACCTCGGCGGAGTCGAACCCCGCCTGGGCCGGCGTGCAGCTCACGCCAACCGTGCCCGGGGCGCAGAAGCCGTTGGTGCCGCCGCTGGCGTCGCCCGCCTCCCAGCCGCACTGGTTGTAACGGAACTCGATGTCGAAATCGATGCCGCTCACCCCGCCGTCACTCGAGGTGGCCCCGCAGCCCGCCGACGTCAGGATCATCTGGAACGACATCACGGGCGTCTGGTGGCAGTGGTAGAAGCCCACCTGGTCCCAGGTGATGACCAGCTGCCCTGGCGTCATCGACCACCACACGCCGTCGCTCGTGGGGTCGGCGCACATCGCGCCCACCGGATAGCCTCCGCCGCTGGGGTAGCCCGCACCGTCGCACGTCGTGCCGGTGAGGCGCGTGTCGACGTCGGCCCAGTAGGGCGCGATCATCGGCTGCGGAGCGCCGGGGAACGCGTCGGGCGTGTACGTGGAGATGGCCGACCTGAAGCTCAGGCTGCCGTTGTTGTTGATCCAGCCCCTGGTGTAGCTGCCGGAGTAGAAGTGCAGGCCCGTAGGGAATGCGGGCGTCAAGTCGAGCCCGGGGATACCCGCAGGCCATGAACCATCGTCGTTCGCCGGCATGCAGCTGGCGCCATAACCCCTGGGTCCGCCGAGGTTGTTGACCAGCGTCGCCTGCGCGCGTGCCTCCTCGGCAGCCGCCAGACACACCACGACGCTCGCCACGAAGGCGACAGCTCGACGCATGAGGATTCTCCCTTCAAGGAACCACGCCCTCCCGTATGGCCGGGAGGTCCTAGATTTGTCCCATACGGTCATACCCGAGGCAAGCGTGGACCCTTCCCTGCCCGAAACTTACATACACCCCGAGATCATCGTGTTCGAGTCACTGCAACACGAGCTTGCGGCCGGGCACGCCGTCGGGCACCAGCACGGCGGCGCTCACGTGGGAGCCCGGGGCCGTCAGCGCTCCGGTGGCCAGATCGAAGACCAGCCCCCAGGTCAGCCCCTCGTCGGAGCCGACGAAGATCTGCGACGACGAGCACGCCGACATCTGCTTGCGCACGGCCTCGCCTCCGAGGGTCATGTCGGGTCCGGCCAGGCCCTTGATGATGCGCTTGGCGGTGCCGCCACCCGCAGGCCAGACGTCGATCGCCGCGTCCTTGGCGATCCAGGCGACGGTGGCGCAGTCGGGGGCGGATGTCGCGAAGGAGATGGGCAGAGACTGCGTCGAGCCGTCGCGCCCATCGGTGTGGATGATGGCGGCGGCGGCCTTCGCCTTGCGCAGGGCGTAGAGCACGGCCAGCGGCCCCGACGGCTTGGCGTTGCGCAGGACGACCATCGAGACCGTCTGCCCCTCGATCATGGGCCGCCCGGTCACGAAGACGGCGACCTTGTCCGGCAGCCCCGGCTCGCCCGTGGCGATGCGGTCTTGCCCGACCGAGATGTTCGATGCGTCGACCACGATGTCTGGCGCCCGGGCAGGCTCCGGCGGTGCGCTCGCCGTGGGCGCTGCCGTGGCGGCTGCCTCGGGCGCCTCGCTCTTGGCGGCCTTTTCGTCGCAGCCCGGCGCGAGGCCAGCGACCAGCGCGAGCATCCATCCAGCAGGGTTCCAGCGCATGAGCCTCGTCAGCACGGTGGCGATGGTAGTGCGGTGCGTTGGCCCAATCCACCGCCGATCCGCTAGTCTTGCAGGGTACCCGATGGGCGAAGCGGTCCGCGAATCCGACGCTCCCGCACTCGAGGGCCAGGTCATCGCGGGCAAGTACCGCGTTCTCCGGCTCATCGGGAGCGGCGGCATGGGCACGGTCTGGGAGGGCGTCCACACCACCCTGGGTACGCGGGTCGCCATCAAGTTCATCCGCCCGCAGTTCGCCACGCAGAAGGAGGCGCGAGCCCGCTTCGAGATCGAGGCGCGCGCGGCCGCCAAGCTGCAGACCAAGCACGCCGTCCACGTGTACGACTACGGCGTGTCGCCTGACGGCCTGCCGTACATCGTCATGGAGTACCTCGAGGGCGAGTCGCTGTCCGACCGGATCATCGATCAGGGCACCCTTCCCGCGAAGGAGGTCGCGCAGATCATCGGCCAGGCGGCCCGCGCGCTGTCCAAGGCGCACGCCGCGGGCATCGTCCACCGTGATCTGAAGCCCGACAACATCTACCTCGCCACCTCCGACGAGCCGGTCGAGGGCCTGCCTTACGTGGTCAAGCTGGTCGACTTCGGCATCGCGAAGATGTTCGAGGAGCCGGTCGCGCCGGGAGCCGAGTCGAAGGCCATGGGCGGTCCCACGCGCGAGGGCACCGTCATCGGCACGCCCAACTTCATGGCTCCCGAGCAGCTCGCCATGGGCGGCGCGCCCGGTCCGCTCACCGACCTCTGGTCCCTCGGCGCCTGCACGTTCGCCGCGATGACGGGCCGCCTACCCTTCGAGGGCGATGTCCTCGGCGACATCGTCCTCAAGGTCTGCGCTGCGCCACTGCCCGCACCCTCGCAGATCAACCCCGACGTGCCGCAGGGTTTCGACGCGTGGTTCGCCCGTGCGTGCTCGCGCGACCCTGCAAAGCGCTTCCAGAGCGCCGAGGAGCTCGCGCAGGCGCTCGCCGGCGTGTGCGGCCTGTCGCGCCTGCGAATCGCCACGCTCGACGAGGACCAGGTCCAGTACGTGATTCGCCCGCGCACGGACGTGCACATCTCCGACGTGCCGCCGCCGAGCTCGATGTCTCCGCGCACCGCCCTGATGGCGGGCCTGGTGCTCGGCATCGCCATGATGATCGGCGTGCTGGGCTTCCTGGCGTGGCGGCAGAGCACGGCCCCGGGTCATGGCGTCCCGCCCCCCACGGCCGCTCCCGTACACTCCGGACCATGAACGCGCACCGGGTGCTGGTGCTCGCCGCGCTCGGCCCGCTGGCGACGCTCGCGGCGCTGCGCGTCGTGCGCGCGTCCGATCACCTCGATGGCCCCCGCGTGACGGCGGATCCGCAGTCCGACGTCACCGACGTCTTCGCCTTCACCAGCCCGGCGGACCCGACTCGGGTCGTGCTCGCGATGGCGGTCGCGCCGTACGCGACCGACGCCTCGACGTTCTCTCCCCTCGTGGACTACGCCTTCCGCGTGCAGCTCGTCGCGGCCATGAGCCCGCCCCCCCCCCCCGCCCTCGCGCCCGCGCGGGGGTGCGTGGTCGCCGGCGGCGCCGCGCCGCCCGCCCCGGCCCCCGCGCGGGGGGGCCTCGCGCCCCCCGCCGCCGTGGGCGACACGAACGGCGGCACGACCACCGGCGCCGCTGGCACGATGCGCGTCTTCGCAGGTCTTCGCTCCGATCCGGCGTCCTTCGACCGTCAGGGCGCGCTCGCGACGGTCGCGACCGGCCGGGCGAGCTTCACGGGTCAGAACGCCTTCGCCGGTGCCGACGTGCTGGCCATCGTGGTCGAGGTGAGCAGCTCCGTCTTCACGCTCGTGACCGAGGGCGGGACGAGCCCGGTGGCGGACGCGGGCAACCCGAACGCAGAGGCTGGCTCGCCCATCCTCGCTGTCGCAGCCGAGACGTACCGGAGGGGGATGTGACGTGCGCGCGTTGATCTTCGCGGCTTGCTGCCTGGTGTTCACGGCGACGCTGTTCGCGTGCAGCAAGGCGCAGCCCCCCACGACGTCCGAGGGGTTCGACGTGTACGTCCCCATGCCGCCCGACGCGGGCGAGGACGGCGCCGCGGAAGACGCCGCAGAGGGTGGCTTCGGCCTCGGTCAGATCGACCGCGCGGGCCGCGCGCTCGTGTCGGTGCTCCTCGTGCCGTCGAGCGTGCAAGACGAGTACAACGCCCAGCCCAGCTACGAGATGACCCCGCCGCGAGTGCTTCAGGACGGCATCGCGTCGCGCATCGCCGAGCTGGACACGCTCGTGCTGACCGACGGCGGCGCGCCCGATCCGGTCGACTGGCCCGAGGGCGGCGCCCTGCTGCCGATGCTCCTGAGCGACACGCTGGTCGTTGACACAGGCCTTTCCTGCACCGGCTCCGACGGCGGCTTCGTCGCCAGCTACCTCGACATCGAGCGCGAGGCCTTCCTCGTCGGCCCCCCGCACGTGCACACCACCTGTGGGGGGCGCACGCCCAACGAGGACGTCGTGGACGAGACGTTGACGCTCCTGGTGACGGCGGATCGTCCCGGCGGCCCTCGGGTGATGCAGGGTGTGGCAGGGCCGACGCGGCTCGCGTCGACGACGTTCCCCTATCTCGCCGCCCCGAACTGAGGGCGCGCGGATCAGGCGGCTGCGCGGCGACGCAGCTCGACACGCATCTGGTCGAAGCTGGGCGCGACCTTGCCGAGCGCACGGCAGAGGAGAAACAGGGCGTGGTGAACCTCGGCGTCGTCGGGAGCCGACAGGGTGCCATCCAGTCGGTTTCTGTCCCACGCGAGCGCATAGGCTCCCTCGAGCTCGTCACCGTGGGCGAAGGCGATGTACGCCTGCGCCTCTTCGAGAGTCACGGTTTCGAGGCTCTGGATGCTCGGTTTCCTCTGCTTCATGTTCTCCCCTTGGTCCCCCGCCCTGGCTGGTCTGCCTGGGATCGACTGCACGCTTCGGACCAGCGGGTAGACGAGGGCTAGCGCGATGCCGGCGTTGGAATCGCCGGTTTGCGCGGTTCGGTGACTGCCGGCGCGCGGAGCGTGCCGGACGTGCTGCCGCGTGCCGCGCGACTGCGGCGACGGCTTGGAGCGGCCCTGACCGTCGCCGAGGAGCTTGGCTCCACGTGCGAGCGGCTCGTAAGCCGAGAGGCTTCGGCGCCCTTCGCGCCGGGTGGCTGTCGTGGCTCGTCGGACTGCGTAATCCGGCATATTGCCTTGCCGTCGCGGGCGGACCCGAGCCGGCACTTAATAAGCTAACGCCGCATTTTGCCGAAACCAACTTTTTGTTGTCGGTTTTCGAGAGTCGGCCCGCAAGCGCCTGGCGAGTCACGGCTCAGCGCCGAAGCTCGAGCCAGCGTATCCAGGCGCAACCGGTGTGCTGCTCGTAGTCGATGCGCAGCGCCCAGTCGACCTCGCTGCCGGGCAGGGCGCCCTCGACGGCAGCGGGATCGGTGAACAGGTGCACCGGGCCCGGAAGCAGCTGGTGTCGCATCAGCATGGCAAGCGAGCGGCGAACCTGCTGCTCCAGGGGGACGAGCACCGAGGAAGGGAGCCCGGCCCGACGGCCCGCGTCGAGCGTCGCGATGATCGCCTCCGAGCGACTGCCTGCGGGAGTGAGCCTTGGCGTCACGAGGGGGCCGAAGCCGTAAGCGCCGTCAGCGTCGAACGCGGTGTCGCCGGGGCCGTACAGCAGGCTCCTTCCGTACGCAGCCCAGTCCATGCAGAACTGCAGGGCGTCCTGGAGCGTGCGACGCTGATCCGGCGAGCCCGCGCGCTCCCACATGTCGTCCATCGCCTGGCAAGTCCAGTGCTCCTCGCCCCAGTAGTAGCGGCTGCCGAAGAAGCTCCAGCCGTCGTGCACCAGGTGATCGAGCACACGGAGAGCCGCGTCGAGGTCGCGAGGGTCGCCGAGCAGCGCGTGCGCCCGTGACAGCGCCAGAGCTGCCTCGCCCGAGTAGTAGAGGGCCTGCACGTCGATGGGCCGTCGCGCGGCGCGGTCGTAGCCGTGCATCAGCTCCCCATCGGAGCGCTGCTGGCTGCGCAGGAACGCCGTCAGCTCGGGCACCAGCCCGGCATAGGTGGGATCGAGCTTCGAGCGCGCGATCTCGATGAACGCCACCAGACCCAGCGCCGTCGAACCGACGTCGACGATGTTCCCCTCGCCGATGCAGCGGTGCTCGCCGCACGAAAGCAGGTGTTGGTCCCGCAGCAGAGCCGCGGCGCGCAAGGCCGAGGAGGAAAGACCCGCGTCGCCCGTGAGACTGGCAGCTCGAGCGAGGAAGTAGGTTGCGCCAGCGTGGCGGGGCCAGTCGTAGCCGCCCATGTCGCGGTTGCTCGCGGCGTCGACGAGGTAGCGAAAGTGGCCGCGCTCGTCGACGCCACGCGCGAGGTAGTCGGCCGCGGCGACCATGCCCGCGCGTACGTCGTCGTCGCTCAGAGACTCGGGCGTGGGCGCACGGCGCCGAGGGTTCTGCACGCGCTCGGCGCGGAATCGCCAGAGCTCGCCCCGCGCCGTCATCTCGCCCACGCGCACGTGGAGCCTGTCGCCGAGCAGCGCGAGCACCAGTCGTGCGTCGACCCCGAGGCCGAGCTCCACCGCGGGGAAGCGGATGCCCTTGTCGTACGCCTGCCGGGCGAGCAGCTCGTCGGGCGTCACGTAGACCGGCCGACCGGCGCGCGGCGCGGCCAGGCCGGCTCGCCCGGAGACCACCGACATCGCGCGCGGCGGCTCCGTCCAGCTCGCGACGGGCCCGTCGCCGACGATTCGTTCGTCGACTCGCGTCGCACCGGGATGAGCCGCGAGCGCCGCGTCGAGCGCCGGATCGCGGTCTCCCGGACGTGCCACCGCCGCACGCCCCACCAGCTCGCCCTGACTCCACACGCTGGCGACCACGACGTCGCGCGACGGATCGCTGCGCAGCGCGAAGTGCGCGCGCACGAGCACGCAGGCGATCGCGGTGACCCCCACCCACGCGACGAGCCACCGCGCGACGGCTCCCCCGCTCATCTCACGCCTCGCGCCCCTTCGGTCTCAGCCACACGAGCTGCGCGAGAGGAAGCGCCACGAGATACGGCACCGCCAGCGCGGCCACCAGCGCCAGCACGATTGACCCGCCCCGGCCCACCGGACCGTAGATGCCGGCGAGCCAGCTCGCGGTCACAGCGAGAACCGTCACCGTGAAGAGCCCCAGCGCGAGCGCCGTCGCCGACGCGGCGCGCGCGACTCCCGGTGCCCAGGCAGTCCCGGTGACGAGTCCGGTCCCGGACGCCAGCTGCAGTAGAACGAGCACGACCGCAGCGGTGTCGACCGGCCACCACCGCGACGGGAGCGCCACGAAGACGCCGAACGCGATCAGGAGCGCCGTGGCGACGTTGGCTGCGCCGAAGAGCAGACGGGCTCCGCGCGCCGACATGACGCCCGGACTACCACGCCCCGACGCAGTCCGTCACGGGTCCGGCTTGTCCTGCCTGCGGACGATGACCTCGAGCAAGCCGTCGAACACGTCGCGCATGGCCCACGCCTGGGGGACGGGATCGGCGAGCGTCGCGGCGTGCTTCTGCGCGTCGGACAGCGCCCGCGCCGGACCGACGCAGGACGCCGGGAGCTTGCGGACCAGATCGGACGCGAGCGCGTCGTACACGTGGTAGCAGGCGTCCGGCTTGCCGGCGTTGTACAGGGGCGCGCCGGCCTCGATTGCGTCGCCGATCATCTTGACGACGAGCTTCTGCGCGTCCTGCGTGCAACCCGCGAGGAACGCGACCGGGAAATGAGGAACGCTGCGGTGGACCTTGCCCCTCGACGCGCTGGCCGCGGCGTGCAGCTGCGCCATGAGGGTCGCGAATTGCGAGAAGGGGATGGGCGCGGGCTTCGCGATCATCGGCAGCAGGTAGTGGATGGGCACGCCGAAGGCGAGGGTCTCGTCGCCCTGGATCACCGCCTCGGCGATGCCGACCACCTCCCCGCGCTCGTTGAAGAGCGGCCCCCCGGAGGAACCGGGAGCGATGGGCGCGGAGACCTGCAGCACCTCGATGCCTTCGTGAATCGTGCGGCGCGCGCTGACGAGACCATTGGACACCGTGTCCTCGAGCCCCAGCGGGTTGCCGATGGCAACGACGGGATCGCCTGGGCGCATGGCGTCGCTGTCGCCGAGCGCGAGCGTGGGCAGGTCCTTGGCCTCGACGCGGAGCAGCGCCAGGTCGTGCTTCTGGCTCGCCGCGAGGACCTCGACGACGTCCAGCTTTCGACCATCGTGAAGCGTGACCTTCACGGGGGTCCCATCCCATACGACGTGCAGGTTCGTGGCGATCCACCCGTCGGCGCGAACCACGAAGCCCGTGCCGAGCTCCTGGTCGCTCTGCATCTTGACGATGGCGGGCAGCGCGTGGGCGGCGATCTCGGCGGGCGTCATGGTACGCGGCGCGCTTGCCTCCGGCGCCTTCGATGCGGGACGGCCCGCGCACGCGGAGAGGCCGAGCAGCAGAGCTACCGTGACGCTGGCCGCGCGCATCGAGATCCCTAGTGTGGCACGCGCCCCTCAGAACTGCCCGTACACGAACGGCTCGGGTTTCGCGCTGGCAGCGAGGTGCAGTGCGACTGCGGCGGCTGCGAGGACGAGCCCCTGCACGAGCGCGGGCCTCGTCGCGAACGCCTCTCGCGCGCGCGTCTCCCACCCCGTGGGCAGGAAGTGCAGGACCATCGCGACGGCGACCACGACGAGCACCTTGGGTGTGATGTGGTCCAGCGTCCAGGTACCCCGCGCGATCTGGGAAATGGAGAGGATGGCGTGCTCGAAGCTCGGCGCGCGGAAGAAGATCCATGCGAGGCACACGAAGTGGAACGTCGCGACCGTGGCGATGACCCGTCCGGTGAGGGTCGAGGTCCGCTCGCCGCGCGCCCGCTGCCACATCCGCGTGACCGCGAGCGCCCCGCCGTGCAGCGCCCCCCAGATGACGAAGTTCCACGAAGCGCCGTGCCACAGGCCGCCCAGGACCATCGTGATCATCAGGTTGCGGTACGTGGCGGCGGTGGTGCCGCGCGACCCGCCGAGCGGCTTGTACAGGTAGTCGCGCAGCCAGGTGCTGAGCGAGATGTGCCAGCGACGCCAGAACTCCTGCAGGTTCTTCGAGACGTACGGCGCGTCGAAGTTCTCGGGCAGCTCGTAGCCGAAGAGCGCGGCGCTGCCGATGGCCACGTCGCTGTAGCCCGAGAAGTCGGCGTAGATCTGCACGGCGTAGGCGTAGACGGCCAGCAGCACCTCGAGGGCGCTGAAGCGCTCGGGGGTCGCGAAGATGCGGTTGACGATGGCCTGCGCGAGGAAGTCGCCAATGACGATCTTCTTGGCGAGGCCCGTCGCGATGCGCAGCAGGCCCCTCGCCTGCATCGCCGCGTCGACGCGCGGCTGGGCCGCCAGCTGCGGGAGCATCTGGTGGGGCCTGACGATCGGCCCGGCGACCAGGTGGGGGAAGAAGCAGACGAAGAGGAGGTAGTCGAGGTACTTGTCCGCCGGCGGCATCTCGCCGCGCCACACGTCGATGGTGTAGCTCATCGTCTCGAACGTGAAGAACGAGATGCCGAAGGGCAGGACCAGGCGCAGGTGCGTCGGCGAGACGTGCGCCCCCAGGGCCGCCAGCAGGGCGGCGACCGAGTCGGCGGCGAAGTTCCAGTACTTGAAGACCGCCAGGACCCCCAGGTAGTAGACGACGGACACGAGCAGCAGGGCGTTGCGCCTCGCGCGTCCCTTCGCACGGACCAGGGCGCGCCCGACGAAGAAATCGATGGTGCTGCCCACGAAGATGACGCCGAGGCACAGCGTCGCCCACCAGACGGGTCGCAGCGGGACCGCCTCTGCGGTGGCCGCGTCCCACGTGCCGTAGAAGTAGAAGCTGTAGCTGGCGACGACGAGGAAGAGCGCGCGCGGGATGCGCGCCCGCCGCAGCAGCCAGAAGACCGCCCACGTCCCGAGGAGAAAGACGCCGTACAGCGGGCTGTTGAAGAGCATCGAGCTAGGGAGCTGGCCCCGGAAGCGTCAGGGGGTGAGGTACGCCGGCATCAGCGAGGCGAAGCCGTTCTCGACGGGGACGCGGCCGGTGATGGGCCCGCGCGCGAAGACGACGTTGCAGCCCGGCTTGGTGGCGGAGAGCGTGACGAACTGCGTGCCGCTGACGCCCGTCAGCCCCGTCATCACGGCGAAGCCGCGGGTCGTCGTCGCGCTGGCGTCGAGCTGCGGCAGCGGGATGGATCCCGCGGAGAGGTAGCTGACCGTCACCTCCGGGTGCCCCACCACGCTCAGGGTGACGCCGTCGAGCGAGGAGCACGCCCCGGCGTCATCGACCGTCTTCTCGACCGCGACGGCGATGGTGGCGGCGTCTGCCTCGTAGCCGGGGGCGATGGCCGCGAGCAGCTGCGGGAGCATCTCGATGCGGGTGCCGGTGGAATCGGCGTCGTAGACCTCCTCCGGGGCGAGCTCGGAGATGTAGTTCTTCGCCTGCAGCCGACCGATGAACGCCTTGTTGGCGGTGATCTGCCCCTCGATGACGCCCGCGTCGTCGCTCACCTTCTCGAAGCCGGGGCACAGGGGCGAGGTGAACGTCGCGCCCGGGAGCACGGAGCCGTCGGGATTCGAGAGGTCGAGGGCGACGACGACGATGCCCAGCGTGACGTACGGCGGCTGGCCGCAGACGTCGCTCATCGAGGCCTCCATCACCTCGGCGTCGCCGGTGGACGCGTCCGTCCCGCCGTCTTCCACCGGCGCCGCCGCGGCCTGCGTGGCGTCGGGTGCGC
>VFSW01015215.1_pt1 | contig 10589 bp, 13 predicted proteins | sample 5358111 | NCBI WGS metagenome assembly VFSW01 (sample SAMN11554181, study PRJNA540505) | mine drainage metagenome | isolation source: sediment from site ElyBrook_90M | place: USA: Ely Copper Mine, Vershire, VT | collected 2017
GCGCGTGCGGAATACACCTCGCCCTCACGGGTTCGACGCTACCACTCCATGGCGATCCCGTACGGTCGGTCGCCCCTCGGGTCTGACAGCGACTTCGGGGCGGTTACTGATGTTCCTCAGGGGAGATGATCACCCGGGAAGGGTTAGGGGGGACAAGTTTCGGTCAGTGATCGGGCGTGAGGGCCGCGCGGGCCCAAACCGTCGTACGATGGCTTTCTTCGGCCTGGGCCGTGGCCATCGGGAGGATCGACCGCGCGAAGCGCACCGCGGCCAAGAGCTCTCCCCGCCACCGGGGAAAGCGCTGCAGAAAGTCTTGCCCACGGGTCACAAACGATGGGCCCAGGGGACCAATGCCTTCCATGGCCGCTTGCAAAGCGTTTGAACGTCGCAGGACGGTCTCCATCGCAACCCCCACGGGCCGCATGGCATCGGGCTCCGTGCCATGAAACTCCACGGTCACCATCAGACTGGCTTCGAGTTCGACAAAGCGGGTGTCCGAAGTTCGATCGGGTGCGCGCGCGACGGCGTTGACCCAGTCATTGAGAATCTCAAACGTGCGACGGGACTGATCGACGGAGACATCGACGGAATCAATCTGGTGGGTGGTGAGCTGGTGACGGAGGGTGGTGCCGATTCGGTCGGGGGTGGCATCGTGGTGGAGTCCGAGCACCGTCGCGACTTGTGCGAGGGCATCGGCGCGACGGAGGTCAGCCGCGGAAAGCGTCCGTTGGATCTCCCAGATGGAGGCGAAGTACGGGTCGAGTTCGGGATTGCCGGTGAGCACAAGTTGTTCGCGCCCGACACGCGTGTCCCGGAGATGCGCATACGGATCACTGGAGACACAGCCCGTGAGGGTGGAGACAAGACCAAGGGCCGGTGGGAGTAGCCAAAGACCGCGGTGTGAAAAACGCATCAGGGAAGCTCTCGCGACAGTCCGGGACAAAAAAATACAAGTTGGAGACAACTTTGGGCGAGGCCGGGGGGTATGAAGGTGTTGTCCTCCCGGGCGGTGGCACCAGCGTGCACGAAACCGGGCTGGCAAACCAAGCTTGCGACGCTCCGAGGGCGAAGGCCTGGCCAGACGCCCGGAGTTTACACGCACGAGGAATCGTTGATGACGACCTACTTGATCGCCGCGCCGTACCTCACGGTACTTTTGTTGCTGGTGCTTTACGGGTTGCATCGGAGTCAACTCGTGGGGCTGTTGTGGAAGCACCGGGCAGAGCTTCCTCCGGCGCCACCGAGGCAGATGTCGGATGACGAACTGCCGAAGGTGACCGTGCAACTCCCGCTCTTCAACGAGCCCGATGTGCTCGAACGATTGCTGGAGTGCGTCGCCGGGATTGATTATCCCAGGGACCTGCTGGAGATCCAGGTGCTGGACGACAGCACGGACGAAACCCGCGAACGCTCGCGGGCCAAGGTCGCAGAGCTGGTCCGCCGCGGAATCGACGCTGTGTACATCCACCGCGCGGACCGCGTGGGCTACAAAGCCGGCGCGTTGGAACACGGTCTGCGTCTCGCCAAGGGCTCTCTCGTGGCGATCTTCGACGCGGATTTTCTCCCGCAGCGGTCGTTTCTGCGGGCGGTGGTGCCGTACTTCGTGGATCCGACGGTGGGCTGTGTACAAGCCCGTTGGGGGCATCTCAACCGCGAGGCGTCGATCTTGACCCGGGTGCAGGCGTTGATGCTCGACGGGCATCACATGGTCGAAAACCGCGCGCGGTTTGCCGCCGGGCGTTTCTTCAACTTCTCTGGGACGGGTGGGATCTGGCGGCGCGAGGCGATCACGGCGGCGGGGGGATGGCAGCATGACACCCTCACCGAAGATCTCGACTTGTCGTACCGTGCGCAACTCGCCGGGTGGCGTTTTGTGTACCGCGAAGACCACGTTACCCCGGCCGAGCTTCCCGAAGAGATGGAAGCGTTTCGCGCGCAGCAGTTTCGTTGGGCCAAGGGCACGGTGCAAACCGCCCGCAAGCTCCTCGGGCGCGTGTGGCGCCGTAGGGATCTCCCAGCAGGGGTTCGCACCGAGGCCGTGTTCCACATGACCCCGCACTTTGCGTACCCGCTGATGGTGCTGTTGGCCGTGCTGCTCTTGCCGATGCTCTTAGTGATGCCCGTCAGCGATCCGCTGTCCCTGTTGCTTGTAGACATTCCGTTGATGGTCGGCTCCACGGGCTCCCTGGCGACCTTCTACTGTGTCGCCGAGCGCTCGCAGGGCCGGGGTGTGTCCAGTGCCCTACGGAGACTCCCGTGGCTGTTGGCCATCGGAGCCGGGATGTCCCCGTATCTTACCAAAGCGGTATGGGAGGGGCTTACAGCGGACACTGGCGAGTTTGTTCGCACGCCGAAAAAAGGCCAGACAAAGAAGTCTGGACGGTATCAAGCGCGCACGGACCTTCCGGTGATCGAGATGGTCTTGGCGTTGGAGTCCATGGCCTCGGTGGTCGCTGCGTTGCGAACGGGGCATTACATCGCCGCGCCCTTCGCCGTGATCTTTGTCATGGGTTTTGGGTACGTGTCCTTGAGCGTGATTCGCGAGCGGTTTTTTACGGGAGACCGTGTGCGGGTGGCGGTTGGACAGACAGAATCCTTGTCGCGAGAGCCCGCGGTGGTGTTTGCCGACCAGGCCGACGCGACGGATTCCATCGCGGCCTAGGAGATTCTCAGACGGTCAGTTGACGGGGACGGCGACGCCCGTGGTGGCTGGATCGAGGAGCGAGCCGATGTTGTTTACCGTCGTGTCCCGACCCGAGAGCTGTCCCGTGGACTGCGTGAAGTTCCATTCGAGGAACTTCACGATGGACGAGTGTTCCATGGGGACGTGGGAGACATAGTTCTGCCGGGCGAAATGCCCGATGGCAAAGAACGGTACACGGGTGCCGTACGACTGTCCGTCGGCGTTGGTTCCCGGCGGAGGAGACACATGGTCAAAGAACCCACCGCCCTCGTCCCACGTAACGAGAATCAGGGTGTCCTGAGCGTACGGTGACCCAAGCACCATCTGAACGACGGAGTCTACAAAGCTTTGTCCCGCGGAGATCGTCGTCCGGAGTCCAGGGTGCTCGCTGTGGTAGCCAATGCCACGGATGAAGGCAAAGTGCGGCAGAGTCCCCGCGGCGATGTCGGTGTGCAAAGCCGTGAGGTCTTTGATGTACTGACTGTTGTTGACGAAGTGCTGGTAGTAACTGAACGGCTCGTCGCCGGGGTCAAAGAGGCAGGGGTAGATCCCGATCATGCCAGGGCAGTCCCTGGGAGCCAACGGACAGCCACCGTCGGCAGCTTCGATGGCCCCGAGGCCTTCGTTGTAGGTCGCAAAGCGAAAGCCTGCGTTCAACAGAAGGTCGCCCGACGTGAGGTCGGTGTACGTATGGGTCATCAGCACCAGCCCGCACGAAGCCCCGACCTCGGTAGACGAGACCATGTTGTCGATAAAGACCTCCTGCGCACGGGCAAAGTACATGTCGTTGGACGACGACTGCCCGATGATGGGCTGAAAGTACCGATCGGCAAGGGCGTACCGCTGGGCGTATCCCGTGTACGTTGACACGGTGGCGGGGGCCGCAAGGGCAAAGTTGCCTGGGTTGGAGCAACTCGTGCCATCGAGGGTCGTGGCGCCAGAGGTGTACCGGTCCATGGCGCCGTTGTGCATCTCCAAGGTCTCGCAGACCTGGGTGTGGTCAGGGTCCCAGCCGCCGTTGACCGTGTCGTCGAGAACAACAGGCATGGCGCCCGAGGGATCTGTAGCCGGCGCAGCTTCGCAGCACGCCGGGCCTGTGTTGCACGTGGGGTTTGACCCCGTGGCGGCTGTGCAGTACCGCCCGAAGTACGTGTCAAACGTGTGGTTTTCCTGGACGACCAGAACAACGTGACGGATGTTGCTTCGAGTGGGCGGGCCGTCGGGGACAGCGACGGGAGTTCCCGAACTGCAGGCCACGGTCAGGAGTCCGGGAGAGAGCCAGGCGATCGTGCGTGACAGTGCCATGGGGCGAGGGTGTCACGACGAGGGCACAGGGGACAACCAGACTGTGGGCCCCGGGTGAGGTCATTCGGGCACGGGCCGTAGGCGCACGTCCAGGGTTTCCCGATGCCCGCTGGGGTGTACGTCGGCTTCATAGGGGAGAAACCCGTTGCGGACCACTTGGAGACGGTGCGGTCCCGGGGTAACGCCCAGCCATTGACGGGCCCACAGGAGACAAGGCCCCTGATCGGTCTCGTCGATGAGAATCTGCGCGTCGGGGGGGTCACACTGAAAGTGGTAGGCGCCGGCAAGAACGGGTCGTTGGGCACCCGAGCAAGCCCCCCCAGCGAGAGACAGCCCGAGAACCATTACCCGACGGGACAATCCCGAAGCGGGAATCCATCGCATCAGGTGGTGAGACAAAGGGTGAGACAAGGGCGGAGACATCGCACGGGAGTGTACCGTTTCGGCTCCCTGTAGAGGTGCCTCGCGGGCGAAAAGCGCGGATGGATCTGTGAGAGGAGGGAGGTTGCCCGCCACCCGGGAGGGCGGCGGGCGTGGGGCCATCGAGTGGCTGTCAGTGGCAGGTGATCTCTTTGACGATGGCGGCCGAGCCACCGCCGTTGTCAGAGATGTCGACAAAGCCCGACGGGATGCCAGTGATCGCGGCGTGGGAATACGAGTTCCACGCGAGATCGCCGGTGGTGGCGATGCCCGAGAGAATGGGGCACGAGAGGCCGGCGGCGGGGATGCTCGTGCAGTTGCCCGCGGAACCGCTGCCGACGAGGCCCGGGCCAAAGGCCGTGTACGTCGACGTCAAGATCACGCCGCTGCATCCGGACGAAAAGTACATTCCCGTGTTACCGCCCGCGGAGTTGTGCCCGAGACCACCGAGGTAACGCACGCTGTTGGCGATGAAGTCCGCAGCGTACGGGTTGCCGATGCCAGCATGGTAGTTGGCATCGGTGGTGGTGAGCATCACGCGGCCGGTGACCGCGGGGCCCCAGACGGCCTGGCTGGACTGGATCTCCGAGTAGTCGCCGCCGCCGCAGTCGCCGCCGATCCAGAGGAGGTCGTAGGTGCCGAACGACGACGTGGTTTGCGCCGCCCAGAAGGCCGCCGTCGCGTGTGTGACGCTGGTGCCCGAAGGGAACCATGTGGGAGAGTCCGCCGCCCCCGAGGGGTCGTACACCAGGACGTGGTACGGCCCGGCGAAGCACGCGGGACCGCAGCTTCCGGCGGTGCAGACGCCGCCGGAACACGACGTCGCGCAGGTACCGCAGTGGGCACTGGTGGTGTTGAGATTGGTCTCGCAACCGTCGGACGCAATGCCATTGCAGTCGCCAAAGCCTGCATTGCAGGTGAAGCCACACGTCCCCGAAGAGCACGTCGGGGTCGCGTTGGCGGGCGTCGGGCACACGTTGCCGCAGATGCCGCAACTCGTAAGGGACGTGTTGAGGTTGGTCTCGCAACCGTTGCTTGCCACACGGTCACAGTCCGCGTACGGAGATACGCACACGAATGCGCAAGTGCCTGCGGCGCACACCGGCGTGCCATTGGAGGCAGCAGGACAGGTGTGTGCGCACGACCCACAGTTGGACGGGTCATTGGACTCGTTGACGCACGCACCAGAGCACACCGCGAGGGGCGCGCCGCACGAGGCAACGCACGACCCCGCGGAGCACACCTGACCCGCAGCGCACCCGTGACCGCAGGACCCGCAGTTGGCGTTGTCGGTATTGATGTTGACCTCGCAGCCGGTTGCCGCGCTGTGGTCACAATCGAGGTAGCCCGCGCTGCACGCCGCGATGGTGCATGCGCTGGCGCTGCACGCGGCCGTGGCGTTGGCGAGGGAGCATGCGTGACCGCATGCGCCGCAGTCCGCGGCCGTGGTGGCAAGGTTGGTCTCGCAACCATCGGCGGCGATGCTGTTGCAATCGCCGTAGCCCGTGGTGCATGCACCGACGGTGCACGCCGAGGCTGCGCAACCGTCTGCCGTGGTGTTGGCCAGGGCACAAACGGTCCCGCATGCGCCACAGTTGGAGGGGTCGATCGCGGTGTTGGCGCAGTACGCCGTCGACCCGGCGCCGCAAGAGGTGAGTGGCGAGGCACACGTGGTGGTGCAGGCTCCGCGCGAGCAGACCTGGCCAGCGGGGCAGGTCATCCCGCATGCGCCGCAGTTGGCGTTGTCGGACTGGAGACTGGCTTCGCATCCATCGACGGCGGAGTGGTTGCAGTCCGCAAAGCCGGGATTGCACGCCGTGATGCCGCAAGCGCCGACAGAGCAGGCCGACGAGGCGTTGGCGAGGGTGCACGCCCGTCCGCAGGCGCCGCAGTTGGTGGCGCTGACATTGAGGTTGGTCTCGCACCCGTCGGCAGCAACGCCGTTGCAGTCGCCAAAGCCCGACGCGCAAGTGATGACGGTACAGGCGCTGGCGCTGCACCCGTCGGTGCTCACGTTGGCCAAGGTGCAGGCATGGCCGCAGGTGCCGCAGTTGGCCGGGTCAATCGCGGTGTTCGCGCAAAACTGCGACGGCGCCGTCCCGCAGGTCGAGAGCGGCGGCGCGCAGGTCGTGGTGCATGCGCCACGGGAACACAGCGTGCCCGCGGGGCAGGCGGTACCGCAGCCACCGCAATTGGCAGCGTCGGTCTGCGTGTTGATCTCGCATCCGTTCGCGGCCGAGTGGTCGCAGTCGGCGTAGCCCGTCCCGCATGTCGTGATGGCACAAACGCCCGTGGAGCACACAGACGACGCATTGGTGAGCACGCATCCGTGACCGCACGCGCCGCAGTTGGTGCTGTCGGTCAGCGTGTTGACGCAGACGCCTCCGCAGAGCGTTTGTCCCGCGGGGCAGGCGCAGGCCCCCGCGACGCAGCTCTGGCCGCCCATGCACGCCACGCCGCAGCCGCCGCAGTTGGCGCTATCGGTCAAGAGGTTCGCCTCGCAGCCATCCGACTGTCGATGGTTGCAATCGCCCGTGTTGGTCGCGCATGCGACGATGATGCACGACCCGGCGTTGCAGCCGTTGGTGACCACATTGCTTCCCGTGCACCTCGTCCCGCACGACCCGCAGTTCGCAGGGTCGTTGGACGTGTTGGCGCAATACGCCGAGGGTGCCGTTCCGCAGGTGGTGAGGGGCGCTCCACAGGTGGCCGTGCAAGCCCCCATCGAGCACACCTGACCCGCTCCGCATGTGTGTCCGCACGCGCCGCAGTTGGCCCCGTCCGACAAGATATTGGCCTCACAGCCGTCTGCCGCCGCGTGGTCGCAGTCCGCGTAGCCCGTGCTGCAGGTGAGCACCTGGCACGTCGCTCCAGCACACGTGGCCGTGGCGTTGGCCAGGTTACACGCCGCACCGCATGCACCGCAGTTGGCCGTGCTGGTCGCAAGGTTGGTCTCGCAGCCGTTGCCCGCCACACCGTCGCAGTCGCCAAACGAAGCGTTGCACCGGATGACCGTGCAGGCTCCACTGGCACATCCGTTGGCCGACGTACTGGGCAGCGCGCAGGCGCGCCCGCACGAACCACAGTTAGACGGATCGATGGATGTGTTGGCACAAAACTGCGACGGCGCGGTCCCGCACGTGGCCAGCGGCGCTCCGCAGGACGCCGTGCACGCTCCGTGTGAGCACACCTGGCCGGCGGCGCAGGCCATGCCGCAGGCGCCGCAGTTGCCATTGTCCGTCTGCGCGTTGACCTCGCAGCCATCCGCGGCCGAATGGTTGCAGTCCGCGTAACCCGCAAGGCAGGTGCTTACGGTGCAGGCGCCCGAAGTGCAGGTCGACGTGGCGTTGGGGAGCACGCACGCACGCCCGCAGGCACCGCAGTTGCTATTGTCCGTGCCAAGGGTCACCTCGCAGCCTGTCGATGCCAGGTGGTCGCAGTCTGCGTAACCAGCGTTGCAACTCGCAATGGCGCAAGCACCCATCGCGCAAGCGTTGACGGCCGCGTGTGCGAGATTGCAAACCGTGCCGCACGTTCCGCAGTTGGCCGGGTCAACCGCAACGCTGGCGCAGTACTGCGACGGAGCCGTTCCGCAAGTGCTGAGGGGCGCCGCGCAGGTCGCCGCACAAGTGCCCATGGAGCACACTTGACCGGCTCCGCACGCATGGCCGCAGGCGCCACAGTTGCCGTTATCGGTCTGGGTGTTGGTCTCGCAGCCCGTGGCCACCAGGCCGTCGCAGTCTGCATAGCCCGTGCTACAAGTGCTAAATCCGCAGGTTCCCATGGTGCACATCGACGCAGCGGCGTGGGGCAGGGCACACGCGTGCCCGCAGGCCCCACAGTTGGCCGCGCTGTTCTGGGTGTCGGCTTCGCAGCCGTCCATCGCCATGCCATTGCAGTCGCCGTAGCCCGCAGCGCACACCACGATGCTGCACGACATGGCCGTACAGCCGGGCGTGGTGGTGTGCGGGAGGCTACACACCGTGCCGCACATCCCGCAGTTGTTCGGGTCGATGGCCGTGTTTGCGCAGTACGAGCCCGAAGCACCCATGCAAGTCGCAAGGGGCGACCCGCAGGTCGCGCCGCAAGTGCCGGCTGAACATACCTGTCCGGCCGGGCAAGTGTGGCCGCAGGCGCCGCAGTTGGCGTTGTCGGTGAGCACGTTTACACAGGCGCCCGCGCACGTCGTTTGCCCCATGGCGCACGAGACCACGCACATCCCGCTAGAGCACACGTTGCCTGTGGGACACGCGTTGCCACACGAACCACAGTTGGCGTTGTCAGTCTGGAGGTTGGTGCAGGCGCCCGCGCAAGTGGTCTGCCCGACCGCACAAGTGATCTGGCACGCGCTGGCGACACAAACCGTGCCCGCGGGGCAGGCATTGCCGCACGCGCCGCAGTTGTGTAAATCCGTCGCGAGACTCGCACAATAGGCTCCAGCGCCACCGTCCGGGGAGACCCCCGCGTCGCCGCCGCTGCACGTCGCAAAGCCTGCCGCGCACGTCGCTGCGCAGGTGTGGCCCGAGCACACGTTGCCCGCGGTGCACGCCGTGCCGCACGAACCACAGTTGGCGTTGTCCGTTTGGAGGTTTACGCAAACGCCGTTGCACGCCGTCGCGCCCGCAGGGCAACTAAGCTGGCAGGTACCCGCCACGCACACCATTGAGTTGCCGCACGCGTGCCCACACGATCCGCAGTGGAGGGCGTCGGTTTGCATATCCGAGCACGTCGAACCGCACACGGCCATGCCCTGGCCACACACGATGGGCGTATCGATACCGGCGTCGTCGGACACCACTGCGGAGCCTGTACAGCCAGCCAGTGCCAGCGCTGCAATGAGCCATGCGACTGCGCGGGCCGGTCGCTTCATCATCCGTCTCGTCTGAATCATCATCCTCTGGAGCCTCCCCTGACCATTACGACGCCACCGTATCGGGCAGCGTGCGCACGGAGGGTAAACCCTTGGACGCACAGCCACAAAGTCCTCGCGGACCGCGTCGTACGAATCTCTTCGCACGACACCGCATTCTTGATGGCCGATGGCGGGCTGCGGCGCAGTGCAGGCGACGGACACCCACCATGGGCAGAACGGCAAGAGCCAGCGCGTCCGGCGGGACTCGAACCCGCAACATCCGGCTTAGAAGGCCGACGCTCTATCCAATTGAGCTACGGACACGTACGGGTCGGGGAGGCGGGATTTGAACCCGCGACGCCGAGCTCCCAAAGCTCGTGCACTACCAGGCTGTGCGACTCCCCGGGGGTAAGGCAGTCCCACCCATAGCACGAAGGACGCCTTGTCGGGGCGCCGGTTGGACCTTTCTGATTTTTTTGTCGGCCACGGGGTGACATCCTGCACTGGCTGGGATATACACCCGTGCCCGCAGGCGCCCTGTGCACCTGCGACGGTGATGGTGGCCGTAGCTCAGTTGGCAGAGCATCGGACTGTGGCTCCGAATGTCGCGGGTTCAAGCCCCGTCGGCCACCCCCGGGTTGGATTTTGACAGGGTTCGTAGAGTGGTGTTAGGTGTTCAGCCCTTCTCCCAGGCGCCTGTGGCTCAATGGATAGAGCATCGGACTTCGGATCCGACGGTTGGGGGTTCGAGTCCCTCCGGGCGCGCAGGATGTCAGTACCGGGCCATTAGCTCAATTGGTAGAGCAGCGGACTCTTAATCCGTTGGCTGACGGTTCAAGTCCGTCATGGCCCACCACGAAACCTTTTCTTTCTAGGCACTTCCCGATGATCACCGCCGCGCGCCGGGTGCGCGGAATGCGCCCTCCGAGCCCCGTTGCGGGGAAATAGCGGGGAAGTCGTCGCGCCGAGGATGCCCACGAACCGATCCCGAAGCTCCAGACCTGTCATGTGTCCGTAGACGCGGTGCAGCATCGTAGTGTCCGCGTGGACCAGGGCCTTGGCCACGTCGTCGAACGATAGCCCTGCGGCCAGGTGCCACGTCGCGAAACTGTGACGCAGGGTGTGGGTGCTGAAAGGCTCCATCTTCATGTCGAGGGCCACTCGCTGAAGGTCGCTCTAATCGTGGACCCACGGCACGAGCGTCTTGCCTTTGGTGCCGCCGCCGTACTTCCACGCGAACTCTACGAACTCCCGGCACGGGGCGAGCACGACGGGTGAGCACGGCCACGATAATCGAGGGGTATCCCCCATCGTCGTGATCACGCTTGA
>VFSW01015216.1_pt1 | contig 10589 bp, 9 predicted proteins | sample 5358111 | NCBI WGS metagenome assembly VFSW01 (sample SAMN11554181, study PRJNA540505) | mine drainage metagenome | isolation source: sediment from site ElyBrook_90M | place: USA: Ely Copper Mine, Vershire, VT | collected 2017
GGCCGAACCCAACCCCGCGCCGGGTGGGTTGGGCGCGCAAATCGCGATGCAAGGGCTCAACACCGGCACCACCAACGCGGTTCCGGCCTGTGCGTCGTGTCACGGAACTGGCGGGCTAGGGCAGGGGCGTTTCCCGCGTCTGGCCGACCAGCCGCAAGCCTATCTCGCCGCCAAGCTGGTCGCCTGGCAAAAAGGCACCCGCGGCGAAACCCCGACCCATTTGATGCGCCATATCGCCCGCAAACTCAGCCCTGCAGACATAACGGCGGTTGCGGCCTATTACGCCGCGCTTTCGCCGAACCCCGCCCCCGGCGCGCCCGCCGCGAGCACCAAGGCCAGCGCTAAAACGCCAGGATAGGAGCCACCGCGCCCGGTTGACCCGGCTCAATCGGGCGCAAAACCCCGCTCTGCCATTGTTGCAACAGGTTAAAGCTGCGCTGATTTTGGCCGTCATGGTCAAATTGCACACCCCACCCGTTCGCAAGCGTCCCCGCTGGAATCGATGTCGCGGCCAAACTGGCCGCGAGGCCGATTTTGGCCGTGCTGTTGGCTATCGCCTGAAACGCGATCCCCGCGCCGAGATAACTCTGCAAACTCGCCGCCCCGCGCGGCTTGATCGCGTATCGCTGATCATAAGCCCGCGCAATCGCGGCCGACGCGGGGCCGTAATTCGGGCTGGCCACCACCATCGTGCGGTCAAACCCCGCACCAATCAGCGCGGTCAGCGTATCCAGCGCATAGCCAGCGCCGGTGCCGATCACCATGCGCGGCCGCCACCGCGCCCGCGCCATCGCCTGATAAAACAACGCCGCGCCGCCCGGCTGTCCAGCATGGATCACCACATCAAGCGTCGCCCGCTGCATCCGCCGCACCGGCTCATCAAGATCATATCGGCCCGTCGCCGTGGCAATCGGCAAGACCGGCGTGATCTTCGCATCCGCCAGCGCACCCAGCATCGCCGCCGCGAACGCACCATCCGTCGCCCCGATGTCAAAGAGCAGACCAATGCGCAGCTTTTGCGGCGCCACATGCCAGCCCGGAGCAATCACGCCGGTAATCGCGGCGCGCACCGCCGCCGCCGCATCGCTGCTGGTCGTGCCAAACCGATGCAAGCTGCGAAATCCCCGCTTGGTAATCCCATCCGCTGGGGCATCCAGCTCCAAATACGCAATATTGGCCAATTCGGCGGATTCGGTCGCGGCGAAGGACAGGGTGGATGACGCCGTGCCCAAGATCAACGCAGCGCCTTTGCCGTGTAACATCCCAACCGCGTGCTGCGCATCGCGAGTGGTCTCGGCGGTCACGCGCAGCAAAGAAGGCCGCTGCCCTGGCGGCAATGCGGCATAAGCCAGCGCAATACCGCGCCACGCCTCGTCACCCACCAAGCCCAATCGGCCATTGGTCGGCACAATAACGCCAATCAGCGCCGGTCCCGCCGGGGCGCGTGGCGCCGCCGCCTGGGCAATGCCGCTAGCCGCCGCACCAAGGCTGGCCGAGCCGAGCGAAAACAAACGACGCGATAAGGGGTTTGGCATGGTTTTGCTCCGTCTTGCACTCTATATGAGCCGTGCCAACCCCAAGGAGCGAAAAAATGGCCAACCCGTCCGCAGCCCCCGACCTTCCCGCGCGCATGCGCTTCGTCGCCATGACGGCACCGGGTGGCCCGGAAATGCTGGCTTTGGGCGAAACCGACCTGCCGGTGCTGCGCGATGATGAGCTTCTGATCGCGGTCGCCGCCGCCGGGGTCAACCGGCCAGACATCCAGCAACGCAAGGGTGCCTACCCGCCGCCGCCCGGCGCGAGCCCGATTCTTGGGCTCGAAGCAGCAGGCCACGTGGTCGCGCTCGGCAAAAACGTAACAGGCTGGTCACACGGCGATGCGGTCACCGCGCTGTGCAATGGCGGTGCGTATGCCGATTATGTCGCGGTGCCAGCCGCCCAATGTCTGCCCGTGCCGCGCGGCCTCAGCCTGATCGAAGCCGCTTCTTTGCCCGAAACCTATTTCACCGTCTGGGCCAACCTGTTCGATCTGGGCCGTTTGGCGCCGGGCGAATCGGTGCTGGTCCATGGCGGCAGTTCTGGTATCGGCGTCACCGCCATCCAACTCGGCGCGGCATTCGGCGCCACCATCTACGTCACCGCCGGTTCGGCCGAGAAATGCGCCGCCTGCATGGCGCTCGGTGCCACCGGCGCGATCAATTATCACGATGAAGATTTCCTCGAGGCACTCCAGCGCCTGACCGATCGCGCCGGCGTCGATGTGGTGCTGGACATGGTGGGCGCCCCCTATACCGCGCGCAATTTGCAGCTCCTCAAACGTGACGGTCGGCTGGTGCAAATCGCCTTCATGCAAGGCAATGTAGCGGAAAAGCTTGATTTACTCCCGATCATGCTGAAGCGCCTGAGCATCACCGGCTCCACCATGCGCCCGCGCAGCACCGCCGAAAAAGGCGCGATTGCCCAAGCCCTGCACCGGACCGTGTGGCCTTGGCTGGAGCAAGGCCGGGTTAAACCCGTGCTGCATGACGTAGTGCCCGTGGCCGCCGCGGCCACGGCGCACCGATTGATGGAATCGAGCGCGCATATCGGCAAAATCGTCCTCGATTTCCGCGCCGGATGACCCGCGCGCCAGCCTAACACGCGCCAGCGACGCGTGCGTTAGGCTGGCGCAAAAATTATCCCGAAAATACTGTTCATAGAAGATTAAAATGTTAATCATCGCCGCATGGCGTGAACAGATTTAAACCCAACGATAGTGACTTAAAACCGTCATACTCTTCATAAAAAAATATCAAATGATCAAAATATAGTACCGTGCAAAAATATGATACATATTTTTTGGCGGAAATCCGCGAATCGTCCGGTAGTTATAGTGCAATTACCTACTTCCGGTTGAGTTCAAGAAAATTAACGATTCTCCCATAATTTTCTCTTGCCTACCATAATTGGACCCGCTACACGGTAACCATAAATTAAGTCTTTTGGAGGTTCCCTAATGAGTTCTTCGGTAACAGTTGTTGGCGGTGTAAATGGCAATTCGCTAAATGGCCTGATCACGACGCCGCTGAACGGGGTGGCGTCTGGAGTTGTGGCCGCTTTACAGACCTCGCTCAACGCGATCGGTACCGCTGTCACATCCGGCGCCGTGTTCTTCGAGAATGCCGACGCGCAAACGGGTCAGATTACATCAACGGTTGGCACGTCCGCCTCAGGCGGTTTGTTCGTGATTAGCAATCAGGTTTTTGGCGCAACCGGCCCTGTCGGTTTGCCCGTTACGAACTTTGCGGTTTCCAGCGCCTTTAGCACGGTCGTCGTGGAAGCGCCGGGCACCGAGACGGTGACGGCGTCAAACAATAATGGTCAATCCTTCGTCCTCGGCGCGAACAGCAACGTCAATTTGTTCACCGGCACCGGCACCGGATCGGTCATCGCGGCGGGCGGTAATGACACGCTGAACCTTCAGGGATCGCAGTCCGCTGTGCTCAGCGCGGGCAACTCCCGTGTGAAATCCTATTTCGGCAATGCCACCGTTGCGGCAACCGGCAGCGCTTCGGTGTTCGCCTCGGTGGTCAAAGGGTATGCTGGCACGATGGACTTCGTGAATAACAGCACGGCTGCGGCAAAAGTCGCTGGCGGTTCGGGTACGGTCACGGTGTTCGGCGGCGTCGGCGGCGGCACCTTCTCGGGCGGCACATCCGGCAACAACGTGCTCATCGCGGGCAGCGGTAGTGCGGTTTTGGTCGGCGGCGGCAACAATGATTTGCTGGCAGCCGGCTTCAATGCTGACGGCGTGACGCCAACCAGCACGCCCGTCACTGGTAAGGATTATTTGTTTGCCGGTGTCGGTAACGAAACCCTTCTCGCCAGTTCTTCGACCGGCACGAACCTATTTCAGGCAGGCGTCGGCGCGGATGTGATCTCCACCGCCGGTTCGGGCGATCAGTTCTTCTTCGGGAACTCCGGCAGCGCGACCATGACCGGATCGACGGCCGGGAACGCCGTGAACGTGTACTTCTTCGGCACGCCGACCGCAACCGGCGGCAATGACGTGATCACCAACTTCAACCTTAGCACCGACAAATTGTTTGCCATCGATGGCACCAACATCACCTCGATTACCGGTTCGACTGTCGGTGGCACTCCAGGCGTGTTGGTCAGCCTGTCCGATGGCACACAAATCACAATGCAGGGCCTCACCGTGGCGCAAGCCTCGGTCTATTCTGGCGGCTCGTTCATCTAACCGACTAGGAACCTCCAAATTGAACCCCGGACCGCAAGGTCCGGGGTTTTTTTGTCACGCGAAGCGTTAGCTATAGACCGAAATAAGCCGCCCGCACCGCATCATCCGCCTCAAGCGCTGCGCGCGTGCCTGAAAGCTTCACCTGCCCGTGGTCAATCAAATAGCCCCGATCGGCCAGCGCCAAAAACGCAACATTCTGCTCGGCAATCAAGAGCGCCGTGCCGCCACCAATGGTGGATTTCAACACCTCGATCACCTGCTTAACAAACACCGGTGCCAAACCCGACGACGGCTCATCCATTAACAATAATTTCGGCTCGGAAATCAGCACCTTAGCGATCCCAAGCATTTTCCGCTGCCCGCCCGATAACGTCCCCGCCGCATCCCTTCTTTTGCCAGCCAAAGCCGGAAACAGCTCAAACAGCCGCTCACTCCGCCGCTTCACCTCCGCACCGGAGAGAAAATACCCGCCCAGCCGAATATTCTCCTCAATCGATAGCGAGGGAAACACCCCCAACTCGGACATGAAGGCAATGCCCCGCCTGATCCGCTGATCCGGCTTTTCGCCGCCAATCGCCACCCCATCAAACGTAATCGAACCATCCCAGCACGGCAAAATGCCAATGATACTGCGCAACAAGGTAGTCTTGCCCGCGCTGTTGGCACCCAGCAGCAGCACCGTTTCGCCCGGCGCGACATCCAAATCGATGCCCCATAAAATCTGCATCCGCCCATAGCCGGACGTCACATTGCGCAGTGAAAGCAGGCTCATCCTCAGCCTCCGATAAACGCAGCGACCACATCCGGGTCGCGTGACGCGTTTTGTAATGAGCCTTCAAACAGCATTTTCCCAGCCCCCAGCACAATCACCCGTTCGGTAATTTTGCCAAGGAAATCAAGCAAATGCTCAACCACAATCAGCGCGATCCCGCGTGCCGCCAGCCCGGTCAATAATTGCGCAATCCCGCCCAATTCCGCCGGATTAAGTCCCGCGCCAATTTCATCGACCAGCAATAATTTCGGCCCCGTCGCCAAAGCGCGGCCCAAATCAAGCATTTTTTGCTGATTAACCGTGAGCGATCCCGCCAGCGTGCCCGCCTGCTCGGCTAAGCCAATTTCCGCCAAAATCGCCGCCGGATCAGCCCCGCGCGCCCGGCCAATCGCCGCCGCCACCTCAATATTCTCGCGCACCGTCAGCTCATGAAAGGTCTTGGGCACCTGAAAACTCCGATTGATCCCGAGCCGCGCCAGCTTGAAAATCGGCAGGCGCTGCGCCGGCTGCCCCTCGAACAAAATCTGCCCCGAATCAGCCTGATGCACGCCAGAAATCACGTTGATCGTGGTCGTTTTGCCCGAACCGTTCGGCCCCACCAGCCCAACAATCTCGCCCGGCTGCACGCTAAAACTCACCTCATTCAACACGGTGAGCAGCCCGAATTTCTTGCCCACGCCCTCCAGGCGCAACAGCGGTTCAGACGCCATTTTTCCTCCAACGCGCCAGCAGCGACATCACCCCGTTGGGCAAAAACAGCACCAGCAACACAATCAACAACCCATAGATCAGCTCGAAATATTGCGGCGTCGAAATCCCGATCACCGCATAAAAACTATACAAAATCGCAGCACCCAGCAGCGGCCCGACCACGGTGCCCACCCCGCCAAACAGTGCAAACACAATGGCAAACACGGAAATTTGCAAGGTAAACAGCGCGTCCGGGTAAAACACCGAAAGATTCCACGCATAGGCACCGCCCGCAAGCCCAGCCACCAGCGCTGAAATCAGCCAAACAATCACCCGCGCGCGCACCACATCCAGCCCAGCCATCGAGGCACTCACGGCATCCTGCGTCATCGCCCGTAACGACAAGCCAAACCGCGAATTGCGGAAATAAACCCCCACAGCGGTCGCGAATAGCAGCACCGCCACCATCGTCGCATAGCTCGCCGCCGGGTCATAAACCCGCTCGATTTTCAGCCCGTACGGCCCGCCCGTGATGTCTTTCAAATGCGGATTGGCCACCACGAAATATAAAATCTGCGAAGCCGCCAGATTCGCGATCGAGAAATAAGCCCCCGACAGCCGCAACAACGGCGCGAGCAGAACCGCCATCGCCACTGCCGCAACCCCGCCGCCCAGCACACAAACCAGCACCGGCAAATGGGTATTCAGCACCAGCAGCGCCGTCGCGTAGCCGCCACAGCCAAAAAACCCGACATAGCCAAACGGCAAATAGCCGGTGAAGCCATAAAGCAGGTTCAGCCCTTGGGCCAACACCATATAGGTCACCAGCGTAAACAGCAGCGATTGGTTACCAATCACATGCGGCAATACGGCCGACGCGGCCAGCAAAACCACCAACAGCCCAGCACCCGGCATAAACCGGCGCAACCCGCTCTCAGGCGCAGAAGACTTCATCGCAGTGCTCGAATCACGCAACGCGGGCCGCCTTGCCGAGCAACCCGGACGGGCGGATCAGCACAATCACCATCAACAACGCATAAGGCACCAAATTGGACCAGGACGAATAAAAAGTCTGCATCATCATCGTGCCCAAGCCAAACACCAACCCACCAATCACCGTGCCAAGCGGATTGCCAAGCGAGCCGATAATCACAATCGCAAACGAGGTCGTGGTCAGCGTATCGCCAATATCGGGCGAAACCGACCCCAGCAAATAAGGCACGAACACCCCGGCAATTCCCGCGAGCGCGAGGCCCATCACAAAGGCAATCACCGAAACCCGGTCCACATCAATGCCGGTCGCCCGCGCCTCTTCCCGGTTCGCCATGATCGCGCGCGTCGCATAGCCCAGCTTGGTGCGGGAAAAATACAAATATAGCCCGACAATCGCGAGCACACTCACCAAATCAGCCACCCACCAGCTATCGGGAAAGCTCTGCCCCAGCACCGCCAAATTGCCACCCCCCAGCGCCGAGCTGGGCAGGGAACGCTGATTAGCGCCAAACGCCAAACCGGTGATCGCCTCAATCATCTGGGCAATACCGAAAAACAGAATAAACGACAGCATCTCAGGATCGCGGCTCGCCTGCAAACGCGGCACCACCGCATAATAAAGCGGCCACCCAATCACCACAGCGCCGATAATCGCCAGCGGAATCCCGGCCAGCGGGTTGAGGTGCAAATAATGCACCATCATAAACGCGCCAAACCCGCCCAACATAATGAACTGGCCATGCGCCAAATTGATAATCCGCATCACCCCGAACACCAGGTTCAGGCCAATACCGATCAAGCTAAAAAACACCCCATACAGGATGCCGCCGACCACGGCGTATTCGATCAAATCAAGCATCAATCATGCCTTGGTTGAGCCGGTCGTGATGAAAACCGGGTCCAGAGCGAGCCCTGAACCCGGTGGAGCGAACGATCGTAATATTATTTCGGCGCCGGATAAACCGCCTTGCCCGTCGCTTTTTTCGCAGGATACACCACGACAATTTTATTTGCGGCCCCCGCCGGCACCAGCTGCGCCACCGGCAGCAACTCGCCGAGCTGCGCACCATGATCAGTCATCACAAACTTGCCCAGCACCGTCTTGGTCTTGCCGGACATGTCGAGCAACGCTTGGTCAAACGCCGCTTGGGTAAATTGCGGTGCGGTCGCCACCATTTTTTGCATGATGATGCCGGTATTATAGCCAGCCGCATCCAGGAAGTTCGGCGCGGCTTTATCGGCTGCGGTGAAAGCCTGCACGAACTGCGCGGTGTTCATCCCATCGGTGACTTTCTTGAACTTCACCAGCGGCGGCGTCGGGTAAGTATAGGTGTAGGCCAACCCTTTGGCGCCGACATTCTTGGTGATCAAATCAATCAACTGACCCGGGAAAATCGTGAAGGTCATGTTGAAATGCAGCCCGCTCGATTTCAAAGCGCGCAGGAACGCAATGTCATTCGGCGGATAACCCATCTCGATCACCGCATCCGGATGACGCGCCGCAATCGTGTGCAACAGCACCGTATAGTTGGATTCGGTAGTCGGCACCGCATGGAAATAAACCGGCTTCACCCCGCCTTTCGCCAACACATCCTTCAGCGTCGTCGCCTGCGATGCATCGAAATCATTCGAGCCATACACCACCGCGACCCGCTTGATTTTTTGCTGCAACAAATAATGCCCCAGCGGCAGCGGCCAAACCGTCGAAGATGGGATCGATACGTCCGCCAAATACGGGGTTTTCTTGGTAAAGAAATTCGCCCCCGACCCGGTCGGGTCGATCAACAGCATATGATGTTCGGCCGCAATCGGCACGGCAACCGAGGTCAGCACCGAACCGAAATCGGCGACCAGCAAATTCACCTTATCCTGGGTGATCAGCTGATTATACAATGTCGTCGCGGTCGCGGTGGAGCTTTGATCGTCATAAGCGACAATCTTCACCGGAATTTTCTTATTGAACGCTTTAACGAACAAACCGCCGCTCTTATTGACCGCATCGGCCCAGAATTGCAGGCCCTTATACTGGCCCTGCGATGCCACCGCGAACGCGCCGCTGCTCGCATAGAGCGTGCCAATCTTGATTTGCGCCGGCGCTGTCGCCGCCTGCGCAACACCGGCCACCGCCGTTGCTGCCACGGCCAGACCCAGCCCAATCGTTGCCGCCAAGCCGGTTACGGATGATACTCGACTCATGATTTCTCTCCCCAGAGCCAACGCAGAAATATTCCACGTCGCTGAATAAGCCACTATTACCGCAAACATGCACATAATCGCCACTCGCCATTCCGGCGAGCAGGGATCACAAAAATGTTTGGCTCCAGCTCAGATCAATCCGTAAATATTTTACAAATTAACCCAGCTCAGTGCAAAGTCTGTGTAACAAACGCCATCACCCGGCGCAAGGGCCGGGTGATGAAAAAATTACACGAGCCAGTGAGAAAATAAGTCGGTTATTGCGCGGCGGTCGGCTTCGCGCCGGGTTTCGGATGATGCAAATGACGCCAATGCGGCCACGTCACCATGGTCAAATGGCTGGAATCCGCCCCAATCTCCTTGACTTTCAACACCGTACCCAGCGCGCTGGCGGTTTTCGCGCCGCGCGCCATCACGCGCGCGCCGGGTTTCACGACGCTGGCCACCGCCGCTACGCTAAAAGCCGTCGGCGGCAGCGCAAGCTCGGTGCCATTGGTCAGCATCACGCCGAAATGCCGATCACGCGGACCGTTAATGACGCTGGCCACCGTTCCCGTCACGCTCGCCCCAGCGCCATGATGATGATGAAAGGGTTTGCGCGGCAGCGTCACGGTTTGATGGCTGGTCGCATCGCTAATCTGCATCGCGCGCAGCACCGGGCCCATGCTCACCCCCTGCACCGTGACCTGATCGCCGAGCTTCACCGAATAGGCAATCTGGGTGGACATGAAAGGCGGTGCCAGCACCTGCGCGCCGTTGCTCAACTGCAAGCCGACAATGCTGCCAAACGGCGTCAGGGTGAAATGGCTCACCGTGCCGTGCGCCGTCACCAGCCCATGAGCCGGTTGCGCCGCGGCCACGCCGGTCAGGCCGGCAAGCAAGCTAGCGGCAAGCAGAAAAATTTTACGATTGGTCATGCTGATCTCCATCAGGGCCGGATGGGTTGATGTTCCGGTAGCGCCCATATCGCCCCTGATTGTAACCGCCGAGCCTCACGCACGTATCAATCGGTGACAGCCTCATCCACCGCCGGCCAGCATGTCTGCGCCAATAACGCCAAATCCGCCGCCCGCGATAACCGATGCTCGCCATCCTTCACCAGCGTAATCCGCACATCCGCGCCGGTAATCCGCTCCGCCAGCCGCAAGCTGGTCTGAAACGGCACTTCCGCATCACGCATCCCATGGATCAGCCGCACCGGCGCCTCAATCGCCAAAGGAGCGCGCAACACTAATTGCTGTGCGCCGTCCTCCAACAGCCGCCGGGTAATCGGCGTCGGCGGCCCATAGGCGTTGGGAATCATGATTATCCCATCGCGGGCCAGCGCCTGCATCAAAGCCGCGTCCAGCGCCGGGCGGATCAAATCCTCGGTGAAATCCGGCGCCACCGCAATACCGACAAATCCATCTGTCTGAGCCGCCAAATCACGCGCCAATATCGCCGCAATCCACCCGCCCATCGAGGAACCCACCAGCATCAGCCGCCGCTTTGGCACCGCAGCTTCAATCACCGCTGCCGCATCCCCTGCCCAGCGCCCAATGCATCCCTCGGTAAATTCCCCGCCGGACACCCCATGCCCCGAATAATCGAAGCGCAACATTGCCTGCCCACGCGCCTCGCAATGATCCCGCAAAAACAATGCTTTGGTCCCCGCCATGTCCGAGCCAAAGCCCGGCAGAAACACCAAAACCGGGTCCA
>VFSW01015217.1_pt1 | contig 10589 bp, 11 predicted proteins | sample 5358111 | NCBI WGS metagenome assembly VFSW01 (sample SAMN11554181, study PRJNA540505) | mine drainage metagenome | isolation source: sediment from site ElyBrook_90M | place: USA: Ely Copper Mine, Vershire, VT | collected 2017
GAAGACTATGCTCGCGAAGCCGATGGATAGCTGGAGCACGACGTTCGGGACCTGGTATGACGAGAGCAGCGCCTGCATCGTGAGCCATTCGCTGACGAACCCGTTCAGCGGGGGAAGGCCGGCGATGGCAATCGAACCGACAAGGAAGAACATGGCAGTCCAGGGCATCTTCTTGACCAGGCCGCCCATCTGGTTCATGTCGGCGGTCCCGGTGCGCATTAGGACCGACCCTGCCCCCATGAAGAGGAGCCCTTTGAAGACGGCGTGGTTCAGCGAGTGGTACATGCTCGCAAGGAGGGCGAGGGCGGCGAGGGACTCGATGCCGAACGACATGAAGACCACCGAGAGTCCCAAGCCCAGGACGATGATCCCGATGTTCTCGACGCTGTGGTAGGCCAGAGCCCGCTTGATGTCGTGCTCCACGGACGCGTAGAGCACCCCGACGAGCGCGGAAGACGAGCCTGCGACCACCATCAAGAGGCCCAACCACGCGTCCCCAGGGGAGCTCGGGACCACGAAGTCCAGCGTCACCCTGACCAGTCCGTAGATCCCGACCTTCAGCATGACCCCCGACATGAGGGCCGACACGTTGCTCGGCGCAGAGGGGTGGGCCTTCGGCAGCCAGATGTGCATCGGGACCAGGCCTGCCTTGGTGCCGAACCCCGCCAACGCCAGGACGAAGACTACGTCCTTCGTGAACGGGGCTAGCTGCCCCGCGGCGCCCCTGAACGAGTCGAATGAGAGGCTCCCCGTCTGGAAATACAGGACGAGGAACGCGGCCGTGATGAGGGCAGTTCCCAGATGCGTCATGACGAGGTAGGTGATGCCTGACCTGAGGTTGGCCTCCTTCTCGTGCTCGTAGACGACCAGGAGGAAGGAGGCCAAGGACATCAGTTCCCAGAACAAGAGGAAGGAGAACACGTTGTTGGTCGCGGTGACCAAGAGCATCGAGAGGACGAAGAGGTTCAGGAGGGAGCCCAGCGCCTTGATGCTGTGCTTGCCGGAGTAGGAGCCCGCGTACCCGACCGAGTAGATGGATACGGAGGTCGAGACGAGCCCGATTATCAGCATGAAGAAGGCGGCGATGCCGTCGACGTAGAGCGAGAGGCTCATTGAGGGCACAGCGTCTATTACGGGGGAGGAGAGCCGGAAGACCGAGCCGGAGAGCAGCACCGACGCCGATAGCGCTACCGTCAATATCGACGAGACCGCCGCGGGCACGAACGCTGCGAATGCCTCTCGCCTCGGGTTCCTAAAGGCGAAAGGCAGCAGAGCGCCCACGATGAAGAGAGCGATGATCGCCGGAAGCAACGTAGGAAGGTAGTCGCCGAAGGTCATGCGCGTCTCCTGTACCCCTTGCGCTTCCTAGACGGACGCCCTATGGGCGACCGGGCGCTTGTAACGCTCTGTGGAAGACCTGACCGCGCTTCCAAAACCCGAAGTCAGGAGGGGCATTCTAGACCAGACCATATCTTGATGTGAGTCGTTGCGCTTCCAAATCCGGCTTTAGACATTTTGACGCGAAAAAGCGGAATGTCGGTAATTCTGTGATTTACAGAAATTACGGAAAATCTTAAGACGGCGCCGTGGAGATGCACCCAGATTGCCAACCACGAGGGCGAAAAACGTCAAGACGTATCTGACGCACTTTCCTGTCAAGTCCTATCACGAAGCGGACCTGCTCTCCCGAGAGACGACCTGGCGCATAATGGACCACATACGGGAGTCAGGTTCCCAAGGCATCACGGCGGCGGACATCACGGTGAGGGAGAAGATCCCGGCGAGCGTGGTCTACTCGACCCTCAAGGAGCTCTATCGCCTCGAGTTCATCTTCCTCTATCCAAGAGAGAAGAAGAGCAAGGGGGAAAGGCGGAAGCGGTTCGTCTGCGAAAGGAGCACGTGGGGGAAGTATCGCATCGACCAGGAGTTCGACTCGGCGCTGAGGGTGAGCGGCATTCTCGAGCGAATCACCGACGAGATGCGCCAGCCGGTCACCAAGGCGCTCCAGGACGCCTACCAGCAATTCGGCGCGACAAAGGAGCTCCAGAAGTTCATCCCCTCAAAGCACACCAACATCTGCCCCAACTGCCAACGAAGCCACGAGGCGATGGAGTTCTTCTATGCGACTCTGCTCCGCTCGATCGATCTGATGATAACCGAGTCTGAAGACTTCAAGCGGTTTCTCGTCGACAAGGGATACGCTTCAGACTAGTCATGAGACGCGCCGGGTTGACCGCGCCTCCGGCCTGCCCGTCTGCTTCCATCCTATCCGGGGTTGCTTCGTGGCCCCAGGGGGCGGCGCGACTCGGCTCTTGCCCGGTCAAGCGCCCCATGGACTCGGTCGACCGATTTTTTGCATTAATTGAAAGTATTGGACTTTCTGAGACGGAATTCCAGCGAAATCTATATTCCAGGAACTTGGAGGTTAAATGACCGCTAAGGGAGGACGGAGTCATGATTCAGAAGCTATCGGTTGTTTCCGTGCTGGCCCTAGTCCTCCTCGCAGGTGCTGGTTCAGTAGTGGTGGCAACACACGCCTTCGGCGGGAGCGCGGCCTCCTCGATCGGCGGCGCCCCAGTCCTGTTATCACCTATGGGTGCGGCCACGGGCGGTACGGGCAATAGCACCAGCGTCTCACAGAGGACCGTGCACAGGACGTCGACGGTGACGGTCACTTCGACCACCGCGGCGACCTCATCGACGTCTACGTCGGCCTCGACCTCCGTGTCGACTTCCACGACGGCGCAGAACTCGACGAGCTCTGCGGGCGGGTCGCTCCTAGTTTCAGGCTCGCCGGCTTCCGGGTCAAACTCCACCAGTCACGATGACGGCGGCAGTGATGGCGGCAGCGGTTCCGGCGGCCAAGGCTTGGATGACTGAGCGGGCCGCGTAGAATGACAATCGGTCACTAGGGAAGGTCTAGGCAAGGGCCGAGCAGTGGACGGGTTGGCTTCGACTCTCCCAGCTATCTCGTTTGGGGGCATCTCGATTGGCGATGCGACGGGGTTCTTGGCCCTTATCATGATCGGACTCTCTTCAATCTTCATGCTGCTCCGGTCGATGCTGCTGAAGATCACGAGGAACTTCGCCGCAATAAGGGGCACCCACGTCGCCATCTCCGCCCTTGCGGGGGTCTTCCTCCTGGTTCACATTGCGTACCTGTTCTTGCCTCCGATCTCAGTCTCGATGGACTTGGGGTATGTGTCGGTCGCAGTCGCCGTCGCGGTTTGGCTGACTGGGACCGCGTTCCTCGAAAGGCTCCGCGACTCTCTCTTCTTTCACGGGGCACTGTCTTCCATCCTTGTCGGACTGATAATGGTTCATGCTGCCACATCTAGCGTGAACATCCCGCTCTTCCTGGTAGAGATCATCTTGGGGACGACCTTGATCGTCATGGTAGCAAATGCGACCTACCATCTCAAGCGCGCCATACCCAAATCCTGAAACATCGAGAGATGATCGTGCCTCGAGCCTAAACCGAAGAGAGTTCCTGCGCAGGGTGGTCGCCGCCTCTGGCATCCTGTTGACAGGGCTCGTGGCCTCCTGGGAACTCGTCCAGAAGCTTCCGCAGAGCGTTGCGAGCGCGACAGCGAGCAGCAGCACCGAGAGCAGCGGTCAGCCGCAACCCGCCTCCGAATCGACGACCCAGACGGTCACCGATCTGCAGACCGTCACGGTCACAGAATACGGCTCCGGACAGTCGACGCAGCAGAGCTCTACGAGCCAGCAATCGGCCATATCCTCGCAGACGTCTCAGCAGACATCACAGGCGTCGAGCTCGACCAGCCAGGCCGTCCCTCCCGGCTACGTCTTGGTGACCCCTCTGAGCGCCCTCGCTGGGAAGTCCTCGGCCTACTTCAACCACCCTTCGCGCGGGCTTTCTATCCTCCTAAACTCGGCCGGGCAGTGGAAGGCCTTCAGCGCGACCTGCACGCACGCCCCGTGCACGGTCCAATACACCGGCTCCGCGATAGCGTGCCCTTGCCACGGCGGCACCTACAACCCAAACACAGGCGCGGTCACGGGCGGGCCGCCTCCCGCGCCCCTCCCAGAGCTCGGCGTCCTCATTCAGAACAGCAGCGTCTACGTCACTGCGTGAACCATAGCGCGTCCGGATGCCAAGGAGAACAGAATCGTGCTAGAACTCATTCCATTTTGGGAATAGGCGAGGATCGCAGCCCAAACATTGAGCACGTAGGCCGAGAGTCCTAGTGGAACGTGCCAGAACGCGCCGTTTGCGAGGTCGGAAGCTTTGAAGTACCTACCGTAGGCCACTATTCCAATCACTTTCCTTGCCGGAAGTTGTTTGACGGCATATTCAAGCACGGCTCCCGCGAGAAGGGCGTCGATTATTGTTGCGGCTGTGGCAAGAACTAGGAGGAGGTCATCATACACGGTTCCCGATCGTAGATTGCCTGATGGGGTATCTCAGATTTGCAAACCAGAAGAGCAAGAAATAGACGGTGAACGACAGAATGAAGCCGAAGGACATCAGGAAGGAGAACACATCGTTTGAATACCACCCAAGGACAAATTCAATCCCCGACTCGCCTGCAAGTAGAATCGCGCCCAGCCCGCCAACAGCGAGTATCACCAGGGCTCTGTCCTTTGCACGCGCGGATAAGATGAGTGCGCTTATCGAAAGTACTCCCAGGGCGAGACCCGCGATGATATGAAAGAGCACCGGGTAGGGCCCGTCGGTGAAGACGCTGTCAAGAGGATTGACAGAGGCGGTCTCTGTTGGAAATTCGACAAACAGGTTCGTGGCCATACCGAGCACATATTGGAGGAAGAGAAGGCAAATCGTGGCGATCGAAATATTGCGAATGGTCCGGAAGCGTCCGGGGCGATGGCGGGCTTCCTCTGACGCTTCATGTTCTCGCCGTGGCTTCTGACCTTGCAAACAGACCGAACTGATCATGCCGCAGAATACTTATATCGATATTGTCACTTTCCAAGTGACAAGCGAAATGTCAAACGGCGAAGCGATTCCTTGGTTGGTAAAGCTCGGCTTCACAGCTTACCAATCGAGGACATACTCGTCTCTGGTGTCTTTGGGGGTTGGAAGCGTCTCTGAGATATACCGCAGCTCGAGGGTGCCGAGGACCAAGGTGTATGAGGCCCTGGAAGATCTGCTTCGACAAGGGGCTGTCGAACTACACCCGGGCAGACCCACGCTGTACCGAGCAGTGCATCCGAGAGTCTTGGTCACTCGACTCCTCGAGGACTACAGGGAGTCTGCGGACCAAGCAACCAGAGTTCTCGAGAAGGAATACCAGGAAGGCCGGAGTGCAGAGCATGACGTGGCTTGGACCGTAAAGAGCGACCGAGCAATCCGCAGGAAGCTAGTGGAACTCATAACGTCTGCGAAGAAGGAAGTGTTGGTGTTCGAGACATATCCGCCTCTCTTCACGGTCTCGGTGGCCAAACTGCTCAAGGCCGTCGCTCAGCGAGGAGTCAAAATCAGGGCTGTCGCACTATTGGTCAAAGGCCAGGAAGCGAGTGAATTTCCAGAGAACGATTTGATCGAGTACCGTTCGTTTCCTGCCGAGAGACCAAGAAGCGGCGATAGCGATGGACTTGGTCAGGACTTTCTCGGTCCTCTTTCCGTTACACTTGCGTCACCGTACGGACTTGCCGTCATCGACAACAACGAGGCCTTCGTCATCATCCCAAAACCGGACGATGAGTCGGCGAGCGTCGGGCTGTCTGCGAGGATTCCGGGAGTGCCTCTACTCCTGAGCGTCATGTTTCAGCAGTTCTTGATGGCTCGGACCAGAAAGAGCCAGCACGGAGGAACGAGAGGTGCCCGGACGGCCACGTTCCCTTCGTGACGCCGGAAGTGGAGCCTTTACCTACTCATATGTCAAACTAGAGGCGGGAGTCAACTTCTACGTATCGTTGTCAGAATGGCCGGGTATTCTCGGCTACAGCGCATACGCAGGATTTGGGCACGCGCATGTAGGTTCAAATTAGTGCCAAGGGCAAGATGTTTGCACGCATACGCAGGTTCAAATCCGCTGGCGGGGGCTGATTCTCGCCTTACTGTGTTCTAGACTTCGAAATGGAGGTGCCGATGGATTTGGAATGCCGGGGAGTTTGATCCCCCGCGGCTCCTTTCTGCAACCTCGTTGGGTCTTGGAATGTTCAATGGTCGATAGCAGGCCCTTATCGCCGCTCGGCGTTGCCGGTCCGCTTTCGTCCTGGCATTCTTATGCCGTCGCGATTCTTCGGGAAACTGTAAATATCGACTCGAGGCAGCCGGGCATCTTTGGCCGACTTCGTGGCGAACATTCTCTTCGTTCTCCTCGCCGGGCTGCTGGTCTTCACCATGACGCCCTCGGTCGGGCTCCTGGAGTTGGGCGAACTTGGAGAGGATTTCGAGGAGGCCAGCCTTCTGAAGGTCATGCTCATCGCCGGAATAGGCCTGGTCGTGATGGCCATCATAGGCTTCAACACCGCCTTTGCGCCCACGGTGGCAAACGGGTTGATCGGGAACCCGCTCTACGGGGCGGGTCTCTTCCTTGGCGCCTCCTCCGCGAACGCCGCGGGCCTAATATCAGGAGTCTTCTGGGCCATGACGCCTGAGTATTTTGGGGCGGGCCTTGCGACGGGAACCTACTTCCTGTTCGAGACGGCGTTCGCCATAGTGACACTCGCCCTCGTCGGAGTGGTCGTGCTGAAGAAGGTGAAGCTACAAGCATTTGCGCTCTTTTCAGTGATATATCTTGTCGTGATCTGGAACTTGCCAGCCGCCTGGATCTGGAACCCCACTGGCTGGCTATACACGATGGGCGTGCGAGACTTCGCGGGGGGGTTGGTGGTTCACGGAGCGGCCGGTGTAGCAGGGCTGGCAATACTGGTCGAGGTGTGGCTCGAGGAAAGGAAGTCTGGCCTGAACGAGAGCCCTCAAGTCCCAATCAAAGTCGACCCGGCGCGGTTGACGCTCTCTACGTTGCTCCTTTGGGTGGGCTGGTTCGGCTTCAACTCTGGGAGCGTCCTGGCGTTCGACTCGTCGGCCACAGTGGTCGTCGTCACTACGTTCCTGGCAGCGGCGTCGGGTTTCATTTCTTTGGTCCTCGTCGCATACTGGAGGCATAGGCACAATCCGGGCCTTTTCGTGATGGCAAACGGAGTGCTCATGGGGCTGATAGTAATCACCCCTCTGGCAGGCTTCGTGAACCCGGTGAGCGCCATCGTTCTCGGTCTCCTCGCCGGACCGCTCTTCTACGCGTCAGAGGTCTTTTTCGGAAAGCGAAACTGGTTCACAGACCCAATCGGGTTGCTCGCGGGCCACTTCACAGGCGGAGTTTTCGGCGTCCTCATGATTGGCTTCTTCGCCCAGAGTGCCTTTGCGGCGGCCTCGGGCACGGCAGGCCTGCCTAATGGGATTCTGTTCGGCGGAGGGCTGGACGCTCTCCATCAGTTGGGAATCGAGGTGTTCGGGACCATAGTGGTCCTCGCGTTCGCCTTCGCGCTTTCCTTCGCTGCGATTAGACTTGCCAGTGCGGTGTTCCACGGCGTCCTTTCGTCCCAAACTGCGCACTGACGGCAGCGTGTTGTCTCAAGTCGAACGCCTCTGGGTTGTCACCCTCGAAGCGGGAAATCACCCACTGCTGAATCGGCTCATTTAACGAGTCGTGTGTCGGTGAGACTCAGACGTCGAAGTAGAGGTAGAACTCGTATGGGTGCGGCCTTGCCGAGACGGCCTTGTAGTTTGCCATCCCCAAGTCCATGATCGTCTCGACCATGTCCTTCGAGAAGATGCCGTCGAGGAAGTTGGAATCGCTCTTTAGGCTCTCGATGGACTCTAGCAAGCTCCCGGGGAGCTCCTTGACGCCCAGCGACCTCCGCTTTTCAGGGGTGAGCTTGTAGATGTCCTCGTTGACCGGGTTCCCTGGGTCGAGCTTCTTCTTGATGCCGTCGAGCCCTGCGGCGAAGATGGCGGCGAATGCGAGGTACGGGTTCGCGGAGGGGTCGGGGGTCCTGAACTCGGCCCTCTTCCTCTTCTCCTCAGATGCGCCCTTGTGGTAGACCGGGATCCTCACGTTAGCGGAGCGGTTCGCCTTGCTCCACGCTATGTAGACCGGCGCCTCGTATCCTGGGACCAGCCTTCGGTACGAGTTGGTCGTCGGATTGGTGATGGCCGTGAGTGCGCGGCTGTGCGCGAGCAGGCCGCCGACGTAGTATCTTCCGACCTGGCTCAACTCTGCATAGTTGTCGGCCGCGTCGTAGAACGCGTTCTTCGTGCCCTTCCACAGGCTCGAGGAGACGTGCATGCCCGAGGCGTTGTCGCCGAAGATGGGCTTTGGCATTATGGAGGCTATCAGGCCCCTCCTCGCGGCGATGTTCTTGATCACGAACCTGTAGCTGAGGCAGCTGTCCGCCATTGGGACAAGAGAGTCGCGATACATGTCGATCTCGCGCTGGCCTGCCGTGGCGACTTCGTGGTGGTGGGCGTCGTTGACGACTCCGAAGTTGTTTTCGAGAAGATACGCCACCTCGCTCCTGTAGTCCTGAAGCGTGTCTTGAGGTGGGACCGGGTAGTAGCCCTCTTTCCATCTAATCGGGAAGTTGGTGCCCCTGGACTCGACCGCGCTCTCTACCGAGGTAATCTTGTAGCCCGTCGAGAACGGATTGTGGACGTCCCAGGTGGCGCTGTCGAAGACAAAGAACTCTATCTCAGGGCCCCAGTATGAGTCGGTGAAGCCCGCCGCTTTCATCCGCTCTTCTGCCTTTTGCGCTATGTATCTCGGGTCCCTCGAGAACCTGCCCTTGCCGAACCCCCACTGGATGTCGCATATTAGCCGCCCGGGGGGATATCTCTCGTCGCCCCATGGGATCAGCGCATAGGTAGACGGGTCCGGCATGAGGAGCATGTCCGACTCATAGATCTCCGCGAAGCCCTTGATCGAAGAGCCGTCGAGCTTGGCGACGCCCTCCTCGAAGGTGTCCTCCTCGAGCATGGTCGAGGTGATCGAGACGTGCTGGGTGCGCCCCGGCACGTCCATGAACTGCAAATCGATGAACTTGACGTCCTTCTCCTTGATCTCGTTCAAAACCTGCTTGGGGGTCCTCTTCCTCGGTACGAGGCCTTTCGGAGTTCTGTCGAACATGGTCGAACCACGGGCTGGCCTCAGAGCCGATATAAATCTTGCCGTCGCCGTGTCCGCTTGTTTACATATCCGTGATAAAACTTATCAAATGGCTAATATATGGGCACCTGTCATACCAAATGCAATTGGACAACCTGGACAAGATGATCCTGAAGGAGCTCATGACCGACGCAAGGCAGTCCTTCAGGGACCTCTCGAAGAAGACGCACGCCTCGGTGGTCACGGTCGCGCAGCGTGTGAGGAAGATGGAGAAGGCGGGCGTGATCAAGGGCTACTCGGCGCAGGTGAGCTCGGAGGAGCTGGGTTACGAGATAACAACTGTGACGGAGGTGACAGTCTCCAAGGGCAAGGTGCTCGAGGTGGAGAAGGACATCGCCAAGCTGTCCCACGTGTGCGCGGTCTACGACGTAACGGGCGAGGAGGACAGCATTGTAATCTCGAAGTTCAAGAACAGGGAGGAGCTCAGCAACTTCGCAAAGGAGGTCCTCGCGCTGCCCCACGTGGAACGGACCAACACCCACGTCGTGCTGAACACCACCAAGGAAGACTTCCGGAGCCCGTTCATCCTCGACTGACGGGCGGACGTAGCGCGAACCGCCACCCGAGCTTGTCGGCGGGCACCAGCGCGACTGACCTAGGCAGAACCGGCGACCGATGGGTAGATATTCTCGCCTGAATATCTGCTGTCCATGAGGCGAAGGAATGTCGAGGTCATAGTCACGATTGTCGCAGCCTTTGGATTCCTCTTCTTCGTCCCGGTGCTCGGCGCTCCCCAATACCAAGCACAGGCCCAGGCTTGCAGTTCGGCCTCGGCGCCGGAGTCCGCCAAAGCAGAACCAGAGCCGTTCGAGCCTTGCACCGTGCCCGAATTCGGGTCGGTCACGTACTCGGCCTTCGGCGCAGGCGGCGTCTGGATGGAGGACGAATACGCCCATTACTACGTTGTGTGCGCCTTTGGACCGACGAGCTGTAGCCGATGACCACCGCCAAAAGCCCGCGTCGGCGAGAGATTGCAGTTTGTGTGCGGCTCGAAGCACCGTGCGAGCGCCTTGCAAAATCAAGCCCCCACAATTCAAATACCAGCCCTGTCAGGAAATCGTGATTTGCACAGAGAGAGTCCCAACCTCCCCGCCTACCAGATTGTGGTGGACGACGTGACGGGTGGGGAGATTGCCAACATAATCAAGGGATACATCGCGGTCAACGGAGAGAAGATCAGGTTCAAGGGAATCGCGTACGGGCGCTACGGCGGCCAGAACGTCGCCCCGAGGCTCTCGCCAGTCTCGAAGAAGAGGGTCAAGGCGGTCTTCGGGGACATCTCGAAATTCGAGGAAGACCTACAGCAGAAGCTCGTCAGGGGCGACTTTGAGGTCGACCCGGTCGCAGCGGAGGCCGCAAAGAAGAAGGACGAGGAAAGACACACTCACTAGTGAAACTCGGTGGTTTTCATGTTCCTGAAGAGTGCGTTTGCAT
>VFSW01015219.1_pt1 | contig 10589 bp, 13 predicted proteins | sample 5358111 | NCBI WGS metagenome assembly VFSW01 (sample SAMN11554181, study PRJNA540505) | mine drainage metagenome | isolation source: sediment from site ElyBrook_90M | place: USA: Ely Copper Mine, Vershire, VT | collected 2017
GTTCTTGGTGTCATCGACCATCACGAACAGGACGGCTTTCTTGCCTAGCTTCTCGTGCTCCGCGTAGCTCTTGCGCCATTCCTCGATGCCGAGCTGCAAGTAATCGGCGAACTTCTCCGTGATGATCGGGCTCTTATGTTCCGTCAGTTTTGCGCGGCTCGGCGCGTCGGGAAGAACCGGATGCTTGACGACGTTCTGCGCAATCGCCTCGACAAGCGGATAGTCGCTCACGGTCTGCACGAAGATCGCGCCGTTGTCGTGCCGCGGCGTGGCGGTCACATCCACCTGCAACACTAGCCGCAGGTCCTTCTGCAGCATCCGGTGATGAATGTCCTGTATGCACTGGAACCAGGCGAGCCGGCTATCGTGGATATGGTGCGCCTCGTCATTGAACACGGCGAGTTCGTCAATCTCGCGCACGATCTCACCGAGATCGGTATTGCTGTCGTTCGTCTTGCCGGCCGGCTTATCACCGAACGGGGCCAGAAAATAGTCTCGCAGATCGTCATCATCGAGTGAGGGCTCCGGCACGTTGCCGAGATAGACGCGGTGAATGTTGGTCAGGAAGATATTCCCGACGGGCCGGACAACGCGGACATCGTCCTGGATGTGCAGCGCCATCTGGAAATCGTCGCACCAATTGCGGCCGGCCTGGCCGTTGTCCGGCAATATCGGATCATTGAAGAAAATGCGCAGCCCGTCGAAATCCGCGCGCAGCCGGTCGAGAACAATAATGTTCGGCGCAATCAGCAAGAAATTCCGCGACAGCGTTGAATTCGGCTCATAGAGCTTATGGAAGTAGCACCATGCCATGAGCAGCGACAACACCTTGGTCTTGCCCGCGCCCGTGGCCATCTTAACCACGAAGCGCGGCCAATCTTCGTCGAACATGTTGCTTGATACAGCGCCGGAGGCATCGAAACGCAGCAGATCGAACTTGTCGCGTGCCCCGCGCACGTCATAGAGCCAAATCACCGTCTCGACGGCCTCACGCTGCGCGAAGTAGTAGCGAAACTCGCTTTGTGTGCCGTTGGCTTGGTCGATCAGATGAGTAGTGCCAAACCACCAAGTCAACAGGGCGCGGGAGGTAGGCGATGCGCCGACATAGTCTTTCGACCGCCAGACTTCGACTTCTTCACGGACCTTGGCCACCAGCGGCGGCAACAGCTTTTCATAGGCTGTGTCGCGCAGCTCTTCAGCGGCTGGGAACCAGCGTAGGTCCGCCGGCAACACCTCATACGGTGAACGAGGAAAGTTCGGATGCAATGCCATAGACCAGCGTTCCCTATAGTATTTCTGCGTCCTGTCAATGGACCCCAACAAATTCGCGCCCCACACGTACCGACGTGGCTGCGCGAATAGCAGTCGCAAAGACCTTCTTATGGCCTATCCGGCCCGCCTGTAAGATTCATGTAAAAACCTGCCAAAGTGCCCTACCCCTATTCAGAGGCGCCTTCGTCGCGTCCACTAGCGGCGGCGGCCCTTGCCATTCCGGACCTAGCCGCATTGATCTTCTCGGCATACTGCAACGGCATCCGCGGTGACTTCCATCCACCAGCCTGCGTAATGGCCGCCAAGTCGATATCGAGCTCCGCGAGATCCTGCGCCGCGCCCACCCGCGTGGAATGCCCACTCACCTCGTCCACGAACCTAGCCGGCATGCCGATCCACTGAGCCACCCGCTTGAAGATCGGCGCGATGCTGCCGGGATGTAATACATCGCCAATTTGATCTCTACCAATTAAGCGGCGAAATATCGGCCCTTCAGCGATCTTGGCATGCTCGAGCCAGATCTTGAGCCACTTTACAGTCTCGCGTGAGAGATAAGCCACCCTCCCCTGCCCCTCCGCATCGGCCTTACCGCGGCGGATCAGCGCCTGGCCGGTGCCATTCGGCCAGAACTCAATGTCTCGCAACTCAAGCGCCACGAGCTCCCCGCGACGCGCGAGCGTTTCGTATGCCACGCAGAGCATAGCGCGCTCGCGATCCGCTCGGAGCCCGTTGCCCGCGCTCCTTATATATTCCTTGATTTCCCTCCAACCCAACGCACGCGCCTGCCCCTGCCTCGCCGAGGTCTCCCGGCCCATTTTCTTTAAGCCTAAGCGCACCGCTTCTCCGGAACAGGGATTGAGTAACCCCGCTCCCACGTGAGCTCGGCCAATCGTCGCGATATATCGTCGCACCGTCGCCGGCTTTTTGCCGCTATTCACCTCGTGCTCGATGAAGGCGCGGATGGTCTTCGGGTCCGCCGGGAGAAACGACTCGCCGCGCCCGTCGCAGAATGCCTGGAAGATCGCCCCGTCCGCTTTTTGTGCCCGCAGGGTGTTCGCCGAGTACGCCCCCTGCGCCATGCCCTGCCATTCCCGCAGCCGGTCCAACGGCTTCGTCAGCGGTTGTGCCGGCGTCGTCACCGCCAAAGATTCAGGCCGGTTTTCGGTCGATTTCATACAGCCATCCTACACGCATCGCAGCATATATGCGATAACGTCTATTATCGCATGTTATTTCTGGCCCATAATAATAATAAAACGAGTATTATTATCTGATGCAACGTCCGGCGAGTCCATCGTCAAACAGCGAAAGCGACTACTTCTCGCGCCGGGAGGCCCTGCGGCAGCGCGTGGGCGAGGCGGCAAGAGCGCTGACCGACCGCGGGATATCCCCGACCGTGGCGCGCGTGCGCGCAGCTCTGGGCGGCGGCTCGCCCAATGACCTCGCGCCGGCGTTGAAACAGGGGAAGGAATCCTTCGCGCCCGCGCCGACCTCGGGCACTCGCACCGAAACGCCGCCAATCCCGGTCCAGATCAGCGATCTCGCGCAGGAGTTGTGGCAACGAGCGACCGTTGCTGCCGCGGTCGACCTCAAAGGCGGTCCTACCGCCCGCGCACTCACCACGCGCACCGAAGAGGCGGAGGCGTTGCGTCAACAAGTGAAAAACCTTCGCGATCAGCTAGAGCGCGAGTCGCTGATGTATGGAGAGTTGCGTGCGCAGGCCGCGCGCCATGAGGCGATCGCGCGCGATGCCCTCGCCCGCCTCGACGAATCCGAAGCGCGGGTACGAAAGCACCTGCGCGAGCTCGGGAGCATGCGGCAACGGGTGGCGGAACTCGAAGCGACGCTCACGCAACAACGCGAACGAACCGCGGCCGCTGTGCACGCCCACCCGTCGGCACAAAAGGCGAGTGCACCAAAACGCCCGCGACGCAAGGCAGTCGCGACGCCATCCGGACGGTCGCCTCGGGCCAGAGCATCGAAAGGCACCGCAACTTCACGCGGGCAGAAGCGCCGGACGACCGCACGATCGTCGGCGCGCGCCAAGAAGGTCCTCCGAGCAACACGGATTAAGCCAAGGAGCCGCCGATGAGTCCGCAGTCGTCTCGTCACACCGTCGACATCGCGAGTTGGATTACGCTGCGCTGGACTCGGGGCACTCGCTACTACCGCGCGCATTTGGAACAGGACTTGTGGCATGGCTGGTCGCTGACGCTGGTCCACGGTCGCATTGGCACGCGGTTGGGCCGCGCTCGAGCATCATCATCGCGCTCCCTGGAGACGGCGTTGACGGAGCTCGGCGCCATCACGAAACGCCGGCGCCTGCGCGGCTATGAATTGACGAATTGATTCATTACACGACAACGATAGGAGATTGAAACATGGAAACGGTCAACGAAGCTTTGGGGCTCTTGCGAAGACAAGTAGAGCTAGAAATGGCGATGAAGCAACCGGGCGGCATCCGGATCACGGAGGAACAGGAACTCCTGGTCCTGCGGCGGCGCCTAGCAAGCTACCCCCAAGCGATGCAGGCAGTCGTCCAGGCGGCGCATGCGCTGCGCCGTCCGATCACGGAAGTCACGGCAGAAGATGTGGAATCCTGGGCTCGCACGAACCCGGCTTGAATTATGGGCACCGAAAACATCTACCAGAGTTCACGCGGTTGGGTGGTGCCAGTTTCTTTGTGAAGCGCAATAGCTGATCGCATCCGCGCGCGGCGACGTTGATCAAACTTGGCCGTGACGCCCCACCTCAAACGCCGCGCGGGGCCGGGAGGAGAAGGCGTTCACCGCTCAATTTTGCGCGCAGCCATCAAGGGATTCGGGATATAGCCATCGTACAGTACGTCCAGGTCCACCAATGATCGCTTGATCAAATCGCCAGCCACCTCCACGACATCCGAATAGTACGGAGGCTCAGCGTCTACTGGCAGGGTGTCCATGGACAGCACCAGGCAGCGCAGCACCGCCTCCGCTTTCTCCAGATTGAACATCTCCGCTCGGATCATCTCTTGCAAGCGCCCTCGCACGCGGATCCGCGCACCACGTTCGGCACTCGGGAATGCTGGCTTGTTGGGGGTAGCGGGACCTTTACTGTGCGGTCGAACCTGAAGGAGTTGGGGCTTGCGACGTTTGACGGAGGTTTTGGAACGGGTCGCGGACTTGGCTATTATTCCCGTTTTCAGCGGAGGATTTCCGCCCGAACGGACCTTCGACGTAGAATGGATGGTAGCCATGGTCATCACCTCAGTATGATGGTTGTGGTCAGGCGTCTGTCGGTGTGCAACCACCGGCGGGCGCCGCTTTCTGGGTCAAGTTTTACGGCGAGCTGCTTTCACTATTCCGTGCTTCTTCAATAGGTCATCGACCGCTTCACGCAGTAACTCAGAGCGCGAAATCCGGGTTTTCCTGGAAAGTTCGAGCAGCAATTCGTGCTTCTCCGATAAGAGATAGACAGAGTTTGTCTTAAGCTTGGTTTTTCCCACCGAGTCACAATAGCTACTTTAGCTACGGTAGTCAACGAATCTGCGCTCAGACACCTTAGAGCCGAAGTCCCACGCGGCCACAACCGGAAAAACCCTCAACTTGGAATCCTTGCCTAAAATCATGGCGCCCTGAGTCCTTTTATCGCAATGTAGCGTGCCGCAAGAGCCCTCGATTCCGGCGTGTAGTCGGGAGCAAAGCCGGACATGCTTGTGGTCATCAAGGATGATATGAACGTTAGAAAATCGATCGCTGCGATTGTCTTGTAGAAATTCAGCGGTCTCCCGTACTCCGCATCTGTATAGGCGCCATGGGCCACGCCGTGCCTATTGGTGCCATCGAGGAGGGGATACGTCTCAGAGCTGGCATAAAAATACGCCTCGATGAAGCAGGAAAACGAATCGAGCATATCGATTATTTCGGCCGTCGCACCGATACGTCGCTTCACGACATCATGCTTCGCATAGGATGCTAAACCTCGAAATATTTCTTTGATCGACCCACGATGTTTAAGACCCCGCTCGTCGGCAAGCCGCCGCCCAGCCCCCTCAACCACCGGAATCAGCCCTCCAACGGCAACGTGGTGCAGGCCTGCAAAATGAGCCCATACCGCCTCCGCGGTTGTTTCGGCATACAGGGCAATCACCGGCACCGACGGATAACGGTTCAAGACCATAGAGGCCAAGCGCTCGGGTCCATAGAGTAAGGTCAGCATTTCCTCCAAGTCGCTTTGCGTGAATGTGCCGCCCCCATTCGCTACTCGTAAGGCCACCATTTCAAGAAACCCGACGGAAACATACGGTGGCATGAACCAGCCAACGCTATTCAATCGTGCTTTCACGTCAGAGAAATCGCGCTGCGGGATGTTATAGGTAGGGCTCAAATTAGGGTGCCTCCTGCTGTATCGGAGTTTTGATTCTCCCAGGCTTCAATCCTTCCAGAATCCCTTGAATCTCTCCGGACTCAAGGGTAACGCTTGCCCCGAATTCATCCAACGCTGACATGCACTCCACCATCGTCAACATCGGCCGAATCTGCTACGTGGCTACTATTTTGCTCTCGGCCTGTGCAAGTCCCCCACCGCCGCAGCCCTTGAACCGTGAGCAAGTGCTCGCGAACCGGGACCGGGCGATTTAAAAGGCCGGCGAAAGCCCTCTTGCCGTATACGTGCGTTTGGAAGGTTTAGCCTGCTACAACGATGCAACGCACCTGCCCGACCCTGCACAGCGTCCATCGGCGATTCAGCAATGCAACAGCACACTACAGCATAGACATAAATGAAACGGGCGAGACCGCGCCTCCCGCGGCCTAGCCTTCTGACTCGACTTCCGCGAACACCTCGGCGTAGGTGATCGCAAATCGCGCCTCGTTTTCCGGAAACTCGTCGAGCGCAAAGAATTGTCGCCGGTATTCATCGAACTGCGGTTCCTCAACTGTCCTGAGTCGCGCCCGCGACTCGGCCGAGCCCGCGCCCTTAATGCGCGCCGTCAGCGCCACCCGAAATACCCCCACAGCGGACATGCTGAAATAGGAAATACCCGACGGCCTCGCGGCCCCGCCTACCGTCAATGCCTCCGTGACATCGCGTGTTTTTAGAAGCTCCGCATAAAATGCGCCGCTCAGTGCGAGCAACGGGTCCGGGTAGATTTTCCTCCCCGGGCCAAGTATCCACGCGAACGGGACCGGCTCCGAGTATCGGCACTCTGCCGCAAAATATCCGCCGTAGCAGCAGGCCATCACGAGAAACAGGTTCATGCGCGATGCAAGATTGATGTTCACAAGAAGAGGCTTCAATCGAGTCCACGACATCAACGATCCATCGGCAAGCTGTATGCCGTCGGCGTCGCCGTGGCACTCGATATGCAAGATCGGTGCTCGACCACACAAGCTGACGTACCCGTAGAGTTCCTGCAACAAAAACTCTACCTCATCGGCGCTTTGCACGGTCTTATAGTGGATTTGAAGGTTGTTCCCGTAGGGGAACGCAAATTATTTCGAGGTCATCCCGAAGCGCGCGGCCGGTTTTCCGATCATCGGTGCGCAAGGATTCGATGACGACGATCATATTAACCGCGCCGACGGACCCGTGCGCCCCGTATCTCTGAACTCGCGCCACCGTGGCTGTATCTGTCATGCGGCGACCGGACGACTCCACGCCTCAATCAAATCCGTGGCGGCTTTAAGACCGCGCGGCGCCGTCATCAGGTAGGCGTTTGAAACCATGATGCTTTGCCCGTTGGCTTCGGCCTCGGTGATGACGCTGTACATCGACATGCGCCAAACGGTGAGGGTTTGGTGCACCGGGTCACGTACGCCTTGATAGGTGAATACGCCATCGCCGAGAGTCACCGGTCCCGTCGAAATAGCCTTACTCGTATTGAGCATCGCTTCCATATATCCAGCGCCCTCGGGAATCAGGAATTCGGCAAGCGACACGACATCGCTCGCGGGCATGAGAACATTCCAGTGGGTGTATGCGAGCCCCTGGGCGATGAGCTTGTACAGATCAAGCACTTTCTCGCTGTCGATAGGGATCGTCATTGCCGTCTGCAACACGCGACCGTTGATGAACGCGTATGTCTTGTCTATCCCGGCCGACAATTCGCGCGCGAGCTTTTGATTATTCCGAAGGCGCGGCGCAACCAATTTGTCCATGAAATCGCACGCATCGGCGTGGGTTGAACCGAACGGCAGCACGGCGCTTAGGTAATGCTCCAAATTGGATTTTCGCACGTTGCAGGAGTCGCACGCCGGCACTTGCGGCAGATTGTCCCGCTTGTCCACCGGAAAGAACCCGCGCGCGATCACGTGATCGGCGGTAGTGGACGACCCTTCCACCGTGCAATACACGCATGTTTTGCCCTTCCATCTCTTGCTCACGTTGAACATCCTTCGACCACAACGGACAACCCTGATTTTAGCATCCGGGGGTAGCGGTATATTGTCTACCTTTGGACGCGAGCGCCGCTGTTGGCTTGTTGCCGTGTGCCCGCAGCTGGGTGGGCATGCCATCCGGCCGGCATATCGACTTTGTGCACGACCCAAGATTCCCAGGGCCGCTATTGGCGGCCGGGCAACATGGCCCCGACCCGCTGAGCAATTGTCGCCTCGCGAATAAGTGCGCCACGCCTATTTGGGACATAGCAGCAAGCAGACCTTAATGATCGCGAATACAAGTTCTGGGATGAATTAAATCTCTTCACTTCGATCGCGGATCTCGAATTTGAATTGCCAGCCCTCGAAGCCCATCACCATCCGTCCGAACTGCTCCCATGAAATCTCCCGTCCGTCGATCACGAGCATCGGTAGTCGGCCATCCTCATTGTCGTCCCAGGTGATGCGCCCGCGCACCAGGAAATCGGCGATATGCAATCCAGGCATATGCGGCTCGGTCTTCAGGTGCTGCTGAGCAAGCAAGCGGCGAATCCGCGGAACCATGTGGCCCATCAATTCGAACAAATCTTGTTCCGCATCGCCGAGCACCTGAAACTGATAGCCTCCGGGAGCGCCCTCCACGAGCTCGAAGGCCTCCAGCCCCACTCGGTCGCCGCGCAGTCGCACCTCAAAGTGGAAACGATGCGTCTTCCCGGCAGCATCGGGCATCGCGCGCGGATCGCAGTGCACGGGGGAGACGGCGATCGCGCCCGCCGCGGCGACTGCTGGATTAACGCAGCGGTTGCACAAGTCACGATAGCCGACGTCGATCGAACCGTAGTGCACGCTCTCAAATCCGGCAATTGCGCGTCCACACGTATGACACCGCAGTGAACGATCTGGCTCAACGAGGGGCATCTTTCGAGCGGACTTACGTTTCATCGCGTGCTCTGAGGTACGGATCTAATCACGAGGCATTTCGGTCCGGATGGCGGCCAAATAGGTCCTCCAGCAGCCGCTGCGACTCGCGCGCCCCGTCTGCGGTGAAGAGCACCGACTTCGCCTTGTTGACGGGGGCGGTGATATGGCCCTTGGCGTGCAAGCGTGCCATCGACTCCCAATCGAAGGCCTTCCACGCCCTGTTGCCCTCGTGTCTCCCGAGGGCGAGTAATGCCAATATCGCCTGGTCGATTTTGTCAGTATCAAGTTCCATGAGACCTCTCGATGCGCACTTTCGCGTCAGTGGAGCGGACCGTGATTCGTGCAGCACTTCTTGAATTTCTTGCTGCTGCACACATGCAGCAGTTCGTTGCGTCCCGACAGTCACGGTCACAGATTGTGACCTCCAATTCCAGGCGGGTTCAATCGTCGTCGATGACGAAACCAATGCGGCGTTTCTTCGCCGGCGGCAGCGACTTCATGTCTTTGACCTCGCGGGCAAGTCGGTCGATATCATCCACCAACACCTCGATGACCGAGGCCGTACGGTCGTGGCCGCGCTCCAGCTTCTCAACGCGCGCGGCAATCTCTCTGTTGGATTCCATCAGCTCTCGCATGCGGACGAAAGTACGGACAATGGCGATACTCATCTGGACTGCGCGATCACTGCGCAACACCGACGAGAGAATGGCAACCCCTTCCTGGGTGAACACGAACGGCGGCCGGCGCAACCACATGTTCGCGGACGGATTGGAGGTCACAATCTGTGACCTCCAATGTTCCAACTCCGCTTTGGAGAGATGGAAGGCAAAATCCTCGGGAAAGCGTTCAATATTCCGTCTGACCGCTTGGTTAAAGGCCTTCGTTGGTACTTCGTACAAGCGGGCCAGGTCGGCATCTACCATTACTTTTTGTCCCCGAATGACATGGATCAGGGATTCGATCGGCTGGGGTAAAACAGCAGATTTTTTGCGGGGACCGGGACTCACATCGGCGCTCCCTTCCCTGAGTGCCTACTGCAATTCAGGCTAGCACCGGCAACTCTACCGTGGCGCATAGTCCGCTTCCGCCAGCGCTTTTTGGAGCGTGTCGATTGCCGCGCGGATCTCGTAGGCTTCCGCGTCGTCCACGGCGCACTCGCGCATCTCCTGCCAGGTAACGCGCTTCACAAACTGCGCAAGTGCCAGCGCCGCCGATGGCGGTGAATCCAAATCTCCATGGACCGGCGGCTCAATCATCGTTGAATCCTCTTGCCCTCTAGATTTCCTGTGAAAAGACCACGCATCGGCGGCGCTCGGCGTCCACGTAGCCCCCGATTTCCAGCCGGCCGCCACCAGGGCCCGGCTGCGCTCCAGCTCCGACAAGGAGTTCCACCAATTCATGCCGGCGCGCTCATCTGTCGTCGGTTCTTGCTTCACGGCTGCCCCCAAACCTTTGAGTGAATTCGGCCGGTCGCAAGCAGACCACATCTCGTGCCGCTCCCCCGCGCGGAGAGCCACCCTACCCCGTTCCGCATCCTGTCGAGTCCGGATCGCCCAATTGTGCAGCAACCTGTTGCACGATTTCGAGGTTAATTTGCGCGAGTGCGCCTGCGGATAAAACCAATCAACCGTGCTCGCTCGTTACCACGTATGCCGCGCTGGACACCACCGACTACGACGAGCCCTAATGCAAGCCTCGCCCCTGCGTGACAAAGTGATCGTTCGAAATTCTCTATGTATCCGGCAGAAATGCAATATCTCGTCTGTCATCGCTGCTGGCAACATTCGGGCATGAAACCTAAGAAAAAGCCGCGGCACCGCATCGATACGATGATTGATGCCCACGTTTGGATGCGCCGGGCCGCTCGCAGGGATGGAGAATGGCCGATGCCCGAAAGGACGCCCGCCCCTCCGCCACCGCGCCGGCCAGCCCCCGTGACAAAGTGATCGTGGGTGCGCGCGGATCTCGATTGCGTGCAGCACCCCGGAATTGCCGACGTGCGGATTTTGGCGTTCTGCAAGCGCGACTCCCCTCCAAATC
>VFSW01015220.1_pt1 | contig 10588 bp, 11 predicted proteins | sample 5358111 | NCBI WGS metagenome assembly VFSW01 (sample SAMN11554181, study PRJNA540505) | mine drainage metagenome | isolation source: sediment from site ElyBrook_90M | place: USA: Ely Copper Mine, Vershire, VT | collected 2017
CCGGCCAATACCCACCCCCACCGGCGCTATCTTCCCCCCCCGGGTTCCGGCGGTCACACCGGGCCCGGGGGGGCGGTTCTGATTCCGGGCTTGCTCCCGTCGCCGATAACACTTAGACTTCGAAGCATTAGACGTCAAACTTATGGTGGTGGGAGGACGTGAGTACGCCCGCCGGGATGCCTGGTAGCGGCCGGCCTGGGTCCCGGTCACCCGCCACAGAGCTAAGGAGTATCAGAAATGACGAACGGCAGTTCCGGCCGCCGTTTCCGGTTCGGCGCGGTCGCCGGCTTCGGCCGGAACGGGCCCGAGTGGGCGGCGACCGCGCAGCGGATCGAGCAGCTCGGCTTCTCCACCCTGCTGTGCCCCGACGGCCCCGGCCTGCTCGCCCCGTTCCAGGCGCTCAGCGCCGCGGCCGCCGCGCCCCGCACCCTGCGACTCGGCAGCTACGTGCTGGCGGCCCCGTTGCGCACCCCGGGCACCGTGGCCTGGGAGACCGCCAGCCTGGACGTTCTCAGCGGCGGCCGGTTCGAACTCGGGCTCGGCGCGGGCCGGCCCGACGCGGCACGTGACGCCGCGCGGCTAGGACTGCCCTTCGGTGCCGCGGCCGAACGGGTCAGCCGCGTTGAGCAGACCCTGGCGGCCGTGCGCGCCCGCTACGCCGGGTCGGACGAGGCATCCGGATACGACGCCCTACCCGGCGGGCAACGGCCCCGGCCGCCCGTGCTGCTGGCCGGCACCGGGCCGCGGATGATGCGCCTGGCCGCCAGCGAGGCGGACATCCTGGCCCTCGGCCTGCCCCCGCAGAGCACCGACGACGACCTAGCGGCCACGTCCGGCCAGCTCCGCGCGATCGCCGCCGACGCTTTCGACCGGCTCGAACTCAACGTCAACATCGCCCTGGTCGGCGACGACATACCGCCGCGGGCCGGGTCCTGGCTCGGCGCCGACCCCGGAGAGCTGATCCGCGCCGGCTCGATCACCGTGCTCACCGGCTCCCCCCGGCAGATGGCCGACACGCTGCTGCGACGGCGCGACCGCAGCGGAGTGTCCTACCTGTCGGTCAACGCCATGTTCGCGGGCGCGTTCGCCCCGGTAGTCGAACTGCTCGCCGGCGCATAGCCGCCCGCGCTCGCCGCTGGAAACGGACTAGGCGACCGAACACCACTGTGGCAGTGTTTGGTCATGAGCGTCGGCGTGGTGAGCCCGGTCTTCATCGGCCGTCAGCACGAGAGCCTGCCAGCCGCCCTGGCGCACGGAATCACTACCGAGGCCAACTCGGCCGCGATGCTGGCCGAGCTGGCCAAGGACGCCCTCAGGTTCGCCGACCGGCCGGTGCTCTGGCCCCTGATGATCGGCGCCTGGAAGCGCAAGGGACTGGCCGAGCGGAGCGTTCCTCCGCCTGCGTACCGTCATCAAATTAGTGGTTCGATGTTGCACATTGCGGATGAGCCGGGCACTCTGGGTGTGCACACATAGCACACATGGCCCACCCGCGATCCAGGTACTCCCCTGGGGGGCACTTGTTCACTTCCGAGCAGCTTCCCGAGCTGCGGCGCAAGATCCGTGCTCAGGCCGCGCTTGAGGCCAAGGTCCTCGACGAGCTCGTGCGGCAGGCGGTCGGCCTCGCACCGCACGTCCGCCCGATCAGGCCGCGCACCGCCACCGCCGTCGCGCTGACCGCGGCCGATGGCGGGAACAACTCGGTCGCGTTCAACCCGTTCGAGCTGCAGGTCATCCGGGTCGTGGACTCGCAGGGCAAGGAGCTGTTCCTGGACGTGGTGTCGCCCGCCACCGACATCGACGAGCTCGGCCGCCGCCACCGAGACGATGGCACCGTCCTCGGGAAGCTCATGGACGACCTGGGCGCGCAGCGCCTCAGCGACCTGTCCGGCATGATGACCGTCCGTAACCGTAGCTGGGTCGAGGTCTACCGGGACCTGTGCGAGTGGGCCACGCTGCATGACCTCATCACCAGCCACCAGTTCGCCGCCGACACGCTCATCGTGCGCGACGGCCTGCTGCGCACCAAGATCTTCACCGGCGACACCCTCCTTCGGCTCGGCGAGCTCATAAAGCAGGCCATCGACCGGCAAGCCAAGGACAACCGCAGGCGGATCTGGCTCGCCGGGCTGGCCAAGAAGTCCAAGGTGCTCGATCACTACCGGCTCGCCATGTCGCTGGCGGGGATCTTCGACCTGGGCACGCCGTGTTTCGTGCCGGTCCCGCATGAGCTGCAGGAGCGCGTCTACCGCTCGCACGCCGACTACCTGCGCGACCCGGACGACGACCAGTCCGGCCGAGGGACGACGGAGAACATCGGGGCGATGTACTTCGTGCGGTTTGGCCCCCATGCGGGTGATCCCATCTGGACCGCGGACCTGCTCGCATGGCAACGGCAGGACGCGCAGGCCGTCTTCGGCCACCTGCAGGCCGACGCGGCCGCCGGGTTCCCGGTGCCGTTCTACCCGTTCAGCCTCCAGCAGGCCGACGCGCACTCCCGGGTCGCCGACCTGGACCTCGACATCATCGAGGACGGCCTGGTCGGCGCCGTCCGCGAGCACGTCGGCGACGGCAAGAGGCATATCGTGGACGCGCTGCTGCTCGCCACGCAGAACGTCGCGGCGCGGCGCTACGGGTTATGCGGCTCTTCGACCCCGACGCCGTCGTCGGCGTCTTCCGCGGCTTCTCCGCCAGCGGCATGGAGTTCCACGCCGACCTGGTGCTCCCTTATCGCGACGAGCTCCAGGCGATCCCCATGCACGGCCAGTTCGTCCTGGTCCAGCTCGAGCACGAGAACGAGGCGGTGCTTGGCCGGATCACGTCCGTGGCCGCCGAGGGCCGCCTGGTCTCTCCCATCGGGGAGGACTACGCCATCCGGGCGATGCGCGACGACCGGCCCATCCCCGACGAGCTGCGCGACCAGTACCTGAAGTACCGGGTCGACATCCGGGTGCTTGGCGTGGAGCGGCTGGTGGGCGACAAGCTGGTCTTCGTCCCCAGTCACCGCAGGCTGCCGCACGTCGGGGCGAAGGTTGCCCTGTGCTCACCCGAGGTCCTGCGCGAGGTGGCGAACGCGTCCGGCCCCGAGGGGATCGGCCCTCTTACCATCGGCCCTCCTACCATCGACACTGCCGCCAGCGACACGGCTGCCGCCGAGATCGGGTTCCTGGCCTTCGGCGAGTTCGTCTACGCCGGCGACGACCCGCGCGGCCAGCCCGAGGACTGGATGGTGGTCCTGCACCCGCCGATCCTGCCGCGCTTCCACGCGGCGCAGCTGGTGTCCCGCCGTACCTTCGTCTTCGCGCGCGCGGGCTTCGGCAAGTCCAACCTGATCAAGCTGCTTTTCTCGCGCCTGTACGCGGGCAGCCCGGTACTCCCCTCGCGAAACGGCCCCACTCCCGTCGGCACCATCATCTTCGACCCGGACGGCGAGTACTTCTGGCCTGATTCCGACGGCCGCCCCGGCCTGGCCGACGTCGATGCGCTGACCGAACGAACCGTCGTATTCACCTCCCAGCCGCCGCCGAGCCCGGCGTACGGGTCCTTCGTCGTGGATTCCGTGCGGCTCGACATCCGCCAGCTCTCGGCGCAGCGCGTGATCGGCATCGCGCTCCCGGCCGACCGCCAGGACCAGCAGAACGTCACCAAGCTCAAGTCACTCGGCCCCGACCGCTGGCGCTCGCTCGTTGACCTGATCGCCGCCCACCGCTACGAGGCAGACCCGGCGGAGGTCCGCCGCCTGTGCGGCATCAAGACCGCGAACGAGGAATTGCAGACCAACGCGATCATCTCCAACATGACGCGGATCGTTGAGGCGCTCCACGACCCGTCGAGCCAGCTGCTGCGCGCCATCATGACGGCGCTGCGGGCCGGCAAGCTGTGCGTCGTGGACATCTCCCAGCTGCGCGGGCAGCGCGGGCTGCAACTGGCCAGCATCATCCTCGCCGAGATCTTCTCCCACAACCAGCGAGAATTCACCAAGGCCATTCCGCATAACGTTCCGTGCATTGCCGTGATAGAAGAGGCCCAGGCCGTACTCGGGGCCGGCGGCTCGGGCTCGGCTGCTACGGAGGACAGCCCCTTCGTTTCGTGGGTGAAGGAGGGCCGCAAGTACGGTCTCGGCGCGGTCCTGGTCACCCAGCAGCCGGGCAGCATCCCGGCGGAACTGCTCAGCCAGGGCGACAACTTCTTCGTGTTCCACCTGCTGTCCGCCGGGGACCTGATCGCGCTGAAGCGCGCCAACGCGCACTTCTCCGACGACCTGCTCGCGACCCTGCTGAACGAGCCGCTGGTCGGCCACGGGATCTTCTGGTCCAGCGCCGCCGGCACCGACCGCGGCGCGCGGCCCTACCCGCTGCCGATCCGCGTGCTGAGCTTCGAGGCCGAGAACCGCGTCCTGCGCGACCCGGCTTACAACGGCGACGCGGTCGACTGCTACGCCTCCCGGCTGCGGGCGACGTTCCGCTCCGCGCTGGCCGCCGCGGGCGCGAGCACCGGTGCCGGTTCTTCAGATGCGAGCACCGGTGCCGCGGGCAGGAGCGCGGGCCGGGACGACCGTCCCGCCGCCCGGTCAGGGGTAGACCTGGTCCTGGAAGAACTGGCGGCGGACGCGGCCGCCGCCGCCCCCGGCCCGACCGACGTGGAGGCCGCCTACCGGGCGGCGGCGATCAACGCCCTGCGCAAGCGGCCAGAGTTCGCGCGCTACCTGTCCAGTACCGAGGGCCTGTCCTGGGGCCGGGTCCAGGCCTGGCTCGCTCAGGCCGCGCCGCCGGAAGAGGTCGTCGGCAACCGCTTCGACTGGGCCCGCCCGGTTGTACTCCCGGCGCTGATCGCGATCCTGGGCCCGCAGGGCTCAGCCTGGCGCACCGAATCCCGCCCCCGCCCCGACCGCCCAGGATCCTCCCAGACCTGGATCCACCGCACGGAAACGGCCGGGTTCCCCAACCAGGCAACCCCGCCCGACGACGACTCCGATTAATTGCGCACCCGTAGTGCCCGCCCCGAGGGTGGCCTGCGGAACCGGTCGCTCACCCAGCGGCCCGGCGCGGTGAGCGCGATCCACAGCGGGTTCCTCATGACCACCAGGAGCAGGGAGACTCTCGCTGGCTGGCGCACTGCCATGGCGCGAGCCGACCGGTCACCGTGACCGGTAACGGCCGCCGGCCCGGCCGCGGCACTCGAGCGCACTCGCCGCATCACGTACCGGTTCACTGGCTCCCCGGCCACCAGGATGACCGGGGACAAGATGATTGCCAGCGGCCACGCGGCGAGGGAGGCAGCCGTCTGAGCCGCCGGCCGTGCGCGCTTCATCCATCCAGCATAAGGCCGCGCCGGCCGGGGGCACCCCCGGCCGGCGGCCGTAATGGATTTGACAAGCCCGGTTCGCGGAAGACACCATGTACAGAGTACATGTATTCCGTACATGGCATTGGCCTGCATGCCTAGGAACGGAGGAAGATGAGTACCGATTTCGGGGTCGGTCGCCTGGACCCCGCCGCGAACCTGGGGATCAGGGCCCGGTGGTCCTGGCGTCGGGCGGAGCGAAGAGCCGTTGCCGACCATGAGCGGTGGCTCGCCGCGACGCTGCGACGGCTGGCCGCCGCCAGGGTCCCGGTGTTCTGGGTGATGGAAGACGCCGCCAGCCAGGTGACCGACATGACGGCCGGGATCGTGCGCATGCGGCGTCCGGGCTGGCGGTTGCTGGTGGCCGGGGTGGCCTCCGGTCCCCGCGCGGACCTGGAGCACGCCGCCCGCCAGGGACGGCTCCGCCTCGACGCCGCCGGCCGCTACGGGAAGTTCTGGTGGATCGAGGTCGCCACCGACAGCGCCGCGCGCGGCGAGAAGGTCGTCTTGCTGGGCTCTCATCTGCAACTGATCCCCGCGAGCGGGGGCCATGGCTGGGCTACGGCCCCTCAACCAACTGGGCACCTAGCCCGATTGGATGCTCGCTGAGCCGCGTTCCTGAAGTGGAGGCGGCCGAACCGCTCGCCTACTGCGCCGACGCCGACGTCACCGGCGCCGAGTTCTACGTGATGGAGTATGTCGACGGCCAGGTTCTGTCCGACCGTGACGCCGGGCTCGCTCTCGCGCCCGAGGCCCGGGCAACGGCGGGGGAGCAGGTCATCGACGGAGTGCGCGCCCGGTACGCGAGCGGGCGGATGGCCGACGACGGCTACCGGCAACAGGCACTCAAGCGCGGAGACGACGGTATCCAGCTGGCCGAAGCCGCCCGTGACGTCCTCCGCGAACTACACGTCCAATAGCGGATACGAAACGTCGGCCCTAACGGTAACGGAAGCCGTCAAGGAAGCGGCGGAAGACGCCGCCCTCCCTGGTCAGCGGGGGAGCGGGCGGCGGCTCCTCGGTGCGCAGGCGGGCAATCGGCTGGTCGTAGTCCGTCCTGGCGATGGCGTCGACGACCTGAGCCTCGTCGAAATCCTCGGAGCCCTCGATCTGCGGCACGTAGCCGACGAGCATGCCGTCCTGCATGACCTGGGCTTCGAGTCCCGCGGTGCCGTCATTGTCCCACTCGGCCTCGCGACCGCCGGATAGCGTGACGCGAACACCGAACTCGGTTGTGCCACGGAGCAGGTGCGCGTTGACGCCACGGTCGCGGAGGGCGTCAACCACCCGCCGGGCCTTGAACTCGTCCATCGCACACATGCTAGCGCGTAGCCACTGGCGCAAGCGCAGCCACTGTTCTATGTCCTGCGCTTGGCCGCGGCCAGCCGCACATCTTCCGCGGTCGCCCGGGCCTGCTGACGCCGTACACGCTCGGGGACCACGTTCTCCCGCGGCGCGGTCGGGGTGAAGTCGAGGCGACCGACGCCAAGCCCGCGCAGCACTGCCTGCTCCACCAGGGAGAAGTCATCCTGGTGCGGCCGATCGAAGTTCATCGGCTCGCGCAGTGCCAGCGGCGGGTTCGTGATGATCCGGCCCAGCCCGAGGACATTCTGCGACGTGGCGTGCAGCGTGTACGGATGCACCAGCACCACGTCACCGGCCTCGCCCGTCATCTCCACGAAGTCGTGGCACTGCGCGACCAACTCGGCGTAGTCAAAGTCTTCGGGCAGGACTCCCTCGGGGTGCCCGGCGAGGAAGCGAGCCACCACCGGCACCGAGTCGGCCGCCACGAACGTGCCCCCGCCCTTGTGCAGCATGTCCGTCCACAGCACGAAAGTCAGCAGCGCCTGCTCCGGCGAATCCAGGAAATGCCGGAAGAAATCACCGTCCTTGTGCCATCCTCCGACCTCTCGTGACGGCGGCTGCCACGGCCGGTCGTCACCCACCCCGAGATTGGCGATGAAACCGTCGCCCCACCGCCACGGCAACGTGACCCGGCTCTCGCCGCCGACCAGGTCCATGGCCGCCTCCCAGGCGGCAGGCGCAAACGTCCGCGCGTCCACATGCGAACGTGATGACAGATGGATCCGCTTTTCCGCCCAGCTCGCCGGATCATGACGGTCATACCCGAAGCGGATCCACGCATCGTCAAGCAACCGCTGCGCGTCAGCAGGGTCGAAGGCACCCCGCACCGTCACGAAACCTCGCTCCAGGAAATGCTCGGCCTGTTCGCCGGTCAGGTGCCCATAGGTCCCCGGCACGCGCTCTCCTCCTCGGATGCCTCGGTGCGGATGATCGCGACCCGGCCCCGCCCAGGTCAGCCGCCACCCGAGCCGGTCCAGGGCCAGGGAGGCCGGGGAAGAACGCGACGGTCACGGCCACGCCTGCTCAACGCGCCGGGCCAGTCAGGCGTTCCCGCCCGCCAGTGAAAGCAGAGAAGTAGAGCTGTTGGAGGATCTGTGCCCCGGCACCCGCCGCGACGCAGTCCTCCCCGTGGGCCGCCGCGCTGACTTCCACACAGCGCCACGTCGCGGCGGGCCGGTATCGGTTGATCGCGTCGGTTACGGCGTCGAGGTAGTTTTCTTCGTGGCGCAGGAAGTCCGAGCCGGCGAGCACTATGCTCCGCACATCGAGGGCCTCGACGATATTGAGCGCGCCCACGGCGATAGCCTTGGCGGCGCTTACGACGTCCTCGCGCGCGAGCGCGGTGTTGTGGATCACCTCGAGGCATCCGTCACGTCCGCAAACGCAGCGGGGCCCGTGCAGGTCAATGACGGTGTGGCCGAACTCCCCGGCGTTGGTGTGGTGGCCGCGGTGGACGCTGCCGCTGAGCCACAGGCCGGCACCGACGCCTGCCTCGATCAGGATCACCGCCGTATCGGCATCGTGGTCGGGCTGCGCCCACGCCTGGCCGGCGGCCGCGGCTGAGACGTCCTTGTCCACGAGCACGGGGAGTCCGAGAACGTCTCGGGCCATCTGCTGCAGCGGTACGTCGTGCCAGCCTTCCAGCCCGTAGGCATCTCGCACCACGCCCAGCCGTTGGTCCAGCGGGCCTACCATGCCGATACCGACACCGACGAGGTTCCCGCCGTCCGCATCGACGGCCTGACGCAGTTGCCGGGTGCCAGCCTTGAGTTTCTCGAGGACCGCTCCCGGTGCGAAGGCGTGCGGAAGGTCGTACCAGAGCCGTGATCGCACATGCCCGCGCAGGTCTACGCGGGTCAAGCGCAGCCCGCGCCGAGTGACGTGCGCACCGACGGCCTGCCGGGCCGTGTCGCGCAGTTGGTGCACGGTCGGCGGTTTGCCGACGCCGTTCCGGCGCACTCCCAGGGGCTCCAGCAGTCCGGCGCTCGTCAAGCGCGCGAGGACATTCGAGACCGCCTGAGGTGTCAGACCGGTCCGCGTCGCCAGCGCGGTGCGATCGACGGCCTGCTGCTGTCGTGCCACCCCGAGGACCAGGGCGTCGCTACGCCGGGCGACCAGGCTGGCGCCGCCGCGTGTTGCCATGGGGCGAGTTTACATTAAGCAATGACATTGCTATATTACCCGGTGATCGCCGCCGGGCCGGCGTGCAGGCGACCCGGCCGACGGGCAGGGCTCGCGCCGCGGCCGCACGCAATGGAGGAACGCTATGACTGACGCGATCTCTGCCGCCGAGCACGCCGACCGTCGTGCCCGTCTGAGCGAACACGTACGGACGCTCGGCGCCTCGGGCTACGTGGTCTGTGACCCGATCTACATCACCTACTTCACCGGATTTCGATTCCTGTCGACCGAGCGTCCGACCATCTACCTCCAGAACGCGGCCGGCGACGACGTGATCTTCGTCGCCGGGTTCGAGCTGGAACGCACACGGGCCGAAGCGGACTTCGCGCGCATCGAGACCTACCCGGAGTACCCCGGTCTCGAGCACCCGATGCGGATCCTGGCCCGCGTCGCCGCCGACCTCGGCCTGCGCGGGACGATCGCGGCCGACCGCGACGGCTATCCCGGGATCCTCGGTTACGCCGGCCCGAAGCTCAGTGAAGTGACCGGCGCCGAGATCATCGACATCGCCGCGCAGATCGAGACGATGCTCGCGCGCAAGAGCCCCGCCGAGGTGGAACTGCTCCGGGAGAGCGGCCGCTGGTGCGCCCGCGCCCACCGGCTTCTCCAGGAATACAGCGTTCCCGGCCGCACGGAGGCCGAGGCCAGCCTGCGCGCACAGAGCGAGGCGACGCTGACGATGCTCGCCGAACGCGGACCGGCTGGACTCCTGGGGTCAGGAGACGGAGTCAAAGCAGGTTACCGGGGCCAGGTCGGCCACCGCAGCGCCTGGGCTCACGCCGTCGCGCACAACATCGGGTTCCAACCCGGCCACGTGCTCGTGAGCGAGACAGGCGCGCCGATCTGGGGCTACCACGCAGAGCTGGAACGCACGATGGTGATCGGTGAGCCGACCAGCCGGATGCGCTGGCTCTTCGACCACATGCTCGCAGCCCGCCAGGCGGCGTTCGAAGCGATCGTTCCCGGTGCCACCAGCGCCGACGTCGACGGTGCGGTGAACGCGTACTTCGAGGAGCACGGCCTCTCCAGCTACTGGCGCCAGCACGTGGGACACGGCACCGGCCTCCGGGTGCACGAGACGCCGTTCATCGACGTGGGAAACCCAGCGCCGTTGCTGCCCGGCATGGTGTTCACCGTCGAGCCAGGCCTCTACGACTCCGAGGTCGGCGGATTCCGGCACTCCGACACGGTCGCCGTGACCGAAGACGGATACGAGCTCCTCACCGACTACCCGGACGACCTCGAGAGCCTCGTCATCCCGGCAAACGGATAGCGGCGGTCGGCCCGCGTTCGTCAGTGCGGCGCCACGATTATCCGCGCGATCGTCAGGCAGATAAGCGCGGCCAGCACCCACAGACCCTGCCGGGCTCTCCTGATCCGCAAGTTCTGCCGTCTGGTCCGCGGTACCTCCAGATCGGTGCGCTTTCCGCGCACCACGATCGTCGCGCAGATGGCGAACACGGCGAACACTATTGCCAGCGTGACGATCCAGTCGAGCCGGCTGGTGCCGGAAGTGGCTGCGAGTGACAGCATACCGGCCGTCGGATCGGCGATCAGCATGCCGCGCCTTCACCGATCTCTTTGAGGGCCGTGCTCACCTCGGTTCCGAGGCCGCCCGTGCTCACTAGGTCTCCGATCACGTCGATGGTCGACTCAGTTACGTTGCCCGATTTTATCGCCTCATAGGTCCCGCTTGCCG
>VFSW01015221.1_pt1 | contig 10588 bp, 6 predicted proteins | sample 5358111 | NCBI WGS metagenome assembly VFSW01 (sample SAMN11554181, study PRJNA540505) | mine drainage metagenome | isolation source: sediment from site ElyBrook_90M | place: USA: Ely Copper Mine, Vershire, VT | collected 2017
CCAGCGTCGAGGTTGTGCCGCGCGGCGCCAACGACATGCCTGCGCGCGTGCGCGTGATCGGCGCGATCAGCAAGGGCGAGCACGGTCGCGAGCTGAGTGAGATGGCAGAGTTGGCCGAGGCGGGTGTGGTCGCCTTCTCGGACGATGGGCATGGCGTGAGCAGCGGCACGCTGATGCGGCACGCGCTGGAGTACGCGGCGCCGCTAGGGCTGCCCATCGTGGAGCACTGCCAGGACGAGGAGCTGGTGGGCGCGGGTGTGATGCACGAGGGCGCCGCCGCGACCCGGCTCGGCCTGAAGGGTTGGCCCGCCGCTGGCGAGGTGGTGATGCTGGCGCGCGACCTGGAGCTGGCTCGCGCGACGGGCGCCCGCTATCACGTCGCCCATCTGAGTGTGGTCGGAGCCGTAGACCTCGTGCGCCAGGCGAAGCGTGAAGGGCTGCCCGTTACAGCGGAGGTCACGCCGCACCACTTGCTGCTGACCGACGACTGGGTCGCGGGCGAGCGCACGGGGCCGCTGGCCGAGGCGCTGCTGGCGCTGACCGGCGAGCCGCTGCCCGATGGGCCACGCTACGACGCCAACGCCAAAGTCAACCCGCCGCTGCGCACGGCGGAGGATTGCGCCGCGCTGCTGGCAGGCCTGCTCGACGGAACGATTGACGCCATCGCCACTGATCACGCGCCGCACACCCAGGTGGACAAAGACGGCGAGTTTGGCGAGGTGGCATTTGGCATCTCGGGCTTCGAGACGGCGCTGGCCGCGCTGCTGACGCTCGTCCATAGCGGCAGGCTGCCGCTGGCCACGCTGATCGCCGCGCTGACTATACGTCCGGCGCACGCCTGGCGGCTGGACACGGGGACGCTGGAGCCAGGCGCCGCGGCTGACCTGGTGATCTTCGATCCGGATGAAGAATGGATCGTAGATCCGGCGCGCTTCGCCTCGCTGGGCAAGAATACACCGCTGGCGGGCGTGCGCCTGCGCGGGCGCGTGCGGCAGACCTGGCTGAATGGGCGCGTAGTCTACGACGCGAGCGCTGAACTGGACGCCTAGCGCGCGGAGGGAGATGACTATGGAGTACGAGACGAGTGAGCTGGTCGCGGCGCTGGCGCTCGAAGACGGAACGATCTTCTACGGCAAGCCGTTCGGCTCGCTGGAGGCGCTAGAGAGTGGGCGGCGCGGTGAGGTGGTCTTCGTCACCGCGATGACTGGCTACCAGGAGATTTGCACTGACCCTTCCTATCGCGGGCAGATGGTGACGATGACCTACCCGCTGATCGGCAACTATGGCATCGCAGATGAGGATGTGGAGTCGCGACGCCCGTGGATCTCCGCGCTGATCGTGCGCGAATGGTGCGACGAGTACAGCAACTGGCGCGGCGGTCAGAGCATCGACGACTACCTGCGCCGCAACGGCATCCCTGGCGTCTACGACCTCGACACCCGCGCGCTGACACGCCATCTGCGCGACCACGGCTCGCTGCGCGCCGTCATCCGCCTCTACCATGTGGGCGAGCAGCCCGATGTGGCGGCGCTGGTGGCGGCGGCGAAGCGTGTGCGCAGCGTTTCGGAGCTGGATGTGGTCGGCGAGGTCTCGACCGAGACGCTGGCTCCATGGGAGACGAAGCCGTCCCGGCGCGCAGGCGCGCCAAAGCCGCCGCGCGTGCTGCTGGTGGACACCGGCTTCAAGCGCAACATCGCCCGCCAGCTCGTCGCGCATGGCATGGAGGTGATCGTCGCGCCGCATCATGTGGACCTGGAGACGATCAAGCGCGCCGCGCCTGATGGCGTGCTGCTCTCGAATGGGCCGGGCGATCCAGAGAGCGTCGCGGCGCTGGTCGCGCTGACGCGCACGCTGATCTACGACGAGCGCATGCCGATCATGGGCATTTGCCTCGGCCACCAGATCATCGGGCTGGCGGCGGGCGCGCAGACGGGACGCCTGCTCTTCGGCCACCACGGCGCAAATCATCCCGTGCGCGAGCTGCGCACCGGACGTGTCACCGTCACCTCGCAGAACCACAACTTCCAGGTGCTCGCCAGGACACTACCAGCGGAGAGCGGCTTCTACGTCAGCCACAGCAACCTCTCGGATGAGAGTGTGGAGGGGCTGGCGCACGAGGAGCTACCGGTCTTCTCCGTGCAGTATCACCCGGAGGCCTCGCCCGGCCCAGAGGACAATCATTACCTGTTCGACCGCTTCGCCCAGCTGATTGCCCGCGAGCGCGGCAAGGCGCTGGCGACCCGATGAGCGACCCGATGAGCGACGCTACAGGTTTCCCACTCTCCCTGCGGGAGAGGGAACCAGGGGGTGAGGTCCGCCTCGCGCGGGCGACCGAGGCGGACGCCGCGACGTTGGTCGCGCTCTACGACGAGGCGGGGAGCTGGCTGCTGGCGCGCGGCCTGCGCCAGTGGCCGCCGGGATGGTACACGACTGAGATGGCGCTGGCGAGCATCCGCGCCGAACACGAGGTCTATCTCGTGCGGCGCGCCGGTGAGCCGGTGGGCAAATTCACCCTTCAGTGGGACGATGTGGAGATGTGGGGCGAGCAGCCGCCCGACGCTGGCTACGTTCATGGCCTCTGCGTCAGCCGCGCCGCCGCTGGGCTGGGACTCGGCGTGGCGCTGCTCGACTGGGCGGGCGCGCGCACCGCGGCACGGGGGCGGCGTTGGCTGCGGCTCGACTGCATGGCGGCCAACCACGGCCTGCGCGCCTACTACGAGCGCCAGGGGTTCGTCTATCGCGGCGAGGCCGAGGAGGGGTGGGCTGCGCTGTATGAGCGGCAGGCGTGAGCGCACGGCGCGCCAGCAAGCGACGCAAGCGGCGCAAGCGACGAGAGCCTTTCAAGGCCGAGAACGAACGAGCATCTATCGAGCATCCATGTGTCAGGAGCAGAGCATCATGACGCGCGACGAGATACAGAGTGTGCTGGTGATCGGCTCAGGCCCGATCATCATCGGTCAGGCCGCCGAGTTCGACTACGCCGGGGCGCAGGCCTGCCGCGCGTTGCGTGATGAGGGCAAGCGCGTCATCCTGGTCAACTCGAATCCGGCTACGATCATGACCGATGAGGGATTGGCCGACGCCACCTACATCGAGCCGCTGACCGTCGAATCGGTGCGCCGTGTCATCGCACGCGAGCGGCCCGACGGCCTGCTGGCCACGCTCGGCGGGCAGACGGGCCTGAACCTGGCCGTCGCGCTGGCTGAGGCAGGCGTGCTCGCCGAGTACAACGTCCAACTGCTCGGCACACCGCTCGACACGATCCGCAAGGCCGAGGACCGCGAACTGTTCAAGCAGCTGCTGCTCGACCTGGGGCTGGAGGTCCCGCCGAGTAAGACTGTCTCTACGGTGGAGGACGCGCTGGCCTTCTCCGACGCCGAGATCGGCCTGCCAGCGGTCATCCGCCCGGCCTTCACGCTCGGCGGCACCGGCGGCGGCATCGCCCGCACGCGCGAGGAGCTGGCGCGCATCGCCCGGCGCGGGCTGGACGCCAGCCCCATCCACCAGATTCTCGTCGAGCAGTACCTCGGCGGCTGGAAAGAGCTGGAGTACGAGGTCATCCGCGACGCAGCGGGCGCCTGCATCACCGTCTGCAACATGGAGAACTTTGACCCGCTCGGCGTCCACACCGGCGATAGCATCGTCGTCGCACCCAGCCAGACGCTCTCGGACAAAGAGTATCAGATGCTGCGCACGGCGGCGGTGCGCATCATCACGGCGCTCGGCGTGGAGGGTGGCTGCAACATCCAGTTCGCGCTCGACCCGTACAGCTTCCGCTACTACGTCATCGAGGTCAACCCGCGCGTCAGCCGCAGCTCGGCGTTGGCCTCGAAGGCGACCGGCTACCCCATCGCGCGTGTCGCCACCAAGATCGCCATCGGCAAGCGACTCGATGAGATCACCAACGAGGTGACGGGCAAGACGGTGGCCGCCTTCGAGCCTGCGCTCGACTATGTGGTGGTCAAGATTCCACGCTGGCCCTTCGACAAGTTTCCGCTAGCCGACCGTGGTCTGGGCACGCAGATGAAGGCCACCGGCGAGGTGATGGCGATTGACCGCACGTTCGAGGCGGCGCTGCAGAAGGCGATGCGCGCGCTCGAAGTGCGCGCCGACACGCTCAACAGCCTGCCGAGCGAGGTGGACGACCTGGGCGAGTTCCCACCCAACGACGTGCGGCTCTGGCGTCTGCTCGACTCGCTGCGCGTGGATCCGGCGGATGGCGCGATTGACGCGCTGCACGACGAGACGGGCATTGACCGCTGGTTCCTCGCCAAGCTGCGCCGCATCGTGCGCATGGAGCAGCGGCTCGCCCAGGCGGAGATGACGCCCGAATTGCTGCGTGAGGCGAAGCGCATGGGCTTCTCCGACGCGCAGATCGGCGCGGCGCGTGGCGAGACGACGCAGAGCGTGGCGGCGCAGCGGCGCACATGGGATATCCGCCCGACCTTCAAGATGGTGGACACCTGCGCCGGTGAGTTCGAGGCGCGCACACCGTACTTCTACTCGACCTATGAGCAGGAGAATGAGGCGCCGTCGCTGCCAGGCGCGAAGGCCGTCGTCCTCGGCTCTGGTCCGATTCGCATCGGCCAGGGCATCGAGTTCGACTACTGCTCGGTGCGCGCGTCGCAGGCGCTGCGCGCGGCCGGCGTGCGCAGCGTGATGATCAACTCCAACCCGGAGACGGTCAGCACCGACTTCGATATGTCCGACCGGCTCTACTTCGAGCCGCTCGACGCCGAGAGCGTCATCGCCATCCTGCAGAACGAGGCTGATGGGGCGGGCGAGCTGCCGCCGGTGGTGACGCAGTTCGGCGGGCAGACGGCCATCGGGCTGGCGGCGCCGCTGGCGCTGGCGGGCGCGCCGATCCTCGGCACCTCGGTAGATAGCATTGACCTGGCGGAGGATCGCAGGCGCTTCGACGCGCTGATGGAGCGGCTGGGTGTGCCGCGTCCGCGTGGCGCCGCCGTCACCAGCGTCGAGGAGGCGCAGCGTGTGGCCGAGCGCATCGGCTATCCGGTGCTAGTGCGGCCCAGCTACGTGCTCGGTGGCCGCGCGATGGAGATCATCCGCTCGACCGAGGCGCTGGTCGGCTACGTAACGCGCGTCATCGGGCAGTTCGGCGAGCATCCAATCCTGATTGACCACTACCTGAGCGGGCGCGAGATCGAGGTGGACGCCATCAGCGACGGAACGGACACGCTGATCCCTGGCGTCATGGAACATATCGAGCGGGCAGGCGTGCATTCGGGCGACAGCTTCGCCGTCTACCCCACGCGCACGCTCTCTCCAGACGAGATTCGCACGGTAGCCCGCTACACCACGGAGATCGCACGGGCGCTGAACGTGCGCGGGCTGATGAACATCCAGTTCGTGCTGTCGGAGCCAACGGAGACGCCGGGCGAGAACGTGTGGATTCTGGAGGTGAACCCGCGCGCCTCGCGCACCGTGCCGTTCCTGAGCAAAGTGACGGGCGTGCCGATGGTGACAGTGGCGACGCAGGTGGCGCTGGGCGAGCCGCTGGCCAGCATCGAGGGCGGGCGCTACGTCGGCCATGCCGATAATCTCTGGCCGGTACAGCCGCTCTTCGCGGTGAAGGGGCCTGTCTTCTCGATGTCGAAGCTGGTCGGCGCGGAGATGGCGCTCGGCCCGGAGATGAAGAGTACTGGCGAGGTGATGGGCATTGACAAGACGTACCCCGCCGCGCTGCGCAAGGCGCTGATCGCCGCGAACGTGACCGCGCCCGACCGCGATGGCAAGGCGTTCGTCAGCATCGCCGACCGCGACAAGGCCGAGGCGCTGCCCATCCTACAGGCGCTGGGCGAGGCGGGCTACGAGTTCTATGCCACCGGCGGCACAGCGCAGATGCTGCGCGGCGCCGGGCTGACGGCGACGACGGTGAATCGCATCAGCGACGACGACCAGACGATCATCGAATTGATCCGCTCACACGAGGCGCAGCTGGTCATCAACACGATCACGGGCGGCGGCGGACGCAGGCGTGAGGGCATCGAGATTCTGGACGGCTTCAAGATTCGCCGCGCCGCCGTCGAGGCCAACATCCCCTGCCTCACCTCGCTCGACACCGCCCGCGCGCTGGTGGAGGCGCTGCGCGCGGGCGACGACACGCTCACGCTGCCCTTCCCGGAGTATCGGCAGGCGTGAGCGGCGCCTAACTGACCGGGATGTGCGATCACTGACTCCGGACAACCGTCTGCGATGACTCAACGATAACCAGCGAGTTTTGGAGAGACTGTCCAGTCAGGCTGTGCAACGCCGCAAGGATGCGCTGTACCTTGTGCCCGCGCTGCCACCCCTGAGGTAACTCGATGAGGATAACGCCAGGGTGTGGAGTTGGGAACTGACCCGTGTCACGCTCCAGATCGTGACCCTGCGTGATACGTATCGCATCTGCAGCGCGCGCATAGGCAAACACATCTGCATCGGGCCGCGTGCTCAGCGGCAAATCCTGCGTCGCGCAGCGCATCGACGAGTCGCGCGGGCAGGTTCTCGTCCACAAGAAACCGCCACCGTGGCTCGTCGCTACCCTGCGACATAGACAGTCGATGAATGTAACAACTGCGCCGCATACGCTAATGCGGCGCGAATCTGCTCATCGCTCACATGATAATCCTGCATGAGGTCATCGAACGATGCGCCGCCGGCAAGATCGCCCACGATGACCTCCACGGGTACACGCGTCCCAGCGATGACTGGGCGGCCATGAACGACCTGTGGGTCTACTGTGACTCCGGGACTCCGGGAAAGACCTCTTTCGCCATAACGATTATCCTTTACCCTGTGCCTCTTGTTCACATGCGTCCGCCGCTACACCACTCACATGCAAGCGCATTCTATCCCGCGCACAGACGTCACCGCGCCGCCGTCGAGGCCAACATCCCCTGCCTCACCTCGCTCGGAGCCGCCCGCACGCTGGTGGAGGCGCGGCGCGCCGGCAACGACACGCTGACCCTGCCCTTCCCTGGCGTGGCTGGACGATCCTTGTATCGCCTGACGCCAGGTGGATGGCTTGCAGCTACACCTCCTGCTACGCCTCCTGCTACGCCTCCTGCTACGCCTCCTGCTTCACCAGCGGCGCATAGCGCGGCTCCCAGATCATCGCGTCGACCCGCCGCTCGATGGATTGCCCATCAATCCGCTGCCCTGTTCCCGAGCGCAACGCCTCCTCGGCTACGGCCAGCGCCACCGTGCGCGAGGTAGAGCGCACGCTCTCGACATGCGGATAGAGCGATGCGAGCTGATCACTCCGGCTGGGCGCGAGAGCGCTCAGGGCTCGCGCCGCCGCAAGGAACATCTCGTCGGTGACCTTCCGCGCGCCTGAGGCCAGCGCTCCAAGCCCGACGCCCGGGAAGATGAACATGTTGTTGCATTGCCCGATGTAGATCGAGCGTCCATCCAGCTGCACATCAGGAAATGGGCTGCCTGTGGCGACGAGCGCCCGCCCATCGGTCCACTGAAGAAGATCGGATGGCGTCGCCTCGCTCTTTTCAGTCGGGTTTGACAGTGGAAAGATCACCGGGCGTTGCACATGTCGCGCCATCTCACGTACGATTTCCTCGGTAAAGGCGCCCTTGCGCGCGGCCGTCCCCAGCAGGAAAGTTGGTCGCACATGGCGCACGACCTCCAGCAGATCGAGCGGCGCGCCGTCGCGAGTAGCCCAGGGTTGCTGCGCGAACAGAGCTTTCTCCGCGTCGAGATCTGACCGCCCACGATGCACGAGGCCATGGCTATCCAGTAGCCAGACGCTTGCGCGCGCCTGCTCCTCGGTGGCGCCATCCTCCACCATCGCCATGACCAGCAGGTCCGCGATACCCGTGGAGGCCGAGCCAGCGCCAAGGATTACTGTCCGTTGCTCGCGTAGCGGCGTCCCCGTGATAGTCGTGGTGGCCATCAAGCCAGCGAGCGTCACCGCGGCGGTTCCCTGAATGTCATCATTGAAGGTGCAGAGGGTATCGCGGTAGCGATCGAGCAGGCGACGCGCGTTGCGGCGCGCGAAGTCTTCCCATTGCAGCATGGCTCCGGGATAGACCCGCCGGACAGCAGTGACGAACTGCTCGATGAAGCCGTCATACGCGTCGCCGCGCATCCGCTCATGTCGCCAGCCCAGATAGAGCGGGTCCTCGCGCAGCTGCTGATTGTCCGTGCCGACGTCAAGCGTAATCGGCAGCGTGGCGCTCGGCGCGATGCCTGCACAGAGCGTATAGAGCGCCAGCTTGCCGATGGGGATGAGCATGCCGCCGACACCCAGGTCGCCCAACCCCAGAATGCGCTCGCCGTCTGTCACCACGATCACCCGTGGCTCAGGAACGGGCGCCGCTCGGAGGATATCTTCGATCTCGTCACGCCGCTCATACGAAAGATACAGGCCGTGCGGTCGCCGATAGATATGGCTAAAGTTCTGGCATGCCAGGCCCACAACAGGCGTATAGATGATCGGACTCATCTCGGCGATATGCTCTTGCAGCAGACGAAAAAAGAGCGTTTCATTGCGATCTTGAAGCGACGCTAGATAGATGTAGCGTTCCAGGTCAGTTGACTTGGCGCGGAAACTCTCATAGGTACGAGCGAGCTGCTGCTCCATCGTCATGACAGCAGGCGGAAGCAAGCCGTGCAGATGAAATGTCGTGCGCTCGTCGTCGGTGAACGCGCTGCCCTTGTTGAAGCGTGGGCTGTTCAAGAGCGCCGCGCCGCTGAGTGTCGTCGCGATGGGCTGAGTGGTCGCGCTGCTTTCAGTACCTGTCCGCGCGGATGTCGAGGTATCCACTGCTTCCTCCTTTCGTTCCGATGGGCCTGCTCAAACCGCTCCTTCTTCGCCTGTCCGGGTCACCTTGGTTGGCGCCTGGCTCGGTACGCGGCATGAGCCATGAGCGACGCTCTGTGCCGCTGGCGACGCTGATTCAGCCTTCGAGCGCTCATGCGCGCGTCGACGGCGCACTGCCAGCATATCATGCGCCGAAGGCTATGGCGCGCTGCGGGACATTGCGAGACATTGCGCAACGCTCACGCGGCCCGACTGTCCACACTACCACTTGCGGCCAATCGTATCCCAGTTGAAGAACAGATTCACACCGAGCATGGTCAGGCATGTCGCGTTCATGCGGCCACCACCCCGTTACTCCCGCCATCACCCCTCGTCCCACCGTGTAGCGCCGCCTGCTGATGCGGCGTAGGTGTGAGACGCGAGCGCGTGCAGCGGGAAGCGAGGGATGACTCTGGCGACGACGGCCAACCAGACCGCGCCCGCGACCAGCCTCGACGCGGCGCAGGCGACCGCTCCCGTCTTCCACAGGCGCAATGTGCTGCTGGCGATCGTCCTCTTCGTCGCCGCGCTGATGACGCTGCTCACGCTGCAAGCGATCTGCGGCATTGCGCCCTTCGGCGTCTCCGCCGCGCCGCACTACATCTACCAGGCTGAGAGCTTCCTGCAGGGCCGCTGGAACCTCGTCGCGCCGGGGCCGATCTTCGACACCATCCACCTGCACGGCAAGGTCTACATGGTCTACCCGCCGTTCCCCGCGCTGGTGATGCTGCCCTTCGTCGCGCTCTTCGGCGCGCAGACCAGCGACATCTTCATCACCGCCGCCGTCTCCGCGCTAAATCTGCCGCTGCTGTACCTGCTGTTCGAGCAGGCGCGGGTGAATGGCTTGTCGCGCCGCACCCACCGCGAAAACCTCATCCTCGCCCTGCTGCTGTACTTCGGCTCGATCAACCTCTACCTGTCGCTGAGTGGGGAGGTCTGGTTCACCGCGCAGATCCTCGGCCTGACCTGCGCGCTCGCGTCGCTGCTGCTGGCGCTGCGCCGCCACTTCGGCTGGAGCGCCGCCCTGATGAGCTGCGCCTTCCTCTCGCGCGGGACGCTGGCGCTGGGCTTCCCGCTGATCCTCTACCTCGCCTGGCAGAACGGTGGCGGCGCGGCTGAGTTGCAGCGGTTCGCGCGCTCGGTCTGGCGGCGCATACCCGACTGGTGGCGGCTTCCCCATCAGATTCCCTGGGCGCGGCTGCTGCCGCCGCTGGCCGTCTTTGCCGTCGCCATCGCATTGTTCCTGCTGCGCAACGCGCTGATCTTCGGCTCGCCGCTGGAGTCCGGCTACGATCTGATGAACCAGCAGAACTACCCGCAGATCACTCACGGCCTCTACAGTCTGGCGTACCTGAAGCAAAACCTCGTCGCGGAGTTCTTCGACTTCCCGCGTGTCACGTTCGCCAACCAGTATGATCTCGCGCCTACCATCAATCTCGTTGGAGATGGCATGGGCCTGAGCGTCTTCCTGACGACCCCACTCTTCCTGTTCCTGTTCGCGCGGAATCAGCGGTTCAGCTCGCTGCGCGTCGCGTTGAGCCTTACCATTGGCCTGTGCGTCATTCAGGCGCTGCTGTTCTGCGCGACTGGCTACTACCAGTTTGGCGCGCGCTACCTCTTCGACGCCTACCCCTTCGCGTTCCTGCTGCTGGCGCTCAACGAGCGGCGGGTCGATTGGCGCTTCATCGCGCTCGGCGTCTTCGGGCTGGTCATCAACGCGCTCGGCGCGCGCCAGTTCTGGGCATAAGCAGGGCTGGCGCGCGAGGGCCA
>VFSW01015222.1_pt1 | contig 10587 bp, 12 predicted proteins | sample 5358111 | NCBI WGS metagenome assembly VFSW01 (sample SAMN11554181, study PRJNA540505) | mine drainage metagenome | isolation source: sediment from site ElyBrook_90M | place: USA: Ely Copper Mine, Vershire, VT | collected 2017
CGGGCGAAGAGCCGGTTTGGCCGAACCGCAGCCGCAGGCGGGCGCGACTTCGATGGCGCGCGCAACCGGAGCCGCGGCCTTCTTCGCGTCACCGCAGCCACTGCCGCATGAAGCCCCCGCGGTGGCAGTGGCGGTTCCGATCGAGGAGCCGGCTCCCTTGTCGGCGAACCGCGCCTGGTTCTCGAGCAACCCGGCCGATTCGAAGGCGTATGCGACCACTCCGCCGGCGACGCCCAGCACGATCGACGAGACCACCAGGTACGTCGCGAAAGGCCAGCCGAACAAGCCCGCCGAGATGACGAATCCGTCCGGCGAGGACAGCGGCGAGGCGACCATGAAGGCCACGACCGGCGCCCACGGCACCGACGCGGCGAGCATCGAGATCACCACCGCGGTGGTCCCGCACGAGCAGAACGGGGTCGCGACGGCCACGCCCACCGAGCCCGCGACTGCCACGTCGGTTCGGCGCCGGAGCAGCGAAGCCACTCGGTCCGTGCCGACGTACACCTTGAGCATGGCCGCCGTGAGGATGCCGAACAGCAGGAACGGCCAGTTGTGAACGATGCTCGTGAGCGTGTGCTCGACGACGTATCCGGGGAGTTGTTCTAGGGGCATCTTGGGGGCTCCGTGACGGGGAGGTTATACATTGACAGGCATCGATATATAGGCCGGCGAAGAACGGCCGGGGACTCCGGTGAGGGTCGGGAGGCTAGACCTCCAAGCGCTTGTGAAGGACGGCGGCGCTCACCGGGCAGGCACTCGCGAACTCTGGCGAAGCGGCCATGTCCGCGGGAGCGGCCTCGCGCGTGGTCCGCTGGTAGCCGAGACGAGGGAACCAGTCGGCCGCGCTCTCGGTCAGCAGGAACAGCTCGGAGAGGCCAAGCGCTCTGGCTTCCTCCTCGGCGGCCGCGACCAGCGCCCGGCCCACGCCGGTGCCTCGCATGCTGGAGGCCACGCACACCGATCGGAGCAGCCCGGCCGAGCCGTATGGCTCGAATGCCGCGCATCCGGCCACGCTCGTGCCTTCGCGCGCCACGAGCGCGGTGGGCAGCGCGAGCTCGAGTCCGTCGAGCGGCAGGCCGTTGGCCTCGAGCAGAGACTCGATCGCCGGCCGGTCCTGTGCTCGAGCCCGGGCGATCGTGATCATCCGCAACACCCTCCACTCCCGAGCTTCGCCGCGACCGCTCGATCATCATGCTCGGTCGGCGTGGCCGGCGCGTCCTCGAGCGGCTTGGCCGCTCGCACGATGGCGCTGTTGAGTCCGTCGCCCGACGCGTTGGTGACTGTGATCTCGATTCCGTCGAGCCCGGCGGCCAGCAATCCGGCGCGGTACTCCGCAAAGGTGAGGGCGCCCGAGACGCAGCCGGCGTAGTCGCCCAGGGCGGCTCGCGCCTCCGGGCTCATCGAGTCGTCGGCGACGACGTCGCTGATGCCGATCCGGCCGCCCGGCCGGAGGACGCGGGCGATCTCGCGGAACACGGCCTGCTTGTCCGCGGCCAGGTTGACGACGCAGTTGCTGATCACGACGTCGATCGAGGCCGCCGGGAGGGGAATGCTCTCGATATGGCCGCGCAGCCACTCCACGTTCTCAATGCCCGCCTCGGCCGCGTTGCGCCGGGCCAGGGCAAGCATCTCGTCGGTCATATCGAGGCCGAACGCGCGGCCCTTCGGCCCCACCCGGCGCGCGGAGAGCAGGACGTCTATCCCGCCTCCGGAGCCCAGGTCGAGAACCCGTTCGCCCTGGTGGAGGTCGGCGACCATGATGGGGTTGCCGCAACCGAGGGAGGCGAGCACGGCCGCGTCCGGCAGCTCGGACCGCTCGAGCGCTGAGTAGAGCTCCGGCCCGAAACCCTCGCCGTTGGCGCAGCAACCCTCACCGCGAAGAACGGTGAGGGCAGCTCCGGCGTAGCGTTCCCGAACGGCTTCGTGGACCGCGTCGGCGAGGGCAGCCTGGCCGGTCCCCTGGTCGGCGGTCTCGTGATCGGTGGTCGCCTGGTCGATCCCCTGGCCGGTCATCGGTGGCTCCTAGCAGCTGCAGGTGCTCGGGTTGGTGTTGGCGCGCGTGGGGACGCCGAGGCTCCGAGCCGGAACCTTGCGGGCCTCGATGGCGGCGCGCTCTTCCGACCTGGCTCGACTGATCCGGCCGGCATCGAGGGCTTCCTTGATGCGCTCGGCCACGAGCAGCTTGACGATTTGAGGGTTGTAGTACATCGACATGGATCGAACTCCTTCTTGGTGGCGAACTCTAGCGGCTATATCGATACTTGTCAATATTGATGTTTGTCGATACTATTAGCGCCATGAAGCGTTCCACCGATCCCGACATCCTCCTCCTCCAGGCAGCCGCGGACCCAACCAGGCTGGCCATGCTCCGCCAGCTCAGCGCCCAGGGCGCGGTCTGCGGCTGCGGTTTCGACGAATGCTGCTCCGTCGGCCAGTCGACGATCTCGCACCACCTGCGGTGCCTGCGAACGGCGGGCTGGGTTACATCCGAGCGCCGGGGGACGTGGATCTACTACTCCATCCGCCCGGAAGCCCTGGCTCGCTTCCATGAGCTGGCGGACCAGCTGCACGCCGGCGCGGCGCGGCCCGCGAGTGCCCTGGGTCCCCTGATCATCGCGACCAACACGGCCGAGCCGCGACCGCTGCCCCTGCCGCGCTGACGCCGCGCCGGACGCCGGTTCCGCGTCCCCGCGGAGCTCGGCCGGCCCGCGCCGCGGCTCCTACTTCGCCCGCGACCCCGACTTCGAGCCCGGCTCCGGTCCCGGAGTGAGGAGGGCCGGATCGGCGGACTTGGCCCGCTCCAGGTACGAGTTCGCCCGGTCTATCTGGACCTGGATCGACGCCGCGGTCTTGCCCATGGCGTCTATCGACTTGGTTCGGTAGGCGTCTATCTCGTCGATCGTGGCGTAGATGTTGTCGAAGGCGGTCTGGAGCTTCTCCAGATCCACGGTGGAGGAGGCGGCCTGCTCGTTGATCGCCGTGGACTGGGTCCGCAGCATCGCGGACGTTCCCTCGATCAGCGAGGAAGTGGTCTCGTTGAGGGCGGTGATCTGGTCCAGCACCAGCTTCTGATCGCCGAGGGCCTGCGCCACCAGGACGGCGGTCCGCAGTGCCGAGATGGTCGTAGTGGTGGCCCGGTCGACGCCCCGGATGAGCTCGATGTTGTTGCGCCGGATCACGTCGATCGACATGTAGCCCTGGACGGACACGGCCAGCTGGGCGGTCAGGTCCTGGACCTTCTGGCGGACGTAGAAGAGCATGTCCTCCTTGAGGACCTTGGCTCGCTCCGGGTCGGTCGTTTCGATCTTGGCGATCCGGTCCGTCAGCGCGGCGTCCAGCTTCTGGGCCAGATACAGGTACTGGCGGAGGCGCTCCATCGTCTGCCAGAGGTTCGCCTTCTCGCGCTCGAGGTCGTCGTTGTCGGTCGCGAGCTCCTTCTGGCCGTTCTGGAGCCCGGAGACCACGGCGTTGATGTGGCCCTGGCTGGACTGGTAGCGGGCGAAGTAGGAGCGCAGCCGATCGCCGAACGGGATGAAGCCCAGGAGCTTGCGGGAGCTGAAGAGATCGCCCTGGTGGCCCGGGTTGAGGTCGTCGATCTGGCGCCGCAGGGCGAGGAGGCTGTTGCCCACCGTTGCCGAGGCCGCCGAGCCGCCCTTGGTGAGCGACCCGACCGGCCGGTTGAGCAGCCTCGAGGAGACCTGGGACGAGGCCTTGATCTCTTCGTCGCCGAGCTTGCGGATGTCGCTGATCCGCGTCTCGAACTTGGGATCCTTGGTGTCCAGCTTGGTGATGGCGACGACGAAATCCGCGACCATCACGTCGAGCTTGATGAGGGTCTCGCGATCGAGCTTGATCGACCCGGTGGCCTGCGTCTCGTCGACCCGAGCGGGCGGCTGCGGCGGCACCAGAGACAGGCTGGAGGGCTCCGTCAACGCGGCGGGCGCAGAGAGACTGTCGGCGGTCTTCTCGTCGGCGGGCGTCGCCACTCCGGTGAGCTTTCCTACCGTCCCCGCCTTATCGAGGTCGAACGAGTCGCCCATGCCCGAATAACCTCCGTGGGCCTGCTCGGTCCCTGCGTTACCGACTGCAGTCTATGCGCAACTCGCAGCAACCCCAAGGTTACAGCCCTGCGCGGCCCGCGGCATTGCTTTCATTGAAGAAAGACCGGTAAAGGACCGATTCGGCCGCCGAAGAGGTTCGGCCGCCGGTGCAAGCTTGGTTCGAGCGCCGCCCGATCGGGACCGGATGTCAGGCTGATGCGAGGCAGCTTTCGATCTCGGTCAGCTCGTCGGTGGTGAACGCGGCACCATCGAGCGCCTGGAGGCTGTCCTCGAGCTGGGTCACGGAGCTCGCGCCCACGACGGCGGACGTGATTCGCGAATCGCGCAGGACCCAGGCGAGTGCCATCTGCGCCAGCGTCTGGCCCCGCCGGGCCGCGATCTCGTTGAGGCGGCGGATCCGGGGCAGGTTGGATTCGACCGTCTCCGCCTTGAGGAACGGCGAGTGCGTGACGCGCGAACCCGCCGGAATGCCGGCGAGATACCGGTTGGTCAGCTGGCCCTGGGCGAGCGGCGAGAAGACGATGCAGCCCACCTTCTCGTCGCCGAGGGTTTCGAGCAGGCCGTCCTCGATCCATCTGTTGAGCATCGAGTAGCTCGGCTGGTGGATGAGCAGCGGCGTGCCGAGGTCGCGGAGGATCCGGGCCGCCCGGCGCGTCTCGGCCGGCCGGTAGTTGGAGATGCCGGCGTACAGAGCCTTGCCGGAGCGGACAGCGCTGTCGAGCGCGCCCATCGTCTCTTCGAGCGGCGTGTTCGGGTCCGGCCGGTGCGAGTAGAAGATGTCCACATAGTCGATGCCGAGGCGGCGGAGGCTCTGGTCCAGGCTCGCGGTGAGGTACTTGCGCGAGCCCCACTCGCCGTACGGTCCGGGCCACATGTCGTAGCCGGCCTTGGTGGAGATGACCAGCTCGTCGCGGTAGGGCCGGAGGTCCGTGGCCAGGATGCGGCCCAGGTTCGTCTCGGCGGAGCCTGCCGGCGGCCCGTAGTTGTTGGCGAGATCCAGGTGAGTGACACCCTGGTCGAAGGCGCGCAGGACGATGTCGCGCTGGCGCTCCAGCGGTGCGTCGCCGCCGAAGTTGTGCCAGAAACCCAGGGACAACGCCGGAAGCATCAGCCCGCTGGCGCCGCAGCGGCGGTACTGCATCCTGTCGTAGCGATCCGGCGCCGCTACGAAGGCGGCGGCTTCGGCCTGTGACTCGGGCATGACGGACTCCTCTCGCTGGCGGCCAGCATACGGGAAGAGACGATGCCGCTATGCTCGCGAGGAGCCGTCGCGGAGGATGGGGTGAGCATGGAAGCGTTCGAAGTCGCCGGAATGCGATGTCTGCTGTTCGGTACCGGGGCCTTCTCGGTCGATGGCTCGACGGTGTTCGCCAATGCATCGGCCGGCGAGCTCGCGGCGGCCCGCGCTCGGTTCGACTGCCCCGAAGACCCGCTCGTCTTCCAGGTTCACCCGCTGTTCATCGAGACCGAGTCGCGCCGGATCCTCGTGGACCCGGGTACGACCGCGGACGGCGTGTCCCTGGCCGAGGAGCTTTCGGCTGCCGGCATCGCACCAGAATCGATCGATACCGTGGTGATCACCCACGGCCACGCCGACCACTGGAGCTCGTCCGTGGTCGTGGCCGGCGACGACGCCACGGCCGACGCCGAGGCCGCGACCGAGGCCGGAGCGACCGCCGCCGAGGCCGAGGCCGGAGCCGCGCCCGAGGTTCGGCCCGCGTTCGCCCACGCGCGCTACGTCATCCAGCACGATGAGTGGGACCACTGGTTCTCCGAGCCAAACCCCGAGCCCAATCACGCCGAGACTTTCCGCCGGCTCCTCGGGCCCATCCGCGACCGCTTTGACCTGGTCAAGGGCGAGCACGAGGTCGCGCCCGGCGTGGAGCTCTGGCCGACGCCCGGTCACTCGCCGGCGCACCAGGTCGTCGTGCTCGGCGGCCGGGCCGTCCACGTCGGCGACGTGCTGATCCATCCCATCTGTGTCGAGCGGCCCGAGTGGACCGCGAGCTTCGACGTATGGCCGGACGGCGTGGTGGAGTCGCGGCTCGCCCTGGTGGACCGCGCAGTCGCGGAAGACCTGCTGGTGATCACCCACCACTTCCCCTGGCCGGGGATCGGGCGGATCCGAACATTCGGCGGCGCGCGGCGCTGGGTGTACGGCGACTGACTTCGGCCGCCGCCGTTCGCGAGGCCTAGACGACCTGCAGGGAGAGATACGCCGCCAGGGTGAGCACGACCACGGCGAAGCCACGGCCGAGTGTCGCGGCAGGCATGCGGGTCGAAAGCGCGCCGCCGGCGAGGCCAGCGAGGACGGCACCCGCGGTGAACAGGGCCGTGGTCGAGGGCTCGAACGAGATGCCCGTGCCGAGATGGCCGGCGAGCGCGGTCGCGCTGTTGATGGCGATGATCGGCAGCGACGTGCCGATGGCCCTGCTCATGGGCAGCCGGGCGACGAGGACGAGCGCCGGCACGATGAGGAAGCCGCCGCCGACGCCGAAGAAGCCGGTCAGGAGCCCGACACCCACGGCCGCGACCAGGAACGGACCGTAGTCCAGGAGCGGACACGAGGCGGGCAGCAGCGCTCGGGCGCGGGCGCGAAGTGAGGGCGCGGCGCTATCGGTCATTGCGAGTGCGGGAATCAGCGATAGTGGAACGCTGCTGCGCTCGAGCGATGTGCGGCTCGCGCGACGCCATGTGGCTATAGCGGCGACGACCATGAGGATCACGAACCCGCCAAGGAGCACGCGAGCCGGCACGGCCCGATTGAAGTAGCCGCCGGCCAGCGTTCCCACGCTGCCTACGGCGCCGAACGCGATCGCGTGGCTCCAGAGCACGTTGCCGCGCTGAGCGTGGGCGGCGCTCGCCCAGGCCGCGGTCACTCCGACGATGACCAGCGACATAGTCGTGGCTTCGTGGGCCGGGATGCCCAGCGGTCCGACGAGCAGAGGCACGGTGATGATCGAGCCGCCGCCGCCCACGAGCCCGAGGGCGAGCCCGACGATCGTGCCCAGCAGGAAGGCCATTGATATCGCTACAGGACTGCGGCGAGGGTCGCGGGCTCGTCGGACACGGCCCCGGCAGTTTCGAGCCAGCGTTCGGCGTCGATCGCGGCTCGAGCTCCTTCGCCCGCGGCCGTGATGGCCTGGCGGTAGCGGTGATCGTGGATGTCGCCGGCGATGAAGATGCCGTCGATCGCCGATTCGGTCGTCTCACCCTCGACCGTCAGATAGCCCGTCTCGTCGGAGGGGAGCCACTCGCGGAAGGCGCCGCCGTTGGGCCGGTGGCCGATGGCGATGAAGAGCCCGCCGATCGGCAGCGTCTCCTCGCCGGGCTCGTCCGTCCGGGACAGCTGGACCGCTTCGACGCGATCCTGCCCAACGACCTCGGCGACGGTCCGGTTGAGGTGGAGCTCGATCTTCGGATGCTCGGAGGCCCGGGCGATCATGATCTTGCTGGCCCGGAACGAGCCGCGCCGGTGGACGATGTGCACTTTGGTGGCGAATCGGGTGAGGTACAGCGCTTCCTCGAGAGCCGTGTCACCGCCGCCCACGACCGCGATTTCCTTGTCCCGGAAGAAAAACCCGTCGCAGGTCGCGCAGGCGCTCACGCCGTGCCCTCGCAGCCGGGTCTCGGATTCGATGCCCAGCCAGAGCGCGGACGCGCCGGTCGCGACGATCACCGCGTCGGCCCGATATTCCACGCCCGCGGCCCACAGCCGGAACGGCCGCGAACCGAAGTCCACGCGGTCGACGTCCACGTCGAGGACGCGGGCTCCGAACCGCTCGGCCTGGGTGCGGAAGAGGCCCATCAGCTCCGGGCCGCCGATGCCGTCGGGGAAGCCCGGGTAGTTCTCGATCTCGCTCGTCGTCATGAGCTGGCCGCCGGCCTCGTATCCGCCCAGGACTACGGGGGACAGGTTGGCGCGCGCGGCGTAGATGGCCGCGGTCAGTCCGGCTGGGCCGGACCCGACGATGACGACCCTGGCGTGTTCCGGCTCGCCGGAGGCGCTGGCGTTGGACGTTGAGTTGGTGGAGGGTTCCGCGACACCGATCTGAATGGGCGCGAGCCCGGTAAACATGGTCATCTCTACCTCTGGATTGCAGTAGCGGGTTCGCGCTCCGCCGCGGGCTCCCTGATGAGCCCCATCCGCCGGCCCACGATGCGGTGGATCACATCGCAGGCGGCCAGGATCTCGGGTTCGGCGAGGTGGTAGTAGATGGTGTTGCCATCGCGCCGCGACCCGACCAGCCCCGCCGACCGCAGCACGGTCAGGTGCTGGCTGGCGTTGGCGAGCATGCAGCCGAGCCGGTCGGCGAGCTCACCGACCGAATGCTCGCCCTCTCGAAGGACGTCGAGGAGCATCAGCCGTTTGGGATCGGTCAGGACCCTGCAGACTTCGGCATGGAGCCGGTAGCGCTCCTGATCCAGTTCTCTCGTGGCGTTCATGCGTGCCTTCTCGTGTTGTCGACCTCCGTCGTCGGCGGCACACTACCACTGTTTGCGTACTTGCGCAAGTAGGCTAGTAGGCCGCCAGGGCGGTCGGGCCGGGCAGGGGAGGGCGGCTCTCCCGGGGCCCGGTGGCCGGTCGTTCCGCTGGATGGATCTGCCGGCGGCCGCGAAGTCACGGCGAAGGATCCCGGCCTAAGCTGAGTGCAAATGCGACTCATTCTCATCTAGCTGGACGAAATGCCTGATCTGCTGAACCCTCATGCCGGCCTCGCGACGCTGCTCGTGGCGTCACTTCTGCTCGGACTTCTCCACGGTGTCACTCCGGACGAGCACACCTGGCCGATCACGGTCAGCTACGCGATCGGCGCCGCCTCCGGGCGACGCGGCATGCAGGCGGGCCTCCTCTTCTCGCTCGCGTTCGCGGTGCAGCGAGCCATCGCGTCGGAGCTCGCGTATCTGGCCCTTGCGCCAATCCTCGCGAGCGGTGAGCTGAACGCTCTGATCAACCTCCTCGTCGGAGTCGTGATGGTGGCCTCGGGCGTCTACATCCTGCGTCTCGGACGCGAGCTCCATCTCACTGAGAGCTTCGAGCAGCTGCTCCACCGCGTGCTACACCTTGGCGCCAACGACGGGAGCGCCGGGATCGCGGTCGCGGGCGCCGCCGGCGGCCCGATTCCCCTTCGGATGACGCTGGTCCACGGTTTCGTGGCCGGGTGGGGGACCGGCGCCTTCGCGATCATCATCTATACGGTTCTCGCGCCGGCGATGCCGAACGCGGCCGTCGCGTGGCTGCCGGGCTTCCTGTTCGGTGTCGGGACGATGGCCGTCCAGGTGCTCGTTGGCGCCGTGCTCGGCACGTGGATGCGCGCTCGAGGACTCGGCGAGGCGGCGATGAACTACGTCTCGCGCGCCGTCGCCGGTAACACGCTTCTGTACGGCGGCCTGCTCTTCGCCCTGTGGGGCCTCATCTCCATCGTCGCGCCGGCCCTTGCCGCGCCGATCGATCGCGGCCTGCCGACGGGTCTGGCGATCCCCAACCTGGACAGCCTCAACGCGGGATTCTTCCTCGTCGTCGTGATAGTGGGCGGCATCGCCGCCGGCTCGTTCGTCCGGGCCGTGCGCCGGGTTCGGGTGAACGCCGTGCGAGAGGAGACGCGATGACGACGGCGATCTCGAACGGCCGGCTTCCCGACCGCGGAGGGCGTGAGGACGAGCTTTCGGCAGCCCTCGCCGCACTCGGCCTGCGAGTCACCGGGCCGCGACGTGCGATCGTTGCCGCGCTCCTCGGATCCAGGAAGCTCATGACGCCCGAGCAGCTTCTGTCGACCGCTCGAGTGTCGGCGCCGGCGACTAGCCTTGCCACGATCTACCGAACGCTCGAACGGCTCCATGCGATCGGCCGGCTCAAGCGCGCCCCGCTGGCTTCGGGCGCCATCGGCTACGCGTACTGCACGCCGGAGCATCACGACCACGCCATCTGCACGAGTTGCGGACAGCTCGTCCCGATAGCGAGCTGTCCCATCTCCGCGCCGGCCATCGCCGGATTCCGGGCGGCCTCGCACGTCGTGGACATCTACGGGCTCTGCAGCGCGTGCGCCGAGAGAGCCGGTGGGCTCGCTCCCGGCGACGACTCAACCGCCGCCGCTCGGAGTCTGCCCGACCGAGCCTGAGCCGGCGCCCGAGTTGCCCGCCGCGCCCGTTCCGTTTGCCCCGGGTTCCATCGACGAACCCGGGCCCTGGGGATTGCCGCCGTTGGGACCGGGGCCCTGGCCGGTCGGCGATGGGCTGGGCGACGCTCCGTCGTTGCCGCCGGGTCCTCCGCCGGGTCCTCCGCTGGCGCCCGCGCCGCCGGCGCCCGTCCCGCCTCCGGCCGGGCCGCTCGGGTTCGCAGATCCGTTGGGGCCCGTCGAAGCTTTGGGCCCGGCCGAGCTCTGCGGCCCCGCGGAGCCCTGAGGTCCGGCCGAGCTCTGCGGCCCACCGGCGCCACCGGGCCCGCCCGCCGGCGAGGGTTCCGCGGAGGCTCCTCCGTTGCCGTGGCCGTCTCCGGGCCGAGATGTCGCGCCGGGCGCCGGTG
>VFSW01015223.1_pt1 | contig 10587 bp, 13 predicted proteins | sample 5358111 | NCBI WGS metagenome assembly VFSW01 (sample SAMN11554181, study PRJNA540505) | mine drainage metagenome | isolation source: sediment from site ElyBrook_90M | place: USA: Ely Copper Mine, Vershire, VT | collected 2017
CCCAGTTTCTTGCGCAACCGGACGATCGTATCCGTAATCAGATGGGTGACGATCTGATCGAGACCCGTCGTCGGTTCATCGTAGAGGACCAACTCCGGTCGCGTGACGATCGCTCGTGCGAATCCCGCGCGTTTGAGCATGCCGCCGGATAGCTCGCTTGGCAGGCTGTCGTAGGTATGGGCGAGACCGACGCTGTCGAGTGCGTCAACGACCATTTTGTTGATCTCCGCCTCGGAGAGATGCGAATGTTCGCGTAGCGGCAACGCCACGTTGTCCCCGACCGTGAGACTGTCCAATAGTGCCGCGAACTGGAACGAAAGGCTGACTTTTCGGCGAATTTCGTTGAGCTTGTCTTCCTGCGTGTGGCAAACGTCTTGATCGCGAATATACACGTGCCCCGCGTCGGGCTTGCGCAACCCGTCGAGCAACCGCAGGATCGTCGACTTACCGGAACCCGAGAGCCCGATGATACAGGTAATGGCCCCATCGACGATATCGAGGGTGCAGTTGTTCAAAATGAGACGGTCGCCGTATCGGAACGTCACCTCGTCGAGGCGGGCCAGGATATTGGGCATCAATGCCCGCCGAATAATACGAACGACATGATGAAATTCGACATGAAAATCAGCATGATGGAAATGACGACCGCACCCGTGGTCGACACGCCTACTCCCGCAGCACCACCACGCGTTTTCAAGCCTTGATACGAGCCGACGAGCGCGATGATCAACGCGAAGACGAGCGACTTGATAAGTCCTTTAACGACGTCTTCGAATCCGACGGCCTGCCGTGCGGAAGATAGAAACTCATCCGAGTTGATGTGCGCGTAGGTCTGCGCGATCCACATCCCGCCGAGGATCGAGACGACGTCCGCGAAGATGGTCAGCAACGGCAGCATCACCAGCATGGCGAGCATTCGCGGCACGACCAAGAAACGCGACACCTCGAGCCCCATCGACGTGAGTGCTTCGATTTGCTCGGTTACGACCATCGAGCCGATCTCCGCCGCAATTGCCGCACCGACGCGCCCCGCGACCACGACCGCGGTGAGCATCGGACCAAGCTCGCGGACGGAAGCAAATGCAACCGCCCCGCCGACGAGACTTCCAACGCCGAGTTGGACCGCTTGAACGGCCGACTCGAGCGAAATCACCATGCCCGTGAAGAGCGAGGTCAGGATGACGATCGACGTCGATTGAAGACCGAGCAAATAACATTGCGTGATCGTCTCGAGGAATCGGATGCGAAGCCGCACGAGAAAACTCGCGGAGTCGCCGGCAAGAATGACGATACCCCCCGCGTATTCGAAAAAGTCCACGGTCGTGCGCCCAACCCGATCGAGCATCTTCATCGCGCGTGCATCTCCAGTTCGCGCGTGCGCTCGAGGACCGACTGAGTAGCTTCGATCCTTTTCACGGCGACTCCGCGCTCGGCGGTCAGGTTGAAAATCACTTGGTTGAGCCCTTCCAGCCGCTTATCGATGTCGCGCAAGTGCGCGCGCGCTTCGCGCTCGAATGCCGAAAAATAGCGCTCGACCGCTTCGAGATATCGCGCCGCATCCCACGTGCCGGCGCGCCCCTCGCGGATTGCGGCTTCCGCCGTACCCTGGGCCAGCTTCATCGCCCGATCCGTGATATGGAACGCACCGACCTGCGCGACGAGCGTTTCAAAACCCTCGTCAGGCATGCACGGTTACCGGCACGCCGGCCGCGGCCAGCACTGCGTCCTGATGCGAAAAGAGCGTTTGGATGCCGCCTTGGGCGAGCTCGAGCAAACGGTCGAGCTCGACGCGATCGAAGGGAGCCGCTTCCGCCGTACCTTGCAATTCGACGTACTTCCCTGCGTCGGTCATAAAGACGTTCATGTCCGTGTGCGCGGAACTGTCTTCCTCGTACGCGAGATCGAGCAGCGCGATGCCGTTCACGATCCCGACGCTGGTTGCGGCGACCTTACCCATCAGAGGCCAACTGCGCCCCGCAAGCGCGGGAAACTTTGCGAGCGCCAGGGCGAGCGCCACGTAGGCACCGGTAACGGACGCGGTGCGCGTCCCGCCGTCGGCCTGCAGCACGTCGCAGTCGATCCAGACGGTGCGCTCCCCGAGTTTGACCGTGTCCGTAACGGCGCGCAGCGCGCGACCGATGATGCGTTGGATTTCGTGAGTCCGGCCTCCGACACGTCCCTTCGCCGATTCGCGCTGCGTACGCTCCTGTGTCGCGCGCGGCAGCATCGCGTACTCGGCACTGACACAGCCTACGCCGCGTCCCTTGAGCCACGGCGGTACCCGTTCTTCCACCGTCGCGGCGCATAGAACGCGCGTGTTCCCCACCGTAATGAGGGCACTGCCTTCGGCGTATTTGAGAAAGCCCGGCTCGATAGAGACCGGGCGCAGTTCATCGGGCCTCCGCCCGTCGGAGCGCTTCATATCGGGGAGGTCTTTGCCTACTCGGACCGGGATGCCTCGTCTTCCGTCAAGCGGTCGAAGATGTGGCGGGCATACCATTCGGGCCAGGCCTCGTCGGCATGCCCCAGGTGCCGCTCGTAGAGGGCATGAGCGCGCTCCGCCTCGCGCAACAGGTCGGCGAGCCGTGCGATGGGCTGGTTGCCAAGATCGAGTTGCATGAAAGCATTATACCCTTGCCGACGCGAAAGAAGTGCCCATGATGCGTGGACTTCTCGCCCTCAGCGCGGCGGTAGCGATGGCGCGAGGGATTGCGTGCGCCGCACCCCTCACGCTGACCCCAAAGGCGCTGACGTTGCAGATCGGCGGCCGCGTCTTCGGGAAGATCGTCGCGGTGGCTGCCTCCTCGAGCCTGAGTATCGCGCACTCCACGTGCTTCACAGCGAGCGCCTCGACGCGTGACGTCCTAAAGATCACCGCACTCAACAAGTCCAACGGCGCGAAAGAATCCCGCTACACTATGGACGTGCGCGCGCAACGCCCGGGTAATTGCGCGATCACCTTTGCGAGCGATGCAGACACCGCGACCGTTAACGTCACCGTCTTGCCGGAGGAGCCGTAATGCACCGCTTCACGTGCGCCCTGCTCGTCGCGGCGGCGCTGACCGCTAGCGTTGCTTCGGCAGCGGAGCTCCTCGCGAAGCCCGCCGACCTCACCCTCAGTTTGAGCAAGCGAAACATCGGCTCCGTTACTCTCACGCACACGGCCCTGGGCGAAATCGGCACGATCCGGCCGAGCGGATGCGCGTCGAATGGTGTCGCGTGGATCTCGCACGTCGAACCGATTCGCGGCAAAACGTTCGAGCAACTCAAAGTGAGCGTGAAAGCCCATCACGAGGGGGTCTGCGATCTGCAATTTGCGGCGGGGGCACTGCGAGCGACCGTCCGCATAACGGTCGTACCCTAAGCGCTATTCGACCGTAACCGTCTTGGCGAGGTTGCGCGGCTGATCGACGTCTTTGCCTTCGATGTCCGCGATGTGGTAGGCGAGCAATTGCAGTGGGATGATGTTGACGATCGGGGAAAGTAGCTCGTCCACGCGCGGAACCCAAAAAACGTGGTCGGCGACTTGAGCCGCTTCTTCATCACCGTGGTTCGCGACGACGATGATCGGAGCTTCGCGAGCTTTCGATTCCATCAGATTCGAGAGCATCTTTTCGCGAATACGCCCTTGCGTCATGACTCCTATAACCGGCGTTTCCGGATCGAGCAACGCGATCGGCCCGTGTTTCATTTCGCCGGCGGCGTATCCCTCAGCGTGAATGTAACTGATCTCTTTGAGCTTGAGCGCCCCCTCGAGCGCGGTTGGAAAATTGATGTAGCGTCCCATAAAAAGGCAGCTACGCATCTTACGTATTTTACGCGCAACTTCGCGGATGCGGTCCGACGTTTCCAAGATGACGTCGACGGCCGCCGGCAGTAACGTCGTATTCTGGCCGATCGCGTTCAAGCGCTTCGTGTCGACGGTCCCTCGCAGCTTCGCGAGGTACAAGGCGAAGAGCGTCATCGCCGTTACCTGCGACACGTACGTCTTCGTAGCCGCTACGCCGATTTCGGGTCCGCCGCGCGTGTAGAGCGTTCCGTCTGCAACGCGGGTCAGGTGCGATCCGAGAACGTTGCATATTCCTAAGACTGTAGCCCCGGTCTGCTGTGCGAGACGCACCGCTTCCATCGTGTCGGCGGTCTCACCCGACTGCGACATAGCGACGACGAGCGTCGTCGGGTCGATCACGGGGTCGCCGTAGCGGAACTCGCTCGCGAGCTCCATTTCGACCGGCAACTTCACGAGCGAGCGCAGCAGATACATGCCGACCATACCGGCGTGATACGCGGTGCCGCACCCGGTGATGGCGATTTTCGAAAGCGCCCCGAGCTGCTCGCTCGAAATGTCGCCGATTTCGTTCGCGAGATGCACGGCACCGTCGCCGTCGATGCGGCCGGCGAGCGTTTCTTTGATAACGGTGGGCTGCTCGAAAATTTCCTTCAGCATGAAATGCTTGTAGCCGCTCTTTTCGGCGGCCGTCGCGTCCCACGTGACGTCGATGACGTCGCGATCGATCGGAGCGCCACTATAATCCGTCAGTTTGTAACCATCGCGCCCGACGACGACAATCTCGCCTTCTCGCAAGATGATTTCGCGGCGCGTATACGGCAGGATTGCCGGCGTATCGGAGGCGACGTACATCTCTCCGTCGCCGATTCCCACCACCAACGGGCTCGCGCCGTTGCGCGCGAAGATCAGTCGCTCCGGATCGTCGCTCGAGATGACGCCGAGCGCGTAGGCACCAACGACCTCGGCCAGCGTTTTACGTAGCGCGGCTTCCAAATCGCCGTCGTAGTGCGCCTCGATGAGATGCGCGAGCACCTCGGTGTCGGTCTCGCTCGTGAACGTATGGCCGAGCTCGATCAGGCGCGCGCGAAGCGGCGCGTAGTTTTCGATGATGCCGTTGTGGACCACCGCAATCTTCCCGGTACAGTCCATGTGCGGGTGCGCGTTGGCGTCGTTCGGCCGGCCGTGCGTGGCCCAGCGCGTGTGGCCTACGCCGACGCGCCCGTGGATCGCCCCGCCGTTGCGCAGCCGGTCGGCGAGACGAGACAGTTTCCCTTCGGCTTTACTCCCGACCAAGTCGCCTTTGGCGTCGATGACGGCTATGCCGGCGCTGTCGTATCCGCGATACTCCAAGCGGGCGAGCGACTCCATGATGATCGGGACGCTATCCCGCTCGCCGATATATCCTACAATCCCACACATCAGGATTCAGCCTCCGGCTGAATCCGTGGCGTTTGCCCCTTCGGGGCTAGCCGCGCAGACGTCGCCAAGGTTACTTAATACCTTCGCGCGTGCGATGGTAGGCAATTTTGCCTTCGGCGATTTCGTCGAGCGCGATCGAGACGGGCTTGTTCGGGTTCACTTCATCTTTGTCGACGAGCGGTTCGCTCGCAAAAAACTCGCGACGATCTGCCGGCGGCAGTGCCTGAACGCGAACCCAGTTGTTGAGCTGGCGCGCGCGTTTGGTTACGATGTTGACGAGGCTGAATTTCGAATCCGCGTGCTTGAGCAGCGCGTCGAGGTCTCCAAAAACCGTTTTACTCAACTGATGTCCTATACTTCCTAAGATTGTTCGACGTTCTTAATTGAATCGTCGCTGTAGCGATGGATGCGATAGCGCTCGGCGCGGACGATCGCTTCCAGATCGCTGATGGCGGCTTCAGGCCGCCCTTGTTCGTTCGTCACGATATAATCGAAGTCGCGGATGAACCGCATCTCCTGGTGCGCGATCTCGAGGCGTCGCGCGATCTCCTCGTTCGTTTCGGTGCGCCGCTCTTCCAATCGCTTGCGAAGAACCGAGAACCGATCCGGTACCAGAAAAATCAAAACCGCATCCGGATACGCCGCTTTTACGGCGATCGCTCCATTGACTTCGGGCTTCATTATGAGGTCGTAGCCCTCGGTCAGCGTCGCAACCACGTAATCGCGTGGCGTCCCATAAAGGTTGCCGTTATATTCTCGCCACTCAAGAAAGCCATCGTCTCGCTTGCGCGTTTCGAAGGCATCGTGGGTGAGGAAGAAATAGTGCTCGCCGGGGTTTTCACCCGCTCGCGGAGCGCGAGTCGTTGCCGAGACCGAGTAACGCAACCGTGGCATCCGCGCTCGCAGCGCATCCACCAAGGTGTCGTTCCCCGCCCCCGATGGGCCTGAAGCGACGAAGAGCAACCCGGGCCCGGTGTTCAAACCAACTCCTGATAGGTGCCGATAGGTGAGCGAAGCAGCATGAGTTCCGAGGCTAGAGAGAGGAAACCTGGTTTATGAGCCTTGCCGTTGCCTCCAACCTGGCCGAATCCGCCCTCCGGCACCCCGGCCGCACCGCCCTGGTCTTAGGCGCGGAGCGAATTTCCTACGCCGACCTCTGGCTCCAAGCACGCGCGTATGGGGCACTCTTCCGGAGGCTCGGGGTCGAGCCTGGCGACCGCGTGGCCGTCCTGCTGCTCAACACCCCGGAGTTCCCACGGGCCTATTACGGCGCCCTCGCGATTGGCGCGGTAGTGGTGCCGGTCCATGCGCTCCTGACTCCACCGGAGGTTGCGTACGTCTTACGGGACTCGGGCGCGAAGCTACTCGTATGCGACCGCGCCCTGGCGCCGGCCGGTAAAGCCGGGGCTGAGGCTGCCGGGGTACCCTTCATCGAGGCCGGCGTCCCGGCCGACGAGCCGATCGCGACGTACGAACAGCGGGCCGAGGGCGACGACGCCGTCATTCTGTATACCAGCGGCACCACCGGATCGCCCAAAGGCGCGGTCCTGTCCCAAAGCAACATCTTGCTCAACGCCACGATCGCGGCCCACGACCTTTTTACCGTCAGGTGTGAGGACGTCTTCCTGGCCGCGCTTCCGCTCTTCCACTCTTTCGGTCAAACGTGCGTGATGAATACCGCGTTTCGCGTCGGTGCGTCGATCGTATTGATGCCGCGCTTCGATGGCGCGTCGGCGCTGCAACTGATGCTCGACCACAGCGTCACGCTCTTTGCCGGCGTACCGACGATGTTTATCGCGCTCCTCGATGCGGCAAAACAACACGTCGGGCGGCCGCCGCTGCGCGTGTGCGCGTCGGGCGGGGCGTCGCTCCCCCTGGCCGTGCTCGAGAAATTCGAAACGGAGTTCGACGTCATGGTGCTCGAGGGGTACGGCCTCTCCGAAACGTCCCCGATCGCGAGTTTTAATCAGCTCGATCTCGGCCGAAAGCCGGGAACGGTCGGCTGCGGGATCTGGGGCGTGGATCTCGCCGTCGCGAATCCCGATATCGACGATCGTATCGCGTTTCTGGAAGACGGCGAACTCGGCGAAATCGTCATTCGGGGGCACTGCGTCTTCAAAGGCTACCTCAACAATCCGCAGGCGACCGCCGCGGCAATCGTCGACGGTTGGTTTCGCAGCGGCGATCTCGGGACGCGGGATCCCGACGGTTTCATCACGATCGTCGACCGCAAGAAAGATATGATCCTGCGTGGCGGCTTCAACGTCTACCCGCGCGAGGTCGAAGAAGTGCTGATGCGTCACCCGAGCGTCAAACAAGTCGCCGTGATCGGCATCCCGCACGACACGCACGGCGAGGAAGTCGTCGCCGTCGTCGTCCTCGAGGAATCCGGCTCGATCGAGGCGGCGGTGCTCATCGAGTGGTCGCAGGGGTTTCTCGCGAAATACAAATATCCGCGTGCGGTGCATTTTGTCGACGCGATGCCGCTCGGTCCAAGCGGCAAAATTCTCAAGCGCGTGTTGCGCGAGCAACTCCAAGCAACGATCGCCTAACCGTCGTGAGAACCGACCCGAGCCTCATAGCGCGACTCGCCGCAGAGATCGAGTCGCGTTTTCGAGGCGCTCGCGTGACCGACGTCGGGCTGCTCTCCGACGGGCGCACGGCGATCGCGCTTCACTCTCGCCGGGAAACGCACTTGCTCTGTCTCGACGTCTTTGGAACTCCGCCGCTCGTTACGGTCGAAGACGGCGAATTGCCGATCGCTGCCGAACCCGGGTTCATTCGTGCCGCAGGTGCCGCGCTGCGCGGAGCGTCGTTACTTTCGGCAAAGGCACGCAAAGGCGACCGCTTGCTGCGTCTGACGTTCGGAACGCGCTCGCGGTTCGGCGTCGGCGACGAAATCGATCTCTACGTCGAACTCGTGCCGCGCGTCGGGAACCTGATCCTCGTCACGCGCGACACGGTCGTCGCCGCCGCGAAGGAATTCTCGCTTGCGGAAAACCCCGCTCGGGCCGTTTCCGCCGGAGCGACCTACGCGTTGCCACCGATGCTTGCCCGCGAGGTTCCACCCGCGCTCGAAGGTCCCGCTTCGGTGCTCGACGCCATGCGTGCGCATCGCGATCGCGTCTCCGGAAACGACGCGCGCGCGCGCACGACGCAACGTCGCAGTAGCCTGCTGAAGCGTCTCGACGCGCGCGAGCGAAAAGTCCGCGACGAGCTCGCCAAGGTAGCGGCCAAATACGAACGCGCGCTCGCGCGCGACGAGCTACGCGCCGAAGGCGAGGCGATCTTCGCACGCCTCTTCGACGTCGCCGAGGCGCAACGCGACGAGGCCAAAGAGCGCGCGACGAAGCTCTTCGCGCAATACAAGAAATTCGGAGCGTCGATTCCACACCTCGAGGAGCGTCAAGCGACCCTTCGCCTGACGCTCACCGCGATCGAGGAATTGCGATGGGAGGCCGAGCGGGCGGGCGATGCAGAGTTCGAAGACGTGGAACGAGCTGCAGAGTCCCTCGACCGCCGCTCGACAAGGACGTCGCCGTCCGAGAGGACGAAGCGACGAAAGCGTTCGCCGCTCGAGGTGCGCACCGACTCCGGCTCGCGAATTCTCATAGGCCGTTCCCCGGCGGAGAACGCAGATCTGACGTTTCACGTCGCGCGTCCAAACGATCTGTGGTTCCACGCGCAAGGCATGCCCGGGGCGCACGTGATTCTCCAACGCGACGACCGGCTCGCAGCGCCCGCGGAAGACATCGAAAAGGCCGCATCTCTCGCGGCATTTTACTCGAAGGGGCAAGCAAGTACCAAGGTCGCCATCGACTATACGGAGAGGAAATTCGTGCGCGCGCAACGAGACGCGATGGCGGGGCTAGTGTGGTACACCAACCCCCGCACGATCGTCGTCGAGCCTCGCGCGTAGTTAGCCGCGCAACCGCGCCTCGCAGACGCGCCAGTCCACGTTCGAAAGGAAGGCTTCGCCGTACTCCGCTTTTTTCGCCGGCTTGTAGTCGAGCAGAAAGGCGTGTTCCCACACGTCCATCACGAGAATGGGTTCGCAACCCGCGAGGTTGTTGAGATTGTGATCGCCCACCCAAGTGTTGACGATCAGATCGCTCGCGCGGTCGTGATGCGTGATCACCCAGCCGATACCGCGCATGTCCCCGAGAGCGGCAAAATCGCGCTTCCAGGCATCGACGCTGCCAAACTGTTCGGTGACCAAATCCCAAAACGGGCCCGCGACGAGATCTATCCGCTGCGAGGTAAGGTTGTCGAAATAGTACTCGTGCAAGCGCATGCCGTCGAACTCCCAACCCAAACGCCGGACGAGCTCCGCGTATGCCGGATCGGCGCCGTGGTTCGTTCCGGCTCGACGGCATTCGGCGATGCGCTCGTTTAGCAGGTTCGTGTTCTTCACGTACCCTTCGTAGAGGCCGAAGTGCACGGCGAGCGTTTCATCCGAAATGCCTTGCAATCCCGAAAGGTGCCATTTTCTGGGCGTATGTGCCCTTGCTGTTAAGAGGTTCATAGTGATCGCCTTCTACCCAGAACGAGCGCGTCCACGCATGGAGGGAGGCGAAAAAGGTTCGCTCGCTTGCCCTGCAAAACACCCGTACCCACGTCTCATTTGCTCGAGTATTTGCTGGAGGTTGCTGTGAAAAATCCCTTGGACTCACTCTGGGGTACGGTTATAACCGGCGTTCTTCTGACCGTAGTTCTTTTTTTTGTCGCAAAGCTACTCGTTAGCGGATCGGTTACGGGGTAACGGATGATGGACGACGTATTAACGGCCGCGATTCTGCGGTGGCTGCACGTCTTGGCCGGGATTATGTGGATCGGCCTTCTGTATTTCTTCAACTTCGTTAACGCCGAAGCGACGAAGCAAGCCAATGCAGCCGGCGAGGGAGCACCGTTCGGAAAATACATGATGCCGCGCGCGCTGTTCTTCTTTCGCTGGGGTGCCGTCGCAACGTGGATCGTCGGCGCGCTCTTGCTCGCCTTTGAAATCCCGGCGGTCAACGGGCTCAACGGTTTCCTCGCGTCGTTTGGCCTGCAAGGCGGCGACGCCCCGATCGGAATCGGCGCGTGGCTCGGCACCATCATGTTGATCAACGTCTGGACGTTCATCTGGATGAACCAGAAAAAAATCCTGGGCATGGTTCCAGCCACCGACGAAGAGAAAGTCAAGGCTCGCCGCGTCGCGTTTCTCGCCTCGCGCGTGAATACGATGCTCTCGATCCCCATGCTGTTCTTTATGGTGACGGGCCCACATCAGTCCATATTTCACTAGGGAGCGCCCACTTCGCCCATAACGTCGCCGACGCGCGCCCGGAACGGGCGGGGGGAAAAAGAGGGGGCGGGGGGGGGGGGTGGTGGGTATT
>VFSW01015224.1_pt1 | contig 10586 bp, 10 predicted proteins | sample 5358111 | NCBI WGS metagenome assembly VFSW01 (sample SAMN11554181, study PRJNA540505) | mine drainage metagenome | isolation source: sediment from site ElyBrook_90M | place: USA: Ely Copper Mine, Vershire, VT | collected 2017
ATCGCGATCCGGAACTCTACGACCCCGACGAGGAGACTCTTCCTCCCGGGGAGATGGAACTCATCTTTGAGAACAGCTACATCATGTAGCTCGGCTCCGGCCGCCTGACGTGCCAACTGCCTTCGACATGAGCGCCAGACACTCGGCGTAGCGCCGGGACCTCTCTTCTCCAATCCAACAAACATTCCTCGGGCACCCGCCAACGTGCCCGGAAAGGAGTCAGCATGATCGATTTCCTGTTGGACTTCCTGAACACACCATTTCCACGGAGTGTGACTCTCGCAATCCGGTTCATCTTCTGGGCATCGATTGTTTACGTGGCAATTCAAGGCATTCGTTCCCTCTCGCCAGCCGGACGCTGGAAGCTGTTCAAAATCTCTCTCATGATTTTGTTCCTGCCGTTCGTTCTCATCTGGAAATTCACTACCGCAGGAAGCGATTGCGGATGCTGCTGCGACGAGGACGACTGACGACGGCAAGATGTCTAAACTGCGCGCTGCGGCGATGGCGGCTCGGCTTGAGCCGCCATTATTGTATTCGCAACTTGGGCATCGATGAGTGGGCAGACTTGCCATAGTCCGCGCAATTCGGCGCTGCTGCCCGCCACAACACCGTGCACGACACCGCGGGTAGAAGATGCGGATTTGTGCGCGATTCCAACGAATGGAGGCTTTTATGAAGTCAACGATCTCTCGCTTCGTCTCGTTTTGTCTGCTTTGCGTCGTGTTCTTTTGCGGCTGTAAATCCACAGGGTCGGAATTCCTCGGCAAGTGGGTGAACAAGGCAAACCCAACCGACAGTTTTCAGGTCGTTCGCAACAATGACGAGTTCCTCATCATCAGCCAGGGCGGAAAAACCGGAGCCATCTATAAGGATGGTGCTCTTGAGGTCAAGGGACTGCTCATGTCGGCGGATTTAACCTACGTCAAGCAAACCGACACCCTCCTCGGGCCAGGCTTCTTCGGTAATGTCGAGTACAAGCGGCTGAAATAACCGGGCCGCCGCCCCCACAGATCCTCCGCTCAAACTCCACTGCTGGACACTTCTCCTCACCTCATCTCCCCTAAGTTCGTGCGCCAATCACGGCCCGGAAGCGCGGTGCCGTGCGCGCCTCTAAGATTCATTCCCTTTCAAATCTCCAACTTTGACTAAGTCCCTTCACCCGGACGAAAGGAGCCTTCGTGTCTTCCTGTCTGTACAAGACGACTCTCACAAATTCCGATTCGTTGAATGCACTGCGCAAAATGCTCGCGAACTCCGTTGTTTCCCGACATACAAAGCGCGCCTACCTGACCGCCTTCGATGACCTGATCGAGGCGGCGGCAGGCCGGCCCATCTCGCGCATGATTCTGATGGAGTACCGTGCCTCCATGATCGCGGAGGGCCTCAGCGCCGCGACCATCAACCAAAGACTCTGTGCGATTCGCAAACTCGTGAACGAAGCACGCGAGAATGGTCTCATCGATCCAGCTGAGGCCGTTCGCATCACCTCGGTGCCAGGCGTTCCCCAGAATGGCGTTCGGCTTGGAACCTGGCTCACGACGGAAGAAACTCAGTGCCTGCTTGCGACTGTCGACCGTACAGAGCTCATCGGCAAGCGCAATTTCGCAATTCTGTCCACCCTGTGCCACTGCGGTCTGCGTCGCGAGGAGACCGCGGCGCTCGACATGAGACTGATTCAGCGGCGCGAGGGCCGGTGGGTCATCGCTGACCTCATCGGCAAACGAGGACGAGTCCGGACCGTGCCGATTCCCGCGGCGGCAAAAGATGCCTTGCACGAGTGGACCAGCGCTGCGGGAATCACTTCAGGTCCGATTTGGCGCGCCATGCGCAAAGGCGGCGCGATCACAGGCCTTGGGCTGAGCGCGTGGGCGATCTGGGATGTGGTGGTGACGGCCGCCAAAGCCGCGGGAATCAGCCATCTTGGCCCGCATGATCTGCGCCGCACGTGCGCCAAACTCTGCCGCAAAGCCGGCGGCGAGTTGGAGCAGGTTCAGGCACTGCTAGGGCACGAGGATTTGTCCACCACCGCTCGCTACCTCAACAGCATGCAGGACATTCAACACGCCGTGAACGACCGCATCGCTCTTTGATGACTCAACTCCGGCACGTCTCTGCCGGCTCAGTCAGCGCACAACTCCCAACATCCACGCCGTCACGATCGCCGCCGAGCTTCGGGGCAGGCGCGCACTCATGCGCTGCCCCAAGGCTTACCTGCGACAGACAAGGAGGCACATGTCGAACGACCGAAACCATCAACGACGTACCAACCCGCACGCAGCCCGAGAGCCAGTTCACTACGAACCGCCGGACTGGCTCTCTACGGAAGATCTGGAGCACGAACTCCTCTGCGCGGCAGTGGCCGACTCAAGAAGCCTTCAGCCAGAGGACCGGTTTGAGCGGCTTGACGCCTACTTCGCAGCGGATTCCGATGAGACCGAAGCTCAGTATCGACGTTCTCTCCTTCGACTTCTCGCCGACTTCCGGCCACAACTCGCCGAGTTGCTCGGCGGTCCGCGTGAATACTGAGTATCCGCACACTCAGTTCAACATCGTCTCATCGCAAAAGAAAGGAACTAAGTGTCAACACAGGACGAAGTAGTCGTCTGGTCTTCCAGGTTGGACGGCAAATACGAAGTTAAGGTGATTTGGACTGCGCCAAACACCGGCGAACTCTCGATCGCCGATGACACCACCGTGCTCCATCGCGAACCGGTGAGTGTAAGTAGCAAATCGGAGTTCGGTCTCGGCGTGGGCGAGATAGCCGAGTGGCAGGAGATCGCCATCCGATTCGTCGATGATTTGGAGCAACTCTAACCCACAGCTCGAAACTCAGCCGGCCGGCTCAACATCCTGCCGGCCAGGAGGGCCAGACGAATCCCAACGAATACCTGTTGAAGTTCTTCGTCGAACTCGAGCGCCTCGTCGACGGTCACGGCACGCACCATGTGATTTCGACCGCGCAATCCGGGGCACTCGAGATCCGGCTTGGCGCTGGCGACTGGTACCGTGCCACGCAGATTGTGCTGGATGAGGATCCGATCAAGGCGGCGCAGGATGTGGCCGGAGCGGAGACCTACTGGCCCGACGTGATCTGATCCCCGGATCTGATCAGAGAGCCGAGTGCGCGCGCGGGAACGCGCCGAGCGTTTGATCACGCCGAATAGAGCAGCAGCCTGGGCAGCGCAAGCATTCATACTGCCCAGACTGTCCTAAGACAGAACAACAAAAGCAATGAGAACTGACATTAGCGTGGATGACCACACAAAACTCGACGGTTTTCACGTGCGATGATCAATGAAAACGGCCAAGTTGGTGGTTTGTTTGTCGACTACGGCCAAGTGGATCGCTCCACCTCCCGCGTTTTCATTGCCTATCGCACTCTTGCCGAGGAATGTCTCCAGATGTGCGTATTCCGTTGACGTGGGCCGATTACTCTGACTTTCACAATCCTGCCTACATCACGGCGCAATCGCCGTCCGCATCAAAGCGTCGACGCCCCAAAGCGGCCGGATTACACTTTTTGGTGTTACACCAAAAAATGTAATCCGCGTGTCCCCTTGTTCGGGCTCGTTGAGCAATGCTGGAAATTCACGATATAGGCGTCTGCCGGTACCTATCCTTTTTGGTGTGCATAAATCATTGCGGATGAGCGGTTTGACCTGTCATCAGTCGAGAATCGCAAATCGAGCGCTCGAAATTCTTCGGATGCGGTTGCCGATAGGCCGCATCACCTACTGATCACCCGTCAGCGGCTTCGGATAAGCAGGCCATTTTCTAACCAGCCGGCTCAGAAGCGCCGCGGATGCTACGGCAATCGCAGTAAAAGGGAGAACCACAGCTAAGGGAAACCAATGGCCTGGTTTAAGTAGCAGAGGATACATAGCGAGAGCTACTCCCGGTGGATGATAGGCACGGATCAGGTTAATGATGCCGAAGGCCAGGACCGCTGCAACAATGGCCATCACAGACCCGTGCGCAAACAGGCTATCCATTGAGATTCTGCCCGTCTTGTACAGAATCTCAATGGATAGGTACAAATTCCGGTTACGATCACAAAAAAGCCTTGACAGCAATACTATCGTTCACTATATTTGGGCAGATTTAATCCGTTGTCGTACACGGTACTGGCGTGAATGAGGGAGCGATTCAGATTTTAGGCAAGGTCGGGCGTGATGCAAGGCCGGAAGGATCTAGAAATGAGCTCAGAGAGATTTGTAAGATGGAGTCGCATGTCGCTTGTGTGGCTTACGTTGGCGGTCGGTGGGATTGTTGTCAAGGCGCAAGTCGATACCGGCACTATTTTGGGTACGGTTACGGATACCACGGGGGCAGTAGTCCCTGGGGCGATGGTGACAATCATCAATCAAGCAACCGCGGCGTCGCAGTCGGCGAAGACCCAGTCGGACGGAAGATTTGTATTCACACCGCTCCAGATCGGCACTTACAGCGTTGTGGTGGATGCTGCAAGTTTCAAGAAGTCAACAACTCTGGACGTACACCTGGATATTCAGCAGCACGCGTTGGTGAACGTTGTGCTGCAACCGGGCGCGGTCACACAGAGCGTGCAAGTGACCGAAGCACCGGAACTGATGCAGACCCAGAGCAGTTCTGTGGGGCAGGTAATTGAAGAGAAGACAATCGTGGACCTACCTCTGAATGGACGCGATTACACGATGTTGGTGTTGTTGACGCCCGGTGTCACCCTACCTCAGCAAGGAGCTCGTGCTTCCAACCAGTTCGTGGCCAACGGAGCCCGCGTGGCGCAGAACGATTATCTGCTAGATGGGATCGACAATAACAGCAACAGCGTCGATTACCTCGATGGTAAAGCCGATGTGATCAAGCCCCCGGTGGACGCGATAGCAGAGTTCAAGGTAATGACGAGCGACTTCCCTGCGGAGTTTGGTCGCGCCGGCGGAGCTATCGTGAACGCGACACTGAAATCTGGCTCCAACCAGTTCCACGGCTCAGTATGGGAGTTCTTCCGCAACGATGCGCTCGATGCCTACAACGATTACTTCTCTAGCCCATCTATCACCCCAAAGCCAGAATTGCGGCAAAACCAGTTCGGCGGTACTGCCGGTGGTCGCATTTTCAAGGATCGGACATTTTGGTTTGCAGATTATGAAGGCACGAAGACTCTGGAGGGCACACCTGCGGCCAGTCAGGCGACCGCAAACTTAGGCGCGGGGAGCATCCCGACGGTGCCCACTACCGCGGAGATCAACAGCGGATTTACAAACATGCAGGATCTTTTGGGTGCTACCGGAACCTTCACTCGTACAGATCTGCTCGGACGGTCGTATGAGAATGGTCAGATATTTGATCCGGCGACGACTCGCTCCGTGACTTTAGGTCAAGTTGATCCCGTGACCGGATTGACCGCAACAGGCACCGGGAATGGCCGCGAGCCTTTTGTGAACAACCCGATTCCAGCGAGCCGGTTGGACCCAAATGCCATCAAGCTGCTACAGCTTTACCCGGCACCCAACGGTCCCGGTGTGTTGTATAACTACAACGTCGTTAAGGTAAACAGCTACAACACAAATACAGCCGACCTGCGCATCGATCAGAGATTCCGCGATCAGGACCAGGCATTCTTCCACTATGACTACATTAGTAGCGTCCGGGTCGTGCCTCCCCCATTTGAAGGTGTGGCAGATGGTGGAGGATACCAAAATGGGACTGAGATCTACAATGTGCGCGGCTTCGCCCTGGGATACACCCACACGTTCTCGCCTACTCTCGTGAACGAGGCCCGGGCTGGCTACACGCGTGGCCACGACACCCGCAATCCCGCAAGTGACACTACGATGGGGATTCCCGCACAATTCGGAATCACAGGCGTTCCACAATTGCCGCTAAATGGCGGATTGCCTTACTTGGGTATCGGGACCTTGAGCGGCCTAGGTGGTGCAGGTTGGCTACCGGGCAATCGCTTCAGCGACACCGAACAAATGACGGAGAATTTGACGAAGGTATACAAGAAACATACATTGAAGGGCGGCGCAGAATTTCAGTACATCTATTTTCCATGGATTGCTCCACCTGCTTCCAAAGGTACTTTTTACTGGGATGGCAATTACACTTCAATTCCGCAACAAGCTGATGGCTTAACAGGTAGGGCACAATTCCTCCTTAGTCCAGAGAAGGCTACGGTTCCCAACGGAGTGGACTACTCAGGCGGTATGGACGCGATAAACGCTTCGAACTTCGGTGAAGTGCACGCTAATCGCAACTATTTTGGTGCATATTTCCAGGATGACTGGGCGATCACTTCGAAGCTAACCCTGAATCTTGGTCTGCGATGGGAGCATTTTGGGCTAACCGGAGAGGCCGGCGGCGCACAGGCGAACTTTATACAGCCATCTCTCAAGTCCAATGCTGGGGCGGAGTTCATCATGACAGCTGGCCACCAAACCTCTCCGGGTCTCTCGCCTAGCTTTACAGATGCGCTACAAAGAGACGGCATCGCACTTGTATATACAAATAAGTATGGAACAGGCTTAGGAGTTATCCAGAACACTAACTTTGCTCCGCGTATTGGATTTGCTTATTCATTAACACCGAAAGTGGTCGTCCACGGTGCGTACGGGATCTTCTACGGTGCCTTTGAGAACCGAGGCGGATACCCAAGCCTTGGCTATAACTACCCTTTCCAGTATGAGATATCCCTGAACGACTCCTCGAACGGAGGTATTTCGACTGTTACCCCAGTCACATTCACCAATGGAACAACGGGGACTCTGGAGAATGGGATGTCTGGAATTCCGTTGAATCCGTCTCTGGTAAGTTATAGCGGCCTCGCACTACGAGGGATTCAGCTCCATTACCAGACTCCTTATACGGAGGGGTACAACGCTACTGCGCAGTACCAGCTTACCCAAAACGATTCTGTCGAGGCAGGGTATGTGGGCTCGCAAGCCCGCCATCTCGAAGCCAGCGAGGGACAAAACAATGTCACCCAACTACTGCCCCTAGGGACGCCACTCGTTGGCAGCACAAACTATCTTCCATTTCCCGATTTTATTAATGGCATGCCATACTTCGGCACAGTCGGAAACAGCAGCTACAACTCGTTGCAAACCAAATGGGTTCACCAGGCATCGAAAGGGCTGAACCTCCTCCTCGGCTACACCCTCGCAAAGGCCCTGACCGACGCCGGCGATTCGCTGAGCGGTGGCGGTATTGCTGGTTATCGTGCTCCAGGCATCGCTTCCATCAAGTACGATACCGGCCTCGCATCATTCAATATTACAAACCAGTTTGTGGCCAGCGGGACTTATACTCTTCCGCTTGGCCGAGGCAAGGAGATACTGAATAGCATGAATGGGGTCGAGGACGCGATTCTGGGTGGCTGGAGCGCCAACGCCATTCTGACCTTCGACAGTGGGCAACCGCAAACTATTCCAAGTCAGATCAGCACGGGCTCGGGTTTCAGCGCCTATGCGGATGTGGTTCCCGGCGTAAAGAAATACCGGGGAGGAATAGGCGGCTACTACAATCCAGCTGCCTTTAAGGATCCTCCAGTGGTTACGAGCATTGGAGAGTCCGGTTTGGCGCCTCTTGGTGGACCGCCTACTCAAGTCAACGGACCTGGGTATAGGGACGTCGACTTGTCCCTCTTCAAGGACTTCAGGGTTACGGAAGGAAGTCATGCCGAATTTCGCGCAGAGTCTTTCAACCTGACCAACACTCCAAGCTTCAACCTACCGGGTAACCTCGTATACGATGGAAATAATGCAAGCTTTGGGCAGATCACCACTACGCGAAGCAACGCGCGTGAGCTGCAGTTTGCGTTTAAGTACTACTGGTAGAGCGACCCAAGTTGGCTCTGACGATCGACGAGATCGTCCGAGCCAACTTACATTTGCAAGGAGATGGTATGTCGGCTTGGGACTCGTGGTTGATATTTGGCAGCAAGATGCAGTTTTATTGACCTCATCCAGAGCCAAAACCATTGATGGGAAGTTATTCGTGCGTAGAGCTGCACAGATCGTAGTCATCGTGGCAACACTGTGGCTGTTATTTCATGATGGAGCGAGGAATGCCCTCGCGCAAATACCTCAGTCCGCCTCGAGTGATGCAACGGAAGAACATGCATTGCTTTTGGCTGCTGATAGTGATCCAGGTAACGTAAAGGTTGTGGGTTCCCTTGGCAAGTTTTACCTCAGCAAAGGGAAATGGCAGGATAGCGTGCGCTGGCTCACAAAGGCCACCGTTCTATCGCCAGGCGATGAATCGATCCGGTACAACTTAGCAGTTGCCTACATGCATACAGGAGAGGTGGAAAGCGCAAAGAAACAGATTCAGCACATATTAGTGCTAACGGATAGTGCAAAGTTGCATAACCTGCTAGGAGGCATTGAGGATAGACGCGGGAATCTTGTGGATGCCGCCACAGAATACCATCGCGCTGCGGAGATTGATCCTACGGAGTCGAATATCTTTGACCTGGCAACGTTCTTGCTGCAGCATAAAAAGTATGTCGGGTATCTAGACGACTCAATTAAATTCTTCCGCTATGGAGTAGCTCAATATCCTCGGTCTTCGCAAATGATGGTGGGTCTGGGCGTGGCTCTTTATGCAGCAAATGAATACGACGAGGCAGTGAAAGTATTCTGTGCGGCAGTTGATCTGGACCCCACGGATATACGCCCTATTCAGTTTCTCGGACGTGCCACCAGAGTATCTCCCAATTTGACTAAAGAGGTCGATAGACGATTGCAGGATTTCGCCGAGCGCTACCCTAAGAATGCCGCCACAAACTATTTCTACGCCCTCAGCTTATGGGAACGGGGCGGAGGGGAGGAAGGCAAGGGCCTAGAAAAGATAGAACGATTGCTGCGCAATGCAGCGGTGTTGTCTCCCGATTGGTATGAGCCTCACTATCAATTAGGCGTATTGTACGAGGCCGAAGACCGCACTTTTGATGCAATTAGCGAGTTCAGAAATGCTATTAAGATCGACTGGGATTTCTTTCCTGCGCACTTCAGACTTGCAGTACTGTACAAACGGACTGGCCAGAGGTCACAAGCGATCGCTGAGGCGGAGACTGTAAGGCGGCTCAAAGAAAAGGATAATGAAGGTGAGGCGGGCCATGATGTCACAAATTGACGTGGCTACTGCACGTTGGTGCCGGTGGTGTCATCGGTTCCTGAGAGATATCCAGTAAACAGGGAAAGATTGCTGCGCAAGATGATATGAGGCGCCAAGCGGGTTACTGGATCAGGTGCCACGTTATTCAGGAGGTACCGTAGAAGAAGTTCGAGCGCGGTTTTTCCCTGTGCAAATGGGCGCTGGTAGAGAGTTGCAAGAACCTTGCCGGACTCAATATACGGAACAAGTTCATGGAATAGATCTGTCGCAATTAGCCTGACCTCACCGAGAAGATGTTTTTCTTCAAGGGCGCGGAGAACTGGAATGCTGTTGGCAGTACTCACATAAATTCCGAGTGGACATGGCTTGCGAGAGAGCAGTGCGACGGCTTGGCGATATGCAACCTTGGGTTGTTCGTGCGATTCAATAGCCGGGAGGAGCGATAAATGCGGAGCAAAAATCGCGAGGTTTGCGGCCAGGCCGCGCAATTTTTCGGCGTGGTCCAGGGTGGTCAACTTACCCGTGATAGTCGCAATGTGGCCGGCCTTTGGAATGGTGCGAGCGAAAATTTCCGCAGCGATGGCGCCGCTCGTATGCGCATCGGCACATACCGAGGCCAGGCGCTCACTTCGCGGGACGTCGCTTGCAACACAAACAACTGCAACGCCCCGACGTGCCAAGAGGTTAAGCGTAGGTCCAATGTGGTCGGGATTACCGGGCGCAACTAGAATACCATCGAACTTTTCACGATCATGCGCCATGAGCAGTTCCACGTCACCTTCATCGAGGCGAGGAAATGTTCGGTAGACGAGTTCGACGTTAACGCCAGTTAAAGCAGAAGCAGCGGCGCGAACGCCGGAGCGCAATGGATCAAAGAAGGAGGCGATTTCGCGAGGGAAGTAAACACCAATGCGAAGTTGACGATTGAGTTTGAGAGACCGTGCTGCAAGATTAGGCCGGTATCCAATTTGCTCCGCCTTCTTCAAAACGCGAGCTCGAGTGATAGGGCTGACATCGGGCCGCCCGTGTAAGGCGCGGTCAACGCTGCCGATTGAGATACCCAGGGCCTGTGCGATGTCCTTAATGCTGGGAGGCTTCATGTGGATTTGCTCGAAAGTCCAATCTTACAGCAATCTGACGGTGCGTTTTAAGGGGTCTTTCACCTGTTGGGTTAACACAGACGGGAGCCACAGAACATGAACCCCAGCCGAGTTAATGATAAGCGTCAGGCTGAATCGTGCGGCGGTCGACAACAAGATCAAAGCCCGTACGCAGGCTCCAATCGTTCGCAGTACGACGCGATGTCAGCAGGAGTGGCTTCCGAAGCCGACGCAAGGCCTTTCACCGTAAAGGACGTTGCGCAATTGGCAGGGCTCTCGATAGCAACAGTGTCGCGCGTCGTGAACGGATCTCAAAATGTGTCCTATGAGGCAATGGCAAAGGTCTTGTCCGCAATATCAAGACTAGAGTATTGCCCAAACCCG
>VFSW01015225.1_pt1 | contig 10585 bp, 8 predicted proteins | sample 5358111 | NCBI WGS metagenome assembly VFSW01 (sample SAMN11554181, study PRJNA540505) | mine drainage metagenome | isolation source: sediment from site ElyBrook_90M | place: USA: Ely Copper Mine, Vershire, VT | collected 2017
GATGACCAACTGCCTCCTCCAGAGGACCAGCCACCGGAAGATAGGCCGCTCCAAAAACCTTTTGCCGATGATCCACCGCTGCTCTTGCCCATCTTCTGCACCCACGATTTTTTGCCCATCCACTTTTTAAGGATCGGAAAGGCAACTGCGTAGATACCGAATGGAGCATACCAATACTTTTCGTCAAATGCCATCATCGGGAAGAGTGCGTAAAAGGGCATGAGAAACAAGTATATCCCCCACCCAACACACCCTGGTGTTACCAACCCAAAGAACGCAAAGATGCTGATGAACAATATTGCGCCCAACATGATCATGAGCTTTGCGAAAAGACTCAGCTCTTCAAAGCCTTTTGTATCGCTGGCCGCATACTCCCCGGCAATGGCTTTTACAATTCCACTAACACCAGCCTTCACCCCGGCATCGTAATCGTTTCTGCGGAACTCAGGAGCAATTTCATTTCGAATGATGCGGTTGCTCTGGGCATCGGTAAGTACACCCTCCAACCCTTGCCCAACCTCAAGGCGTAGCTTGTGGTCGTCAACAGCAATTAAAAGCAGCACGCCATTGTCCTTTCCCTTTTGCCCGAGTTTCCATTTCTCCGCCACCTTCAACGAATATTCCTCCAGCACATCGCCATCGAGTGATTGAACGATCAGGATTGCAATTTGATTAGACGTTGAATCTTCATAGGTTTTTAATTCCTTTTCTAACTGATCCACCGTTTCTTGTTTAAGCACGTGGGCATCATCATGGACGCGGATGCCCCATAATTCGGGAACGGCTTTTTGAGAATACGTTACTTGAGGTGAGAGTAATAATAGTAGGCAGTAGGCAATAGGCAGTAAGAAATATGAAGTCCGCATTTTGCCTATTGTTAATTGCCTACAGCCTACTTTATTTAATCTGATTTGCATACACAATAAAAACTACCAAGAATCACTCGATCCGCCACCGCCAAAGCTTCCGCCACCGCCAAAGTCAGGGCCATCAGATGAACCGCGTCCACCGCCAAGCCCGCCCATCAGCATACCCGCGGCCCAGTAGCCACCAATACCACCGCCACCCCCCCGTCTGCGCGAGGCAATGACCAACAGCACAATGATCACGATGATGGTGGTGAGGGGTGAACGGCCACCACGTTTGCGCTGGGGCGGATCATTGTTAACGTACTGCCCTTTGATGGCTTGGATAATCGAGACTACCCCGGCCTTTATTCCGCCTTCATAATCTCCCTGGCGGAAACGAGGGGTAATTTCATTCCGGTTGATGCGACTGGAAAGCGCATCGGTTAAAACGCCCTCTAGTCCCTGACCCACTTCAATGCGCACTTTTTTATCTTGAATGGCCACCAATAAAAGAACGCCATTGTCTTTTCCCTTTTGCCCAATCTTCCACGCATCCGTTACGCGAATGCCGTAGCCGTCAATGTCTTCGCCTTCGAGCGATGGAATAATCAAAACCGCAATTTGATTTGAGGTGGAATCGCGCTCGGCTTTGAGCACGGCCTCTAATTGTGCCCTTGTTTCAGCCGATAGAACATTTGCTTCGTCATGCACCCACTGGCCACCGTGATCCGGAACTGCCCTTTGCGAAAAGACGAAATGAGAAGAAAAGAAGAGGAGGCAGTAAACAATAGGCAATAGGCAAAAGCCGCTGACTGGTGTAGGGATTTTTTTGCCTACTGTTGTTTGTATATTGCCAACTTTTTTATCCTGAGCTAAAACCAAGCCGCAAAACGAAAGCTGTAACCAATTAATTTTTGACAGTACTTTGCCTACTGCCGGTTGCCTACTGCCTACTGATATTAAAATATTATGCATGGGAAAAACTTATAGATTTGAGATTGGCTTTGCAAGAACTATTCCATCCTCAAATCATCTTTTAATTCATTCACATCATCGGCTGTTTTCACAAAGCCTCTTTCCAAAAGTATTTCGCCACAGCGAAGGATAGCCCCTTCCATTCCATCCACTACTTTGCCCATGCGTATATTTTGGATAATGCCTTGCACCATTTTGTCCCATTCTTTTTGCTCCACCACTTTGCTGATTCCGCGGTCGGCAATCACCATCACTTCGCGTTCAAAAAAGGAAATAAAAATCATGATGCCCGTGCGGTGACGCGTGTTGAAAACTTCTTCCTGCAAAAAAGCGGTCTCAGCACGTTGGCGCGTGGATCGATCCAGGTGCCGCTGGGGGATAAAAATCCGTTTGATAATATCCACATACTTGGAGGCAACCGCACCCAAAAGCCCGAACACGATAATGAAAAGAAGGATCAGCAATGGATCGTAGATAGCCAAGGACGGCATGTAACGGTCAAAAAAGATAACGAGCAAAAACGCCAGCATTGCCGCGACAACGCCAGCCCGATAATTGGCCACACCATAGAATCCACTCTTCTCAACAAAGACCGGAACTATTTCGCCCGATATTTTACTTTCTGCTTGGTGCACCGCGGCTTTGATGCGCTCAAGGTCTTGTGTGCTGAAACGTTTTTGAAGAGACATGGTTAGTTGCGATCGATCGCGGTTTGTTTGTAACAGGTAAAGGTAGTATTTGCCGACCGCATTATGAACCGCCACTCAATTAAAAGGGCTTGCGGCCTGCCCGCATTTAACTTTAACGCAAAGGCAACCCTTTCTACTTCGGAATCCTCACGGCCCCTATCCCAATATCCCACAATTGTTTGGTGTAACCAGCAATATCTTTTTCAATGATCTCCGCGGCTCGTGCATTGAGCTTATTCCATTCTTGCGTAAGCTCATCTAATCGATCACGACTGGGCTTGGTGATTTTTGGTATGTCACTTTCTGAATGGTTGATCAAAAAAAGGTAGTTGGCCGTAAATTTATTCTCATAGTTGTCCACATCGTCATACGCCTTGGCTTTTCGTTGTACCATGTCTTCATCCCAGGTTTTCATTTTCTTCACCAAATCATTTCCTGCTTTCTTTAGGGTTGCGTATTTCTCCCCTTCCGGAAAATCTTTGATCACGGCCTCTACTTGCTCGCGCATTTTTAAGATGTCGTTCACCTTTTTGTGCATGTCGTTCAGTGCATCTTCCATGCCCATCATGAAATTATGGTATTCCAAATAGGTTTCCGGTGAAACCTTGTAAAGCGGGTTGGGCAAGATTTTGCACTCGGCTTTATTTTCCGTCTTTCCATATTTTAAAGTGATGGAATACACGCCAGGTGAAGCTTTGTGCCCGTGAAACTCGCTTTCGATGTAAACTTCTGGAACTCCCGTCATGGTGGCATACCGCATATCCCACACAAAACGGTTGATTCCCTTTTTCTTCAACAACAATGGCTCTGCCGGTGGACCACCGGTGTACGCTTTAAACGCATCGTCCTTTTTTGAACTGAGGGATCGAACTAATTTTCCGCTGGCATCACGAATTTCTAAAGTGATGTGCAGCGAATCCGGAATTTTAGGCAAGTTGTAATAGATCACCACACCGTTGGCCGGATTTACTCCTTGAAATGAATCTGTCCCTTTGTACTCTGCTGAAGTACGGTTCAGTCCGCTGCCCCAATTGCCAATGACCGCATCTTCCGGTTGAAAAATTTTTACATTCTCGTCAGGCGCATTGTATTGCCGGATCAACCCAAGATCATCCAAAATCCAGAACGCGCGGCCCATAGTAGCCACGATCAAATCGCCTTTGTAAACTTTTAAATCGGTGATGGGTGTGATGGGTAAATTCAGTTGAAACAGTTGCCAGCTTGTGCCTCCATTCCAACTGATGTACAAGCCCGTTTCCGTTCCGGCAAAAAGCAAATTTCTTCGGGTGTCGTCTTCGCGCACCACGCGGGTGTAAGCACCTTGTGGAATTCCGTTGCTGATGCTGCTCCAGGTTTTTCCATAGTCGGTGGTTTTGTAAAGGCCTGGCGAGAAATCATTGAACTTATAACGCGTGGTGGCAATGTAAGCGGTGGCAGGATCGTGGGGGGAAAGCTCAATAGAGTTGATCAGGCATTCGGTCAACCCTTTTGGCGTTACGTTGGTCCAGGTTTTTCCTCCATCGCGCGTTAGCTGCACATAACCATCATCACTCCCTGTCCAGAGTGTTCCTTTCTCCGTTGGCGACTCGATCACATAACTGAGGGTGCCATAGTTTTCGGCACCCACCGCTTCCACGGTGTAAGGGCCACCCCCTTTGCCTTGCTTTTCTTTTTCGTTGCGGGTGAGGTCGGGCGATGCTTCTTCCCAAGTCACTCCATTGTCGCGTGTGCGAAGTAAAAATTGAGCACCATGATAAAACGTATTGGGTTCATGCTTCGACCAGATGATGGGCGCATTCCAATTGAAGCGGTACTTCATGTCTTTGGAGGCACGGCCTAAATACTGAATGGGTGCGGCCATGATGTTTGTGCCTGCGTTGGCATCTATAGTTAAGGCTTCAATGGTGCCAAGATAGCTTCCGCCCAATACCAATTTCGGGTCATCGGGATTGAACGCGAGAAAGGCACTTTCACCGCCTGCCGAATAATCCCAGTTTCGTTCAGAAATTCCTCGGCTTCCCAAGGCTAAACTTTGGATACGCACAGAAGTATTGTCTTGCTGGCCTCCGTATATCCGGTACGGAAAAGAATTGTCGGTATTAATCCGGTAGAACTGGGCCGTGGGCATGTTGTTGCTGATCAGTGACCACGTTTTGCCGCGGTTAAAGCTTACGCTCGCCCCACCATCATCGGCCAAAATCATGTTTTTGGAATTGTTCGGATTGATCCACAAATCATGCGTGTCGCCATGCCAGCCCGAAAGGTGTTCCCAGGTTTTCCCGCCATCGATGGAGCGCAGGGCCGGGGCACTCATCACATACACCACGTTTTCGTCTTTTGGGTCAGGAAATAGTTCAATATAATACCAGGCGCGCTGCAGCAGCTCATGGTTGCCGCTCACTCTCTTCCAGGTTTTCCCAGCATCTTCAGAAGCGAACAATCCGCCTGTTTCCTTTTGAGTGTCGCTTTCAATGAGGGCATATACCTTTTGGGGGTTGGCCCTGCTCACCGCAATGGCCATTTTGCCCATCTCTTTAGGCAATCCACTTAGCATTTTCTCCCAGGTGTCGCCTCCATCGGTGGATTTGTAAAGGCCGCTGCCTTCACCACCGCTGATCACTTTCCATGGCAAACGCTGATGGTACCACATGGCCGCGTACAAAACTTTTGGGTTGCTCATGTCCATGGAAAGTTCTGAACATCCCGTAAGGTCGTTCACAAACAACACGCGCGTCCACGTAATGCCTCCGTTGGTGGACTTATAAATACCGCGGTCTTGCGTTGGGCCATTGATGGCGCCTTGGGCGGCCACCAAAACGATCTCCGGATTTTTTGGATGGATAACAATGCGCGAAATCTGCAAAGTCTTTTCCAGCCCCATCTTCTTCCAGGTTTTTCCGGCATCGTACGATTTGTAAACACCATCGCCATAGGAAGTCATCACCCCCCGGGGCGCGTGCTCGCCCATGCCCACATACACAATATTCGGATCACTTTCAGAAACGGCAACAGCACCAACCGAACCGGTTTTGAAATACCCATCGGAAATATTGCCCCAGCTTACCCCAGCGTCTTCCGTCTTCCACAACCCGCCACCGGTAGTGCCCATGTAATAAGTCAATGGGTCACCCACCACACCTGTGGCGCAGACGGAACGGCCTCCCCTGAAGGGGCCAATGTTCCTGAATTTTACATATTTAAAAATGCTGTCCGGATTTTGGGCCTTTGTGGCAAAGACAACGGTGAGGAGGAGGAGCGGAAAGAAAAATTTTTTCATTTTTTTATTGATTTGGCTGTACACACGGAGGCAATGAATTAGGTTGAGGGAAGTACCAGTTCTGTTCCGAAAGTAAAAACAAAAAATCCTGATTTCCCTTCCGCTTATCCTAAATCGGGTTATTCGTGTAGTTTGGGGCTGAAGCCAATTTGCCAAGCAAATAAAACGAAGAACCGGTAGAGCCCGATCCACCAAAAGAAAATATTCCAGAAGGGATTTGAACCGACCACTCGGTATGCTGCGCAGCAGCGTGAAGTACAGTTGCTAAAACAAGGAATGAGAAACAGGCTATTTTCATAACGAGTCCGGTATTTCCATAAATTGCAAAAACTCATTCTTTTAAAACCCAATACCTCCTACATCCAGCAGCCAGCCTGTGAGGCTCAGGCGCGCGCGCGCAGCAGGCAATACTTCATGCTCCAGCAAATCGCTGCGAAAGCAAACCAGCCGCCCGGCAAAGGGGAAAAAATCTTTTTGCCCTGCCGGTAGATAAACCCGCAATTGGCCTCCTTCACTTTCGTGCCAGTGCTCATTCAAATAACAGATCACCGATAATTTGCGATGGTCATCTTTTTTAAACTGATCAAGGTGCCGCTTATAAAAACTGCCGGGTTGATAAATTGTTTGGTGCACTTCAAAATCTTTCAAGCTGAGAAAAAGAGAAGGGTTGAGAAAATTCATCAATTGGGTAAGTTTTTCCAAATAAACCTGAAGGGAAGGGGCAGCGCTAGCGCGATCGATCCATTGGATATAATCCCCACGGATGCTTTCGTTGATTTGCCTGCCATACTGTTTGCCAATTGCCGCTTTGCGGAAACGCGACAATCCGTTTTTAAACTCATCAAGGTCAGTAATGGAAGCTACTTCATCGGTACTCAAAAATCCATCGCTTACGGCAAAGCCTTCGTGAGCAAGCCCATCGGCAATTGCCTCAAAATGCGAAAGTAATTTTCCGTTCATGCTCAAATGTAACAGCAACTGTTAATTTTGGGGTGAAATGAAACCCTTTCCCTTGAAATTATTTTTGAGAATCCCGGCAGTTGCCCTCTTCCTTTTATTCTTCGTGTATTGCTGTGCCCCAAAAGAACCCGTTGTTTTTAAAGGGATAAAAAACATAATCCTTGATTTGGGCATCAATGGAAAACCCGTACTAAAAGCGGACGTGTTCTTTTTTAATCCCAACAAACTTAAAATAAAACTGAAAGAAGTGAACATCGAGGTATTGGTGGATGGAACTCAATCCGCGGAAGTAAAGCATTCGTTGGACGTGATCGTTCCTGGCGAATCTGATTTTTCTGTGCCCATTGTAGCCCAACTTACCCTAAAAGAATCCGGGTTATTGGATACCATGGTAGGGCTATTGGGCGGAAAGAAATATGAAGTTGCCTTGTTCGGTTACATCCGCATCAGCGTCCATGGCGTCTCCGTCAAAGTCCCCGTTTCGCAGAAAGAAGAATTAAAATTGAATTTCTGAAATCCGTCTTAGCCTGCAGCCGCACCCCTGATACCAAAATGCCAACATCATGCCCGCGGTGTTGACCATCGGCCTTTTACTAATTGTGTTGATCCTTACCGTGCTTGTGCGTGCACTTGTAATAACCAGGCAACAGGCTGAAGTGATGAAGCAACAACGCGAAGAAATAAAAAAGCAAGTGCTTGAATTGGAGCAGCAAAACCACAAGCTGCAAACACTTAACCAAGAAAAACTCCAGGTTATTAGTTTGGTTTCGCACGATTTAAAGGGGCCTTTCAACCGGATATTTGCGCTGATCCAATTAATCAACTTAAAGAAAGAGAACCTCACCGAAGAGCAAACCGACTATCTTGCAAAAATACACCAGATCACTGCCGATGGCTTGGGAATGGTGCGCAACCTGCTCGACAACCGGAGGCTGGAAGATAAGGGAATTGAGTTCAACGAAGTGGCCCTTGACCTTTCTCAGCTGGTCACCGGGCTGGTAAAAAACTACAGCACGGTATCAGAAAAAAAGAAAATTGAAATAGTGCTTGAAACAGGTGCCCTGATTATGGTGAAAGCGGACAAGCTATACCTTGGGCGGGTGATTGAGAACCTGCTTTCAAACGCCATCAAATTTTCACCCGAAGGAAAAAAAGTCTTTGTTAAACTGACTCGGCTACCCGATTCTGTTGAGCTTTCTGTTTGCGATCAGGGCCCCGGCATACATCAAGACGACCAACTAAAGTTGTACCAGCGGTTTCAGCGGCTCACGGCCCGGCCCACTGGTGGCGAGAGTTCGAACGGCCTTGGCCTTTTCATTGTAAAGTCAATCTTGGACAAAATCGGGGCAGCAATCAAGTGCGAAAGTGAACTGCGCCAAGGAGCATGTTTCACGGTGCATTTTCCAAAAAAACTCCTTGTTTAAAAACCTGATTTTAACAAGCGGAAAGTTCGAGCCTCTAATTCCTTTTAAAAATAATCTTCGTCTTTGCCCGAAAGAATGGCTTGGAGAGATTCGATCACGTGCTCATCCTTAATAACGTAATCGCGCACCCCTTTTTGGATGAAGCTCAATACCATATTTCCATCGTCCAAGGCACTGAGCATAATTACTTTGTTGGTATCGGTTAAGCGCGGTTTTATTTTTTCGTACAGGTCAATGCCCGTCATGCCGGGGAGTTTATAATCGATAATCAAGGCTTCAGGCAAGTTTCCGTTGATCGCCTTCAATGCCTCTTCGGCTGAAAGATAGGCGTTGATCTTATAATCAGGGTTTTGGCCCAATGCCTTTCGGATAAACTCCGAATAGATGGGGTCATCTTCAACAAGGAAAATAGTCATAGCCGATTTTAAATGCTACAAATATAATAACCTTGGGCTTTAAAAAAATCAAAACGAAAGCACCAATCAAAGACCGGTTAAGCCTGCTGAACAATTGCTATTTCGGCTATCCCAAAATTTCGATTACTTTTCGTTTTTAAATCCAGTCAAAATGGAAAAGGCCATCGAATAAGGGATATTGCTATCCTTACGCGTTAAACCAATTTCGCAAAATTTTATCAAACAAGTTCAAGCCTTAATTTTAACTTTCTACTTTAGAAGCATTTAATGCCTTTTCGTATCTCCCTTCTTTTGCTGAGCCTTATTTGTGGAATTTCTTGGGCGCAAGAGGATTCTTTGAAAGCTACCAAACCAAAAAATGAAAAAGACCTCATTGATGTGGGCATTGCGGCCTCGGTAAAGTATTTTAAGAAGTCCTTCATCAAGCGCGACACCACCGAGAAAAAGGCCGGGAAAATTTATTTTTCAGGATCACCCTCCGTGGGCTATTCATTAACGAGCGGCTGGGTAGGCTTAGTGGTGGCCAACGGGGCATTTTACACCAGCAACGACAAAACGGCCAAAATATCCAACATCTATACCGATGCCTTGTACACGGAAGAGAAACAAACCGTGATCCATCTGCAAAGCAACATTTGGACTAAAGGAAACCGTTATAATTTTATCAACGATTGGCGGTACTACGATTATCCGCAAAAAACATACGGCTTGGGCTCAGATACTCATCGCAACAATTTTGTTTATCAATCCTTTAAATATGTCCGCCTCAGCCAAACCTTGCTGAGGAGCATCAGACCGAACTTATACGCTGGTGTGGGCTACAGTTTGGATTACCACTGGGAAATACCCCTGAACCCCGATGGCGACCTAAACGTAATTTCCCAAATCAATACGTATGGTATCCGTAGCCAATCCATTTCATCAGGCATCATAGCCAATTTGCTCTTTGACAACCGGCTTAACTCCATCAACCCAGCAAAAGGCTCATACGCCAACATCGTCTATCGCAATAATTTAACGTCCCTCGGTAGCGACAACAATTGGCAATCGCTGCTGGTTGATCTTCGGCAGTACGTCCCCTTCCCGCGGCACAGCGAAAACGTACTTGCTTTGTGGAGCTACAACTGGCTTACGCTTGCCGGCAACCCGCCTTACCTGGACTTGCCCAGCACCGGGTGGGATCCGTATGGCAATACTGGCAGGGGTTACATTCAGGGAAGGTTTCGCAGCAAAAATATGATCTACCTGGAGGCCGAGTACCGCTTTAAAATTTTGTCCAACGGATTGATCGGGGGCGTGGTGTTTGCCAATGCCCAAAGCTTTTCTGACTGGCCGGCCAATACATTTCGCTCCATCGCACCGGCTGCAGGCTTGGGGATGCGCCTGAAATTCAATAAATATTCACGCACCAACGTAGCCATCGATTACGGCTTTGGCCAAGGAGGATCGCAAGGTGTTTTTGTGAACTTGGGCGAAGTGTTTTAATCCCACCAAAAGGCTCTCACAGCAAGAATCGTGTAATGATGACGTACTGTTTTGCCTTAAATTGAAAGGTTTTGTTCAATAAAAAATCCTAAGTTGCCAATCGGCTCTTTGCGAAATGGCGGGTAAAACCCCCCAGTCGCTTCTTTTGAGTCAACCCTTTAGGAAAATGAAAGTCTCCTCTGCTCAGCCATTTCAAATCATCTACTCGCTGTACCAGCACGAATACTTAGGCTACGTGTTCGAGTCGTTCATCATCCATCTTGACGAAAAGGGCAAGCTCACCTACCAGCACCAAAGCATTTCCTCCAAAAACGCCAGGGAATTTACCAAAGGATTAGACCCGCGCGATTTTGATTTGATCGAGTTGATTGACAGCATGAGCCAAGATGTGGTGCTCAAGCATTTTTCAAAAAAAGTGATGAAGCCCGATGAATTTTTCAGCAAAGTCTATCACAAACAAAAAGGGGATGAGCTGCTGCAAGAGCAGATCGAGGCTTACATGGAAAAAAGG
>VFSW01015226.1_pt1 | contig 10583 bp, 9 predicted proteins | sample 5358111 | NCBI WGS metagenome assembly VFSW01 (sample SAMN11554181, study PRJNA540505) | mine drainage metagenome | isolation source: sediment from site ElyBrook_90M | place: USA: Ely Copper Mine, Vershire, VT | collected 2017
CGGCTTTAGCCGTGCCGTTGCGGCGGATAAAAAAATATCTTTTGGGGCCGCCTCTTCGGCCCGACTAAAGTCGTGCCCTGATACAAGGCCGCCACATGCGGCGGGAAAGACAAGCAGATTCCTCGTCGCCCGCGGCTCCTCGGAATGACACCGCGGCGGTTTGTATCAGGGCACGGCTCGGAATGACAAACGCCGCTCGGTATCAGGGCACGGCTTCAGCCGTGCCGTTGCGGCGGATAAAAAAATATCTTTTTTGGGCCGCCTCTTCGGCCCGACTAAAGTCGGGCCCTGATACAAACCAGGCGCCCGTGTGCAGACCACGCCTCTTCGGCCCGACTAAAGCCGTGCCCTGATACAAAGGCCGCCGCGGCGCGCGCTAGCCTTTGGGCTGGATGATGCGCACCAGCGTGTCATCGGGCAATCCGAACGCGCCCACGGTGACGATGGGCTGGCCGGCGGCCAGGCCATCGGTTACCTGCACGCGATCATCCTCGCGAATGCCGGTCTTGATGCCGCGGGCATGCGCGTGGTTCTTATCGTCAATGACCATCACCGACGAGCTGCCGTCGGGCGCCTGCAGAATGGCGGCGGCGGGAATCACCAGCGCGCCGGGAACCGTTTCCGCCACCATGGTGACGGTGACGGCGCTGCCGGGTTTGAAGCGGCCGCCGGGGTTGGGCGCCTGCACCCAAACCTCAACCGTGCTGCTGCTGGGGTCGAGCGCCGGGCTCACAATGGTGACCTTGCCGGAAGCCTGCAACACGCCGCCTTCGCCGGCCAGGGTGGCGGCGTCACCCACCTTAAGAAACGCGGCTTCGCTGGCGGTAACGTGGGCGCGGGCGATCACCGAGCTTAAGTCCATAATCGTAATCAGCGGCGAGCCGGCGGAAGCCATTTCACCGGGATAGAGGGGGCGATCGGTCACCACGCCGTCGATGGGGCTGTAGATTTTGGAGTAGTCGAAGCGCGCCTTGGCGTCCATGTAGTGGCCGCGCGCGGCGGCCAACTGGCCCTCAGCCGATTTCAGCGCCTGCGCTTTGCCGCCGGCGTTGAGCGCCTTCAGGTGGGCCTGCGCCATTTCGTAGGCGTTGCGCGCCTGGGTAAGGCTAACGCGCGACTGGTCCAGATCCTTGCGGGCCAGCGCGCCCTGCTGGTAAAGCTTCTGGCGGCTTTCAAACAGGCGCTGCTCCGCCTCCATCGACTGCCGGGCGGATTCCGCGTCCAGCTCCGCCTTCTGGATCTCCGCCGGCAGGCTGGCCTGCGTGGTGGTGTCGTAGGCGGCCTGCGCCTGCTCATAGGCGCCCTGGGTTTCTTCCATGGCGGCGGCCAGGTCGCGATTTTCCAGCTCCGCCAGCAGCTCGCCGGCGTGTACGGCGTCGCCGCGGTTCACGGTGAACCGGCTGACCGGGGCGCTGATCTTGGGAACAATCGTGGCCTGATGCAGCGGATAAAGAATGGCCTGCGCCTTGACCAGGCGGCGGATGGTGGCGCGCTCGACGCGGGCCGCCTCCACGGAAACCGCGACGGGCTGGTCGCCGGCGTTCTTGGCGCCGCACGCGGCCAGCAGCGCCACCGCGCCCGCCAGAGCGGCCGCCCGCACGAAGCGCGCCAGGCCGCGCCGGTTGGAGGAAGCGAAAGGGTTGGAATCGCGTTGTTGTCGCAGCATGGTTAAAAGCTTCCCGTCAGCGTTTGCAGGTTGGCCAGCGCCACGCGATAGCGCGCCTGCCCGCTGGCGTAGGCGTTGCGCGCTTGTATCACACTGGATTGTGCATCCACAACATCAAGGACTGTGGCGTCGCCGCTGCGGTATCGCAAGGTGATCAAGCGCAGGTTGGTGGCCGCCAGATCGGCGGAACTGCGCAGCGTGTCGAGCTCCGTCCATGCCGCTTGGGCTTCATTATAGAGCGAGTAGAGGCGCGAGAGGGTGCGTTTTTGCATAAAATGCAGTTCCAGTTGCGCCTGGCTGCGGTTCATGCGCGCCTGGCGCAGCTTGCTGAGCCGCATTCCCCAGTCCCACACCGGAATGTTCATGGCATAGGTCACAAAGTAACCCAGGTTGGGCTGCACGCGGCCCTGGTAAGTGCTGTTCACGCTGTTCAGCGCGAAGGCGTTGGCCTCAATACCGTAGTCCAGATCCACGCCCAGGGAAGGATAAAAAGCGGATTTGGCCAGCGCATAGTCGGCTTTGGAAACGCGCAGGGCCGCCAGCGCCGCGCCGACCTCGGGATTGTTGGTGCGCGCCATTTTTTCCGCCTCCGCAAAGCCGGGCAGCGCGGGCGAAAGGTCCAGATCGTCAACGGCGTTGAAGTTTTCGTTCAGGTCGGCAAACAGCAGCACGGCCAGATTCAGCCGCGCGTTCTCCATGTTTAAATTGGCTTCCTGCAGCCCCTGGCGCGCCTGGTTGTACTGCAACTGAAAGCGGATCACGTCGGAGTGCGCCACCTCGCCGCCTTTTTCCAGTTCCTGGCCAATCTGCAAAAAGTGCGCGGCCTGCTCCTGGGCCTGCTGCGCGGCGGCGTACTGGCGCTGGGAGACGATGAGGGCGTAATAATCCTGGGTGACGGTAAGACGCAGGCCGCGCAGGGCAATTTGCGAGTTGGCGCGCGTGAACGCGGCCGCGGCGGCGGCGCGGCGCACGGCCAGCCCCATATAAGTGGTGGGCGAAAGGTCCTGGTGCACCACGGCCCATTCGCGGTATACGTGCACGCCGTCGTTGGTAACAAAACGGCCCACCGGCGAGATGCCGTTGCCCTGGGTGTTCAGGTATTGGGTGGATTCGCCCAGCGAGGGCATGAGCGCGGCGCGCGCCTGCACGCGATCCTCCTGCGCGGACTTGACGGCGCGCAGCGCGGCCTGGAATTGCGGGCTGTTCCGCTGCGCCCGCTCAATGGCGTCCGCCAGGGTGATGGTTAAGGGCGCGCCGCTGGTGTGGGGCGGGCGCACGGCTTGCGGCGCCGCTTGCGCCGCGGCGTTAAAGCCGGCGGTTTGCGCCGCGGCCACGGCCGCGCTGATCAGAATGGCAAAGCCCGCCGCCCCCACGGCGCTTAAAATTCCACGGCCGGGCGGCTTGCCCTGCGCCCAACCCCGGCGCAGCCCCCGCCGCCGATGGCAACTCCGCGGCCGCCTGCCCGCCTTCGCGGTAAAACGAACAGCCATTGGAACCTCCCTGATGCCTGGTCTGGCAGCCGGGCTCACCGTGGCGGCGGGCCCGCTGCCGATGCTTTAACGAAACGGTTTAATACAAGCGCCGCGCTGCGGCATGCGGCGCATGGGAAAGAACACGCTGCTCCGAAAGAAGCTGGTTATAAATACTGACGAACTTGAGCGGAAAAATCCAGTGGCAGATGCGGCGCCGCTTACGGCCAGGGCGGTTTGCCCGCCCGTGGCCGCAGCGCCGCGGAGCCACGGCTGATCGCATTGACGCGCAGGGTGATGAACCGTTGGCCGCTCTCTGAGTGTAAGGTGGCGCCGGGAATGACAGGCCTCGCGCCCACCGGCCGGCCAGGCTCGCCCGGGCAAGCGCCCAACTCGCTATTAAAAATCCCCCAGAATCCCGAAGACGTTGCGAAGCGCCAGCCGGTTTCCGCCCGCGAACTATTTTCGTCCTCCCCTATGCCGGATTAGTACAATTCCACCCTTTTAATGAAACGCCGCCGGTGAGGCCTATGTGGCAAAAATGACCACTCCGAGGCCCAAAAAAGGCAATTTGGGCCGAAAAGCCTTTTTTAAGTATTTGAGTTCATGTAAGTTGTTAAAACTCGTCTCACACATCTCATTTGTCTCCAACGTCTCATTTCGGGGCGTTACTGTTTATATATGAATCGCGAAACACCGTCATCACAGAGTAATGGAAAATTCATAGGCTCCGCCACGCTGCAGGGCGGAACGCCGGCGGCGGGAATCCACCTGGCCGCCCCGGCGGGCAACGGCCACTCACCAACGCTGCGCGACGCGGAAGCCTCCTTAATGCGCAAAATTTTCAGGCGCTGCCACCGCGCCATGGTTGCGGCCGTACGCAACACGCCGCTGCCGGTGGAATTTCTGGTGGCGCTGACGGCCAACGAATCGGGCGGCAATCCCAAAGCGTCGCGTTTTGAGCCGGGCGTTTACACGCACCTGATGGCGGTAGCCGCGGGCAAGTCCGCCGCCTACGGCGCCATCACCCAGCGCCTGCTGGAGCAGCAGATGGAGGCGGAGGCGCGGGGCAAGGGCGCGGACTATCACGGGCTTTTTCTGAACCAGGCGTTCGCCCTGAATCACAGCGCGGCGCTGGCCGGGATTGCGCAGGAAGGGCTGCGGGAGCTGGCAACCTCCTGGGGCTTTACCCAGATTATGGGCTACCACGTGGTGGGAAGCCCGCGCACCGTTCAAGACCTGCTGAACCCGGATCTGCACTACCCCGTAACCGTGCGGTTGCTCAGCGAGTTTGGCCGCGCCTTCCGGCTGGACCTGTCGCGCGATTTTGAGGCGCTGCTGCGCTGCTGGAACAGCGGGCATCCGGCGGGCAAAACGTTTGATCCGCTCTACGTGGAAAACGGGCTGCGGCGCATGAAGGAATACGACGCCATGCTGAAGGAAGCGGACGCCGCCAACGCGGCGCAGGGAGAAAACTGATGGCCACCGACGACTTGAAAAACGCCCAAAGAATACTGCAGGAAAGCGAAATGCTTGCGCGTTATCTTCGCCGGCAGGAACCCGATTGGCAAGATGTTCTTCCCCCAGCTCGGCGAGCGGCTGTATTGCAATTCCCCCACGGGTACAGCCGTCTCGCCGTTTTTTTAGCGAAGCAGATCGTTGAGGAGATTTTCGCATTGGCGCTGGAGCAGACAGCCGGCGACCCCATAAGGTTCGAGCGGCAATTCGCACGGATCGAAAAGTGCAAAGCAGAGATGGAACAACTGAGCCAACGGGCGCGCCAGAAGCGGCCGGCGGCGGGCGCACCCGATACGAAGCGCACACTTTTGCAGTCCTGGTCAGGATTTGCGTTGCTCCACGAGGGGAGAAGCGCGGTGGTCGGCCCGGCGGTAACCACACGGTATCGGACGCGATAGCGGAGGTTTCCGTCAGGCCCGATCACAACCCACTGCCGGTTGATGCGGCGGCGGGGGTGAGTAGCCGGCGATTTTCAGCGCCGGCCGGGCGCGGCCGTGGCAGGCAACTCACCGGGTTTTGCGATCCGGGAAATTCCAAGGCGGAACACAGACGGGCGGTTCTCATTATGGTTCCAGACGAAATCATCAAGCTAGGCGTGGAGTGGGGCCCGGGCGTTGTGCTTCTTTTGGTGTTTGCATACGGCGCCATCCGGCTTGCCCACCATTGGATTGACAAATCGATGGAGATCAAGCGCGAGCAGCTTGACGGAGCTTTCCGCATCGCTCGCGACTACCTTGACCAGGTTGTAGGGGCGCAGAAGTCGCAGGCGGAGGCTATTTCGCGCCTGGCATCATCGGCGGAGCATCGCGACTCCTTTGAGGGCATTGAACATCAGGAGATGCTGATCGCCCTGAAAGCGCTTCACCGCGAGGTGCAGGCTCTGACGGATTCCGCGCCGGCGCAGGAGCCGCCGCCGCAGGCTTTGCAACACCATTAACCAACCAAGTGCGACACCAGGACGGGGACGAAAACTATGACCACCACTTTGAGACACAAAGAGATCGTAAGAGGAAAAATTCTCTATTACCTGGGTTTAATCTACCCGCAATCCGCTACCTTGCCGCTGTTGCAGGGCGAACTGGACTTCTTTGGCTATCCGGTGCCACTGGAGGACCTGAGCTTCCACATTGCCTACCTGGCTGAAAAGGGGTTTGTGTCCGTTGAAGGCGTGCGCGGCCCGCACACGCACCGCAACATCACGCTGGTCAAAATCACGGCGAAGGGCATTGACTATCGTGACGGGCGGCTGCCTGCCGACGACGGAGTCTATCTGGAGCCGGGGAAATAATGAGGCGGCCGAAGAAAGCGCCCACATTGGAAGTGGCGAAGGCAGATGTGCCGGAGTCCGCCGGCGCCGGGGCGGTGCGGGAAACGAGCGTGGCCAGGCTGCCCGCCAAGTCGCTGGCTTTGGTGAAGCGGAAGCTGACTGAAGGCTCCACTTATGAAAACGTCGTGCTGACGCTTCTTGACGAGCATGGCATCCAGCTGCCTTTGCACGCCGTTGAGGACTACTTCCGCTCAAACCCCCGCCTGCAAGCGGCGCGGATAGCTAATTTGATGAAGGCCGCGGAAAAAATAAAGAAGTCCTTTCGGAAGGGAGGAAAGGACGTCTACTCCGGTCTGGCGGATACGGTGTTGATGGTGGGGCTGATGGGAGTGCGCGGCAGCACACAAATACACGATTTTGGCAACGCCATGAAGTACGTAGGCCACAAAGCCAACGTGGAATTCAAAACCCACGACATGGAAATTAAGGATCGCAAGGTGAACCTGGCGGTGGATATGGCGGTCTCAAAAAAGGAACACGCCAGCGCGCAAACGGCGCTTCTGCACGCGCAGCTCGAACGGCTGAAGAACATGGTGACGTGCGCCAAAGACAGCAACGGGCTGGGCCCCGAGACCATCGAGAGAATCCACCAGATTTACGGGCTGGCCTCGGAAAATTAGCGCCGGGTTGAGTGCATCGGCGTGCAACGACGCCAGCTTTGAGCTTTGTATCCGGGCACAGCGACGTGTTTGGGCTTTGTATCAGGGCACGGCGACGCGTTTGGGCTTTGCATCCGGGCACGGCGACGCGTTTGGGCTTTGTATCAGGGCACGGCGACGGGTTTGGGTTTTGTATCGGGGCACGGCGACGTGTTTGGGCTTTGTATCAGGGCACGGCTTTAGCCGTGCCGTCGAGCGGGCCAAAAAAAGCCGGGCTTTAGCCCCTGCAATTCCCAAGGCTTGGAACGCAGGGGCTGAAGCCCCTCAATCCGATTGGCGTGGAGCGGCACGGCTGAAGCCGTGCCCTGATACAAGGCACGGAAACAGCGGCGATAACGACGCCAGCTTTGGGTTTTGCATCCGGGCACGGCTGAAGCCGCGCCCTGTAACACAACACGGAAACGAAAACGCATGAAGCAGCTTCCAAAATCCGCTTTAGACCTGCTGCCTTACCAGCGGCGATGGATGTTTGACGACGCACCGCTGAAGATTGTGGTCAAGGGCCGCCAGACGGGCTACTCCTTTACGGCCACGCTGCGCGCGGTGATCAAGTGCCTGGAGCGCAAGACCACCTGGGTGCTGCTTTCCAAAGGCGAGCGGCAGTCGGGGCTGCTGATGGACCGGGTGCGGGAGCACGTGCAGTCCTGCGGCGTGGCGGCGCAGGAAAAGGAGACCACGTTCTTCGAGGGCACGGCGCTCAAGCAGATGTCGGTGCGCTTTCCGAACGGCTCGGTGATCTACGCCCTGCCCGCCAATCCCGATACGGCGCGCGGCTACACCGGCAACGTAACCCTGGATGAGTTTGCCTTTCATAACGACGCGGAAAAGATCTACACCGCGCTTTACCCCACCATTACGCGGGGATTTGGCATTGAAGTGATCTCCACGCCCAACGGCCAGCAGGGCAAGTTTTACGAGCTGGCCAAGGCGGCGGGACTGGTGGAGGCGACGGCCGGCGACCCCACGGCGGGCGGCCCGGCGGCGCGCGCCGCCAACCGCACGGCCGCCAGCGGCCCGCTCTGGTCCGGCCACTGGTGCGACATCTACAAAGCGGCGCGCGAAGGCATGAACGTGGATGTGGAGACGCTGCGCGCCGGCCTGGATGAGGAAGCCTGGCGGCAGGAATACTGCTGCGAGTTTCTCTCCAGCGGCTCGCAATGGATATCCGCCGAGCTGCTCGAAGCCTGCGTGAGCTCGGAGGCGGGCACGGAGTTCAGCGCCTGGGTGGAAGCGCGAAGGCAATCGCCTTATGCCCGGGCCGCGGCAAGCTCGCTGTACGCCGGGTGGGACGTGGCGCGCAATCGCGACGCCTCCGTGATCTGGCTTTCGGAAATGGCGGGCGACGTCTCGTGGACGCGCGGCGTGATGGAGATGCGCAACCTGCCCACGCCCGATCAGCTTCGCGAGGCGCGGCGGCTGATGCCCTATATCCGCCGCATGCAGATCGACAAGAGCGGCATGGGCCTGACCATTTACGAGACGCTGAGCCGCGAATTTCCCGGCAAGGTGGAGGGCGTGGTGTTCAGCCAGGCGACCAAGGAAACGCTGGCCGTGCAGGCCAAACGGCGCATGGAAGAGGCCAGGGTGCGGATTCCCGATGACGACGCCATCCGCCACGCCTTCCGCGCCGTCAAGAAGTCCACGAACGCCCTGGGGCAGTCGCGCTTTGACGCGGAGCACGACGCCCGCTACGGCCATGCCGACCACTGGTGGGCGTTTTGCATGGCGGAAGCCGCGGGCGACACGCCCACCTACCATCTGGCGGGGACGGCGGCGCTGGCCGGCAGGCCGGTTACATCGGGATTTATGGAAACGCGGCTTTAACCGCGCGGGCGGGCTTCGGTTCGCCCGGCGACGACAACGGCAACGGGGCGGCGGGGGCAAGCGAGCCGCCGGCCCTGCAAAATGACGCGAACGGTGGCTGGCGCCGCGGGCAACCCCGGGGGTTGCCGGTAAGAAAGCAGCCATGGCGCGCCAGCCGGAAAATGAGGAGAAGCTATGCCGGGTTTTGCAGACATTTTTAAAGGATTGCTGGGCGGCGACCCGGTTAAATCCATCAGCGACCTGATCGACCAGTTCCATCTTTCGCCGGACCAGAAAGCGCAGCTTCAGCAGGCGGCCGCGGAACTGCAACTGAAGCGGCAGGAAATTGAGAGCGCGCGCGACGAGGCGATGGCGCAGATCCAGGGCGAAAACATCCGCACGGAAACTTCCAGCTCCGACGCGTTTGTGCGGCGCGCCCGGCCCACGTTTCTTTACGTGATGATCGCGGCCGTCGGTTTTTCGCTGATCGTTTGCCCGCTGGTGAACGCGGTGATGCACCGCGGCCTGACGCCTTTGGCCATCCCCGATTCCTATTTGCAGCTTTTCGGCGTGGCGTTTCTGGGTTACACCGGGGCGCGCACGTGGGAAAAGACCAAAGGAAAGTCCTAGTGACGCCTATGCGTTCCAAACCCGCAAGCCGAACGGAGAGCAGCCGGAGCGTGCCCCTCCGCAAGATGAGGGAACAGGCTTTGGCACTGGCTGATACCGAGCTTGGCCACCCACTGAGCGTGGGAAGGCCCGCCTATCAGCCGCTGGCCCGGCGGGCGGAGAACTGGGCGCCGGAAATTCCGGTGCCGCAGCCCTCCCCGCCCGCCACGGGCGGCAAAACCGATCCACCCAGTGACGCGGCCCTGGGCGTTAGCGGCACGCCCATTACTTCCGGCTATCTGACCGACCTGGGCGAATACAACCCGGAGCTGACGGGGCGCAACGCCATCAGCGTTTATGAGCAGATGCGGCGCGGCGACGGCCAGGTGCGCGCCACGCTGGCCGCCTGCAAGCTGCCGGTGCTGGCCGCCCGCTGGGATGTGACGCCCGGCACGGCGCGGCCCGGACGCGGCCAGGAGCGCAAGGCCAAAGAGGTGGCCGAGTTTGCGCGCGAGAATCTGTTTGGCGGGCTGGAGTTCAAAGACTCCATGGGCGGATGGGTTACGCAGACCTGGGACGACGTGCTGCGCAACGCTCTGCTGATGCTGGATTTTGGCTGCGCCGTGCACGAAGACGTCTGGACGCTGGACGGCTCATCCATCCGCCTGCGCCGCCTGGCCAGCCGCTTGCCGCTCACCTTTTACCGCTGGCACACCGACCTGGACGGCGAGACGCTGCTGGCGCTGGAACAATGGGGCTACCGGCGCGGCCACTTTCTGGCCGTCACGCTGCCGGCGCAGAAGATTGCGCGCTTCACCTATCAGCAGGAGGGCGCCAACTTCTGGGGCATGGCGCTGCTGCGGGCCATGTACCCGCACTGGTACGTTAAATCCAAGCTCTACCGCATTGACGCCATCGCCTGCGAGCGCAATTCGCTGGGCGTGCCGGTATTCCGGCTGTCGCCGGGATTTTCCGCCGAGGATCGCGACTCCGCCTACAACTTTGTAACCCAGTTGTCAACGCACGAGGCGACCGGGCTGGTGGAACCGCCGGGAGATCCGCACACCGGGCTGCGCATTGCCGGGGTGAACGGGCAACTGCGCAACCTGATGCCCTCCATCCAGCACCACAACGAGATGATTTCGCGCGCCGCGCTGGCCATGTTTATGGACCTGGGCGGAACCGCGCACGGCTCGCGGGCGCTGGGGCAGGTGCAGGGATCGTTCTTTCTGCTGGCGCTGCAGCACGTGGCCGATCAGATCGCTTCCACCCTGACAGCCACTTCGCTGCGCCGCCTGGTGCGGCTGAACTTTGGCGACGAGGCCGCCATGCCGCGCCTGGTAGCCGCCAACGTGCAGGCGCGCAGCCTGGAGGAGATTGTGGGCTCGCTCACCAGCCTGGCCACGGCGGGGCTGGTGGTTTCGGAGCAGAACGTGCGGCGCTACATCCGCAACGAGCTGGCATTGCCCGAGGAATCCGACACCGGTCTGGTGGCCATCCGCAGTGAGACCATCCAGCCGGGTTTGGCGCGG